>OGXQ01001268.1_pt1 | contig 19393 bp, 17 predicted proteins | sample 1576291 | NCBI WGS metagenome assembly OGXQ01 (sample SAMEA3541575, study PRJEB24748) | human gut metagenome | biome: human gut; feature: human-associated habitat; material: faeces | place: China | collected 2012 | reverse complement strand
AGGGCGCTGGTGCGCAAGGCGCCTGTATATATCTTTGACGACAGCTTTTCGGCGCTGGATTTCAAGACGGACGCGGCGCTGAGGCGGGCGTTGAAGCGGGATACGTCGGAGGCCACGGTGCTGATTGTGGCCCAGCGTGTCAGCACCATCATGCACGCAGAACAGATTATCGTACTGGACGGCGGAAAAATGGTGGGAAAGGGCACACATAAAGAACTGCTGGAAAGCTGCCCCGAATACCGTGAAATCGCGGAAAGCCAGCTGCAGAAGGAGGAACTCGCATGAGCCAGAACAATACTTCCCGTCCCCCTGTGCGCAGGGGCCCGATGGGCGGCCATGGCCCGATGGGTGGAGGCCGGATGATGGCGGGCGGGGTCAAGGCTAAAAATTTCAAAGGCAGCTCCAAGAAGCTCCTTTCCTATCTCAAACCGTTTAAATGGCCTATGATCTTCGTAATGGGCTTTGCAGCCCTGTCCACTGTATTTAATATCGCCGGACCGAAGGTGTTGGCCAAAGCCACCGACGAGCTGGCCAGCGGCATCATGAAAATTGTGACCGGGGCCGAAGGAGGGATAGACTTCGGCTATATCAGCATGATCCTGCTGATTATGGTGGGAATTTATCTTTTAAGCTCGTTGTTTTCCTACCTGCAGGGCTATATTATGGCGGGAATTTCAACAGATGTCTCTTATGATCTGAGGAATGCCATTGAAAAGAAGATCAATAAGCTGCCTCTGGCCTATTTTCACAGAAACAGCCAGGGAGACGTACTCTCCCGCATCACCAATGATGTGGACACTCTTTCCAACTCCCTGAACCAGAGCATTACCCAGCTGATTACGTCAGTGTGCACCATCATCGGCGTGCTCATCATGATGCTCTCCATCAGCTGGCAGATGACGCTGGTTGCCCTGTGCATTATTCCGGTTTCTCTGGTTTTCGTTACCGTGATCGTCAAGCTGTCCCAGAAGCACTTTAAGGGACAGCAGGAATATCTGGGCACCGTCAACGGCCAGGTGGAAGAGATGTACGGCGGCCATGTGATCGTCAAGGCGTTCGGCCGGGAAAAAGAGACGGTGGAAACCTTTGACCGGGAAAATGAAAAACTCTACAATGCCGGTTGGAAGGCACAGTTCCTGTCGGGGCTGATGCAGCCCGTCATGGGGTTTGTGGGAAATTTGGGTTATGTGGTCATCTGCATGGTGGGCGCGTCCATGGCGGCGGGCGGCACTATGACCATCGGCGGAATCCAGGCGTTTATCCAATATGTACGCAGCTTTACCATGCCGATCACACAGCTGGCAAACATTTCGAACCAGCTGCAGATGACGGTGGCGGCGGCGGAACGTATTTTTGAATTCCTCGATGAAGAGGAGGAACCCGCCGGGGAACCAAAGCTTTCCATGAAGGATTTGGAGATCCGTGGCGATATCCGTTTTGACCATGTGAAGTTCGGCTATGAGGACAGCGAGGACCTGGTGATCCATGACTTTTCCGCCGATGTGAAGGCGGGCCAGAAAATTGCCATTGTGGGTCCCACGGGCGCGGGTAAAACCACAATGGTGAAGCTGCTGATGCGGTTCCACGATCTAAAAGGCGGCCAAATCTTTGTGGATGGGCATCCGATCACCGATTTTACCCGCGGAGATCTGCGTACGGAGTTCGGCATGGTGCTGCAGGATGCCTGGCTCTATAACGGCACTATTTTGGAAAATATCCGTTACGGCAAGCTGTCCGCTACGGATGAGGAGGTTGTGGCGGCGGCAAAAGCCGCCCAGGCGGATCACTTTATCCGCACCCTGCCGGGAAGTTACCAGATGGAACTCAACGAAGAGGGCACCAATGTTTCTCAGGGACAAAAGCAGCTGCTGACCATTGCCCGGGCCATTCTGGCAGATTCCCGGATTATGATTCTGGATGAGGCCACCAGCTCCGTGGACACCCGTACGGAGGTTCTCATTCAAAAGGCTATGGATAACCTGATGCAGGGACGTACCAGTTTCATCATTGCACACCGGCTTTCCACCATCCGCAATGCGGATTTGATTCTTTGCATGAAAGACGGGGATATTGTGGAGCAGGGCACGCATGAGGAACTGATGGCGAAGGGCGGCTTCTATGCCAACCTGTATAACAGCCAGTTTGAGACAGGAGAGGAAGAAGCCGGCTGAGGGCTGGCAGCAAGCTCTCAGTGCGGGGAAACCGGGTTCTGATCTCTGCCGCTTCCGGCAGGATCGGCCCGGTTCCCGGAGAAAGGAAGATGGCCTTATGGACGGAATGGAAAAAATAGCAATTATAACGATAGAACGGGAATATGCCAGCGGCGGCAGCGAAATAGGCAAACGGGTTTCCCAGCGTCTGGGAATTCCGGTATACGGACATGAAATATTGGAAATGGCGGCAAAACGCGGGAACACCACCCCGGAGTATATCGAGCATCTGGAAGAGACGGATACCAACAGCCTGCTCTATTCCCTGCTGATGATGGCCAAGACAGCCGTGGGGCAGCCGGCCCAGATTTCCGGGAACGACGCGCATGTGGTTTGGCCGAAACTTGTCGCATTTATCAGGCTTCGACGTCGGAGTTGTATGGTAAGGTAGAACAAGTTCCACAAAACGAACAGACTCCATTCCACCCGTACAGCCCTTATGCAGTGGCCAAGCTCTATGGATTTTGGATTGTCAAAGAGTATCGTGAGGCTTATAATATGTTCTGCTGTTCGGGTATCTTGTTTAACCATGAATCGGAACGTCGGGGGGAGACTTTCGTGACTCGTAAGATTACATTGGCCGCCGCTCGTATTGCACAAGGGAAACAAGAGAAGCTCTATTTGGGAAATCTTTCGTCGTTGCGAGATTGGGGATATGCCAAGGATTATGTAGAGTGCATGTGGCTTATTTTACAGAATGATAAACCGGAGGATTTTGTGATTGCCACCGGTGTACAGCATTCGGTACGGGAGTTTTGTCAGTTGGCATTCCATCATGTAGGTATAGAATTGGATTTCGTAGGCGAAGGGGAGAATGAAAAGGGAATAGATCGGGCGACCGGAAAGATCATTGTCGAGGTCTCTCCTGATTTTTATCGTCCTACCGATGTGGTGAATTTGTGGGGTGACCCGACGAAAGCGAAGAAAGAGTTGGGGTGGAATCCCATGAAGACCTCTTTTGAAGAATTGGTGAAGATTATGGTCGATGCCGACATGGCGAAAGTGGCGGTCGAGAGAGCCGGAGACGAGATTCGCATGAACTTGGCTGAATATCTGGAAAAGGGTATTGTTAAATAAGAAAAGAATCGGTATGGAAAAGAGTGCCAAAATATATGTAGCCGGACATCACGGATTGGTGGGATCGGCTATTTGGAAGAATTTGCAGGAAAAGGGTTACACCCATTTGATAGGTCGTTCTCATAAAGAATTGGATTTGCTCGACGGGGTTGCTGTGAAGAGTTTTTTTGACGAAGAGCAACCGGAGTATGTGATTCTGGCGGCCGCTCATGTGGGGGGAATTATGGCAAACAGTATCTATCGGGCAGATTTTATCTATCAAAACCTGCAAATACAGCAGAATGTCATCGGTGAAAGTTTCAGACATGGAGTAAAGAAATTGTTGTTCTTGGGCAGTACTTGCATTTATCCGCGTGATGCTCGACAGCCGATGAAAGAGGATGCATTGTTAACTTCTCCGTTGGAATATACGAACGAGCCGTATGCGATTGCCAAGATTGCCGGTTTGAAAATGTGTGAAAGTTTTAATTTGCAATATGGAACCAACTATATTGCTGTAATGCCTACTAACCTCTATGGCCCTAACGATAATTTCCATTTGGAGCGAAGCCATGTGTTGCCTGCTATGATTCGTAAAATACATTTGGGAAAATGTTTAATGATGGACGATTGGGGCGCTGTTCGTAAAGATCTATCGTTGCGGCCAGTGGAGGGTATCGACGGAACCGCCACGACAGGAGCTATTCTCACGGTGTTGGGTAAGTATGGTATTTATCCCGATTATGTGGAATTGTGGGGGACCGGGAAACCGTTACGTGAGTTTTTGTGGAGCGAGGAGATGGCCGATGCTTCGGTATATATTCTCGAACATGTCGATTTCTCTGATGTGAAAGGTGATAACCCGGAAGTAAGGAATTGCCATATCAATATCGGAACAGGTAAAGAAATAACCATAGCTGCTTTGGCTCACCGGATACGGGAAGTTGTCGGTTATGAAGGAGAGATTCGGTTCAATGCCGATAAACCGGACGGGACCATGCGTAAATTGACCGATGTTTCCAAACTACATGCTTTGGGGTGGCATCATAAAATCGAGATAGAGGAGGGGGTACAAAAGATGTACGATTGGTATATTGCAGACCACACGGACTTGTTTCGTTAAGATAGTTCTACCCAACATATAAAAAAGCCCAGAAAGATTGAGGTCTTTCTGGGCTTTTTTATATTTGACTTTTACAGAATATAGCTTGGCTCAAAATAGATCCGTTTTATTTTGAGTCCGCCTTCCGTAATGTTTTTTGTTGAAGATGGTTAATCTGTCCAGCTCATTAACTTACGGAGAAATGGAGTCAGTTCGTCAGCCATTCGTTGTTGTTGTAAAAGGCTGGGATGCCAACTTGCTCCGTATCCTAATTCTCCGGTTTGGGGAGTCATATCGAAACGATATACTTCGAGGTCTCCGGCTTTGTGAAGTGTATCGGAGAGTCGGTCGAGCGTATTTTTAACCAAAGACAACGACTCACCATGAAGCATACAGCCTGTAAACCACACGATTTTGGCTTTTGGATAATTATTGCGTACTGTTTTATGGAAAGCGAGATAGGCATTATACAAACGATCCGTATCATAACCGGGCGTGCTGGTATCGTTTGTACCGAGGTTTATGCATACGACGTCTGGGATATATCGGGAGAAGTCCCAAATTTCGGAGGAATCATTGAAAAGAGTTTGATTATACATGGCAGGCATACAATCTGGACTGCCTTCACGTGGCCCGTTATAATTTCGGTAGATACCTATTCCACTGCGAGCTATCACAAAATGTTGGGCATGGAGGTTTCGGGCAGTGATTGCAGCGTAGGTGTAATAGTGATTTTCCGTTTCTTCGGTAAAGGGATCGGAGGCTTCAACACTCTCTATTCCATATCCACATGTGATGGAATTACCGATAAATTCTATTTTGCGTTGTGGAAGGTTTGGCGGGGATACCAAGTTTTTCCCTTTGTCAAGCAAAAAGCCTTTGAATTCCGGTTGACGATGGAAAGCCTCTATTACATTCATGATAGTCACAGTATGAACCGTATCGTTTAGTGCTGTGGCAAGGGTAACGATCGAGTCGGAGGGGGAGTTGAATGAAATTTTGAAAGGGGCAGCGTTGTCGATCTTTACCATAAAAAATCCACTCATGGGCTTGGCATACATTTTTAGAGATGTACCCCGGAATGAAGCCCGTATTTGAACTCCGGGATAATTGAAACGAATAGCATCCGGAGTTTTATGACTAATACGGCCTATGTATTGAATGTATCGGTGCGAGGGATTTATAAACTCTCCTTGCAAAGAAAGAGTTTTCGAGAAAGAGCTGAACCCTGTCCATAGCAGGGCGATAGCAAAGAAAAAAAGTTTTTTCATCATTTTTTATGAGTATTATAAGGAGACAAAGATAGTATTATTTTGTAATTATTGCAATGGGTGAAATCGATAGAAATGCTTCCATTTTTATAAAAAGAAAGAGGTATCCTCACGGACACCCCGTCTGAAATTATAAACATCAAAAATAAAAGTTCTTTATAGAATTAGTTTAGTGTCGAAGGTCTGTTATATGTTATAGAAAATAGTTTACTGGTTCCGTCGCCGTTATTGGTCGATAAATTGGAACTTTCGGCATTGTATCTTACAACGACGTTAATATCTGTGTCACTCGGATATTGAGGTAATTTGAAAGAAATATAGTCCGAACTTTTGCTGTCTTTGATATTCCCTTTTTCATATATGAGAAAGAGAGTATCTGTTTTAGCCTCTGGATTGTATAATTTAGGTTGGACTAGCTTCAACGAACTAGGATCACCGTTTTCCACATCATGTTTGACATATGCAAAAGTCAATATCGTGTCGTCTTTGCGATAGCTTAGGAAAGGTTCTACACCATATAGGGTGGGCAATGTGTCACTAGCAAAAGAGGATATAGAATTGTCGAATGTATAGCTTTTACAATCGAATTTATGTACTCCTGCAATTGTGGCATTGTATATGCCTTGCGCCAATTGGGTTCCCTGATTATCGAAATCGATGGTCGTAGTAGCTAATATTCTGTCGCCTACTTCTAACCTTTCACCTTGTAATTCTGCGCTTGTCGCAGATATACCGGCTCGGTCTATAAACATATAGGAAGTTCCTGTCGAAGTTTTATAGATACTGCCCGTAGAGTATACAGATAATGTATTTCCACCATCGCCTAAACAGCCGGATAATGATAAAACGCCACAGAGCAAAATTAGAATAGATACAAGTTTCAATGTGTTCATTATTTTTTTTGTTCTTAGTTTATAAAAGTTATTTGTTTAAAAGCCAGTTCTTATTCCCAACGTTAAACCAAAGTTAAAAGGTTTATCTTTCCATATATTGTGTATACTCGAATTATTCTCGATATAATATGCGATATGAGGCTCCAAATAAAGTTCCGTTTGTTTATACAGTGTGAGAGCCGCTCCTAATTTGGCCTGTACAGAGAATTGTACATTTTCATGTTCGAGCTTTTTATACCCAGATCCGGAAATTCCTTTGTCGTGCCCTTCGTCTTTCTGTTGTCCGGTAAGGTAAAAATCGACCTTACCTCCCGCAGAAGCATAAAAAGATGCTCGTTTCACTCGGGCAAATCGATATATAATATCTATGGGAATACCTAAATAATGTAATTCTTGGCTGCCATTTCCGTTGGTTGAATGATATTTGGAGTATAAATAAGTATATATTATACCTGATTCTAACTCCCAGTTTCTTGCCAAACTTTTGGAAACTGTGGCTCCCACAGATAATGGCATCTTGTGGTCAAACTCATAAACCGGATTCCTTTTTGCCGACATCATCATTAGCGGATTCCTCGTGCGAATAGCTTTTGCCGGATTCTTACTGTTTCCAGAGGTCGCATTGGATGCCATAAGTCCGAATTTTAGCCCATTGCTTTTACCCTTTTTCATCGGTTCGGTAATTGCAAGATCGGCCTCTTTCAGTTTTTTGCCGTCATTTTCGAAATCTTCTAACTTTTTCCGATAGGATTGTGAATCGTATTGTTCTGATTTCGTATTGTTAGATCTGTTTTCTACTTGGAATTCATTCATTTTATTCGTTTCGACGATTTCAATTTTTGAGTCAGTTTGAGTTTCTTGCTTTGTTTGACTCTGAGACTGATGCGATGAAACCGGTAAAAATTGGGGTGTCTCTACCGAAGGAGATTCAATACTTGAATGAAGATTTGAAATAGAAGGTTGTGTTATTGTGGGAACCGTGTAATCCTCATTAACAGCGAGAGGTGCGGATATTTCTTTATCCGGATATTGCCATAAAGCCACCGTAACGATAACACCCATAACGATTGCAGCGGCCGAATACCACATGATACGACGATAGAGGGGTACTTTATTGGGTACTCTTTTAAGCAATCTCGACTCAATACCCGACCACATGGCATCCGGAACATCGGATTCATGTTGTACCAGTTTGGTGCGTATTGCTTTTTCGAAATTCTGATCGTCTATCATTAATAGATTGTTATCAATACCTGTTTACTTTAATTCTTTAATCCATTTTTGCAGCAATCTTTTTGCCCGTGTATACTGCGATCTCGAAGTACTTTCATTGATGTTTAAAGTCTCGGCTATTTCTCTATGTGAATAGCCTTCGATAGCAAACATATTGAAAACCGTCCGAAAGCCCGGAGGTAGTTGCGCGATGAGTTCCATCAATTCATCGGCCGAGATTTTTTCTACGGCAGAGTAGTCGGCCTCTTGCTGTGGTTCTAACGCATTTAACTCGACTCCGTTTCTTAACAGATCGTTTTTGCGTAAAGCCTCTAATGCCGTATTGACAAAAATACGCCGCATCCATCCTTCAAAAGAACCTTCGTAACTGTAACTCCGTATGGAAGAAAAAACTTTGATAAATCCGTCTTGCAAAAAGTCTTCTGCCATTTCTCGATTATCGGCATAACGCAAACACACTGACATCATTTTGCGAGCAAAAGTTTCGTAAAGTAACTTCTGCGCTCGAACGTCGTTGTTTTTACAAGCTTCTATCAGCTCTTTTTCATTCATACCGATTTACTCGGCCTGAGTTACTTCTACATTAAATAGATGTAATCAAACCCTTTTTTGCTGCATGAGATAAAAAATAATATAGCAGTTCTTTGTTAAATAATATTATATCAAAGAACCGCTAAGTGTGGAAATAGGCCAGCCTTCTCACTCCAATTTATGAATAATCAGCCCAGATCTTAATTTAGGTTCGAACCATGTTGTTTTGGGTGGCATTATGTTACCCGTATCCGCTATGTCCATCAGTTGTTTCATCGATACCGGATATAGAGCCAAAGCCATTTTCATTTCACCGCTGTCGACTCTGTGTTGCAATTCTTCGAGTCCCCGGATTCCTCCGACGAAATCGATTCGTTTGTCCGAACGTAAATCTTTTATACCCAAAATATCCCTGAGAATTAGGTCGGAAGATATAGTTACATCGAGTATTCCTATGGGATCGTTATCGTCGTATGTACCTTCTTTTGCCGTTAAGGAATACCATTTTCCATCTATATATAGAGAAAAATTATGTAGCTTTTTCGGTTTATATATTTGCACTCCTTTTTCTTCGACAATGAAATTTTCTTTTAGTTTTTCAAGAAATTCATGAGGGGTAAGTCCGTTCAGGTCTTTTACAACTCGGTTGTAATCGATAATCTGTAATTGAGATGCAGGGAAGCAGACTGCTAAGAAATAATTGTATTCTTCGTCACCGCGATGATTGGGATTTTGCCGGGCTTTTTCATTCCCCACTAGGGCGGCAGCAGCCGTTCGGTGATGTCCGTCAGCAATATATAAACTGGGAATTTGTGCAAATAGTTCTGTAATTCGAGCTATCGTTTTATCGTTGTCGATTACCCAAAAATGGTGTCCGAATCCATCGGGAGCTACAAAATCATATTCAGGAGAAACAGAAGTTTCTTGTTTGATGATTGCATCGAGTTCTGTATTATCAGGATAAGCGAAGAATACCGGTTCGATGTTGGCATTATTGATACGCACATGTTTCATACGGTCTTCCTCTTTATCTCGCCGAGTAAGTTCGTGCTTTTTAATTGCTCCCGACATATAGTCTTCGACGCATGCACCTACGACCAATCCATATTGAGTATGTCCGTTCATGGTTTGAGCGTAGATGTAATAATGTTCTTTGTTATCTTGTACCAACCAACCTTTCTCTTGGAACATATTAAAGTTCTCTACCGCTTTTTGATAAACTTCTGGGCTATGTTCGTCCGTACCGGAAACGAAATCGATCTCAGGTTTAATAATATGGTAGAGCGATTTTTCATTGCCATCAGCTTCTTGGCGCGCTTCTTCTGAATTGAGAACATCATAAGGCCGTGAGGCCACCTGCTCGACGAAATCTTTCGGAGGACGTATTCCCTTGAATGGTTTAATCTTTGCCATAGTAGATAGAGGTTAGGTTAGTTATTATTTATTGGAGAGGATAATCGTTTGTTCACGATCCGGTCCCACCGATACAATTTGGATAGGTACTTGTAATTCTTTTTCCAAAAATGCGATATAATCATTGAACTTCTGGGGAAATTCTTTTTCTGTGTGAATCTTAGTCATATCGGTTTTCCAGCCCGGAAGTTCTACATAAACCGGTTCAATATTTTCTTCAATAGAGTAGGGGAATTCAGTAGTTTCTTTTCCATTTATCCGATAAGCGACACAAGCCTTAATGGTTTCGAAAGAATCGAGAACATCGCTTTTCATCATGATTAGTTTGGTTACTCCATCTATCATAATTGCGTATTTCAAGGCTACCAAATCGATCCAGCCGCAGCGTCGTTCTCGTCCTGTCACAGCACCGTATTCATGGCCGAGGTCTCGTATTTTCTTTCCGGTTTCGTCGAATAGTTCAGTTGGAAAGGGGCCGCTTCCTACCCGGGTACAATAGGCCTTGAATATACCATACACTTCTCCGATTTTACTAGGAGCAACTCCCAATCCGGTACATGCCCCGGCACATACGGTATTCGATGACGTGACGAACGGGTAAGAACCGAAATCGACATCGAGCATCGTTCCTTGCGCTCCTTCGGCGAGGATAGATTTTCCTTTTTTCAGGTAATGATTGATAACGTGTTCGCTGTCAATGATTTTAAATCTTTTCAAGTATTCGATAGCTTCGAACCATTTGGGTTCCAATTCGTCTATGTTGTAATCGTAATTAAGAGAGCGAAGAATATTTTCGTGTTTAGTTTTTGCCGTGGTATATATTTTTTTGAAATCGAGGAATATGTCGCCTACGCGAACACCGTTTCTACTGATTTTATCGGAATAGGTGGGTCCGATACCTTTTCCTGTGGTCCCGATTTTGGAGCTTCCTTTCGCAGCTTCATAAGCCGCATCGAGAATTCGGTGTGTGGGTAAAATCAGGTGAGCTTTTTTTGAAATGTAGAGGCATTGGGTGAGATCGTGTCCGCTTTCGGCTAAACTTTCGGCTTCTTCTTTGAACAGAATAGGATCCAAAACTACGCCATTCCCGATGATATTTATTTTCCCTCCTTGAAAAATACCCGAAGGAATAGAGCGTAAAACATATTTTTCGCCTTTGAATTCCAGTGTATGGCCGGCATTGGGGCCTCCCTGAAAGCGAGTGATTATATCATAATTGGGTGTCAATACATCAACGACTTTACCTTTACCTTCGTCGCCCCATTGCAATCCTAAGAGAACATTGACTTTCATAATTTGAGTGTTATGTAAACTTTAATTCGGTTTATTTCTTTTCGATTTTATCTTTTTTGTTTTTGTTGCTACATCGGCTACAAATGCCATAGACATATAGGGTATAGTACGATGTATTGAATTTATTGAATTTGCGAGTATTCAAATTGGACATCAAATCCAAATCTTTTACTTCCCTGACTTTACCACATTTCATACAGATGAGATGATGATGGTTGGCATTATATACTCGTTCATACTGTGCCAGATTACTCCCGAATTGGTGTTTGCGCACTAAGTTGGCTTCGAGTAACAGATCTATCGTGTTATAGACCGTGGCTTTGCTTACTCTGTATCCATTTTGGATCATAGCTTCATATAGAGTTTCTACATCGAAGTGTTGAGTTGTCGTGTATATTTTCTCCAATATAGCAAACCGTTCCGGGGTTTTTCGTAAATTCCGGGATTCTAAAAATTGTATAAACAACTGTTTTACAGTTTCTTTTGATTTTTCTTCTGGCATGGTAAACAACCTATGTTACAAATTTAGCTATTTTTGTATTACAAGCAAAACAAATTCAGTTTGAATCGTATCTCGAAAATTCTTTGAACAGTTCCTTTTCTTGGTTTAATTCATCGAATAAGTTACTGTATAACTCATTGTTCTCGAATGAGTTTTTTAAATACGACAGAATATAGACAGAAAGTTTGTCATGATGTACGGCTTGTTTGAGATAATTGACGGCAGGAAAAGCTAAATTGACATTTGGGTCTGCCACTTTTTTTAGTGCGATATCGGCTATCTGCTCGAATATCGAAATGTCGTTTATTTCGTGGTGGTCGATAAGCCAAGCTGTCGCTAACTGCAATCCGGTATACTGTCGTATCATCTTGTCGGAGAGACTCCATGACAGTGCTTTTCGAGGTGCGAATCGGAGTCGGCGGAACAGGCTTTTACAGCATATATCGGCAATTTCGATATTGGGCATATTCGTGACCCACTTTTCTGCTTCATCTTCATTAAATTCATCTGCGGGGTAGAGCATAGGCGCCAGCATCATCGATTCACGCACGGCAGTATCGTTCCACAAAGCATTTGCCAGTTGAGCATCGGCCGGTATCTCTTCGGCTATTTTTTTTAACAGGGGTAATGTTAGTCCAAAGTTTATTTTGTAGTTGGCTCCGAGATTTCTCATGTTTTGAGAAACGATCCCGTTCATTGCCTGTCTGAATTTAAGTTTTATGTCTTTGATTTTTTGTTGCATGATGTGTAATCGAAATTTGTTGCAAGATACAAATTAAAAATAAGCGAGTAAAGATGTTTTGTAGAAAAAGAGCACCCCGATATATCTGGCATATATCGGGGTGAGGGTAGTATCGTTGTATCGATTATTTACAAACAACGGGTATAGACGTATAGATAGGCAGAGGAGAATAGTCTTTGGAGTATCTCAACATTTGCTCGGCATATCCTTCGTTATAGGAGATTTGTATGTCGGTTATATTTCCGTTCTCGTCGGTGATAGGTGTATAGACCGGATTTACAAATCCTTTGTACGGAGCTATGTGTAGGTTTTCATATCGAGCCAATACCTCATTGTGCAAATCTTGGTCGACAATTACTCCATACTCCTCGACTAAGTTTTTACCGCTTTCGTAATCACCTTCCGATTTTATCCGTTGTACTTCGGCCAGTAATTTACCGAACAAACTCCGTAGTTTTTCATAATCATTGATGACAACGTAAGTTTTTCCATCACGTTTAGCAAATTCCACGACATTGTCGGCTTTACCATGTTCGTAGGCCCAACGGGCGATTAATTGGCGATTACGCATGTGCGACTCTTCTATGTTTTTTCCCGGTTCTATGCGGGTGAGCTGAGTCATGAGTCCGTTCATCATATATTTGTAATAAGCTGCTTTGTAAGCATCTTCCGAAGGAAGAAGACCTAATTCCAATATTTTGGGATCGGCCATATAATATAGAGCGAACAAGTCGGCACGAGTTTCTTCCAATGTGGAGCTATATGCTTTTAATGCATCGGGATCTACACCGGGTAACAATTTACCGGATCCATGACCCAAGCATTCGTGTAAATCGGTGTGAAGGTTGTCGGCTTGGAAGAGGTAGTTATTCATTAAATTCCGTTCGGTATCGCTCCATACGAACTCATCGTTGAATCCGTTACCTTGTGCTGCTTTCTCGTAAGCCTCGGTAATGTTTTCGATCGTTACCGATTTTGATCCGTGAATGTGGCGAATCCAGTTAGAGTTGGGTAAATTGATACCTATGGGGGTGGAGGGGTAACAGTCTCCGGCTAACATGGCCGCTGTGATTACTTTGGCTGAAACACCTTTTACTTTATCTTTTTTGAATCGAGAATCCACCGGAGAATTGTCTTCGAACCATTGAGCATTATCGCTGATCGTATGAGTCCGTTCCGATGCTTCGAGATTTTTAAAGTTGACGATAGATTCCCAGCTCGCTTTCATACCCAATGGATCGCCGTAAGTTTCGGTAAAACCGTTGACAAAATCTACTTGGGAATCGAGATCTTTTACCCAGAGAATGGCATATTCGTCGAATTGTTTCAAATCACCGGTTTGGTAATAATCGATGAGTTTCTCGATGACTTCTTTCTGTTGTTCGTTTTCTGCTACGCCGGCAGCTTTTTCGAGCCAATATACAATCTTCTCGATAGCTTCGGTATAGAGTCCGCCCACTTTATAGGTTTCTTCTACGATTTTTCCGTCACGTTTTACTAAACGACTATTCAGTCCGTACGAGATAGGAGTTTCGTCTTTGGGATTTTTCATTTTGTTGTAAAACGCTTCTGCCTCGGCCTGAGTCACACCATTGTAATAATTGCATGCCGAGGTGACGATGAGGTCTTCACCGGCAGCTTGATTTACTCGTTTGGGCATGACCGAGGGATCGAAAATAACAGGAGTCAATGTATTGAGTAGATCGTCTACACTTGCACCAGTAGTTAGAGGAAGTGTTTTAGGGTCGAGCGATTTAACAGCTTCGGTAAAAAATTCTTGTGAAAATTCGGGAACAAATTTGTCACAGCCGTAGTGATGGTGAATTCCATTTGAAAACCACACCCGTTTCAGATAAACTTCAAAATTTTTGAAATCCTGACTTTCGCGGTCTCCGGTATAGTTTTGATAGATTGCTTCGAGAGTGCGGCGAATGGCCAAGTTCCATTTTCCGTTTTGGTCATAAAGTATATCCCGGCCGTATGCCGCAGCTTCGGAGAGGTAATAAACCAATTCTTTTTGTTTTAAAGATAATTCCTCGAATCCGGGAACTTTGTAACGCAGGATTTCAAGATCGGCAAACGATTCTACGGTGTAATCGAAGTCGTCTTTTTCCTGTTTGGTAGCACAAGATGCTAAGATAAGCAATGAAGCCATTGTACAAACAATTTTTTTCATATAACGTGATTTTTTGAAATTTGGTTTATTCTACATACAAGACTAACCCTTTCAAATATTCACCTTCTGGGTGATAGATATTAACCGGGTGGTCGGCGGGTTGAGTCAGTTGGTGTAAAATGCGGATATTGCGTCCCGATTGTGCTGCGGCACTGAAAACAGCCAATCTGAAATTTTCTTTACTTACTACTTGCGAACAAGAGAATGTGAATAATATTCCTCCCGGACGAATTTTTTCGAATGCTTTTGCATTCAGTTTCCGATAACCTTGCAAAGCATTATTCAATACTTTTTTATGTTTTGCAAATGCCGGTGGATCGAGAATAATTAAATCATATTGATCTCCCATATTATCCAAAAATTTGAACGCATCTTCGGCAAATGCTTGATGCCTGTTATCTCCGGGAAAGTTCAACTCTACATTTTTGCAGGTCAGATCGATAGCTTTCGAAGAGCTGTCGACCGAATGTACCAATTTGGCATTACCCCGCATGGCGTAAAAAGAGAAACCGCCGGTATAGCAGAACATGTTTAAAACCGATCGTCCGTGAGCGTAGCGTTCGAGCAAGGCCCGGTTTTCCCGTTGGTCGACGAAGAACCCGGTCTTTTGTCCACGAACCCAATCGACATAAAATTTCAGTCCGTTTTCCGTGGCGATGTTAGGAGCGTCGCCCCCCAACAGATATTCGTTTTCTGCATCAAGTTCTGCTTTATAGGGGAGAGTAGTTTCCGATTTGTAGTAGATGTTGTCTATCGCATTTCCCAAAACCGATTTCAACGCTTGGGCTATTTGATGACGGGCGTAATGCATGCCCGGTGTATGAGCTTGCATGACAGCCGTTTTATTATATAAGTCGATGATAAGCCCCGGTAAATTGTCTCCTTCTCCATGCACCAATCGGCAGGTATTGTTATACTCTCCGTCAAGGAGACCAAGACTTAATCGCACATTATATGCCTCTTGCAATCGTTTGAAGTAGAATTGCTCGTTTATTTCTTCCTGTTTAAAAGTCAATATACGAACGGCAATACTACCGATTTGGTATTGGCCTATACCGATAAAATTTCCTTGATGGTCTGTTACCTCGACGATATCTCCTTCTTCCGGTTGTTTCTCAAAGCGATATATCGCTCCTGAGAATACCCATGGGTGGAATCTGTGGAACGAGTCTTCTTTCCCCGGTTTTAATGTTATTTTAATATAGTCCATAGTCTGTTACTTAAAGAAAAATCGGAATATATCGTTTCCATTAGCATAAATCAATAATGCAAATAGGAAGAGCATGCCTCCCATTTGTGCGTATTCCATAAATTTATCGTTCGGTTTCCTTCTTGTAATCACTTCGTATAGTAGGAATAAGACATGTCCTCCGTCAAGAGCAGGAATAGGTAAAATATTCATGAAGGCTAATATGACCGATAGAAATGCCGTCATGCTCCAAAAAGCCTCCCAGTCCCATGTTGCCGGGAATATACTTCCGATAGCTCCAAATCCTCCTAAACTTTGAGCTCCTTCTTTGGTGAATACATATTTCATACTACTTACGTAGCTCTTCAATTTGTCCACTCCCAATTCTATCCCTTTGGGAAAAGATTCCCAGAATCCATAATGTTCTGTGACTATTGCATAACTATCGCTCAAAGGAGCAATGGCTATGCCTAATCGTCCCAAAGAATCTGTCATGATTTCTGTCGTTTTCACTTCTGAGCCTCGGGAGTAGACAACCGACACGCTGGTGTTAGGTTTGGATTCCAGTATTTTGTGCATTTCATTTAGTGATGATGCCTTTTCTCCATCGATCGATTCTATATGGTCTCCCTTTTGCAGACCGGCTCGTGCTGCCCCGGTGTTGGGGGAGGCTTCGAACACGACAGAAGGAATACGGTATAATGCGAACAGTTCTTCTTTATCGATCAATCGCAACATAAAGTTTTTGGGTATTTCGATGGTTACTGTATCGTTATCTCGCAAAACTTTCACCTCTTTGGCATCTACTATTTTTTGAAGGGTCTCGCTCGACATGTAATTCAAATCGACACCGTCGGCTGAGAGAGGAATATCTCCGTTTTGGAATCCTATGTTTCTTGCCGACTCACAGTATTCCATGCCAGCGTAAGCGTTTTTGAACGGTATATAAGATGTTCCCCATGTGTAGACGATCATCGAATAGATGAAGACGGCCAAAATGAAATTAAATACAACGCCCGCTACCATAATTAGGAGCCTTTGCCATGCCGGTTTCGACCGAAATTCCCACGGTTTGGGCGGCTGGCTCATTTGTTCTCTGTCCATCGATTCGTCGATCATTCCCGAAATCTTCACATATCCTCCGAACGGTAGCCAGCCGATTCCATATTCGGTATAGCTATTTTTAGGTTTGAATTTGAAAAGAGAGAACCACGGATCGAAAAACAGATAGAATTTTTCAACCCGAACCTTGAACATTCGGGCGAATATAAAATGTCCGAATTCGTGGAAAATAACTAATATGGAGAGGCTTAATAGTAGTTGTACTGTTTTTATTAAGAATGTTTCCATTAATAATGCTATTTTTATTGATATGATTTAACAAGTTCGGTCGCATAATTGCGGGCTAATTTGTTTGTGTGGACGTAATCCTCATATTCGGGTGACTCGATAAATTCTATGTGCTCCATTGTTTCAGAAACAACGCGGGCAATGTCGGGGTAGGCGATCGTGTCGTTAAGGAAACCGGCTACGGCTATTTCGTTGGCTGCATTCATAATGCAGGGCATATTCCCACCTGTTGCGACAGCGTCAAATGCATATCGTAACAAAGGAAATCGTTCGAAATCGGGATACTCGAATGTGAGTTCGGAGTATTGTTCGAGTGTCAATTTCGGAGCCGAGCTTTCCAAACGAGCAGGGTAGGACAAGGCGTATCGAATGGGGAGTCTCATATCTTGGGTTCCCAGTTGGGCTTTAACAGATCCGTCTTTGAATTGAACCATAGAGTGTACGACAGATTGCGGGTGTACGGCGATTTCTATGTTTTGAGGGGATACGTCGAACAGCCATTTGGCTTCGATCATTTCAAAGCCTTTGTTCATAAGCGTTGCAGAGTCTATGGTAATTTTATGTCCCATGTGCCACTTGGGGTGTTTTAAAGCATCGCTTTTGGTAACATGCGCCATCTGTTCTGCCGTGAATTTTCGGAATGGTCCGCCGGATGCCGTTAAAATGATTTTCTCGATAGGATTATCTCCTTCGCCAACTAAGCACTGGAAAATAGCAGAGTGCTCCGAATCGACAGGAATGATAGGTGTCCGGTATTCGAGAGCAAGACGTTTGATGAGATCCCCGGCAACTACCAATGTTTCTTTATTGGCCAAAGCAATGGTCTTATGAGCTTCGATAGCTCGTATAGTGGGTTTTAATCCCGAATATCCTACCATTGCCGTGACTACTATATCGATGGGCGCTGCCTCTACGATTTCAGAAATGGCATTTTCTCCCGCATATATTTTTATAGGGAAATCTTTCAGAGCTTCTTTCAGCTTGTTATAATGAGCTTCGTTGGCTATTACTACCGAATCGGGATTAAAATGTTTGGCCTGTTCTATCAGCAAGTCGACGTTATTATTCGCTGTTAATGTGTATACCTCGAATAAGTCGGGATATTCGGCGACAACTTCTAATGTTTGAGTTCCAATCGATCCGGTAGAGCCTAATATTGCTAATTGCTTTTTCATTCGGTTTAAGAGGTCAAATCTCAGTTTTAACTTTACAAAGGTATAAAATAAAGTGTATCTTTAATGAATCGGGATTAGAAAGTGATATATTTTTCCGGGTCTAACGACTGACCCATGTGCCACAATTGAAATTCGGCCACACATGATTGTTTTGAGGATTTACCATCTTCCCACCCGGTCACGGCTATTTTTTCACCTCCCGATACTTTATCTCCTATGTTTTTAAGAATCCCCGAATTATATTTATAGACCGACAGGTAATTATTGCTGTGCTGTATATATACGACATATCCATAATCGATTGTATAACCGGCGGAAACAATCGTGCCATCGAGGACGGCAGAAACAGCTGTATTTCTGGGGCATTGTATGTCGATACCGAAATGTCCTTCTTTGGGGTTATAGGCTTTGATTATTTTGCCTTTTAGCGGCGGGTAAAACAGTTTTCCGTCGATAGGAGTAGTCGGAGTAAAAACATTTAGCGTGTATTTTTCTTCTTGTTCATATTGCTTGATATAGTTTGCCATCAGTTTGGATTCCGGTAGAAGAGTATCTGTCGTTGTGGAAAGCAGACTGTCGGCTTGTTGTCCGATAGAATCTATTTTTATTTCACCGGTAAGTATGGAAGCAAGATTTTTTATATATGCGTCGCGACGCTGTACTTCTGCTGCCAAAGAATCGACTCTAAGGATTTTATCAACCATTTCGATTCGTTCTTCTGTTTTCAAATATCCGGGTAATAAATTTTTTACAGGTGTACCTACGATTACAGAGAGTATAGCTACGACAATCAGACCAATGAGAAGAATGGCGGTCATTATGGCTCCAAATCGGGAAAAACAAATAGTCCATACATCTTCAAGAGAGCTTTCGTTGAAAAATGTGAGTTTGTATTTGGAGCGTTTTTTCGAGAAAAAATCAGAATTTTTTTTATTTCGTTTCATAAATATTACCTCTGTTATTCGATGGGTAAAAGTTTCGCATTTATCGGTATGTGCAAATTTAATAATTTATTACCAACCGGTATAACCTGTTTTTCATTTTTTATAAGAAGCTTATATAGCCTAAATAATATAGAATTTTACTATCTCTTTTTTTGACGGTTGGTGAACACATTCTTTTATCTGTTTGTTTTAATTTACAAAAACGGATAATAGCGTTTGACTTATGCTCCTGTTTTTTTGAAATGTAATTGCAAAATTGTATAACTAAAACAAATTAAAATGAAAACAAATTTCTTTTATTTAGCGGTAGCCA
>OGXQ01001258.1_pt1 | contig 19451 bp, 25 predicted proteins | sample 1576291 | NCBI WGS metagenome assembly OGXQ01 (sample SAMEA3541575, study PRJEB24748) | human gut metagenome | biome: human gut; feature: human-associated habitat; material: faeces | place: China | collected 2012 | reverse complement strand
TCAACTTTGTCAGGAATTAATCTTCAAACTGACAACTATTTTCAGTACACTTCAACTTCTCCAGAAATCCTGAAAAAACGTCCTTGCGTTTCATTCATAACGTAAAGAAATTTTCCATACAACGTCCTTGTGTTTCAATCCGAACGCAAGGACGTTTTGCGTTAAATACACCGGCATTCCCGTCCAGCCACAAAGGCGATACACCATCTGCCACCCCGCAGACCGATGCATTTCCCTACCTCCGATAGGGAAATTCCCCCACAGGAATAGGAAAAATCATTCGTTTGTATGATTTCTTCCGGATACCTTTGTCACATAGAGGAAAACAAACACACAAAGAGTTATGAGAACAAGGGTAAAAAAATTCATGTATATGGCGATGCTGGTCGCACTGACACTCGCCTTCCCGTCGTGTAACGTGGAAATGGAATTAGGGAACAACACCCTGGAATATCGTGAACGCACAGCGTATCTCTGCAGCTACGACTGGCAGGACGACTGGTACGACGACTACGGACTGCACCACTTTCAGGTGCTGCGCTTCTACACCAACGGAACGGGTGAAGACTTTATCCGCATTCAGGATGCCCGCGGACGTTGGGAGGAATATACCTACACCTTTACGTGGGACTGGTACGACGCTTTCTACACCAGCATCCGTTTGAACTACGGCGGAGGTGACTACTCCTACATGGACAATATCCGCCTGGGAGAAGGACGAATGGAATGCCTGCTCGACGGTGCGGCTGTATGCTTTTACAGTTATTAAAAAATCAGTAAAGAAAAACCGCCAGATAAAGCGAACAAAACACGAAATCAGTTTGTTATAGAAATAAATCACCAAAGAATTTCATGTTTTCTTTTTTAAGATAATTAATTTTGGTACTGATATACATATCTACACTGGAAAATCATAGAAAGGCTGGAATCGGGAAATCCCCGAACCAGTCTTTTTCTATTTATTTAACGAATCACAAAATAGAATGGAGCCTTTCTAAGCGATTGGCTCCATTTTGTCATTTGCTCTTCTTGGTTATTCTTCGTATCTTCACGGTGTGAAAGGAGGTGCCGAAAATGTTTGAAGAACTATCAATAGAAGAAGCAAACGAACTTCTTGAAATGATTTCAAAGTTTCAAATATTCGAATATGAATATTGAGTTAAGCAAATAATTTAGTTTGATAGCCTTTCCACACCACGGAGAGGCTATTTTATTGTATAACGTATCTTTCCTCCATCATCTTCACATCATTTAACCGTAAATTGAGTTACTCCGTCCTCAACTTTTTCGTTATATGCACAGGAGGTTATCGGATTCATAAAGATTTTCTCCGTGAACTCATTGTTGAACCAATCAATCTTTGTAAATTGTAACATCATTAAAAGTTGGAGGACAGCCTTATGAAAGACCCATTCAAACTTAATGTTAAATCAATCATGGCTCTTTACGAATTATTTCCTACGGAAGAAGCCTGTATCAAACATCTTGAAGCCATAAATTGGCACGGCAAACCCGTTTCGCCATTTGACAAAATCTCAAAGGTCTACAAATTGAAAAGCGGTAAATATCGCTGCAAGAATACAGGTAAGAACTTTACCGTCCGTACTGGAACCATGTTTGAAAAGACAAAGATAAGTTTGCGTAAATGGTTTATTGCCATTTGGCTTGTTACCAATCACAAAATAGGTCTTTCTTCCTACCAACTCGCAAATGATATAGAAGTCACGCAAAAGACAGCATGGTATATGTTGCATAAAATACGTCATGCAATGCGTCTCGCCAATGAGAACTTCTTAGAAGAAGCTGTTGAAATAGATGAAACGGTTGTCGGAGGTAAAAATGGAAATCGTCATAAGGATAAGAAAGTCCCTCACTCGCAAGGACGTTCACACAAGGATAAATTTCCAGTCGTGGGAATGATACAACGAGAAAATCTAATGAATGCCAGAGCAACTCCTGATACAAAATCCAATACCCTGTCTGCATTCATTAAAGAATACATACACCCCGATGCAATCATATATACGGATGAGTACAATGCTTACGACCAAATAGGGTTCAGTTATACTCGTTTCTATGTCGACCACAGCAAGAAGTTATACAGTTATGACCACATAACGACAAACAGAATAGAGGGTGCTTGGACGCATTTCAAACGTATGGTTAAAGGTACATACAGAACTCTGCTTAAAAAGTATTTGCAGAAATACGTTGACGAGTTCGTGTATAGGTATAATCTGAGAGACATCAGCAATTCAGACCGATTTAACTGCTTCCTCTGTTGCGCTGACACACGTTATACATACAAACAAATCAAAGAATCAGTATGTCTAAAATGAAAAGAAGAAAAGAACCCATGGAGTTCAAACTTGGAACAATCATTGTTCCCTATATTGAAATGTTCGATGAAGCAGTAGCCATAAGGACAAAGGGCGTACAACTCATCATTGACACTTATTTCAACGACCTGTCTATTGATGATATTCCCCAGCAATATGTATTCACTTGGGATTGGCTCGGTAAGGGTTACAAGTTTACCGTCATAAATCACCTCTACAAGTCGTCTAAAGCGAAAACTAAACGTGGCTTTAAGAAGTTACTCGCAGCGGCATTGCCATTGCTTATAGACCCTAAAAACGGACTGATAAAAAAGCCGGAACTTAGTCCGGCTGATTTAAACAAGTTTAATAAAACTCTATCGCGGATAGTAGGCTAATTACCAATTAAGAGGATTAGCCTCTTTTTCTTTGATTCGTTTTTCTTCTGCTTCCTTTTTGATTTTCTCAGCTTCTATTTCACAGTTTCGCTTCCAAAGTTCTTCCTCTATGATTCTTTCTTTTCGGTGCTCTTTTGATTCACCATACAAGAATAACAAAAAAGTAGCAATAATAGGGCTGAATACTATACCTATAAAGACCCAAAAAGTCTTATCCCGTCCTTTTCTGTCCGCATAATTCATGACAGCATTAAGCATGAAGCAATAAATAACAATAAAGAGTAATACTACCCATCCCATAGGGATATTTCCAATCTCATTCATAATGGCGAAATTTTTCGAGTTTTCCTCAGGCAGCCAGTGAGAAAATACGTTATATATAAAGAAAGTGGGACTGCCACCTGTGTTAACTCGAAAGCATCGCCAAACGCTTGTACAAACACACAGATGAGCAGCCCACTTGATATAGGTTGCCCTCTGTGCCTCGGTTGTACTTTTGTTGAATTGGCGATTCTTCGAGTATCAAGGCACTTCCTTTTTATTTCCCACAATGTTTAACCTCGAAAGGCTTGCGCAAATGTAGTAAATTCCCTATATTTGGACAAGAATTTTAAAGATTAATAATATGGCTGAATCCAAATGTCAAAATTGTAATAGTACGCAATTTGAAATTCAAACAAAAGAGATTAAAAAGGGGCAGGACAATTTTGAATTTGCATTTGTACAATGTGCTAAGTGCGGTTCTGTTGTAGGGGTATTGCAGACAAAAGTTGTTGTTACTTCAATGGTTAATACAACAAACGCCATTCTTGATGCAATTAGTAATGCAAAATTCGAATTGAATAAAGCTATTCATGAAAAGAAAAGCTGATTCTTTACATGAACTTGGCAAACACTTTATTAAACTCTTTCATATCTTTGACAATCAATTTAGGTTCAATAAAGTGTTTGTTTGCTCCTAATGCTTGAAGTATTTCTACTCGAACTTTATGTTTATTTTTCTTTCCCATATCCTTATCTATTTAAATCCACACGTGTAATCCACATATAATTGTCCGTTCCAAACTTGAAATCCTTCTTGTGAATAGATTGAGTGCGTTCAAGTAAGGTCTGCTCGGTCATTCCATTAGCAAAATTGTGACCGACATTCAATACGAGAGTAGTGATGTCTTGTGCGTCCCGAACTTCATTGTATCGGCACTCACGAGTTTTAAGGTGTACGTCACTCACAAGGAATACACGATGTTCACCTAATACATCAAGGATTAAAATCTTACAATGACAGTTCATCACAAGTCCTTGGCAGGTCTTCAAAATGTTTTCATCTAATTTCATATCCATTAATTTTAATGATTGATACTGAATATGTAACGTAAAAATCAGGCAGTCCGTTTATGTCTTAGGAATGGATTATGATTGAGTAGGACATAGAGAGGAAACGTTAAATAAATAGAAAAAGACTGGTTCGGGGATTTCCCGATTCCAGCCTTTCTATGATTTTCCAGTGTAGATATGTATATCAGTACCTTAATTTTTTAGTTTATTCGTTCAAAAAAAAACGTATCCTGCCGTGAGACAGCGATACGTTTTTTTATGCAATGAACACAAGAGTTCCGCCCGTGGGGTCAGCTCATGCTGCCGCCCACGATGTCCAGCAACTCGTTGGTAATCGCCTGCTGGCGGCTCTTGTTGTAAATCAAGGTCAGTTCCTGAATCAGGTCGTTTGCATTGTCCGTGGCAATCTGCATAGCCATGGTGCGCGCGGCATGTTCCGAAGCCGTGGAGTCAAGCAGCACGGTGTACATCTTCATGCGGAGTACCTTGGGCAGCAACTCCTCCATCACCTGTTCCGGCGACGGCTCGATGAGATAATCGGCCTGCATGGCTTCCTGCTCCTCTCCCTTCTCGTCCGCATGACCGGCACTCAGGTCGATCGGCAGATAAGTCTCCCGCGTCAATACCTGCGTAGAGGTCGACTTGAAGTGGTTGTACAGCAGTTCCACCTGCTGAATCTCACCGCTGGCAAACCGTGTCATCAGCTCGGCAGCCAGGTCGGCCGCTTCCTGATAGTTCGGTTTTCCGCTCATGTGCTGATAATCGCCGGCCGCCGTCAGTCCCTCCATCTTCTTCACCGCATCGGCCACCTTACGGCCCACCGGATAAATCAGGATGTTCTCACGGCCCACCTTCGGCTCATACTCTGCCACCACCTCGTTCAGGTGACGGATAACGTTGGCATTGAATCCGCCGCACAGACTGCTGTTGGAGGCAAACACCACCACGGCCACTTTCTTCACTTCACGTTTCACTGCAAAAGGCGATTCCACGCTCAGCTCCGCGCCCAGGAAATTACTGAGCATGCGGTGCAACCGGCGTTCGTAGGGAAGCATATTTTCAATGGCCTCCTGCGCCTTGTGCAGCTTGGAAGACGCCACCATCTTCATCGCCGAAGTAATCTTCAGCGTGCCGTGGATTGAGTTGATTCTTCCTTTAACTTCTTTCAGTGATGCCATGGGATTTATGCTTTAAATTGTTCGGCTGCGTCTGCGGCCAGTTTTTCAATGAGCGACGTAATTTCGTCGGTAATCTTTCCGGAAGCCAGCACGTCGAGCACATCCTTCTGATGGTTGGCACGCAGGTAAGTCAAGAACGCATCCTGGAAGGCACGTACCTTCGAAATAGGAATGTCGCGCATCAGTCCGTGCGTACCACAGTACAGAATGGCCACCTGTTCGCCTACCGGCATCGGTGAGTACTGAGGCTGAATCAGCAGCTGGTTGTTCTTACGTCCACGGTCGATGGCCATGGCAGTCACAGAGTCCATGTCGCTGCTGAACTTCGAGAAGGCCTCCAGTTCACGATACTGTGCCTGGTCAATCTTCAGCGTACCGGCCACTTTCTTCATACTCTTTATCTGGGCGCTACCACCTACACGCGATACAGAGATACCCACGTTGATAGCCGGACGGAAGCCCTGGTTGAACAAGTCGGTTTCCAGGAAGATCTGACCGTCGGTAATGGAAATCACGTTGGTCGGAATGTAGGCAGACACGTCGCCGGCCTGTGTTTCGATAATCGGCAGGGCGGTCAGTGAACCTCCGGCCTTTACCTTACCCTTCAGGCTGGCTGGCAGGTCGTTCATCTGTTCGGCCACTTCCTGCTGGTTGATAATCTTCGCCGCACGTTCCAGCAAACGAGAGTGCAGGTAGAAGATATCACCCGGATAAGCCTCACGTCCTGACGGACGACGCAGAATCAGTGATACCTCACGGTAAGCCACAGCCTGTTTTGACAAGTCATCGTACACCACCAGTGCATGACGGCCGGTATCACGGAAGTACTCGCCGATGGCAGCTCCGGCAAACGGAGCGAAATACTGCATGGCAGCCGGGTCGGAAGCCGTAGCAGCCACCACGATGGTATAGTCCATCGCCCCCTTCTCACGCAATGCATTCACGATACTGGCCACGGTAGAACCTTTCTGACCGATGGCCACGTAGATACAGTACACCGGATTTCCTGCCTCGTAGTTGGCACGCTGGTTGATGATGGTATCGATGGCGATGGCCGTCTTACCTGTCTGACGGTCGCCGATAATCAACTCACGCTGTCCGCGGCCGATAGGAATCATGGCATCAATAGCCTTCAGTCCCGTCTGCAGCGGTTCCGTTACCGGCTGACGGAAGATAACCCCCGGTGCCTTACGCTCCAGCGGCATCTCGCACAGCTCTCCGCCAATTTCGCCGCGCCCGTCCAAGGGCACACCCAGAGGGTCGATTACACGTCCCAGCATCGATTCTCCCACGTTGATGGAAGCAATGTGCTTGGTACGCTTCACAATCATCCCCTCCTTAATCTGGTCGGTCGGACCCAAGAGCACCGCTCCCACATTGTCCTCCTCCAGATTCATCACCGTTCCCATGATACCGTTTTCAAACTGCAGCAACTCGTTGGCTTCCGCATTACGCAAACCGTAAATACGGGCCACACCGTCGCTCACCTGAAGCACGGTACCCACTTCGTCGAATTTCAGCGAGTTGTCAATCCCCTTCAACTGTTGGAGCAACACCTCTGAAACTTCGCTGGGTTTTATTGTATTTTCTGGCATAATTCTTTTTAATTAATAATTAATAATGAACAATTAAAAATGAACAGTGAATAATAGGAATCGTTTTTCATTATTCATTCTTCATTCTTCATTATTCATTGTTTACACTATTCTCCTGTTTTTCGCGATAAACTGCTGTTTCACGCGCTTCAACTGGTTCGCCACACTGGAGTCCAGGCGGAAGCCACCCAGTTCGATGATGTATCCTCCGATCAGGCTTTTGTCCACCTTCTCTTCCAAGATTACCTCACCGTGCGTCTTCTCGGAAGCCAGTTTCTGCAAGTGTGCCACGAGCTTGGGCGAACTGACGGCAGTGGTAAGCTTTCCGATGAGGATGTGCTTGTCTTCCTGATACAGGTCGATGTACGACCACATCATGAACTGCAAGAACTTCTCCCTTCTGTCTTCCAGCACCAGGCTGAGAAAACGCGTCATCACCTGGCTTACGTCCTTTCCACCCGAAGCCTCGCAAAGCAGCTCCAGCTTCTTGCTTCTCTCCAGCACCGGATTTTCCACGGCACACCGCAGGCCGGGCACTTCGGCAAAGTGTGCAGCCAGTGTCTTCACCTCCTTGTACACCTTGTCTTCCAGCCCTTCACCCTTCGCGTATGCCAGCAGTGCCTTCGCGAAACGTCTTGAAACGACTCCTGTATTCATGACACGTTATTTTTTAGAAGTTTCAATCATTTCATCCAGCAGACGGTCAATCAGCGCAGCCTGTTCCTTTTCATCGGCCAGCTTGTTGCGCATAATCTTCTCTGCAATGCCCACTGACAACACGGCTACCTGGCGGCGGATGTCACGGATGGCACTTTCCTTTTCCGTTTCAATCTGCTTCTTCATCTCCTCCATCAGGCGGTTGCCTTCGGCGAAGGCCTTCTCCTGAGCGTCCTTGATGATGCGGTCGCGCGTAGCAGCAGCCTCACTCAGAATGCGGTGCTGTTCTTCGCGTGCCTGTGCCAGGATTTTCTCACCCTCCACCTTCACGTTGGCCAGCTGTTCGTTGGCCTCACGCGCCGCCTTGAGCGAATTGTCAATGTATGCTTTCCGGTCCTCCACCGTCTTCAGAATCACCGGGAAGCCGTATTTCGCCAAGATGAAGAACACGACTCCGAAGGTGATGACCATCCAGAACAGCAGCCCCGGATCCGGAGTTAATAATCCCATAACTTATTGTTTTATTTTTTACAAGAACAAAGTCAACAAACAAACCACGATGGCAATCAGTGCCACACCTTCTACCAGAGCGGCAGCGATAATCATGTTCATACGCAAGTCGCCTGAAGCTTCCGGCTGGCGTGCGATACCTTCCATGGCCGAGCTACCAATTTTACCGATACCGATACCGGCACCCAAAACTGCAATACCTGCACCAATAGCGGCGCCCAACTTACTAATACCTACACCTGCAGCTGCCTGCAATAAAACTGACAATAACATAATTTTCTTGTTTTAAAAGGTTATACTTTAATTTTCTTTGAATCAATTATTTTTCGGCATGTTCCTTCACCTGCGACAGACCGATAAACACGGCCGACAGCATCGTGAAGACGTATGCCTGGATGAATGCCACCAGAATTTCCAGCGCATTCATGAAAATGCTGAATGCCACCGACACCACCGTCATCGAGCCGTTGATAACCGGACCCGACTTCACCGTGATGAAGATAATGGCCACCAGACTGAGCACGGCCGCATGTCCTGCCATGATGTTGGCAAACAAACGGATCATCAGTGCAAACGGTTTGGTAAAGATACCGAAGAATTCAATCAGCGGCATCATCGGAATCGGCGCCTTCAACCACGTAGGCACGTCGGGCCAGAAGATTTCCTTCCAGTAAGCCTTCGTACCATACACGTTGGTCAGCACGAACGTACACAAAGCCAGCACCAGCGTAATGGCGATGTTACCCGTCACGTTCGCACCTCCGGGGAAGATAGGAATCAGCCCCATCAGGTTGTTCACCAGCACGAAGAAGAACGCCGTAAGCAGATAAGGCGCGTAGCGGCGGTAATTCTCGCCGATGCAGCCCTTAATCACGTCGTTGTAGATAGAAAGCACCGTGGCCTCAATCATGCCGACGCCCCCCTTGGGTGCCCCGTCTTCCAGCGGATGTTTCTTGTACCAGCGCACGCAGCTCATCATGATGACCAGCAGCACCGCACTGTTGATAAACAAGCCCAGCACATTCTTCGTGATGGAGATGTCCAGCGGACGCACCTCCTCGCCGGCCGCATTGCGTTCCACGATTTTGCCGTCGTAGGCACCACCCTCGGCCACGTACAGCCCCTCGTAAGGACCTTCCTCCAGCCGGGCAGACGAGAACACATGCCAGCCCGTACTGCTTTTCACGATCACCGGCAGCGGAATGCTTACCTCCGTATCGCCGAACTTCGCAATGTGCCACTGGTAGGCATCGCCAATGTGTCCGAACACCAGTTCGTTCACGTCGATGTCACCCTCAGCGGCCTGTGCCTTCGTCAGCGCAGCCGGAACCGCCATCAGCAGTAACAGCGTGATGATTATGTACCGTATTTTTTTCATCATTAGCTTTTTTTCTTAGTTTGAGTTTCGCTTCAAAAAGAAGGAAAAAACGGGTTTCGAATATCAGAAACGCAAAGTAGAAGAAGATGAAGGTCAGCATGAACGCCAGCACTTCATGTCCTATCACAAATCCGTAGAACATCAGCAGCATGGCACTGACAATGAATTTCAGCACCTTGCACACCAGATACGTCATCGCAATCCGTTCCAGCCCCACGCGATAGTTGAACGCGAACATTTCTATGTAAAACAGGCCGAAAAGATAGAAGAATATCGGAATGGCCGGAAACCACAGGAAATACCTGTCGGGAATGAACAGATGATATACCACGGCGACGAGCGTCGTCAGCACGATTCCAATCACGGTCAGTTCTTTTATAAATTTCTTCTTAACGGTCAACAAAAACATAGTATCGTGCGGTTTTTCATCCGGAAAGCCGCCAAAAACATATTCGGTTCATCGCCTGCTTCGCTCCTCTCAGAGTTCCACACAGACTGAAATCTGATTCTCCTTGACTTCCACGAATCCCCCCTTGATTTGCAGGGATTGCGTTTCCTGTCCGGCCACGTATTTCACTTCCCCGGCCGAGAGCGTGGAAATAATCGGGGCATGGTCGGCCATGACCTGAAATTTTCCTGCGCTTCCCGGAAAGGTAGCCTGGCTCACTTTACCTTCGTAAACCAGCTTTTCGGGTGAAACGATAACCAGATGAAGTTCTTTCATATTAAGCTATCAGCTTTTAACTTTTAACTTTTACTTATTAACTCTTAGCCGCTTCCATCAGCTTCTTACCCTTCTCGATGGCATCCTCAATGGTACCCACGTTCAGGAAAGCCTGTTCAGGCAGATAGTCTACCTCGCCGTCCAGAATCATCTTGAATCCCTTGATGGTGTCTTCTATGGAAACCATCACGCCCGGCACGCCCGTAAACTGCTCGGCCACGGCAAACGGCTGCGAAAGGAATCGCTGCACGCGGCGGGCACGGTTCACCGTCAGACGGTCTTCGTCCGAAAGTTCATCCATACCTAAGATAGAGATAATATCCTGAAGCTCCTTGTTGCGCTGCAGAATCTGTTTCACGCGCTGAGCCGTTTCGTAGTGCTCCTTGCCCACAATCAGCGGGTCGAGGATACGCGACGTAGAATCCAGCGGGTCTACAGCCGGATAGATACCCAGCTCGGTAATCTTACGGCTCAACACCGTAGTAGCATCCAGGTGGGTAAAGGTAGTAGCCGGAGCAGGGTCGGTCAAGTCATCGGCCGGCACGTACACCGCCTGCACGGAAGTAATGGAGCCGTTCTTTGTAGAAGTGATACGTTCCTGCATCTGTCCCATTTCCGTAGCCAGTGTCGGCTGGTAACCTACTGCCGAAGGCATACGTCCCAGCAAGGCTGAAACCTCAGAACCTGCCTGCGTAAAACGGAAGATGTTGTCGATAAAGAACAGGATATCGCGCGGACCGTTGTCGCCCGTCTGGCGGTCACGGAACGATTCGGCCAGTGTCAGACCCGACAAGGCTACTGACTGACGGGCACCGGGAGGCTCGTTCATCTGTCCGAACACCATGGCTACCTGCGATTTTTCCACTTCGTTGTAATCCACCTTCGAAAGGTCCCAGTTTCCTTCCTCCATGCTCTTGAGGAATTCGTCACCGTAGCGGATTACGCCTGATTCAATCATTTCTCTCAGCAGGTCGTTACCTTCACGGGTACGCTCACCCACTCCTGCAAACACGGAGAAACCATTGTGTTTCTTGGCAATGTTATTGATTAACTCTTTGATGAGCACGGTTTTTCCAACACCCGCCCCACCAAACAGACCGATTTTACCACCCTTCAGGTAAGGTTCCAGCAGGTCGATGACCTTGATACCGGTAAACAATACTTCCTGGGTAGTGGCCAGGTCTTCGAATTTCGGAGGTTCACGGTGAATAGGAAATCCGTCCGTCTTGTCCAGTTCTTTCATACCGTCAATGGTATCACCTACCACATTCATCACACGGCCCTTGATCTGGTTTCCGATAGGCATCGAAATCGGATGCCCCGTAGGAACGACTTCCATTCCGCGCTTCAACCCGTCCGTACTGTCCATGGCCACGCAGCGTACCGTGTCTTCACCGATATGCTGTTGCACTTCAATCACCAGCGTACGCCCGTCGTTACGGGCAATCGTCATGGCATCGTGGATTTTCGGCAAGGCGTGTTCCACGTCTTGTCCTTCTTCAAACTTGAAGTACACATCGACCACCGGACCGATTACCTGCGAAATGTGTCCAACGATTTTTGACATAAGCAATTATTTTAATTTAAAAGAATGAATCATCCATGGTTCTTACCCCTTAAACAAACGTCCCGGGTATTTGTTTAAAGTTTGACCATTTCTGTAACGCAAATTTACTGAATAAACTCTCATATATGTAACTCCATGTAACATTTTTTAGACTGATTCCCCTAATAATAGACATAAATCAAGAGATATTGGACAAATGGTTTTACACTTGTTTACACAGAGACGAAATATCTAAACAAATATTTACAGGATATTGCACGTGTGTGCGGTCACACATACTATTTTAGACAAAGAACATGACGTGCTATATGGGTGTATCTTTTTTATTTTAGACAGAAGAACATAAAGACAGATTTTGTAGATGCAATCTTTCTTTTGTACTTATATGCTTATGTCCGAAAAATAATAACTGCTATAGGATGTTGCCTTTTTGCTTTAGACAGAAGAACATAAGAACAGATTTTCTGTGTAAATATAAACTTATGTACTTTATGTTCTTATGTCCAAAAACATTCAAGAAATATCTTTCTATGCTTACGTCATAAAAAATTATGAGCGTTTATACTCTCTGTACTTCCTTTTTATTTCTATACGGTCACCACCAAAATTAATGAGTAATCCATGGTCTTTATGAGTTGCCGTCAAATAATTAACCAGCTGAGTTTCGTGTATGGAAAGAAGATGTTGCACCGCTTTTAGTTCGATAATTATCTCTCCCTCTACAATAATATCTGCTCTAAACTCCCCTACAATCTCATCTTTATAATATACATTTATAGGGGTTTCAGAATCCGCATGAATACCTTTTTCCCTTAACTCTATCAACAATGCCTTTTGATACACCGACTCTAAAAAACCGGCTGCCAGATGTGTTCTTACATTGTATGCGCATTGAATAATTACCTTAATAAGGTCTTCTGTTTTCATATCCATAATATTACACAGTTAAAAATTCTTTTGTCTTTATGTTCTTATGTCTAAAAACATTCGTCTTTATGTCTTACAAAAAAAGCCACATTACTGTGGCTCTTCTTTATATTAATATGTCTCGTTACACGCGCTTGAAGGTGTAGTTGCCTTCCTCGGTATACATCTCCGACTCAAAGGTACAATCGTACGAAGCTTGAATCTCCTCCTCCGTATACGACAGAATTACTACCCGTATGTTGCGGCCACGGTTGTCCGACAGTGTCAATACCCCCTTGCTCAGTGTCCAGTTGAACGACTCGCCACGAAACAAAGCCGTACCGCCACTTTTCACCGAGAGCGTCTGTCCCATGTGCTCAGGATCATTACGACCAGACTCACCTTCCGAATTTGTCCAGTCATTCGCCGTCACTTTCCACGTACCGATAATGTCATCTCTCGACACATCCACCCCCGTCGGGTCTTCCGTGCTACAACTTGCCATTCCGGCCACCATCAGGATAAAGCTCAAAAAGAGCCATACGTTCTTTAGTTTCTTCATTTTCATTTGGTTTTACAGATAATATATAATGCTTATACTATTTCTTTCTCCAGATAGATTCCACTTTCCGCCGCACGGCCAGCACATTCAGTACCGATACCAGCAGGAAAAGTCCCCCGGCCGTCAACAGCGTCGGCAGCAGACTGCCTGCCTGAAAATCGGGTACCATCCGCTGCAGCATGTCCAGATACGCATCACGTGCCATCCACACCAGCAGTACGCCCATGGCTGCCACCGCTGCATTCAGCACCACCGTGAGTGCCTGATACGGACGCGCCACCGCCGCCGGACTGAACCCAATCATCAGCAGGTTCTCCAACTTCTTCGTGTTCTTCTGCAACAACAGGTAGATGCTCAGCATCAGCAGGTAGAACGACAGCACACTGATAATCAGGCCCACCGTGAGCACGATGCCCACCACCATCTTCAGGAACCACGTTGTCTTTCCCGCATCCAGCTTGTCGCCTTCCGTCTCATAGCCTTTCTGCTTGAAATACTTCGCGATGCGGTCGTCCGCCGGATTGTCCACCTCCACAATCAGTCGTGAGGGAGCCGTTTGCCCGCCGTCACCCAATGTGGCGTTGGCCCATTCCATGAACGCCTGCGGCACCAGAATCGTGTTCAGCCGGTTGGAGAAACCCACAATGCGCCCCTTCATGCGCTCCGTCCGTCCCCGTCCGCTCAGCCGCACATCCAGCGTCATCATCCCCATCACGCCCTCCGAGAGCTGCGGCAGGTTGCGACTCTGTGCAAAGCCGAAGTTATACAGGTTAAGGTAGTTGCGCGGAATGATGATAGGGATTTCCGTCTGCCCCTCGCGATACGTCCAGCCCTCCAGCCGCACGTCTACAAACTCGTCGGGCACCGACTCAAAGAACATCGCCGTAGAGAGCTGCATGCCCGCCATACCCATGCCGGCCGACACCTGAAACTGTGCCGGAGTGAACGCTCCCGTCCGCTTGGCAAACGGCTGCGACTCCATGTCGGCTATGTCGGCACGCGAGAACGTACCTCCCTTGCCCACCAGGCTGCCCAGCGTACTCACCTGCTTGCTCACAATCACGTAGTCCTTCTTCATGAAACTGTCGCCCTGCGTAAACACCGGCAACACGTCCTTGTAAAACTGTATGCCCAACAGCACAATCACCATACCGCACAGGTTGGCCAGGAAGAATCCTGCCAGCTGCGCCACACTGATGTGCTGCCTCAATAATTTCCAGATCATATCCGTCTTCGTGTTAATACCTTACAAACTCAGCACCCTGTCATACTCCAGCGGCAGGTGCTTGCCGATGGACGTCACAATCACTCCCGCACCCTGACGAGCCGCTTCCTCCTTCAGGATACGCGCCATAATCTGCCCGTTGCCGTCGTCCAGGTGGCTCACCGGCTCATCCAGGAAGAAAAAGTCGGCCGGCTGACACAGCATCCGCACAAAAGCCACACGCTGCTGCTGCCCGTACGACATCTTGCCCGCTTTCACGTCCCACTTGTCGGCGATGCCCAGCTGCTCAAACCAGTCCTTCACCTGCTGCTTGCGGCAGAAGCCCGTCAGCCCGTTCTTCAGCTGCACGTTCTCCCATGCCGTCAGTTCCCCGAACAGGCGGAGTTCCTGAAACAGCATGCCCAGCGAGCGCTTGCGGATGTCGGTCCACTGCTTCACCGTGAGCTTCCGCACGTTCTCCCCGTCAAAGGTGATAATCCCCTGGTAGTCCGTACGGTACCCGTAAATAAAACTGCAAAGCGACGACTTGCCCGTGCCCGACGCCGCTTCAATCAGATACATCTTTCCTTTCTGAAAAGCCACCTGCCGGTGCCATACGTCCGACACGATTCCGTCGCGTCCGGCGAATACCTCCGGCAGGGTCTGCTGTAATTCTATTGTGTTCATTTTATTCAATGAAGAATTAATAATGAAGAATGAAGAATGCTCTTCGTTATTAATTCTTCATTATTCATTATTCACTATTAATTATTAACTGTCGATTCCACTTCCTCTTCCGTCAATCCGGTAGCCTGGGCTATCTGAGCAGTACTCAAACCCAGCGATTTCAGGTTACGTGCAATGGCAACTTTCTCTTTAGCTTGTCCTTCCGCGCGCCCTTCCGCGAGCCCTTTCTTCCATCCGGCTTCACGTGCATCCTCTTCCACGATGCGGCTCACACGGTAACGGTCCAGCGCCTTGTCGTAAGCAATACGGTCTTCCAATGAAAGATTGGCCACGGCAGCCAGTTCTTCCAGACGGCTGAACACCTGCTCCTTCAGCGCGTCCGGCATTCGGTTCCAATGTTGCATATTCTTCAGTGTATAAATCAGTTTGTCATAAAGCGTTTCACAATCCTTGAGTTCCTTGGTGAAGTAAGGGAACTGCAAAAAAATCTGCCGGAAATGAGGGTTCACCACCTTTCCGCTCTCACGGTCGGCAATCACGGTGTCCGTACGGAACTTCTCTTCCAGTCCCGGCTCACGGAAGTTCATCAGGAAAATGCCATACACGGTCGAGAGCTTGTATCTGGACCCATAATTTTCCTGCATCGGCTCACTCAGCAGAAAATCCTCCTCCGTCTCCGGCTTCCCGGTCTGCAACTCACGTTCCTTCCGCCTCTTCTCACGCAGATTCTCCACTTGCCGCCCGATGGCACGACACATGTAGAACAGCGTACGGTCCAGGAAACTACTATGAAAACGGTTCTGCATCTCCACGATGATGTATTCTCCCGTGTCGGTCAGGCAGTACAGGTCATAGATAATCCCCGCATCCGCCATACTGTCCGAATGATTTTCCTTGTCCAGAAAAATCAGGTTCTCTATGCGATGCTCCCCCGCCAACAGCTCATTCAGCAGTGTGATGAGCAATTCCTTGCTGGCAGGCTGCCCGAAGATAATCTTAAAACCGATATCAGTAAACGGATTTACAAAGTGGCCGCAAGTCAAATCCATGTTGTCCATTTTATTCAATGAAGAATTAATAATGAAGAATGAAGAATTAATAATGAATGGCATTCTTCATTCTTCATTATTCACTATTAATTATTAACTATCTTCACCAGCTGCTTCAGCACATTCTCCTTGTGGTCCTTCATCTGCAGTACTATGCGCGCCTTGGTCGGTTCATCCGATTCAATGCTCAGGTAGTCCAGCATACCTACGTAAGGAATCTGCGGAAGTACGGCAGCCAGTGCCTGGAAGTTCACGTTCAGGTAGAAATGCTTGTCCTTCACATCCTTGGCCCAGTCACAGTCTTTCAGCGACAGTCCCTTCACCTCACGGCCAATCAGGTCCTCCTGATTCGTCAGGTAGAAGCGGTCATCCTTCACGCCCAGCCAGAAAGACACCGGTCCGCGGCCCATGCCCAGCATGGCACCGTTGGCAGCCACAAACTGATAGGCATTCTCACCCTTGTCCACCAGCCGCATCTGACCGTTGGTCATGGCCAGCATCGGTTTCAGGTCCTCAAACGTACGCATGAAGTCACCGTTTTTCACGTCGGCATACAGGATGAAACCCGGTTTCAACGACATTTCCGGCATGGCCACTGCCACGTCACCCTTCACCGCCTTGAAGATAGCCTCAAAGTCGAGCGGCATCATCGAGTTATCCAGCTCCTGACGCATCGTCGGGTTCTCACGCAACAACTCATACACCTTTTCACCATTCACGTTGGCAGCCATCCAGCACACCGTATTGGCAGGGAACACCTTCAGATACGTGCCGTCCAGTTCGCCGCTCACCTCCGCCTGCTTCTTCAGCAAATCCTTGAACTTGCCCTCCAGCAGCGTCTCCACTTCCATCACAGCCTTTCCAGCCTGGAAATCGAGTGTAGAAAATATCTTTAAATCATTCAGGTTCAAGTCAGCCGGCAGCCCCATCGTCATCGGGCCCAGGTAACTCTTCGGCATGGCGTTCAGCGAAGTCACCATGGCCACGTCCTCGTCGGCATCCTCTAATTTCTTGAATTCCGGAGTGCCCGAATAGCCCTCCCCTCCTTTCTGGCGCAGCCACATCGAAGCCTGATGCTGCAAGTCCTTCGGGTTACCGTTGCCCGCCAGCATCAGAAACGCATCGTCCGTCCAGGCCACGCAATATGCCATGGGTTAAACTATAAAAGAGGTGCATATTCTCTGATAAAAATTCTACCTTAATTCCAGCTATCCTCTTTCCGATTCCAGAACCCTCCAATAATAACCACACCATAAAAGATCGTTATATAAATGGTATATCTTTTTTCTCTCTCATAGGCAATTGTTTTTTCACTTATCACTGACTGTATAATCTTGTCGGCAATCTCTGTTAGTTTCGCGTTATTAGTTTGGAGTGAGGATACAATATCATTCCATGATACTCCCCACCATTTTTCTATTCTCTCATTTGGAACGTATTCATTTTTTTCCGCATCCCAATATATTCTTTCATATTCATGGAACTGTTTGAGGTAAGTCACTACATCAGCCTCCATTCCATATGAACAGCTGAATATGCGGTCAGAAATAATTATATAAATACGCGGAATTTCATCTTCTCTTGGTTCTATTTTGGATGACGTATAATTAATTTCGCAAAATCAATTTCATAAAAATAGACATGGTCTATAGCCGTTTGGTAAAATTAAGTCACCACAACCAAATCTATCAAAGGAGGCTATAAAACCATGTCTGATAAGATTATACAGCTAAATGAGGATTTAATAAAGCACGATTTAAAGGATCTTGTCCGCAGCAGTGTTGAAGAGACTTTAAATGCCCTGCTTGATAAGGAAGCCGACGAATTAGTTAACGCTGAAAAGTATGAGCGTTCTTCTGATCGCCAGGGATATCGTTCCGGCCATTATAAACGGAATCTCCATACAGCTGCAGGCGAAGTGGAGCTGAAAGTTCCAAAACTCAAGGGCATTCCTTTCGAGACGGCCATTATTGAAAGATATCGCCGCAGAGAATCTTCCGTGGAAGAAGCTCTGATTGAGATGTATCTGGCCGGTGTTTCTGTACGCCGCGTTGAGGATATCACCGAGGCTTTATGGGGAACAAAAGTATCTCCTGGAACCATCAGTAACCTGAACAAAAAGGCTTATGAACATATCGAAACCTGGCGTACCCGTCCGCTTTCTGGAAGCTATCCTTATGTTTACGTAGATGGCGTTTACCTGAAACGCAGCTGGGGCGGCGAAATCCAGAATGTTTCTGTTCTTGTTGCCATTGGCGTCAGCCAGGATGGCTGCCGGGAGATCCTTGGTGCCGCTGAAGGGATGAAGGAAGATCGTGAAAGCTGGCGTTCTTTCTTCGTATGGCTGAAGGAACGCGGGCTTACTGGTGTTCGATTGATCATTGGCGACAAGAACCTCGGCATGCTTGAAACGATTCCAGAAGTCTTTCCGGATGCCAGATATCAGCGTTGTACAGTTCATTTTTACAGAAATATATTTTCTGTTACGCCCCGTAACAAGATGAAAACGGTAGCGCTTATGCTCAAGGCGATCCATGCACAGGAGAGCAAGGATGCTGCTCGTGAAAAAGCGCTCCAGGTATCGGAAAAACTCCGGTCTATGAAGCTTGCCAAAGCTGCCAAAAAGGTGGAGGACGGAATCGAGGAAACCTTGACCTATATGGATTTTCCTACGCAGCATTGGACCCGGCTCCGGACCAATAACGCGATTGAGCGTCTCAACCGTGAGATTAAACGCCGTACAAAAGCGATCGGCGCTTTTCCTGACGGGCAGAGCGCCTTGATGCTCGTATGTGCCAGACTGCGTCATGTAGCAGCAACAAGCTGGGGAGCCAGACGTTACATGAATATGGATCATCTTTTCAATCCAGAAGAGGATCAGCTGTCTGATATCATAGCCGGCTGACTACCGGCTGCCAAACGGCAAGATTTTAATTTTGCGAAAAACTATTGACACAATCGGTTGATCCGGACAACCGAGAAATGCGTGGAGATTTTTCACCATAACCAGAGGATCGCGTCCCATGTAAGAGTTTTCCGTGCTGTGTGCCCGGTCTATGTACTGGAGTACATGCCGGAATCTCACCGGTGTTAACTTAATTATAATATCGAATGAGAAGATGGAGGATATCCAAGTTCTCTGTAAACAGATGCATAACTCTTGTCGTATTGGATGTAAAGTTTTACGGCTCGTAACCTATCTTCGTAGGAATACATGTGCATGACCTCCTCCTGTTAAGGACCTCATTTAGTCCAGGATTTCATCCGTATCCCCCTTTCTCCAATTTCATTTTACAATAAACAGTAATAACTAAGCCCAGTCCTGCTAGGAGATCAACATGACAGTCGCAACTCTCGCCAAAATGACAATATAACAGTCCCCA
>OGXQ01001257.1_pt1 | contig 19462 bp, 19 predicted proteins | sample 1576291 | NCBI WGS metagenome assembly OGXQ01 (sample SAMEA3541575, study PRJEB24748) | human gut metagenome | biome: human gut; feature: human-associated habitat; material: faeces | place: China | collected 2012 | reverse complement strand
GACTTACTTGGCCTACGGAACATCAAGTCTTATTAGACGAGGCCGAAGAACCACAGCAAACAGGCACTGCTGTACACTCACATGTTCCTTTACGAAGAACCTTCTTCATATCATCAACGGATGGCTCTTCGCCCTCAAGGTACTGCATCATTAAATCGTCATCTAACTCACAGATCTTCTCAATGAGCTCGGTGTGGTACAGCTCAGCCTCATCCTTCATATCCTCAGGAATGTCAACGATGGAAATATCGTCGCCCTTCTCATCGTTGTAGATGTAAGCCTTCATCTCGAACAGGTCGATGATTCCCTTGAATTCATCTTCCTTGCCGATTGGCAGCTGTAAAACGATTGGATTCTTGCCCAGACGGGTCTTAATCTGCTCTACTGCGCCGTAGAAGTTTGCACCAAGGATGTCCATCTTATTAATGAATGCCATACGTGGTACATTGTAAGTATCAGCCTGACGCCATACGTTCTCAGACTGAGGCTCAACGCCGCCCTTTGCACAGAAAACACCAACAGCGCCATCCAGTACTCGCAGGGAACGCTCAACCTCAACGGTGAAGTCAACGTGTCCTGGGGTATCGATGATGTTGATACGATGCTCTAATGCTCCAGCCTTTGGCTTGCAGTGATCCTGCAGAGTCCAGTGGCAGGTAGTAGCAGCGGAAGTGATGGTGATACCTCTTTCCTGCTCCTGAGCCATCCAGTCCATGGTAGCAGTACCTTCATGAGTATCACCGATCTTATAGTTAACACCTGTGTAATACAGGATACGCTCGGTAGTAGTGGTCTTACCGGCATCGATATGAGCCATAATTCCGATATTTCTGGTTCTCTCTAACGGATATTCTCTTCCAGCCAAGTTTTTTCCCTCCTACTAGAATCTGTAATGAGCAAAAGCCTTGTTTGCCTCTGCCATCTTGTGCATGTCTTCTTTTCTCTTAACTGCAGATCCGGTATTGTTGGCTGCGTCAAGAATTTCGTTAGCAAGTCTGTCTTCCATGGTCTTCTCACTTCTCTTACGAGAGAACATGGTCAACCAACGAAGGCCCAAAGCCTGACGTCTCTCAGGTCTAACTTCGATAGGTACCTGATAGGTAGCACCACCGATACGTCTTGCTTTTACTTCCAGAACAGGCATGATGTTGTTCATAGCCTCTTCAAATACTTCCAGAGCAGGCTTGCCGCTCTTCTCTTCAACCTTAGCAAATGCTCCGTATACGATCTTCTGGGCTACACCCTTCTTGCCATCTAACATGATGTTGTTGACAAGCTTGGTAACCACTTTGTTGTTGTATAAAGGATCTGCTAATACATCTCTTTTCTGAATATGTCCTTTACGTGGCACGGTTCTTCCCTCCTTAACAAATTGTTTACGTTAGATCATAGGTACTCACATGTGTTTCCCCAAGTGTTCGCGCTGTTATATCTGTATCACAGAATTCCAACACTTTTCTTAGTTTCGTTTTTGTGGTACAAAGACGATGTTCGCATCGTCTCCAAAAATCCTTGCGGATTTTCATCGAACTCTCGGTCCGACGTTCAAAACGCCCCGGATACTACTTATTTCTTAGCATCCTTAGGTCTCTTAGCGCCGTACTTGGAACGAGCCTGTTTTCTGTTAGCGACACCGGCGGTATCAAGGGTACCACGGATGATGTGGTATCTGGTACCGGGCAGGTCCTTAACACGACCACCACGGATCAAAACAACGCTGTGCTCCTGCAGATTGTGACCTTCACCGGGAATGTAGCTGGTAACTTCGATTCCGTTGGAAAGACGTACTCTGGCGATCTTTCTAAGAGCAGAGTTAGGCTTTTTAGGAGTTGCTGTCTTAACAGCAGTACATACACCACGCTTCTGGGGAGCAGAAACGTCTGTTGCTTTCTTGTGAAGAGAGTTGTAACCCTTCTGGAGAGCAGGTGCAGTAGACTTCTTGACAGAGGTCTGACGTCCTTTTCTTACTAACTGGTTAAATGTTGGCATTCTGTTTCACCTCTTTCTTAATAGTATAATAGACGCACCTTTTCTGGCACGCTTTAATAGTATACTTGTTCCAACTCCCGTTGTCAACTGGTTTTTCGTGAAATTTACAGGGTTTTTCACCACTTTTTCATATTATTATAACCAAAAGAGGAGCAGTACCGTTTCCGATACCGCTCCATGAAGTATTTCCCATAAATTTCCCCCTATACAGGGGCTGCTTATATAAGGAACCGCTACTGTATCTGTGGCAGATAGCGTTCCAGCGCATCCTGCCAGGAAGGAAGTCTCTCAAATCCGTTCTCGGTCAGTTTCTCCTTGCTCATGCGGCTGTTCTCCGGTCTCTTTGCCTTCGTGGGATACTCGGAGGCGGGCACGGGAGCCACATCCACGTTCATGCCTGCCTTGCGGAAGATCTCGCAGGCGAACTCATACCAGTTGCAGATGCCTTCATTGGTCGCATGATAGATGCCGTATTTATCAGTCTGCACCATGTCCACCAGAAGCCTTGCCAGATCATAAGTATAAGTAGGCGAACCAAACTGGTCATTCACCACCGTGAGATGATCATGGGTCTTGCCCAGATTCAGCATCGTCTTGATAAAGTTCTTGCCGTTGACACCGAATACCCAGGAGATTCTCACGATAAAATACTTCTCCAAAGTATTCTGCACTGCCAGTTCCCCTTCATATTTGGTCTGTCCGTATATGTTCAGCGGATGGCGCTCATCGTCGGGTTCCCAGGCTCTGGTACCCTCGCCGTCAAATACATAATCAGTACTTATATAAATCATCTTGCAATCTAACTTTTTGCAGATATTTGCAATATTCTGTGTACCGTCCGCATTGACCTTGCGGCAGAGATCCACGTTATCTTCCGCTGCATCCACTGCAGTATAGGCTGCACAGTGGATCACAGCATCCGGTGCCGCCTCTCCGATCACTTTTTCCACGCTGGCAGCATCCGTGATATCCATCTCCTGAATATCTACGCCGACCGCTTCGATGCCGCGCTTTGTAAGTTCATTTACCACATCATATCCTAACTGGCCCTTTACGCCTGTTACTAATACTTTCATAGAATGCCTTGCCTTCCTTTTCTATCTTAATGCCTGTGGCACCGCTCTCCGGAATCGCCACATATATAATTATAACATTACCGTCAGACATCAGCAACGAAATACTTACTTTTTGTATTATATCGAAAAAAATCCGGGGAACGCTCCCCGGACCTTTCTATTTCAACCCTATTTCATTTGTCCCAATTTAAACAGCCATATAGTTTTGCGCTGCCCGCCTGATATCCTCAACAATTCTTTCTGCCTTTTTATCCTCCAGTTCGGTTGCCTGTTTTCTAAGCTTCCACCAGTTCCAGCCGGGATGCGCATTTTCCTGCAATTCTATGATTCTTTTCTGGTATTTTCTGCATAATATGAAGTAAATCAGCAAGAGTAATAGAACACCAATACCCAGCATTCCGGCTACTGTATCACCGTAATATCCACTCTTTACTGCCTGTGCAAGCGGTGTCGCTTCGTCTTCAATTTGTACGATTCGATAACCTGTCAAAATCACAGGTATGGAATATAACATGCCGCTCATCTCGACCGCCTCCGTTATTTCTTAGTCTCTATCTATAAAGACTACTTATCCATGAAAAACGGCTCACATTTTTCGATATTTTTTTCAGGAATTCCTACCGGTCTGCTTCCGGAAATTTTCATCGCATAAATTTACTTTTTATGGGAAATCCGATATAATGGTGATATAGATTTTCACACAAAGGAGACTGTTATGCAAAAAAGCTTCATACGGCATATTTTTACTGTAAGTATATTGTCCTGTTGTCTGTTATTCGGAGGATGCAGTCAGAATTCTGCCGGAGAGGAAACATCATCCGCCACGACTGCTTCCCCCTCCCCGTCTGAGACTGTTGCCGCCCTGCCTGCCGATGTTTCCCCGGCTTCCGATTCGTCTGCCATAGAATCCACTTCGGAGAATACCAGGGCACTCACCCTGTCGGTAGTCAATATGTGTGGCATCGAAGTCGGTATGGTAGCGGTCATTGATCCCGTGACCGGGGAACAGGTAAATCTGGATTCCCTGTCGGATCAGGAATCGATCTCTATGGAAGCAGACTGGCCCTCCTCTGTCAATGAGTTCCAATGGGCTCTCTACAATACTGACGGTGAATTATGCGTTGAGGGGACAACCGATATCAGCAGTGCCCAAACCGCAGTGACTCTTCTGCTGACCGGAGACGGTGATCTGGAAAAAGTCGAAGAGCTCTTCGAGTAATTTTCTTTCCAAGGTCTAAAAAACGACATCCACCGGGGAAATCCCGATGGATGTCGTTTTTGTTATCTTTTATTCTTCGATATCTCCTGCATTTTCTGCCTGAGCCTTCAGCTTCTTCTCATTGTGCTTCTTGTACATTTCATATCCGGTTGCACCGAGGATCAGAATGATCAGCCACCACCACCAGGACATCTTTGCATGTTCGCTTTCCACAGCCACATCTGCCAGGGGAACAGCCTCTTCTTCGATATTTACGGCTTCCTTGGTCTCTTCCTTATCGGAACCAGCCTGAATGGTTTCCTGTGTATTTGCAGGAGCTGCTTCTGCAAGAGGTGCTGCTTCGTCAGCGATCTGTACAACGGGTGCTGCTGCCTGGTTCTGTGCCACTACGGTTGCCTGTGCTGCGGGTGCTGCTGCCAACGCAACAGGTGTAACAACTGTTGCTGCCTCTCCGGCGCCGCCTTCCTCTGTATCACCGGCACCTCCGGTCTCACCTTCTCCACCTGCAGGTGTTCCGGGTGTGGGTGCGGGAGTCAGACGATCGATCACCTTATCCAGCTCTCCGCCTGCCTCATCCAGGCTGCCCAGAATCTCCTTCAGAGTATCTTCTGCATCCTTTTTGTTCTGTTCAGCCACGGCCAGCTTTCCTTCCAGTTCCTTCAGAGCTCCAAGGTTACTGGTTCTGTTACTCTTCAGAGCTTCGATCTCTGCCTTCAGCTCTTCTACCTTGCCCTGTGCATCTTCCACCTTACCCTGTGCGTCCTGTGCATCCTGTAACAGCTTCTGATACTTTTCAGTCAGTGCCTTGGCATCATCTACGAATTTACGATAGGCTTCATCCTTTTGGGTGAGCTTAATGTTGCCCTGAATATAGTTCAGGTTCTGGATGATCTGACCGGTCAGCACCTCTGCATTTGCATAAGTCTCAGTTCTGACAGCAGTATTGGTTGTGGTCTCTCCGGTTTTCTCCAGATAATCAATCTCATAGGAATAGCTGGTATGAGTAATGGTATCGGGATCTGTAGTCTTCACATTGTACACACCGGTTGCGCCGCTTGCTTTTGCCTGTGCCAGTGCTGCATCCCGTACCGCATTCTGTGCATCCGCTGCGGTGGTCTTCTCATCGGTCTTGACACTGACACCTGCTACATAGCGGATGGTAGCCTTACCGAACTTCCAGTCATCCCAGTTGGCGCTGACGAAAATACCGCCATCTGCCTCGACTGCCTTTCTGGCTGCATCTTCCAGCTTCTTGTTCGTAGTTTCTCCATTACCAAACAGAGCCTTGATGTCATTCCAGAGGGAACCGAAGGTACTCTGGTCTACTGTCTTCTTAGTTACCTTTGCGTAGGTTGCGGATACGGTACCGGATACGAGGAAGTCTGAATCATCATACCAGTGATCTTCTGTATAGCCGGTTACCTTAAGATCACTGCTTACACCGATCAGGTATAAGTCGTCATCATCGTTAATCTTATTGCTTAACGCCTTCTCCTGCTCTTTCGTAACCTTTGCTACTGCTTCTTCCTCTGTTCTTACACCATAATCCGTCTTTTTATCTGTATGCTTCCATTCAACCTCTTCATCCTTCACATCCACAGTCTTCGTAAAGGTAGGAATGTAGGTTCCGTTACCGGTATAAGTATAATCCGTTTTTTCTGTTCCTGTAACGGTTACATCCTTGCCGGCAGCGTCCTTCAAATCCTTTTCCTTTGCAGCAGCTGCAGCATCTCTCTCTGCCTCTGTCTGATACTGTTCGGAAGAAGTGAATTTTGCATCGGTATAGGTGATGGTGGTCACATCAGCGGTCACGGTCTTGATCAGGTTGCCGTTCTCATCCAGTTTCCAGGATTCCTTCTCGGTAGCCTCATTTACATCAGTATCAACCTCGCCGTTTTCGGTCTTCTGGTTATTGTCAGAAATAATGATACTCTCGGTTCCGTCGTTCTTGATCACTTTCTTTCCATCTACTGCAATAATAGTTCCGTCTTTCAGACCTTTTTCCACTTCGGAAACAGTGATAGTATCCCCGTTTCCCTTCACATACTGATCCGGATTGGTCTCCTGCGCCGTCTTCCAGTTTACTTCCTCAATTCGCTTCTCAAAGATCACGATATTGTCCTTGGAAGTCTGTTTGTCATCCATCACATAGTTGTAATACTTTGTCTGCTTATTACCATTCTCATCGGTATAGGTTACTTCAAAATAATTCTTGGTATTATTGTCTTCACCCTGTCTGCGGACAACCTTAATATCATCGGCAGTGATCTTCTGTACCTCGGGCAGATAGTAGTTCTGCATAATGGAAATGAAAAGCTGATCCTCATTTTTCCAGTTCAGTCCATTGTCGCCCTGGGTCAGGGCTTCCTTATCTGCAATATCCAGAGCACCTGCCGCAGAGGTATCCACTGCAGCCTTTGCAGCCTCCAAAGCCTTTGCCAGTGCTTCTGCATTTGCCTGCGCTGCTGCCAGCTCATCTGCTGCCGCCTCAGCGTTCGCATCCGCACTGTTTACAGCCTCCTCATAAGCCTTTTCATAAGCTGCCACCTTCTGTGCTGCCTCTTCATATGCTGTCTTGGCGGTATTATACTCCCCAAGCTTTGCATCGAAATCAGCCTGTGCCTGGTCTGCGGTCTTCTTTGCTTCCTCATATGCCGCATTGGCATCGGTGATAGAAGCAGCATCCTTGATATTCTCGATCTGTCCATTTACCTTATTCTGGGCAGCCTGCATGGCATCCTTTGCTTCTGCCGCAGTCTGTCCTGCATTTGCCGCTGCATCAGCTGCCTTATTCAGTTCTGCATCGGAAAGCTTATCATTTGCTTCTGCAGCACTCAGAGCAGTGTCTGCATTTGCAATATCTGTTTTGGCATTATCAATGGGAGCACCATTCTCTGAGGTTTTAGCTTCTATATTGGCATTTGCCTTCCAGATGTCCCCTGCCAGCTGTTCGCCGACTTCTGTCTTTGCATCCTTTGTTCCTTCCTGCACCTCAGCTTTAACTTCATATGCCTTATCTTCTGCCTTTTTTGCTTCTGTGGCAGCCTTATCGGCAGCTGCCTGTGCCTGGTCAGCAATACCGGCTTCCGGTGTTACGACAATATTATGATCATCATTGCCTTCGGGTGTGGTGCTCTCTCCCTCTGCTGCCAGTGCAGTCAGCGGGGAAGATGCCATCAGCATTGCGGAAATGCCGATCGCCATAGCACGAATCACTTTTTCGTTCTTACTGTTTTTTCTCATATGATTTTTCCTCTCCATTCTATTTTTCAACAATATGTTCAAATAAATACTGTAGCACCTCCGGCGTGAACTTCTTTGCCGAAATAGCTACTTTAAATCCTCCGTCTTCTTGCTCCTCCTGTCTGGTGACATCTGCATACATGATCATCGTATCCGCTACGATTATGATGTCTTTCCCCTTAAGGTCAGGAGATCCGGCCGGCATCGTAAAAGCTATGCCCAGTGGGCTGACATTGCATGTTTCGACAAAAATGCTCTCTCCCGAATCACATACTACGATAACGCTCTTAGCCTGATAGCCAACACGGTCGATCCTCCTTCGTTCTTCCATCGTCTCCTTCTACTCCTTTCTTCCGGAGTTGCCGGTAAAACCGCTCCTTTTGTGTCTTTCTAATTATTAAAACTGTTCATCTCATAAAAAAGGGTCAAATTTTTTATATTTTTTTATTTTAATTTCTAATTTCTAACAGTCAAAGTTTTTAAAATCAAATTAGTGAACGCCGGCATCGTTATCTTTTTTTCTGACAGACAATATGCTATAATACATTCAAAGAAAATCATGACACTAGCTTTTAAAGGAGCGACCCTATGATACAGAAAAAGAAATTCGTAAAAACCTTCCGTAACACCAAAACCGTGCAGTTAGTCCTTCTGCTTCTGTTGGAAGCTGCGTATGTTCTGGTGCTGACCCTGAACCCGGCGTTGGGCACGAAGCTTTTCGAAGACCGGACCCTGTTTATCTTATGCACACTTTCCTGGATCCTTGCTTTATTTAATCTGATATGGCTGTTATACGATTTTTATAAATTACGCACCTTTGCCGAAGAAAGCCACGCGCTGAACCGTGCGGCTTTCCTGGATCATCTGACCGGCATTCCCAACAGACACGGACTGGATGTGGTCTTTGAGACCTACGACTCCCCGGAATCTCTGGAGCATGTAGCCTGCTATATGGTCACCATCACCAACTTAAAGGAGATCAATCAGACTATGGGACATGTGGTAGGCGACCAGATGTTGAAGGATTTCTCCGGTATCTTAGAGAGTGTCGGTGATGCCTTCGGTGTGGTGGGACGTAACGGCGGTAACGAATTCTTAATGATCGTCAATCACGGTTCCCATGATACCATGGACTATTTTATCGAAAGTCTGGCGCAGCAGCTGAAGGAATACAACGAGGAACACAGTAATGCGCCCATTCAGATCAAGTACGCATATATTTTAAATGAAGAAGCACATGCGGAGTATTTCTCCACTCTGCTTACAGAGACATACAATAAGCTCCACGCTTAAGGAACCCGTTAACCAAGCAGTGAGACGAACGCATGAAAGACATGAACATTCCTTACATTGCCGGTCTTGTGATCCGTGCCCAGCACAGCGACTCGGATGCCTTCGCGGAATTGTATGCTCTTACCTATAATAAAGTATACAACTACACCAGGCATTATCTGAGAGATGACTTTCTCGCTCAGGACGCTATGCAGGAGGTCTACATACTGGCTCTGAAAAACATTGGAAAACTGAATGATCCCACGGTTTTTATCGCCTGGCTGAACCGCATCTGCTTCCACGTCTGCTATGACATGACTCAGAAGAACCGACCACAGAACGACTGCCAGGTCTTGAGCCAGGAGATTCTGGATATCGTCCAGGATCCCCATCTGGACACCAATCCGGAACTGCACTACCAGCAGAAGGATGAATATTCCCGGCTGGCGGACGCCTTAGAGCAGCTTCCTTTCAATGAGAAGCAGGTCCTGATCATGCGCTACTATAACGACATGAAGCTCGAAGAGATCGCTGCAGCCATGGAGATCAGCCGCAGCAGCGTCAAACGCTATATTGCCTCCGGACAGGATCATTTGAAAAAAAGAATGAAAGGATAACAGATTATGTTTTTTCATAAAAAGAACCGATATGAACTGGACATGACGACTGCCAATAATGCTCTGCAGAATATCCTGTCCACCTGTAACCAGCCGGTCAATACCATTCCTTTTGACAAGCTGGTGCTTCGTAAAAAAGTAAATGCCGCTTCCTATAATCGTCTGATCGTTGCCACAGCGGTGATCTTCGTGCTGACCTTTCTGTCGCCCTTAGTCATCGTTCCGCTCTCCGAATTTAACGAGAAAATGTTTGCCCCCGCTCCCGCGGAGCTTACTCTGGATTATGTGGAGAATAATGTTTTAAGCCTTAAGTTTACCGGAGATAACATTCTCTATGACGAGGCTTTTATGGAGACGCTGTCCGGCGAGATCATCGAACCGCTCTCCGTAGACACCTCCAAGGGTGTGATCAATTTCCCTTTTCTTTCTGAGGAAGCCAATATTTATGTTCCCGTAAAAAACGGTGAGACCCTCCACCTGCTCTTTACTCCCGATAATGTAACGGGCCTGGCACAATAACAACAGGATGTAATGATTTCTATGCGGATACCAAGATCATCTGCGCGGCTGCGCATTTTATTAATTACATATTGTATGGCCATGGGTCTGTGCGCCTGCGGTTCCGCTTCTGACTCTCTGCCTGTGGATGCTTCTGTGACGGGCACTTACGACGACCAGTCCTCCGCAGATCCCGCTTCTGCGGATACCGACATCTCTTCCCCGGAGACTGCTTCTCCGGACACGGAAAACACTTCCCCTGCGGGACCTCTGCGGGATGCCACTCCCGTCTGCCTCGTACCGCAGGCCGACGGCACCGCGGTGGTGTCCAATGATGTAGCTGTCATCGACTATTCTCATATGTCCGATGGCTATGTCTGTGCCAATTATACCGGCACCTGTCCCAAAGTCAAACTGCGCATCACCGGTCCCGACACCGTTGTCTATACCTATGATCTGCACGGAGGCGGCTACGAGACGTTTCCTCTTTCCTCGGGCGACGGATATTATGATGTGACGATCTACGAAAATATTTCCGGTACGAACTATGCCACCTGCCTGTATGCGGATCTGGACGTACAGATCCCGGATGAATTCAGTCCTTTTCTCTATCCTAATCAGTACGTGAATTTTACGGCAGACAGCAAAGTCGTTGCCAAGGGGCAGGAACTGGCGGAAGGCGCATCCTCCGATCTGGAGGTGATCACCCGGATCTATGATTATATCACCGGAAATATTACCTACGACTACGATAAGGCTTCCGATCCCCCCACCGGCTATACTTCCGACGTAGATGCCATTTTGGATTCCGGCACCGGTATCTGTCTGGACTATGCCGCCGTTATGGCGAGCATGCTCAGAAGCCAGCGGATCCCTACCAGACTGGAGGTCGGTTACGCGCAGGATGCCTATCACGCCTGGATCAGCGTCTACACCGCCGACACCGGTTGGCTGAACGGCATCATCGAATTCGACGGCAATGTCTGGACCCTGGTGGATCCTACCTTCGGTGCCAACACGGATAACAAGACGCTGAAAAAGTTCATCGGTGACGGCAGCAATTATATCCTTCAGAAAATGTATTAGTGAAAGGGAACAAAACGACATGAAGACCACAGAACAAAAATTACTTTCTAATGAAGAGATCGCTTCTTTCTGTAATCAGGCTGCCATGCTGTTTCAGGCAGGCATTCCTCCGGTGGAGGGCATGGCCATCCTGCAAAGTGATGCACAGTCGCCGGAGGGGAAGGCGATCTTCGACCAGATCCTTACCGTATGCCGGCAGGGAGAAAGTTTTCACAAGGCTCTGGAAGCCACGGGAGTATTTCCCGATTACTGTCTGCATATGATCGCTCTGGGCGAGGAATCCGGTAATCTGGATGTCTGCATGAATTCTCTGGCAGATTATTACGAAAAAGAAGATGCCATCGCCGGCAGTATCCGGGATGCCGTAACTTACCCCTTTATTATGATCGCCATGATGGCTGCTGTCATCGTAGTGCTGGTCAGCCGTGTTATGCCGATCTTCGAGCAGGTCTATGTGGAGCTTGGCAGTGAGATGACGGGGTTTGCCGCGTCCCTCTTACGTCTCGGCAATCATCTGAACCGTTATTCCTTTATCTTCGTAAGTATTCTGTGTGTGATACTGCTTCTGTATCTTTTCGCCACCAGAACCCAGGGTGGCAAGCGTACTACCGCGCGTTTTCTGAATTGGTTTCCTCTGACAAGGCGTTTTTATGAGAGTGTGGCCTGCGAGCGTTTTGCAAGCGGTATGGCCCTGACTCTGAGCAGTGGTATGGATACCTATTCCAGTCTGGACATGGTGGCTGCACTGGTAGGCAATGAGAAAATGAAACAAAAGATTTTAAACTGCAAAGAAGCCATTAATGCCGGTGCCAATTTTGCGGAAGCATTGACCGGTGCAGGTATTTTCAATCACCTGTATTCTCAGATGGTATCCGTAGGTTTCCGCAGTGGTAACGTAGATATGGTCCTTCGAAAAATCGCAGACCGCTATGAGGAAAATACCAACCGCAGATTACAGTCCATCATCGCCGTTCTGGAACCGACCCTTGTCATCATTCTGTCAGTGATCGTCGGTCTGATCCTGTTATCGGTCATCCTGCCTCTTATGGGTATTATGACCAGCATCGGATAGGAGTGATATCATGAATCGTTTTGAGCAAAAAAGCATGTCCTTCGGACGCAAACTGGTCTATCTGCTTCCGATTCTGGCATTTCTGGTATTGTTTGTTCTGTTTGTACAGGGAATTGGATCCGTTAGTGAATCTACTTTGACCAAGCAGCAGGAAAGTCTGGAAACTGCCCTGGGACGCAGCATTTCGCAATGCTATGCCGTAGAAGGCTGTTATCCACCTTCTCTGGAATATCTGGAGCAGCACTACGGTCTGTTGTATGATAAGAACAGTTTTTTCGTCGACTATGAATACTATGGCAGCAACCTTCTTCCGGAAGTCACCGTACTCCGCAGAACCGGCGCTCACTAAAGGAGTTTTCTGACATTATGAACAATAGAAATCAGGAAAAACATTTTATTGTGGATATCTTGTTCGTTCTGGCATTGTTCGGTGTATTCGCCGTCTCCGCGCTGGCGCTCGTTACCATCGGAGCGGATGTATACCAGCACACCGTGGAAGATATGGGTGTCAATTACGAAAGCAGGACTGCCGTGTCCTATATCCTGGAAAAAGTCCGGCAGAATGATACCACGGACAGTATCTCTCTGGCCACGCTGGAAGATACCCCGGCTCTCTGCATGCTTTCACGGATTGAAGATGAGACCTACTGTACCTACCTCTATTTCTACGACGGACATTTAAAAGAGCTCTTTATGCGGGAAGGGACTTCTCTCGGCGGACAGGTTCTGCCTGCCGGTACGGATATCATGGAGCTTAAGGACCTGACATTTTCCTATGTCTCCAATGACCTGATCCGTGCATCCCTGCAAACGGCTTCCGGAGAGTTCCACACCTTTTATATCCATATTCACTGTAATGCCACGGAATAAACACCGGGCAGAAAGGATTCCGAATTTATTATGAAGCATTCCAGATCCAGTTTATTTTTAATGGAAATGATCATAGCGATCCTGTTTTTCTCCCTGGCCAGCGCCGTCTGTATCCAGCTGTTTGCCAAGTCCCATCTGCTGAGCACACAGACAGTAAATCAGAACCATGCTGTCATCCAGGCACAGAATCTGGCGGAATCGTACCTCGCGCTGGAGGGCGACATAAATGCCATGCAGGATCTGTTCTCTCCTTCGGAACAGATCAGCGACGATACACTCCGGCTTACTTTTGACAGCTGCTGGAACCTCTGTTCCGCAGAAAATGGCGGCAGCTATCAGGCCGAGCTGGTACATACTCCGGCGGAAGCTACCGGTATCATGGAAGCCCAGATCACCGTGTATGACTTGTCTGCACCGGAGATGCCTATTTATACAATTTCTGTCATGCATCACACCGCAGAGAGGAGGGGGGACCATGAGTAATTCTTCAAAGAAAAAACAATTTGGTATGAATATTGGCTCCGCTTCGATCCTGCTGGTATTCGTGATCCTCTGTCTGGTATCCTTTGCCGTACTGTCTATTGTCAGTGCTAATGCCGACAGCAGGCTCAGCACCCGTGTTTTGGAACGTACTACTGCCTACTATGATGCCTGCAATCAGGCAGAGCAGTCTCTGGCCGGTATGGACAATACGCTGCGTCGCGTCTACGAAGCCTCCGACAGCAAGGATGCGTATTACGGCTCCGTAGGACACGGAAAGTCATATGTGATACCTATTTCCGATCTGCAATCCTTACAGGTTACCATTGAGATCTTATACCCTCTGTCTGCGGATGACACCTTTTACCGGATCACCGCCTGGCAGGTACTGAATACAGAGGACTTACAGTAATTTTCAGCTTAAAAAAGCTCCCCGGGAAATCCCCGGAGAGCTTTTTTATAAGATCTTTTCTTTTTTTACTGGTTATCAGCATCTGTTCCCACTTCCACAGTCTCTGCATCGGTGTTAACATCTGTATTCTCAGCTTCCGGATCTGTTCCGTCACTCAGATTCAGTTCAGCATCATCACCATACATGTCGCCACTGAAATCAATGGTTTCCACATCATCGGTGCTCAGTCTGGTATTACGATATCTCTTCATACCGGTTCCTACAGGGATCAGTTTACCAATGATAACGTTCTCCTTCAGACCGATCAGATTATCAACCTTACCCTTGATAGCAGCCTCTGTCAGTACCTTAGTGGTCTCCTGGAAGGATGCTGCGGACAGGAAGGATTCGGTAGCCAGTGCTGCCTTGGTAATACCAAGGATGATACGCTTGCCTTCTGCAGGCTCTTTACCTTCTGCGGTCAGCTTCTCATTCATTTCTTCGAAATCCAGAACATCTACCAGAGTACCGGGCAGGAATTCGGTGTCTCCGTTATTCTCGATACGGACTTTCTTCAGCATCTGACGTACCAGGACTTCGATATGCTTATCGGCGATATCTACACCCTGTAAACGGTATACACGCTGTACTTCACGCAGCATGTAATCCTGTACGGCACGGATTCCCTTGATCTTCAGCAGATCGTGAGGGTTTACACTACCTTCGGTCAGTTCATCACCGGCCTCTAATACCTGGCCATCCATTACCTTGATACGGGAACCGTAAGGAATCAGGTATGCCTTGGATTCTCCGGTCTCCTCATTGGTAATTACTACTTCACGTTTCTTCTTGGTATCACGGATCTCCGCCTTACCGCCGAACTCAGCGATGATCGCAAGTCCCTTCGGCTTTCTGGCCTCGAACAGCTCCTCGACACGGGGAAGACCCTGTGTGATATCGTCACCTGCGACACCACCACTATGGAAGGTTCTCATGGTCAGCTGGGTACCGGGCTCACCGATAGACTGTGCAGCGATAATACCGACTGCTTCACCTACCTGTACAGCTTCACCGGTTGCCATGTTGGCACCGTAACATTTTGCACAGATACCAACGTGAGAACGGCAGGTCAGGATCGTACGGATCTTCACTTCCTCAATAGGCTCACCCTGTGCATTTACACCTACGCTGAGGATCTTAGCTGCACGGCTGGGGGTGATCATGTGGTTGTGTTTAACGATCATGTTACCGTCTTTATCATAAATATCCTCACAGGAATATCTGCCTGTGATTCTGTCTTTCAGGCCTTCAATGGTCTCTTTACCATCCATGAATGCCTTGACTACCATACCGGGGATCTCTGCCTGACCCTCGCAGCAGTCTACTTCACGGATAGAAAGCTCCTGAGATACATCAACCATTCGTCTGGTCAGATAACCGGAGTCTGCGGTACGCAGCGCGGTATCGGACATACCTTTACGTGCACCATGCGCGGACATGAAGTATTCCAGTACATCCAGACCTTCACGGAAGTTTGATTTGATGGGCAGCTCGATGGTTCTACCTGTGGTATCCGCCATCAGTCCACGCATACCTGCCAGCTGTTTGATCTGCTGACTGGAACCACGCGCACCGGAGTCTGCCATCATGAAGATGTTATTGTATTTATCCAGACCGGACAGCAGTACATCGGTCAGCTCTTTATCGGTCTCGTTCCAGGTCTCTACGACTGCACGATAACGCTCTTCCTCAGTGATCAGACCACGTCTGAAGTTGCTTGCGATCTTGTCTACGGTTGCCTGTGCGGCTGCCAGCATCTCGCCCTTCTTCTCAGGCACAGTCATATCGGAAATGGATACGGTCATAGCGGCTCTGGTAGAGTACTTATAACCGATTGCCTTAACGTCATCCAGTACTTCTGCTGTCTTGGATGCTCCGTGAGTATTGATGACCTTCTCCAGGATCTGCTTCAGCTGCTTCTTTCCTACATGGAAGTCTACTTCCAGCTTCAGGAAGTTCTCGGGATCACTTCTGTCTACAAATCCCAGATCCTGAGGCAGAATCTCATTGAAGATGAAACGTCCCAGTGTAGACTCTACCGTGCCGGTGATCGTCTCACCTGCTGCATTTACCTTGCTCATGCGGACATGAATGCGGGAATGCAGTGTCAGCGCCTGGTTCTCATATGCCAGAATTGCTTCGTTTACGCTCTTGAAATACTTACCTTCACCAATAGAACCGGGTCTCTCCTGGGTCAGATAGTAGATACCGAGTACCATATCCTGGGAAGGAACAGCTACAGGACCACCATCGGAAGGCTTCAGTAAGTTATTGGGAGACAGCAGCAGGAAACGACACTCTGCCTGTGCCTCCTGGGACAGAGGAAGATGTACAGCCATCTGGTCTCCGTCGAAATCCGCGTTGAATGCGGTACATACCAGGGGATGCAGTTTGATTGCCTTACCTTCTACCAGGATCGGCTCAAATGCCTGAATACCAAGTCTGTGCAGTGTCGGTGCACGGTTCAGCATAACAGGATGTTCCTTGATCACCTCTTCCAGCACATCCCATACCTGCGTATCCAGTCTCTCTACCAGCTTCTTGGCATTTTTGATATTCTGGCTGATTCCCTTGGCTACCAGCTCTTTCATTACAAAAGGCTTGAACAGTTCAATTGCCATTTCCTTGGGCAGACCACACTGATAAATCTTCAGTTCCGGTCCTACGACGATAACGGAACGTCCGGAATAGTCTACACGTTTACCTAACAGGTTCTGACGGAAACGACCGGTCTTACCCTTTAACATATCGGACAGAGACTTCAGTGCTCTGTTACCGGGGCCGGTAACGGGACGTCCGCGTCTGCCGTTATCGATCAGAGCATCTACTGCTTCCTGCAGCATTCTCTTCTCGTTACGTACGATAATATCGGGAGCACCAAGCTCTAACAGTCTCTTCAGACGGTTATTACGGTTGATGATCCTTCTGTACAGATCATTCAGGTCGGAGGTTGCAAAACGTCCGCCGTCCAGCTGTACCATAGGACGAAGATCGGGAGGGATAACTGGAATAACATCCATGATCATCCATTCGGGCTTATTTCCGGACTCACGGAAAGCTTCCACAACTTCCAGTCTCTTAATGATGCGGGCACGCTTCTGACCGGAGGATTCCTTCAGTCCGGTCTTCAGTTCTGCTGCATCCTTCTCCAGGTCAATAGCCTGCAGCAGCTCTTTGATAGCTTCCGCACCCATGCCTACACGGAACTTGTTGCCCCAGGTCTCTCTTGCATCCTGATATTCCTTCTCAGACAACACTGCCTTGTACTCAAGGTTGGTGGTTCCCGGATCCAGAACAATATAGGAAGCGAAGTACAGAACCTTTTCCAGGATTCTGGGAGACAGATCCAGGATCAGGCCCATACGGCTGGGGATACCTTTGAAGTACCAGATATGGGATACCGGGGCAGCAAGCTCGATATGTCCCATACGCTCTCTACGTACGCTGGCTTTGGTAACTTCTACACCACATCTGTCGCAGACAACGCCCTTATATCTGATCTTCTTATATTTACCGCAATGACATTCCCAGTCTTTGCTGGGTCCGAAGATTCTCTCACAGAACAGACCGTCTCTCTCGGGTTTCAGTGTTCTATAGTTAATTGTCTCCGGCTTTAATACCTCGCCATGGGACCACTCCCGGATTTTCTCCGGGGAAGCTAATCCGATCTTGATGGCATCAAATGTCATAGGCTGATAGGTTGTTTCATTTTTTGTTTCTGACATTAATGGCACTCCCTTCTATACAAAGCATTAAAATTCATCATCACTGCCGTCAAAGCTATCATCGGTGTAATCGTCTTCCACATAGTCGTCTTCGGAATTCACCAGTTCGCCGTTGTCGTCAAACTCCTGTGACTGATAGCCCATCTCGCCAAGGGAACCCTTGTCGTAATCGTCATCATACTTACGATCACCCTCCATCTCATAACGGTAATCGGTATCACCGTAATCGACGGTCTCCATGATCTCGACCTCGGTCTGATCCTCACGCAGCACTCTGACATCCAGACCCAGTGCCTGCAGTTCTTTCAGCAGAACCTTGAAGGACTCGGGAATACCGGGCTCAGGGATATTGTCTCCCTTAATGATTGCTTCGTAAGTCTTAACACGACCAACCACATCATCGGACTTCACTGTCAGGATCTCCTGCAGGGTGTAGGATGCACCATACGCCTCCAGAGCCCATACTTCCATCTCTCCGAAACGCTGGCCACCGAACTGAGCTTTACCACCCAGAGGCTGCTGTGTTACCAGGGAGTACGGTCCGGTAGAACGTGCGTGGATCTTATCGTCTACCAGATGATGCAGTTTCAGGTAATGCATGTGTCCGATGGTTACTGCGCCGTCGAAGTACTCGCCGGTACGTCCATCACGGAGACGTACTTTACCGTCACGGCTGATCGGTACGCCTTCCCACAGCTTTCTGTGCTCTAAGTGGGAACCAAGGTAATCCATTACCTCAGGTCTTAAGGTATCTTTATATTTAGCTTCAAACTCTTCCCATGGAGTATTTACATAGTCGTTTGCAAGCTCCAGGGTATCCTGGATATCATTCTCGTTTGCGCCATCGAAGATAGGAGTGGAAACGTTAAATCCAAGTGCCTTAGCTGCAAGGCTTAAGTGGATTTCCAGCACCTGTCCGATGTTCATACGGGAAGGTACGCCCAGTGGGTTAAGCACGATGTCCAGAGGACGGCCGTTTGGAAGGAATGGCATATCTTCTACAGGAAGTACACGGGAAACGACACCCTTGTTACCATGACGTCCAGCCATCTTATCACCAACAGAGATCTTACGTTTCTGAGCGATGTAGATACGAACGGTCTGATTTACGCCTGGTGCAAGTTCGTCACCATTTTCTCTTGTAAATACCTTAGCGTCTACGATGATACCATATGCACCATGAGGTACCTTTAAGGAGGTATCACGTACTTCTCTTGCCTTCTCACCGAAGATGGCTCTTAACAGTCTTTCTTCAGCAGTCAGCTCAGTCTCTCCCTTTGGAGTAACCTTACCTACCAGAATATCTCCGGCACGGACTTCAGCACCGATACGGATGATACCGCGCTCGTCCAGATCCTTTAATGCATCCTCACCAACACCAGGTACGTCACGGGTGATCTCTTCCGGTCCTAACTTGGTATCACGTGCTTCTGCCTCGTATTCTTCAATATGAACAGATGTATAAACATCATCACGTACCAGACGCTCAGAAAGAAGAACCGCATCCTCGTAGTTGTAACCTTCCCAGGTCATAAAGCCCATGAGGATGTTCTTGCCCAGGGAGATCTCGCCCTGGTTGGTGGAGGGGCCGTCGGCGATGACGTCGCCCTTCTTCACTCGGTCCCGCAGGGAGACAATGGGCTTCTGGTTGATGCAGGTGCCGTGGTTGGAGCGCAGGAACTTGATGAGGGGGTAATCCACCACTTCCCCGCTGTCATAGCGCACAGTGATGCTGGTGGCGGAAACCCGGGTGACCTCGCCGTCGCCCTCGGCCAGAACGGCAATCTCAGAGTCGATGCAGTTCTTGTGCTCCATGCCCGTAGCCACGTTGGGGGCCTGGGTGGTGAGCAGGGGCACGGCCTGG
>OGXQ01001255.1_pt1 | contig 19470 bp, 19 predicted proteins | sample 1576291 | NCBI WGS metagenome assembly OGXQ01 (sample SAMEA3541575, study PRJEB24748) | human gut metagenome | biome: human gut; feature: human-associated habitat; material: faeces | place: China | collected 2012 | reverse complement strand
AAAAAACTCTTTAAGAAAAAATAAATAAACGGGGAATAGGTCCTCAGGGTATGGGCGGTACAACAACCGCCCTTGCCGTAAATGTGGAAACATTCCCTACCCACATTGCAGGCTTGCCGGTTGCAGTAAACGTAAACTGTCACGCAACAAGACATACTGTGGAAATTATATAAAATTTGAGCCTGCCCGGCAGGTTGATATAAAATTGAATAATCTTGTCCGGATTATAATGAGACTATAGGGTTTTCTGTTTTTGAGTCAAACAGTATTAACCCTATAGTTTTTTTCGGAATAAATATAAGGAGAATTATTTATGGATCAAACGTTTATGAAAGAAAAAAAGATATTGCCGCTTGTGCTTTCAATGGCTTTGCCTATGATAATATCTATGGCGGTAAATTCACTGTACAATATCATCGACAGTTTCTTTGTCGCAAAAGTGAGCGAAAACGCAATGACCGCACTTTCGCTTGTCTACCCAATTCAAAATCTTGTAAATTCTATCGCAGTCGGATTTGGTGTAGGCATAAATGCGGTAGTTGCATTCCATCTCGGTGCGGGCGAAATGCAGAACGCAGACAGAGCAACAACTTACGGATTGTTTCTAAGCTTTATACACGGACTTATACTTACCGTCTTTTCAATATTCGGTATACCGTACTTCGTAAAAATGTTCACAACCGATACAGATGTTATCAATCTTGCCGTAATGTACTCAACTATCGTGTTTTCATTTTCAACAATAGTAAATGTCGGCATAGCATTTGAAAAGATTTTCCAAGCAGTCGGCAAAATGAACGTATCAATGATAAGTATGATATGCGGTTGTGTCGCGAACATTATTCTTGACCCGTTAATGATATTCGGCTTAGGACCGTTCCCCGCTATGGGCATTCAAGGTGCGGCACTTGCCACAGGTATAGGACAGACTATAACGCTTATCATTTACTTCATATTCTACTTTGCAAGTCCTATTCAGGCAAAATTCAGAATAAGTCTGCTCAAATCCGGCAAACGACTTCTGAAAAAGCTATACTCAATCGGTGTACCGGCTATGCTTAATATGGCACTTCCGTCATTGCTTATAACGGCACTTAACGGAATACTTTCCGAATTTTCAGGCTCATACGTTCTTGTACTCGGTGTATACTACAAACTTCAAACATTTATATACCTAACCGCCAACGGTCTTATTCAAGGTATCAGACCTATCATAGGCTATAACTACGGTGCAGGTGAACACAAACGTGTTAAGCAAATATACAACACCGCACTTTTGCTGTCGGCAATAATTATGGCTTTTGGTACTGCACTTTCGTGGATTATGCCGTCTACACTGTTCGGAATGTTTACTGCAAACCCTGATACGCTTAAATTAGGCGTTACGGCACTTAACATTATCAGTATAGGATTTATCGTATCAGCCGTATCCGTAACGTCGTCAGGGGCTTTGGAGGGGCTTGGAAAAGGTCTGCCGTCATTGTGGATTTCGCTTTTCAGATATATAATAATTATCATTCCTGCGGCTTTTGTTTTCAGCAGATTTTTCGGTGCGGTAGGTGTATGGATAAGCTTTCCGTTCGCCGAATTTGTAACAGCCGTTTTTGCGTATTTTATTTATCATAAAGCAAGCAGGAGAATATAAAAAATGTGCGGTCAAATAAAATGACCGCACATTTTTATTATCTGATTTTCTTACATTCAAGATAAAATCTCTTATCTGCCGCCTCACCCATTGAGAATGTTTTTCTCGGAAGTGAGCCGTCCTTTATAACTGTTGTGAACAAGTCGTTTTTCTCCATTGAATCGACCATAAAACCGATTGTATTATCTGCCTTTGCAAGATTTCTTACAACGTCGTTTCCGTGGATATAATCAATTTTACCGCCGTTTTCGTTAAGGTACTTATCAAGAAATTTTTGAAGTGTTCCGACAGGAAGATTTGAGTCTGTATTCTTAATATAGATACTGCCCTCATTACCGCCGTATGTATAATCAATACGCTGACCGCCGTTATCTTCATATTCCGCACAGTAAAACGCAACAAGTTCATCAAGCAATTTCTTCGGCTCTGTTTCAAATATTACACGTTGAATAGGTTCAAATTCAAGTGTTTCGTCGTGGATATTCATAAGCTCAACCAACGCAAAACGTGCAGGGTGAGTTTTAATTTCTTCCTCTGAAAGTTCCTTTTTAATTTCTTCCCAACAGGTTTTTGCGGTTGCAAGAGAATGATTTCCGTCACCTGCCGCGAACATCAGCACGCCCTTATCCTTAACACCGTATTTTGCCTCAAAATCAGCCTTATCGCCGAGTTTTTCTATTGCGTCAAGTATATTCTTCTTTGCACTTTCATTTACATTATAACCCACGATATGTCCCGAATTTTTCATAAGGTCAAAATCATAAATCTTTTCAAAATCGTTTATCTGATTTTCAAGCGGTTCAACAACCGCTTTTTCTCTGTCATCAATAAGTATCAGAATGTGCGGTGCCTCAAGCGGTGCATTTTTTCTTATACGCTGTCTTGGCGGAATACGTTCAATAATTGTACCCTCCGTTGCACGAACTTTTGACTGTGAGCCTTTTGAAAAATCGTATTCTTCAAGATCAAGCATTCCGACAATACCGTGACGTGTTTTTCCGTTCGGCTGAGTACGTTTTACATATATAAACGTGTCCTTTAACTCTCTGAAAATACCCTTATTTATATACTCCTCCATTGTGCTGTTTATCTTCTTGATACGTTCGTCTCCGTCACCGTCCTCAAGATAAACCTCAGGGAATATAATATTTAGCGTTGACGGACTGTCGCCGACAATATTTTTTACATCTTCCCAATATTCTCTTTCAGACGTGTATTGGTCACACGCCACAACGCTCCACTTTGTGAAATCAACATTTTGCGGAATAAGTATGTCCGCCGGTTTAAAAATTGCCATAGTTCTGCCCTCCGTTATTCTTTCGTTATGTCTGCGAATACGCAGTCTGTTGCTTTTTGCACATCATTCGGCGAAAGGATAAGCGTTGTACCGCATCTTCCGCCGCTGATTGCGATTGTTTCAAAGTTTTGTGCCGTTTCGTTTATATATGTCGGATATTTCTTCTTCATTCCGACAGGCGATACTCCGCCTCTGATATACCCCGTAAGTCCCAAAAGTTCTTTGACGTGTATCATCTCAACCTTTTTGTTACCCGAAACCTTTGCAAGTTTTTTTAAATCCACTTCGTGATTTACTGCTATACAGCTAACCATTATACCCGTTTTGTCACCTCTTGCGACAAGAGTTTTAAATGATTTTTCAGCCGGAATACCTGTCATTTCGGCGATAGCCTCACCGAAATGCTCGCCGACTTCATCAGCCTCATATTCAACCGTTTCATATTTTATCTTTGACGCATTAAGCAAACGCATTGCATTTGTTACAGTCTTTTTGTCCTTTGCCATTTATATCACCTTATTTTAATTCTACTATCGTTACACCGTCTTCGCCCTCGCCGTATCTGCCGTTTCTGAACGATTTGACGTATCTGTGTTTTTTCATATATCCCTGCAAGCCTTTACGCAAAATGCCCGTACCTTTACCGTGAATAATGCTTACAGGCGAAATCCCCGCAAGGTAGCAATCGTCAAGGAATTTTTCAACATTCATCCACGCTTCTTCAAGATTTTGTCCTCTGACGTCAACTTCCGTTGAAACGTTCTTTGACTTTGATTCAAAAGCCCTCGTACTTCTGACGTACTTTTCAGCCAATTCCTTTGACTTCTTTTCTTCAACCTTACGCAAGTTCGTTATATGCACGTCCATTTTTATAATACCCGCCTGAACACGAACATTTCCGTTTTTATCAGGCTCTTTTAAAACTGTTGCCTCTTGATTCATATCAACGATTTTAACAGTTGCACCCGGTTTAAGATTTTTAGGCGGTTCGACATACGTTTTCTTCGGCTTTGCCGCACGCGCCATTGCCTTATCAATCGTATCTTCTTTCTTTTTCAGCTTGTCACGCATTGCGGAAGTCTTTTTGTCAAGATTGCCGCCGTTTGAAATACCTTGCTGACGCATTTTTTCAAGGTCGCGAATAATGCTGTTCGCCTCATCCTTTGCGTCCATAACAAGTATTTTCGCCTCACGTCTTGCCTCATCAAGTATTCTTGATTTATTTTCTTTAAGCTTTATTCTGTCATTTTCAATCTGCTTCCTGAGATCGGTAAGTTCACGTTTCATTCTTGCAGCTTCGTCAGCCTCTCTTCTCGCCTTTGCACGGTTTTGTTCAAGGTCTGTTATAACGTCCTCAAATTTTATATCCTCATCAGACAATATATCGTTTGCTCTGTCAATTATTCTTTCGTCAAGTCCGAGTCTGCGTGAAATTGCAAACGCGTTTGACTTACCCGGTACACCAATAAGAAGTTTGTAAGTCGGCTGAAGTGTCGCAACATCAAATTCACATGATGCGTTTTCCACACCGTCAGTCGAAAGCGCGAACAATTTCAATTCACTGTAATGAGTTGTCGCAACGGTTGTAGCCTTTCTTGCACGAAGAAATTCCAATATTGATATAGCAAGTGCCGCACCTTCTGTCGGGTCAGTTCCCGCACCCAATTCGTCAAACAGTGCAAGTGAATTAAAATCAATATTTTCAAGTATGCTCACCGTATTGACCATATGTGACGAGAATGTCGAAAGGCTCTGTTCTATTGACTGTTCGTCACCTATATCCGCAAAAATATGATGGAACACAGCCGCTTCACTGTTATCCTGTGCCGGAATATGAAGTCCTGCCGCCGCCATAATCGAAAACAATCCGATAGTTTTAAGCGTTACGGTTTTACCGCCCGTATTCGGACCTGTTATGACAAGCGTATCATATTCGCCGCCAAGCATTATGTCATTTGCCACGACCTTCTCTTTGTCGATAAGCGGATGACGTGCTTTTTTATATCGGATAATACCTTTGTCGTTCAGCACAGGCTCATTTGCGTTCATATCAAGCGACAGTCTGCCCTTACAGAACATAAAATCAAGCTCAGTCACGTATTTATAATCCACAAAAATTGTATGACTGTTTTCCGCAACAAGTGCCGAAAGTTCCGCAAGTATTCGCTCAATTTCCTGTTGCTCTTTCGTATGCAAATCACGAATTTCGTTGTTGTTGTTTACAACGCTCATAGGCTCGATAAACAGCGTTGCACCGCTCGCAGACGTATCGTGTACAATACCGTTTACTTCACCTCTGTATTCACTCTTTACCGGTATAACGTATCTGTCCGAACGCATTGTTACAATAGGGTCTTGCAAAAACTTCTTGTAATGCGTTGAATGAATCATAGAATTAAGATTTTCCTTAATCTTGCCGTTTAAATTTCTTATTTTTCTTCTGATTGTGTTAAGTTCAGGTGACGCATCGTCGGCAATTTCATTTTCAGACACGATACACGAATTAATTCTGTCCTCAAGTTGTTTTGCCGTTATGATAGCCTCCTCTATACCGTGAAGAATTGTACATTCTTCGGCTGATTCGTCTATATACGACTTCATACGTCTTGCTACATACAAAAGTCTTGATATGTTCATAAGTTCATTTGTATGAAGTACACCGTCACGCTCTGTTCTTTTTACCGCTCCAAGCACATTTTCAACAGACAGATTTACCGGCGGTGAGCCGAGTTTTAATAAGGTTGACATTGCCTCTTTCGTTTCTTTCTGTGCCGCCCTTGCGTCCTCTAATTCCGTATACGGAACTATTTCTTCAATGCGTTTTTTTACGTCTTTGCTCTCCGTATATGATGAAAGCCGTTCAAGTATCTTGTCAAATTCAAGTACCTTGAACGCTTTATTCTGTTTATCCATTTTACCTCTCCTATTTTATATAGAATATACTTTTAGATTAGAATACTCACCAATCATAGGAGCCATTTGTCTGAAACCTATTTTTCCGCCGCCTAAAACAGGACCGTATTCCTTTCCGTCGTCTTGCCATGAAAATACAGGCAAATCGTTAATTATAAAATCAATCTTACCGTCTTTTTTCACAAGCTTTATATGATAGCTTTCAAATGCGTCCTCACAATTCGGAATAGGGTCTGCACCTTGTACAACAAGATGAAAGCCCTTGCTTTTTCTTAAATTGCAGGTATGAAAACCTCTTTCCTCGTCCCACTTTCTGCGGAAATATGAAACATGGTACGCATTTATATCACCCGAATGATACAAATTATACTGTCCGTCCCTTTCCTGCAATGACGGATCAAACAAATCTTCACCGTTCACACCCTTTGCCGAAAAGAACAAAATCGCCAATCCCGGCTCTTCAATCGGTCTGAAGTCCCACTCTATCTGCACATCTGACGGGAAGTCCTCGTTGCACCAATACACAAAGTTTGACTTTTGTCCCAAATCGGCAGACAACGCATTTTTCATACGCATTTTACCGTTTTCAAAATATATCTCGGCACTGCCCTCAAGAACGAAATCTTTTACGTCATTCTCGCAGGACAATTTGTTTTCATAAACTAACTTCATTGTTTTTAATCCTCCACAAAAAACTCATCTTAACCTATATTATATCAGCAATATTTACTAAATACAACACGAAATCAAAAAAAAGGATTGAAAAATCTGTGAGAATAGTATAGAATGGTATATATATTTTTATGTAAAGCAATATAACATTGCGAGTGGACAATAAGGAGGTACATTATAATATGTGCGGTATAGTAGGATATATAGGTAAAAATCAAGCAGCTCCTATTTTGCTTGAAGGTCTGTCAAAACTTGAATACAGAGGATATGACAGTGCAGGTATTGCTGTTTACAATAATAATGAATTGGAGGAAATTATGGCAAACAGAAAGTTTACAGAACAGGAAATGCTCACACTGAGAAATAGCAAATATGTGCTGGATGTATCACCGAGCATTGTACATTTCTCGGCAGAATTTAAAAAACTGTTTTGGGAGGAACTGTCAAAGGGCAGGCTTCCACGTGAGATTATTTCGACTCTTGGGATAGATCCAAATATCTTGGGGGATTCCAGAATAAATGGTCTGAAAACCATGATTGGAAATGAAGTAAAAAAGGGAAATGGTTTTCGAGATCTTAACACCTATGCACAGGGCTGCAACGGATATCTTTCGGCTGAAAATCGGATAAAATATTTAGAAATGCAACTGGCATATAAAGATCAGGAGATTGAGTTTCTAAAAAAAATTGTATCTTTAAATCCGGAGGCTCCGGAATAATGAAAATACCAGCCCATGCAAAGTATCAGATTATTTATGATACCATGCAAAAAAACGATAATCTATTGAATGTAGCTGCCATGTGCGAAATTGCAGGAGTATCCCGTTCGGGCTATTACCATTATCTCTCAACAGAAGACCAGCGAATGGAAAGAGAGGAACGGGACAGACAGGATTTTCTTTTGATTCTGAAAGCATACCAGTACCGAGGATATCATAAAGGTGCCCGTAGCATATATATGAGGCTGTTACACATGGAACCGCCGATAGTGATGAATATCAAAAAAATCCGGCGGTTGATGAAGAAGTACAACTTACAGTGCCCTATCCGCAAGGCAAATCCCTATCGGAGAATGGCAAAAGCAATGGCAACTGCATATACCGCACCCAATATAGTAAACCGTGAATTCGAGGAACACGGACCAAGAAAAATTCTGTTAACGGATATCACGTATATTATAAATGGAAAAGCACCCCGGTGCTATATGTCGACAATTATAGATGCCTGTACCAAGGAACTGCTGTCATGGGTTCTCAGCGAATCACTAGAAATTGATTTTGTATTAGAAACAGTAAAGCAGTTAATAGAAAAACATGGAACTGATTTAAGCACAGAAACATTAATACATAGCGATCAGGGTTCCCACTATACCAGCATTAAATTTATCCAATTGTTAAAGGATAACGAACTGAGACAGTCTATGTCACGTAGAGCAAACTGTTGGGACAATGCTCCTCAGGAATCATTCTTTGGTCATATGAAAGATGAATTAGATCTATCAGAGTGCCACGGCTATGAGGAGATATTAAACGCAGTTAGGGATTGGACAGAATATTATAATACAGAACGTTATCAATGGGACTTAGCAAGGTTGTCACCTGTTGAATATTATCAATATCTGACAACAGGAATTTATCCACTGATAATCCCTAAAGCAAAAGGTAAAAACAATCAATCAGAGGCATCACTTTGATGCCTCTACACAACAAACAAATATAAAATAGAAATCTGAAAAGGAAAAGTCATAGTGTCCTTGACAAAGGGTACACTTTATAAAATATGTGAAATATCAACTGGAATTTATCTAAGATATTATTTGTCTATTAATTCCGCAATCTTAAAGATCCCACAGAACTTTTTACTTTTCATTTATATTTTGTGCAAAATCCCTATGACATTGAACCCCAATACTTGATAAAATAAATATGACATAAAATGTCGCTTATCCATTGTCAGACGGATAGGCGACATTTTTGTGTTTATATGAAATTTTTTATTATTTTTATAAGGAGGGCTTACTATGCCAAAAACAAAATTTCAGGAATTCATTTTTACCTTTATCACATCCGGCTGTATGATTTTTATCATGGGCGTTTATAATGTCGCCATCCACACCGGCGAACTTCAGGCTGCTACCTCCAAACACGCACTGCATTCTTTCCCATTGGAATGGTTCATCGGGCTTCTCTGTGTATTCTTCATTGCCAGCAAAACGTCCAAATACTTCGCATTCCGCGTGGCAAAATCAACTGACCGACCAATCTTCATCATCCTCTGCATCCAGACCTTCACAGTCTGTACAATGGTGCCGCTTCATATTCCGTCACCTGTTCGCTTCCACCAACCAAGGAAATGAATCTAAAGTCGAATACGAAATGGAACAGCAGGGATTTGCAGAATAATCTATTGATAATATCGTATACTATAGTGCCTCCTGTGAGTTATCTATTTGCACACAGGAGGTCTTATCATTTATTTTTCCATATTTCTATTTTCAAATGTAACTATCTTTTTCACACACCAGTCTTTCATAATCCAGGAATCCCCGAATATACATTTCCTTTGCCACATGCCCTTAAATTGTAGATAATTATTGTAAGAGTGAAAGTACACCCTGGTTAGACTGATTAGCCTGTGCAAGCATAGACAACTCGGATGTTGTCTCCGATATTTACATATTCTCCCTCTTTAAGCGATAATTTAAGCATTCTGTATACCTCCATGCACTTGATTTAAGCTATTTCCATGCTTATGTAAAATGTAACAATTCTTAGAGAAATGTTGCATTTTTAGTTTTGTATGTATTGAAATCCAATATAGCCAAAAGCAGACTTTGATGAAAAAGCATTTGCTATGATTGGTCCGAATGCTCCGCAAGATGTAAAAGACGCATGGATTGAAGCGGCTAAAGAAGTAAATGCGAATGGCTTAGGAATAAAGGGGAACGGAATGTTGAGCCACATATCGCAAATGATGGTGCAAAGACTTAACAAACAGCTTAAGGGAGAAGGAGATGTGGATAATCTGGATATTTTGGGCAATACAACAGAATCTGCAATCCAAGCAACGAAACAAGCACTTTATAATTTGGATCACCCGGTAGTATACACTCCCTAAAGTATAGAGGTTCAGCAAGCTTGTATTAAAGAACGGGAATTTTATGTTGCGTTTTTGGAAAAGTTAGAAAAGTTATAATCTTTGTATCAAACGGTGCAGTTACTACGGTAACAGCGACATTAAAAGTTAATTATAACTACTCATATTAAATGCAATGTGGGATAGATTTAATAAATTGAGTTGGAAGGAGGTGTAATAGTATGTCAATCAGTATATCAGGCAGTAGTTACGGACACCAGGGATATAGTAGCATCAACGTAAACAGTAAAAAGTATGAGGGCAAATATCGTTCTGCTATGTATGCGGCAGTAAAGGCAGCGAATCCTAACTGGCAACCGGGACAGCCGTTTGGTTCTAGCATATTAGATAGCGTCAAAAGGGAATTGGTGGAGAGCAATCTAGTACAAAGTGGCAATCAGTTTGTCAGAAAATCTATTGATTACAGTGTTTAAGTTCATGCATATATTGAGACTGTTGTTTCAGAGTGTTGTTATACTACCAAAAATGGAGCTGCATAGTAATTTTGTGTAGCTCCATTTTATGGGATTCAGGCTTGTTAAGAGCGGTATACGCCTGCTGTAAGAAAAAGTATTGATTGTAAGTTATATGAGGAAAAGCTTATGTGTAGAGTAATCGCAGTATCAAATTCACACCAAAAAGTTCGGTATAGCGATTAGGATTTCTCGAATCCGTAAACCCATTTTCCACGTAAGAACAGATACAGAAAAATCGCGGAGCTGATACCCCAAGTCAATGGGTATGCCCAGAAAATCACTCGTATATCCGGGAGAATACGAACTGCCACAGTAATGTAGCTTACGCGAAACAAACACCAGTCACAGAGCATAACGATCATCGGAACGGATGCATTACCTGATCCACGAAGTACTGCTGCGATGCAATGAGAAAACGCCAGCAGACAATAAAATAACGCAATTGTTCTGGACTGCATGACTCCATAATGTACAACATCAGGATCTCTGTTAAACGCTGTGATCAGTACCGGTGCTGCCACATATATGATAATACCGATCAACTCTGCAATAGTAATCGAGCAGAAAACTCCAAATCTTGCTCCCTTTTTCGCCCGGTCATACTGTTTTGCACCCAGATTCTGACTGACAAAGGTTGTCAGAGCCATTGTAAAACAGGTCACCGGCAAAAATGCGAATCCCTCTATCTTGGAGTAGGAACCACATCCTGCCATCGCCATTTTTCCAAATGCATTTATATTTGACTGTACAAAGACGTTCGCGATCGCGATCACTGAATTCTGAAAACCGGATGGTACACCATTCTGGATGATCTGCTTCAGCATAGAACTGTCAAAACGAATCTCTCGCAATTCCAGACGGTATTCTTCTTCCACACGCAGCAGATGAACCATACAGAGCAGTGCACTGACAAACTGTGAAATTGCGGTTGCAAGTGCTGCTGATCCGACTCCCATGCCAAGACCTGCGATAAAGAAAATATCCAGAACGACATTGACACAGGAAGAAATAATCAGATATATCAGTGGATGGCGTCCATCACCGACCGACTGCAGAACTCCAACAAAGATATTGTACATGACAACACCCATAGACCCTGCAAAATATGTACGGAAATACACAATAGATTCCGGGAGCACGTCCGCAGGAGTTCCCATCAATACCAGGATCTTTGGTGCCAGAAGCATTCCCAAAACTGTCAGCGCAGCACCGGCCACAAGTCCAAATGCAACCGTTGTATGGATTGCCTTTTGCAGGCAGTCTCTTTTTTTGGCTCCGTAATATCGTGCAATAACAACACCTGCGCCCATGGCAATGCCGTTAATAAAACCTACCATCAGAAAAATCAGATTTCCAGATGAACTGACTGCCGCCAGTGCATTACTTCCTAGAAAATTTCCTACGATCAGGGAATCAGCAGTATTATACAATTGCTGGAACAGATTTCCCAGAAACAATGGAATTGCAAAAAAAATGATCTTTTGGGAGATACTTCCCTCTGTCATTCTCAGACTCTTTTTCATAGCTAAAATTACTCTTCCCTTTCCTGTGTCCTTTGGATCAATAGAGATGAAGGACTGCTCTTCGTTATAGTTGCCTCTCTACCTTATTATTTGCACCATACCATGCATATGTTGCTGATGTCAATGTAAAGACTGCTTGTAGAGCTGGAATTTGGAACGTGCTTTATAAATTTTTTCCGATCCCCTCAAGTTCGTTCATGGAATCTTTGTTTTTTTCAAGTTCATCTCTGGCTGTTGCGTAATATGATTTTTGGAAAAGCATATCCCATGAAAGATATTTTGCCATACAGTCAAACTGCTTATCAATCAGCTCATACTGGATACTGTCTACGGGAGAACCGCCTACAACAATCGTGCCAACTTTTTTATTTTTTAACTGCAATCCACGGCAGTAGCACTTATCAATGATAAGTTTCAATTGTGCTGACATTCCCCACCAATAAACTGGTGTAGCAAAAAGAATCATATCTGCGGCAGCAATTTTATCAATGGTAGAATTTGTATCATCCTTATCGATGCATCCCTTAGAGCATTGACAGACACCACATCCCTTGCATGGTGCAATGTTGAGTTTGTCGGGTTCAATGATTTCAATTTTATTCTTTTCTGACGCTCCTTTTATAAATGCATTGATTGCTGCCAGCGTATTTCCTTTTCTGGCACTTCCATTAATGATTACAATTTTCATGCGTGTATCCTCCAACTTCCGATTTTAATGTCTCTATTATACCATAATGATACTATTATAAAAAAGGAAAAAGAGCTCCTTCGAGCTCTTTTGATTCAGTTCTGTAAACTTGAAGTTGTTTATCCAAAATGAAATGGAATAACCATATCAAGTAAAACCGCAAGAACTATACTAATCGTTCCCATTAGCGCAGAACTCCTCAATGTGTCTCTCCTCAAAACAATAAGTCCAATAATAAAGACTATCACTTCCAAAACAGATTTTGCATTAAAATACCAGCATCCATATACAAAGCACATATTGAACAATACTGCCAAAATCAGCGCTGATAGTATAAATGCCAGTTTGCTTTTCCCCTTTGCATACCAACAGACAAAAGCCAATAATGGAGAAACAGCTGTAAATCCAAACCAAATCATCGCATAACTTCTTGGGAAAAATCCTGCAATATAGTTTGAATACAAATAGTAGCTTGCAACCATACCAACAAAGAATACAAAAACATTGATGCTTGCTCTTATTGCAGAATTGCTATAAATAGAAATACACAGTGCAATCAATATCCAGATTGCAAAACGCCCAAGAAAATTACCAATATCTAAGACTCCATTTATTGCCATAAGCACACCTGGAAGTTCAGTTTGACGAAAATCCAGATATTTTGAGAAAGTTCCCAAAGCTATTCCGAGAAACAATATCGCTATGGTATTTATAAGTTTTCTATTATTGGATATTGGATTTTCTGCATTCCTTATATCATTCAAAAAATTTATCATAATTACCCTCACAAATTCCGATTTGTTAGTTTGTTTTATTATAGCACATGCAAGCTCATTCACAATGAAAAAAGAGCAACCGATTTTTATCGATCACTCTCTGCCGTGTGGTTAGTCCTTTGTTAGTTTTCTGTTACCATTCAAATAGGACATACCGTTTCCCCCATAAGCTTTCCAGTCGTTATTTTTCGTCAACAATTTGAAAGCTGAAAGCTTTTAGCTGATAGCTTTTATAATTTTCTTCTCATGATCTTTGGTAAATTCACTCAATTCATACGATCGGATTCTCTTATTGACTAATATAGGAATCACAAATCCATTTTTTACCAGTATCGTCAGTCTGTTAATAACCGTTTTATTTGTTACCGACAATTCTCTGCTAATTTCAATCGGAGTAAACTCTCCCCGATAATTTTTCATTAAAAACAATAATAGCTCCTTTTCTTTCCCTTTCAGAAAAGATAGACTTCCTGCAATATCTTCCTCCTCAGAAGCCAACTGTAAGTCACAGACTTTTCCCGAATACAGTTTCACCATTCGCAGAAAATAATTAATCCAGATCTCCGGATGCGGAGGATTCTCTCTTCCGGAATAATACAATGCCGGAAGTCCCATCTGAATAGATTCATAATATTCATCTATATCGTATGCAAAATATTCTTCTAACGATCCGATTCCATTAAATCCGTAACCGTTCAAGTCCATAATATAACCGGATAACAGTCTTGCTGTTCTGCCATTGCCGTCTTCGAACGGATGTATTGTCACTAATTGATAATGCACCACTGCTGCTACGATCAGAGGGTGATCATCCGTAGTATTTACATACTCCACTAATTCATCCAAAAGTCCCGGAATGTCACAATATTCCGGGGGAATATAATCCGGATTCCCTGTTTTGGAATCATACACTGCAAACAGAACTCCGGGCGGCATAGGTCCTCTGAGACCTATTTTTTCTTTGGACGCCCCATTTTCCACCAGTTTCTGTACATCTAAAATAAGTTTCTTGGAAAATTTTTCTTTATTCTTCACCTTTTCTTCGAGAAAATTCAACGCCAAAAAATAATTCCGGACTTCCTGCTCCGGTTTCAGATAATGCTTTCTTTCATCACTTTCTATTACTTCGTTCACCTGTTTTTCCGACAAGGGATTTCCCTCTATCTTGTTCGAGGCATACGAACTTTTTTTCTTTGAATTTTTGCGAAGCTTATTCATAACTATTTTGGAGAGCTTTACTGACGATACTTTATATCTATTCTGTTCAATTTCTATAATATATCTTAAAATTTCATTCGTTAAAGTCACTTTAATCATATAAAAAAGCCTCCCTTTCAAATATTATTATATCCAAAAAGGAGAACTTTTTCCATTAATATTTCACTATTTTTTCACTATTTTCCACTTCTACTTTTCATCAACGACCTGAAAGATGTAGAACTTGAGGTAATAGCTCTCGTCCGCTGCCCACAGGATTGGATGATCCGGGCCCTGTGTCTTGAATTCTACCTGGCGGAGACGCTTATGCGCACCATGAGAAGCTTCCCGGATTGTTTTGGCAAAAAGCTCCGGATCCATGAAATGGGAGCAGGAACAAGTTACCAGGAATCCGCCGTCTTTCACCAGCTTTAAGCCCCTAAGATTGATCTCACGATATCCTTTTACAGCATTTTTGATGGAATTGCGGGACTTGGTAAAAGCAGGCGGATCCAGGATCACCACATCATATTTCTCGCCCTGCGCTTCCAGCTCCGGCAATAACTCGAAGACATCCGCACATCGGAAGCTTACCGTATTTTCCAGTCCGTTCAGCTTCGCATTTTCCGTTGCCTGATCCACAGCCAGCTGGGAAGCATCCACACCCAGAACACTCTTCGCTCCGGCAATTCCCGCGTTCAATGCAAAGGAGCCGGTGTGTGTGAAGCAGTCCAACACTTTTTTATCCTTACAGAAACGATGAATGGCGGCACGGTTATTCTTCTGATCCAGGAAAAATCCGGTCTTCTGTCCGTCCTCTACATCCACCATGTAATGCACACCGTTCTCCACAATCTCTACTTTCGTGTCAAACGGTTCGCCGATGAAGCCCTTGTAACGCTCCATCCCCTCCTGTAAGCGTACCTTGGCATCACTCCGCTCGTAGACACCGCGGATGACAATGCCATCCTCTGCCAGTACTTTCTTCAAAGCATCAATGATCACAAGCTTCCACTTATCGATTCCCAATGCCAGAGATTCCACTACCAGTACATCCGAGAATTTATCAATGACAATACCCGGCAGGAAATCCGCCTCTCCGAAGATCAGACGACAGCTGGAGGTATCGATGGTCTCCTTGCGGTAATTCCAGGCATCCCGTACCCTCTGTTCAAAAAATGCCTCATCGATCACCGTATCCTTCCTGCGCGCCAGCAGACGGAGTGTGATCTTGGAATTGGTATTGATATAACCGTATCCCATGAAATAGCCGTCAAAATCATGAATGTTTACAATGTCGCCATTCTCAAACGTCCCCAGGATGGATGCGATCTCATTATCAAATACCCACATTCCCCCGGCTTTCAGCGTTCTTCCTTCTCCTTTTTTCAGCGTTACCGTTGTATTGTACATAGAATTTCCTCTCTTAATTTCGTGGTTTTATCGTTTTTGCAACTTTTTCTTCTATCATATTCGTTTTTTGCTTGACAATCAATGGGTTTTTATTTATTATTTTAATGTTGACGCGATTCGCGTTAACAAAATCGTCGCGTGGCTCAGTTTGGTAGAGCGCTGCGTTCGGGACGCAGAGGTCGCAAGTTCGAATCTTGTCGCGACGACTAAAAATACTCCCTCACACATGTGTGAGGGAGTATTTTTGTTCTTGCAACTATTCAAACTTACGACCTCTAACTGGTTCGGACACACCGTTCGGGCGCAGAGGGCTCACGAGGTCCAGTGGACCTCGGCTTTGAGCCGACCGAAGCGGAGCGGAGACCCACGAGGTCCGGGGGACCTCGGCCTGGACCGACCGGAGCGGAGACCGCAAGTTCGAATCTTGTCTATCTCAATGTATTGAACTTACATCCTCTAGTCGACACGAACTCACCGTTCGGGCACAGACCGCAAATTCTCCCCAATCCCCATAATCACAAACACCGTCGAAATATTCATCACCTGCTGAAAACTAAACATATTATTCACTGTATATGCCAGCACACAGATCCCGCAGGCTCCGACCAGCATCTTGCTCTCCCCGGCACGAAGAAAATCTCTGATCGCCGTGATCATCATCCCTGCATAACTGATCACCCCCAATACTCCTATATCCACCAGAACCGTCAGCCATTCATTGTGTGCATTCGTAAGCCGGTTCCCGCCAAAACGGTCATTCACCATCGTCTGCAGTCCCACACTTCCCTCGTTGGATAAAAATGCATACAGGCAATCCGGTCCCACGCCGAATATTTTATGCAGAAAATCCGCCTCCCAGAAGCATCTGGCACCTGCTGCCCAGGTACCGCCCCGGGCACTCCCCCAACTGACATTAAACGTCAGCCATTTTGTCACATTCGGGTCTGTGATGTTGGGAGTCAACGCACCACCGGCTAAGGTATTGATCAGCGTCAGTAACAAAACAAGCAATATCATAACCGGTACCGCAATAGCGATCCCACAATAGATTCTATGTAACATTTTCTCCGGATAACTTCGTCTTACCCGGGTTCTGTGTATCCAATACAAAATAATTCCCGACAGAATCGTCATAAATATGCCTGCAATCGTAAACGTCAGCAGATCTGTAATTCCTTCCAGGATCAGTTCCCGGGAAAATATATTCAACCGGCGGAGAACACAGGTAATCAGACACGCTGCGGAAAACAGTGTCATCTCCTGCCAGAACACTTCCATCCTCCCGCTGTCTCTCACGGACATCCCGAATAATACGAACATGACCACTGCGAAGGTTACAATGCCGCTGCTGCTTCCCTGAGTCGTCAACGAGGCGAAGCCGATCGTCACATATGCCATCAGCAACAGCTTTTTCCATGTCATTTCCTCCATCCGCCACAGCAGATAGACTCCCCCGAATAATATCGTCACCAGATACCCGCAATACCAGTTGATATTTCCGATCGTCGAGATAAAGGAAGGGGTCACGTACTCCGGATCCACCGGTAGCAGACCAAACTTATTCACATATCCCAGAGAAAAAACAACCGCAGACACCGGCAGTACCAGCGCCGGGATCCAACTCTTCCATTGCCACATACGGGAGATCATAAAATACACGATCACCGCTCCCAGCTGCGTCCACATTCCCATCCGCCAGGACGCTGTCCCCCACAATGCTTCTTCCCGGTAATTCGTAAACAGATAGGATACTAAAACCGCAATTCCATAAAATACGGCAAATCTGTCCGTCACACTCAGATTCTTCCATAATCCCGCCGGCCATTCCGTGAACTTCGGCAACTCCTTTTTCTGAACTGCTGTAACCAGCCGGAAAAGCAGCCACAGTAAAAATACCGGCAGCAAAGTTTTCGCACCATAGGTCATAGTCTTGAGAAAAAAGGTCTCCTTCTCTGTTCCTATCCTGGCATATCCTTTATTGTAAAGAGGGTTTTTCTGGTACAGGGAATCTCCCCATAGAAATAGTCGCCGTGGGTGGTGCCCAACGCGGGCACACCTCTGCCGGACTGGCTGAACACCGTAGCCCACCTGCTGTGAGTGTGCACCACGCCGCCGATATTCGGGAAGGAACGGTACAGTTCACAGTGCGTGGCCGTGTCGGAGGAGGGATTCCATTTTCCCTCTGCCTTTTCGCCTGTCCTGATATCCACCAGCACCATATCCTCGGGAGTGAGCTTATCATACTCCACTCCGCTGGGTTTAATGGCCATGATGCCGCTCTCCCGGTCAATTCCGCTGACATTGCCCCAAGTAAACGTTACCAGTTTATGCTCCGGCAGAAGCATATTCGCACGATAAACTTCCTCTTTCAACTGTTCCAACATGATATGCTACCTCCACAAATTCGTTCTTTTTTCAGGAAACGAACCGAAAAAAATGTCTGCATGTGTATTCTAACACCTGCAGACATTCTGGTAAAGCCCTTATTTCTTCAGTTTTTTCATACGTTCCATGGCCTCTACGGTCTTCTGGGCGTCGCCGAACGCAGTCAGGCGGCAATAACCCTCGCAGATTTTTCCGAATCCGGCTCCAGGCGTCCCCACAATCTCCGCCTCGTTCAGCAAATAGTCGAAATACTCCCAGGAGTCCATACCATCCGGGCACTTCATCCAGAGATAAGGAGAGTTGGCGCCGCCGGTAAACCAGATTCCCATCTCCTCCAACGCTTTTGCCATCACCCTGGCATTGTTCTGGTAATAGGCGATAGTTTCCATCACCTGCCGGCGGCCCTGGGGACTGAATACCGCTTCCGCCGCCCGCTGGGTGATATAGCTGACGCCGTTGAACTTGCAGCCCTGCCTGCGCTCCCAGAGCTTGGAAACCTGTACGCCCTCAAACTGCAGCTCCTTCCTGATAACCGTATAGCCGCAGCGCATGCCGGTAAATCCTGCGGTTTTTGAAAAGGAACAAAACTCGATGGCGCAGCGCTCCGCTCCGGGAATCTCAAAGATGCTGTGAGGCAGGCCTTCCCCGGTGATAAAGCTCTCATAGGCCGCGTCAAACAGCAGAACCGCCCGGTTTTCCAGGGCATAATCCACCCAGGCCTGCAGCTGCTCTCTGTCATATACCGCACCTGTGGGATTGTTGGGAGAGCACAGGTAGATGATGTCAGCATGTACGTCTTTCTCCGGCAGGGGCAGAAAACCATTATCCTCGTTGGCGTCGAGATAGAGAATCTCCCGACCGGAAATCAGGTTGGTGTCCACATATACGGGGTACACCGGGTCCGGTACCAACACTGTGTTATCCACGTCGAACAAATCCACAATGTTGCCCACATCGCTTTTTGCTCCGTCTCCTACGAATACCTCGGAGGCATCCAGATCCACACCGAAGCCCTTATAATATCCGGCAATGGCTTCCCGCAGGAAAGGATAGCCGTCGCTGTCCGGAGAATAACCCCGAAAGGTCTCTTTGCAGGACATCTCGTCCGCAGCCCGGTGCATGGCTTCAATTACTGCCGGAGCCAAAGGCTGTGTTACATCGCCGATTCCCATTTTGATGATCTGATTCTGGGGATGCGCTTTCCCATACTCATCCACCTTTTGGGAGATGGTCACAAAGAGATAGCTCTGTTGTAAATTTTGAAAATTGCCGTTCAGTTTCATCATGCTTTCCTTCTTTCTGTTAGCAGGCCGCCACCCTGTTTTTTGATTGGCTTTCACATATTATAAA
>OGXQ01001253.1_pt1 | contig 19489 bp, 15 predicted proteins | sample 1576291 | NCBI WGS metagenome assembly OGXQ01 (sample SAMEA3541575, study PRJEB24748) | human gut metagenome | biome: human gut; feature: human-associated habitat; material: faeces | place: China | collected 2012 | reverse complement strand
CCACGGAAAAAATATCCGAAGGAAAGTCCTGGACGATTGACATAGACGGAAAAAGTGTGGTCGCTCATGTCCTGAGAATAAGAAATATAAGCAGCCATCGTGTTAGAAACACTTCCATCAAGCGTCCAATCATCTTTAATCTTCTGCGATGAACGAATATCCGTTTCCAAATTGGTCGAAGTCATACCAATGTCATTGTTTGCATAAAGAAATCCAACGAATAAAATGCAAACGAAAACAATCCCTATCACAATTTTAAGAAATCTCTTTTTCATGCTATCAAAACTCCTTGCCAAATCCCGATTTTGCGCGCTCCCGGCGGGGCGGCAAACCGGAGTCTCTACTCCCGCCGCCACAACATTTCATAGTCCGGTTCGCCGGGGGCGGTTTCACGGTTCGGAAAACCGGAATTTATCGTCTTGTTCCATTCTTATCAAAATTCTTTTTTAATGCTATTTCTGTTGGGAGAATAGACCCAATTAAAGGAATAAGTTGAACACCACAGATAATTCCTCCTATACGCCCAACACAATCTTCATTTTTTCCAATCACTAAAATCATGAATATTACTGTTATCGGCAACATAACCATTCCACAGACATACCAGACTTTACCACAATATTTATGAGCAAATTCCCATGTGTCTTTGTTCTTCATAGACATCGAAGTCCGATATCCAAATACTGAATTTATTTCCTTTGGGGCCTTTTTCATAAAATATCTTCCAAAACCAATCATCGTAAATGGAAGAAGCAAATCCATAATCAACATAAAAATCCAAAACCCCATTGTAAACCTCCTTTACTACAACTTCCGATTTTGCGCGCTCCCGTCGGCGCAGCAAACCGGAGTCCCTATTCCCGCTGCCACAGCATTTCATAGTCCGGTTCGCCAGTGGCTGCATCCAGTCCTTCGCGCTGAATTTGGAACCCTTCTCGTTGGTAAAAACGGATCGCCCGCATATTCTTCTGATACACGTTCAGGCGCAACGCCGGCTTTCTGTCCTTGGCACAGTCGAGCAGACACTTCCCGATGCCGCGCGACTGCGCCCCCTCCGAAACGAAAATGCCCTCGATGTATTCGCCGTTCAGACCGAGAAAGCCCTGTATCCCCTGATCCGCTTCATACACATAGACTTCCGCCTGCGGCAGCATTTCCTTCACGGAGGCGAAATTGCGCTCCCAGTAGGACGCGGGAATAAAAGCGTGCGCCTTGCGATTGGTGTCCAACCATATCTCGGCGACGCGGTTGATATCTGCTTTTCGCAATTTTCGAATCATGATAATTTCTCCGCAAGTTCCCATTCTGTGCGCCGGCAGGCGCTCAGTGGTTCGCCGCGCTGAAGGGGCAGCGCTTTCCGATGCACTGATTGTTCTGCGCGGCGTAACGGCACACGACCTCCGGCTTTTGCAGTGCGATGCCGAAATGCTCCTTCACAAAATCGATCGCCGTGAGAATGGACAGAAACGAGTCCCGCTTGCAGCAGCGCGGGCCGCCGATCTCACCGATCTGCCCGAGCGCGGCCGCCGTCATTTTGTGCGACAGCGCAAACGGCTCGTCGGTCAGCGGTGTTGACCCGGAGATGATCGAGACGAACATCCCCGTGCTGATCCCCGCGCCACACGCGCCCCAGAAGCCGCACGCGCCGCCGGGCACGCTTTTGCCGCGGCGCAGCATCTCCATGAGCGCGTCGGAAAGGTCAATGTCTCCGCCGGCGTTGTGATACGCCGTCAGCAGCGCCGCTCCAACCATCACATGGTGCTCCGGCCCGTGCATATGGCAGCTCGGCAGCGCCATCATCCGCTCGACAATGGCGATCGGATCGCACGCGGTCTCCCGCAGGCACAGCTCCACGATGCTGTCAAGCCCCTGCATATGGCAGTCGCTGCACACGTAGTGCCCGTTTACGCAGCGCGTCTTGGCGAGCTCTTTTTTGCGGCAGATCTCGCACTGCATCTGCACATCCGTCTCCAGATATTCCAGCGGTGCGCCGCAGATCAGGCATTCTTCTTTCATTCGCGTTTCTCCTCTCCGACTTCGGGGTGTGTGTGCGCATAGCGCGTCTCCCACAGGATCAGCCCGCGGGCGGGCGCAGTAGGACCGGCGGCGCTGCGGTCGCGCGCGGCGAGAATGTCCGGCATCGTGCCGGCGTCCCGCTGCCCGAGTCCGACCTCCAGCAGCGTGCCGGTGAGGATACGCACCATGTGGTACAAGAAGCCGTCGCCCGAGAACGTCAGGCGCACTTCCTCGCCCCGCCGCTCGACGGTGATGGCATCCACCGTGCGCACGGCAGATTTTTTCATGCGCCGGTTGGCGCAGAACGACGTGTAGTCGTGCGTGCCGCACAGCGGCGCGGCCGCGCGCTGCATGGCCGCCGTGTCGAGCGGCTGCGCCAGGGCATAGACATACCGGCGCTCGAACACATTCGGCGTCTCGCTGTTCCAGACGCGGTAGACATACGTCTTACCGCGGCAGGACAATCGCGCGTGAAAGCGCGGCGCGGTTTCCTCGAGCGTGAGCACGCCGATGTCCCCCGGCAGGCGCGCGCGCAGCTGCCGCAGCAGCTCCGGCGCGGGCAAGTCGGTCCGCGCGCGGAACGACGCCGTCTGCATCCGGGCGTGCACGCCCGCGTCCGTACGGCCGGAGCCCGCGACCTCGACCGGCTGCGCCAGCAGGTCGCTGAGTGCGGCCTCGAGCCGCCCCTGAATGGTGTCCGGCGTGTTGCCCTGCCGCTGCCAGCCGTTGTAGCGCGTGCCGTCATAGCTGAGCGTCATGCGAAAATTCGGCATGGCGCACCTCCTTTGGATGAAAGATGAAAACACGGCCCCGCAGGTTGCTTGCGGGGCCGTGCGTGTATGTTCTGCGGAAATTACGCCTTCGGCGCCTTCTTGCCGGCCTTGCCGAAGTGCAGCTCCTTGAGGCCCTCGACCTCGTCGCACACGGGCTTGAAGCTGCAGCTCGCGCAGTCAAGATCCTCGGGCATGCCCTCGAGGATGGTGTTCATGGTCTTGGTCACGTCGTCGATCTTCTTGGCCGTGTCGTGCAGGGTCTTGAAGTCGACGTTCTTCGTGATGAAGATCACGCGCACATTCGTGATGTTCGGGTTTTTCTTATACTGCCGGATAAAGTCGCAGCCGACCTTGTAAAACGAGATGCCCTTCTTGATGGCCTTCTTGCTCACGCGGATCTGCTCGCGGCTGCTCTCGGGCGAGACGCGCATCATGTATCCGTCCGGGAAGACATGGTACTTCACGAACTCGATGTTGCGGATGGCGGTGTAAGTCGCGTCTTTGTTCTCGACGTCGATGTCCTTGACGCCGAGTATCACGAGGCGGGCAAATGGCACGTCGCCCTTGATCTCCTTCATATCCGGGCCGTAGAGCAGCACCTCGTCCGCCGGGACGAGACTGCTGTCGGACGTGACGCAGGTGAAGTTCACGGCGTCGTTCGCGCCGCCGCCGAGCTCATACGCAGCGTCGCGCAGGAGCACGAGCTCGCTCTCGCCGTTATCTTTCCACGCATCGCGCTCTTTATAGGCCCACTTCTGCGTCGGCGCGCCGAGCAGGTCGGTCGTTTCCCGAATAAAGCTGTCGTACAGTTCCATATCCTTCATGTTGTTCCCTCCTCAAAAAATGCCCAGGTTGTGCAGCGCCTGGTGGACGCCGACCATGATGTTGGAGTCCTCCGGCAGCTCGAACACGCTCTTGCCATGGATGTCGTTGGCAGCGTGGATCGGATCGGTGGGGATGTAGGCGAGCACGTCCACCCCGTCGAGCTTGACGAGATCGTTCATGCTCGGGTCGACCACGCGGTTGACGATCATGCCGATGCGCTCGTAGGTGATGAGGTCATCGGCCGCCTCCTTGATCTCGCGGCAGACGTTCACGCCCTTGGCGCTCTGGTCGGTGACGAGGACCAGGTGCGAGACCTGCTCCATGACGCGGCGGCTGATCTGCTCGATGCCGGCCTCGCCGTCGATGACCACATAATCGAAATCATTGGCGAGCATGCTGATGACTTCCTTGAGGTAGGAGTTGACCGAGCAGTAGCACCCGGCGGCCTCCGGACGGCCGATGGCCAGGAAGGCGAAGCCGTCGCACTCGACCATGGTGTCAAAGATGCGGAAGCGCGCCTCGTTGAGCACCTCGATGGCCTGGCGGTACTCGCCGCGCTCCGAGGTCTCGATCACTTCGTTGCGGATGTCGTCGATCGTGTGCTCGACGTGCACGCCCAGTGCCGTGGACAGGCCGACGGCCGGGTCTGCGTCGATGGCGAGGATGCGCTTGCCGGGGAAGGCCTCCACCAGCTCGCGCACGATCGCCGAGCACAGAGAGGTCTTGCCGACGCCGCCCTTGCCGGCGACTGCGATGATCTTGGCTTTCGTTTTGTTTTCTTCCATAGTGCGTTCCCTCCTGACGGCTGAAAAGATTTGCGGAAGCTGCGGCTTCGATTGCATCCATCCTACCACAGATCCGGCAGATCTTTCTGTGTCCAGGTCACAAACCTGCCCCAACACAGGATGTCATTCCCAGACACATGCGCCGTTTTCTTTGATTTTTCGACAAAATTGGAGATAATCGTTATTTTTTGTCCAGATTGCAAAAAAAGAATTGCGAAATTTATCACGTATTAGTATAATGTTTTGCATGACCTCGCGTCAAGTGCTTGTTGCAAATTTCACGAACAAGAATTCACTTTTTATTCTCAAAGGAGAACCCTATGCGCGGCATTGAAACCGGAAAAGTACGTATCCGTCACGAAGTATTCACGGAGATCGCCCGAATGGCCTATGAGGGCGGCGATTACGCAAAGCGGCTCGAAGAGCTGCCGTTCAAGATCATCCCCGGTGAGATCGGGTCCTACCGGGACAGTCTGTTCCTCGAGCGCGCCGTCGTCGGCGAGCGGCTGCGGCTGGCCATGGGGCTGCCGCTGCGCAAGTTTTCGGAGTTTTCCCTGCTCTCGGACGGCGTGGAAAAGGCGCTCGACCCGGAGATCTACTACGAAAAACCGCTCATCAACGTCATCAAGTTCGCGTGCAACCGCTGCCCGGACAACGTTGTGAAGATCACGAACGTGTGCCAGGGCTGTCTGGAGCATCCGTGCATGTCGGTCTGCCCGCGGCAGGCCATCTCGCGGCAGAACGGCCAGGCCCACATCGACCCGGATAAGTGCATCCGCTGCGGACGCTGCCTGAAAGAGTGCAAGTTCAACGCCATCGTACGCCTCGAGCGGCCGTGCCGCAAGGCCTGCGGCATGGACTGCATCCATTCCGACGGGCTCGGCCGCGCCGACATTGATTATTCCAAGTGCACGTCCTGCGGCCAGTGCATGGTCAGCTGCCCGTTCGGCGCCATCTCGGACAAGAGCCAGATCTTTCAGACCATTCAGGCCGTCAAGAGCGATACGCCTGTTTACGTGGCGCTCGCGCCGGCGTTCGTGGGGCAGTTCGGCCCCGAGGGCGTGCCCGAGCGGATGCGCAAGGCGTTCCAGCGCCTCGGCTTCGCAGACGTGTATGAGGTCGCCATCGGCGCGGACCTGTGCGTGATCGAAGAGGCGGCGGACTTCCTGGAGGAAGTGCCCGAAAAGCACAAATTCATGGTCACGTCCTGCTGCCCGTCGTGGAGCGACATGGTCAAAAAGCTCTTCCCCCAATTTGAAAAGAACATCTCCGTGGCCTTTACGCCCATGGTGCTCACCGCGCGCATGATCAAGCGCGACCACCCGGACTGCAAGGTCGTGTTCGTCGGCCCGTGCGACTCGAAAAAGCTCGAGGCCCGGCGTGAAAGCGTGCGCAGCGACGTGGACTTCGTGCTCACGTTTGAAGAGGCGCTCGGCATCTTCGCGGCCAAAGGCATGGACAAGGCGTTCCCGCCCGAGGACGAGGAGGAGATGCCCGCCTACTCCAGCCGCGACGCGCGCCGCTTTGCCTACTCCGGCGGCGTGGCACAGGCGGTCGTCAACGCCATCCACGACATGGAACCCGAGCGGGAGGTCAAGGTCGCCGCGGCGACCGGTCTGGCCGACTGCCGCAAGCTGCTGATGATGGCCAAGGTCGGGAAGTACGACGGCTACCTGCTCGAGGGCATGGCCTGCCCGGGCGGCTGCATCGCCGGTGCGGGCACGCTGCGCCCGATCGAGCAGTCGCACAAAGAGGTCGAGGCGTTCAGCTCCGAGGCGAAGTTCACCTGCGCCAACGACACGCCGTACATGGACTACCTGCCCCTCATCGAGGAGAAGGACAAGATCCGCAAACTGTGATTCCCTGCGCACCGCCGGCGGCGGTGCGCAGTTTTTATCATATGTCCAAAAAAAGGCGGTCACACCCCTGATTTTTTTCCGTGCTGCGGGCTGGACAAGCGCGCCCGTTCGCGGTACAATAGCAAAAATCATCACCGGGGCGCGACCCGCTCCGCTTTCCACACTGTATATTGTTATAAGGAGGTCTTTCCCATGGCTTACTTCTTTTCCGGCCAGTCGCACACGTTCAATGAGTATCTGTTGGTGCCCGGCTACTCGTCGAGCGAGTGCATCCCGGACAACGTTTCTCTGCGCACGCCGCTGACGCGCTTTCGCGCGGGCGAGGAACCGGCCCTGTCGCTGAACGTGCCGATGGTCTCGGCCGTGATGCAGTCCGTGTCCGGCGACCGGCTGGCCGTCGCGCTGGCGCAGGAGGGCGGCGTGTCGTTCCTGTACGGCTCGCAGTCGATCGAGGACGAGGCCGCGATGGTCGCCCGCGTCAAGAGCTACAAGGCGGGCTTTGTGCGCAGCGACTCGAACATCAGCCCCGACGCGACGCTTTCGGACATTCTGGCCCTGCGCGAGCAGACCGGCCACTCCACCGTCGCCGTCACCGAGGACGGCACGGCCGACGGCCGCCTGGTCGGCATCGTCACGAGCCGCGATTACCGTGTGAGCCGCATGGTGCCCGAGACGCCGGTGCGCGAATTCATGACGCCGCGCGAGAAGATGATCACCGCGCCCGACGGCACGTCCCTGAAGGAAGCCAACAACATCATCTGGGAGCACAAGCTCAACTCTCTGCCCATCGTCAACGACGAGGGCCGCCTGTGTGCGTTCGTGTTCCGCAAGGACTATGACCTCCACAAGCAGAAACCGAACGAACTGCTCGACAGTCAGAAGCGCTACCTCGTCGGCGCGGGCATCAACACCCGCGACTATGCCGAGCGCGTGCCCGCGCTGGTCGACGCCGGTGTGGACGTGCTCGTGATCGACTCGTCCGAGGGCTACTCCGAGTGGCAGAAGCGCACGCTCGAGTGGATCCGCGAGCGCTACGGCGACAGCGTCAAGGTCGGCGCCGGCAACGTCGTGGACGCGGACGGCTTCCGCTTCCTGGCCGACTGCGGCGCGGACTTCGTGAAGGTCGGTATCGGCGGCGGCTCGATCTGCATCACGCGCGAGACCAAGGGCATCGGCCGCGGCCAGGCGACCGCCGTCATCGAGGTCTGCCGCGCACGCGACGAGTACTTCCGCGAGACCGGCATCTACGTGCCCGTCTGCTCCGACGGCGGCATCGTGCACGATCACCACATCACGCTCGCGCTGGCCATGGGTGCGGACTTCGTGATGCTCGGCCGCTACTTCGCCCGCTTCGACGAGAGCCCGTCGGACAAGGTCAACGTCAACGGCACGCTCATGAAGGAGTACTGGGGCGAGGGCTCCAACCGCGCGCGCAACTGGCAGCGCTACGACCTCGGCGGCAGCAAGAAGCTGTCCTTCGAGGAGGGCGTGGACTCCTACGTGCCCTACGCCGGCAAGCTCTCCGATAACGTCCAGCAGACGCTGGCAAAGGTCCGCTCGACCATGTGCAACTGCGGCGCACTGACCATCCACGAGCTGCAGGAAAAGGCGCGGCTGACGCTCGTGTCCTCGGTGAGCATCGTCGAGGGCGGCGCGCACGACGTCGTGCTCAAGACCTCGAACAAGCCCGTGTGAGAACACAGATACAGATAAAAACAGACGGTGCCCGGCATCACAGCCGGGCACTGTTTTTTTCTTCCCGCGCGAAGGCGGAAAAATATGCGTGGGTTTTTCGGTCGCGGCGTGTATAATGGAGTAGAAACACAGCCGGGAGGAGGCGAGGACGTGCAGGAGCAGGAGATGATCGCACAGCTGCTGCAGCAGGATGAGCGCGGCATGGAGGCCCTGCTGCTGCACTACGGGCCGCTGATGCGCTACATCATTGCGCCGATCCTGCCGGACCCGCAGGATCGGGAGGAGTGCCTGTCGGAGGCGTCGCTGCGCGTGTGGAACAAGATCGCGCAGTTCGACGCCGCGCGCGGCAGCTGGAGCGCGTGGCTGACGGCGGTCACGCGAAACACGGCGCTGAACTTTCAGCGCAGCGCCGCCCGGCACGGCGACACGCAGACTCTGCCGGAGGACGCGCCGTCGCCGGAGGCATCCCCGGAGGAGGCGCTGATACAAGCCGAGCGCCGCGCCGCGCTGCACGATGCGCTCGCACGGCTCGGTCAGAACGACCGGGCGCTGTTTTATCGGAAGTATTACTACCTGCAGTCCACCGCACAGATCGCCGCCGAGCTCGGCATGACCGAGCGCGCGGTCGAGGGTCGGCTGTACCGTCTGAAAAAACGGCTGCGCACGATGTTGGGAGGTGACGGCGATGCGTGAGCACGAGCGGGAATCTGCGCGCGACGACGCCTTTGAGGCGCTGCTTGCGCAGAGCGTGGCCGAGCTGCCGCCGGAGGAGATCGTCGCCGACGTGACCCCGTGGCGGCGCGCCATGAACCGCATCCTCTTTGGCATGGCGCTGTGCGCGATCACCCTGAACTTCTGGTGCTTAAACTACATCCTCCCCGCCATCGGCACGGTGCTGCTGCTGCTCGGCTTTCGCGCGCTGCGGCGGGAAAACCGCTGGCTCGGCGGCTGCTTTGCCGTCACCGTGATCCGCGCGGCCTGCTTTTTCGCCACGCTGATCCTGAATACGACGATTTTGCAAAGTGCCGTGTTCACGCCCGCCGTCACGACCACGCTCACCGTCACAAACGCAGTGCTGCTCCTCGCCCTGTACTTCTGCTTCTGGCGGGGGCTGCTGGCGGTGCAGAAAAAGGCGGGGCTGCCCGCGCAGGCCGGCGGCGCGCTCGCGCTGATCGTGTGGTACGCGCTCGTGTGCGTTCTCGCCGCCGTTCAGTACGGCGGATGGGTCGTGCCGATCGCAATGCTCATCGGCTATGGATTCATCCTCCGCAGCCTTTACCGGCTGTCCGGCGCACTGGACGAGGCCGGATACGCCATCGCGCCGGGGCCGGTGCGGGTGACGGACCGGTGCCTCGTGCTCGTGCTCGCCGCAGTGCTGGGCATCGGCTGCACGCTCGGGTATCTCTTCGGCAGCAGCTACCGGATGGACTGGCAGCCCGCGGACACATCCGAGCAGACGCAGACGACGGCGATCCGGCAGCAACTGCTGGATCTCGGCTTCCCGGAGGCTGTGCTCGACGATCTCACGCCGGAGGACATCGCCGCCTGCGACGGCGCGCTGCGCGTCGTGGTCGAAACGGAAGACTATCCCGTCAACGACGGCAGAAACGTGCTGTGGGAAACATACAACGAGAAACATGAGCGCTATTACGTGCAGGACACGGTCTACGACGTCAAAGAGCTGCGCCTGACCAGTGTGGGCGTGCAGCTGCCCGGCGCGCAGGAGACGTGGCAGGTGTATCACCACTTCCTGTGGACGACCGACCCGGGCTTCTACGGCACGGAGGTGCTCCAGATCTGGCCTGCCGATGAAAACATGCAGGATGGATGGCGCTTCGCCGGAGACGTGACCGGCCGCGTGCTGTATGACCGGGACGGGCAGACGTTCACCGCGTCCTACCACACGCTCGGACGCCAGACCTACACCGCCGACTCCGTGTTCTTCGGGCAGCGGACGAACAGCGACCTGTTCGCGGCCTTTTCCATGCCGCGGCACGCAGAGAGCGCGCGCGGCTATGTCGCCTACTCCGCCGCGGGGGTGCAAAGCGGCTATCTGCTCAACAGCTGGTGCAACTACACCCACCAGCAGAGCCTGCTGCAATATCCCGCCGTGACGGCGATGGAAAAGCGGATGACGTCCGCCTTCGGGAATACCGGTGCGTTTTACACCGTACAGCACGCGCTGCAGTTTTTCCCCGAGGACGCACAGACGCTGCGATGAGCGCAAAAAACCGACCCGAACGCTTGTTCGGGTCGGTTTTTCTATGCACCGGGTCAGGGGTGCGGTTTGTTCTCGCGGTAGGCGGCCATGATGTCGCGGAAGATCTCGCCGTTGGACGGCGGCGTCCACGTGATGGCGTTGGCGCCTGCTTTGATGGTCTCGAGGATGCTCTCATCCGTCGGGCCGCCGGTCGCAATGATGGGCACGTCGGGGTGCTGCTCGCGGATGCGGCGCACGACGGCAGGCGTTTCCGCCGCGGCGGAAACGTTGAAGATGTCCGCGCCGGCGCGGATGCGCTCGTCAAAGTCGGTGTCCGCGCGCGCGACCGTGAGCACGACGGGGATGTCGATCGTCTCGGCCACGTGCGAGACGACGGCGCTGGCCGTCGGCGCGTTGAGCACGACGCCGGTCGCGCCCTGCATCTCGGCGAACATGGCGAGGTTGACCACGCGCTGGCCCTGCGTGAGGCCGCCGCCGACGCCGGCAAACACCGGGATATCGGCCGCGAGCAGCAGCGCCTGCGTGATGATCGGCTGCGGCGTGAACGGGTAGACCGCGATGATGGCGTCCGCGTTCACGTTTTTGATGATGGACAGGTCGGTCGAGAACACGAGCGACTTGATACGCTTGCCAAAAATCATGATGCCGCTGCACTGATAGATGACCTCCGGCACGCGCAGGGCAAACTTGCGCAGCGTGCCGTCCACGGCCTGCGGCATGGACTTTTTCGGTGGGATTATTTTTTCTTCGTACATTTTGACTCACACTCCAGTATCCGTTTGAACGTCTCGACGCCGGTCAGCAAAACGCGCTCGTCGAAATTGAAATGACTGCTGTGCAGCGGGGCGGTACCGGTCGGCTCCTGCACGCCGAGGAAGAAAAACAGGCCCGGGATCTCCTGCTGGTATTCGGCGAAATCCTCCGCCGCCATGACGGGCTCGACCAGGACCGCGTCGTCCATGGAGTCGAGCACGGTGTAAAACTGCTCCACCAGCTCGCGCGGGTTGCGCACGCTGGGGTAACGGACCTTGCGGTCCATGTCGATCTGCGCGCCGGTGGCCGTCTCGAGCCCCTGCATGAGCGCGGCGATCTTGTGGCTGAGGGTGCGGTAGAGGTCGTTGCTGAACACGCGCAGCGTGCCGCTGATCGTGACCTCCTCGGCGATAACGTTGTGCGATGTGCCGCCCTGGATCTTGCCGAGCGTGAGCAGCGCGTCCTGGTGCGGATCGACGTCGCGCGTGATGACGGTCTGCACCATCGTGATGAGCTCCGCCGCAACGACGATGGCGTCGATGCCCATCTGCGGCGTGGAGGCGTGGGCGCTCTTGCCGTGGACGGTGATCTCGAAATCGCTCGTCTGCGCCATGAGATAGTCCCAGCGCACACCGATCTTGCCCTTCGGCACGGTCGGCCACAGGTGCAGGCCGTAGATGCGGTCGACCTTCGGGTTTTCGAGCGCGCCGTCGTCGATCATGCGCCGCGCGCCGGCCCAGCCCTCTTCGCCGGGCTGGAACAGCAGGACAATATTACAATGAATGTGCGCGCGATTTTTGGCGATCCAGCGCGCAAAGAGCAAAAGGATCGTCATATGCCCGTCGTGGCCGCAGCCGTGCATGTTGCCGGGGCGCTGCGAGCAGTAGGGCACGTCATTGGCCTCGTCATTGTGGATGCCGTCCATATCGGCGCGGAAGGCGATGGTCGTCTCGGCGTCCTTAGCGAAAAACACAGCCTTCACACCGCAGACGGCCGGCGTCTCGATGCGGTCCGGGCCGCACTGCTTCAGCTCGCGCAGGACATAGGCCTGCGTATCGCGCAGCTGAAAGCCGATCTCGGGAATGCGGTGCAGGTCCTGGCGGATGCGCACCGCGTCGTCATACATGGATTCGATTTGTTTACTCAGATGCATACTTTCTCCCATGGCGCCGGGTAAGCCCGCGCCGCCCGATCTGTCTATATTTTTCTGCACACAGTATACCCAAAATCCGGCCATGCGTCAATGGGCACGGGGGCGGGCCGTGACCGGTGTCAAGAAAAGTTCACAACTTGTCCCTTGCATTTTTCCATACGGTCTGCTAGTATTTTAGAAAATACTTAAAAAATTCGAAGAAAACGAAGGCGATCTCCATGTCATCCACCACCGAAGCGCGCGTGGCCGTCATCACCGGCGGCAGTTCGGGCATCGGCCTGCACGCCGCGCGTGCCCTGCGCGGCCGCGGTCTCAACGTGTATGAGCTCAGCCGCCGCGCCGAAAACGCGGAGCCGGGCGTAACGCACCTGCAGGCAGACGTGACGGACGAAGCGCAGGTGAACGCCGCCGTGGCGGAGATTCTGCGCCGCGAGGGGCGCATCGACATTCTCATCAACAATGCGGGCTTCGGCATCTCCGGCGCGATCGAGTTCACGCCGGCGCAGGAGGCCCGGCGGCAGTTTGATGTGAACTTTTTCGGCATGGTGAACATGAACCGTGCAGTCCTGCCCATCATGCGGCAGCAGGGCGGCGGCCGCATCGTGAACATGAGCTCCGTTGCCGCGCCGATCGCCATTCCGTTTCAGGCGTACTACTCGGCCTCCAAGGCCGCCGTGCGCACGTATTCGCTCGCGCTCGCAAGCGAGGTGCGTCCCTTCGGCATCGAGGTCTGCGTTATCATGCCGGGTGACATTGCCACCGGCTTCACCGCCGCACGGCGCAAGAGCTGCGACGGCGACGTTGTCTATCACGGCCGCATCGCGCGCTCCGTCGCCGTGATGGAGCACGACGAGCAGACCGGTATGAGCGCCGAATACGCCGGGCAGTTCGTGGCCCGGCGCGCCACGCAAAAGCGCGCGAAGCTCATCTGCACGATGGGACACAAGTACGCCCTGTTCGTGTTTCTCATGCGCATCCTGCCGACCGGGCTTGCGACCCGGATTGTCGGCAAGATCTACGCATCCTGATCCAACTGCTTTCTTCCCTGCGGCGCAAAATCCCATTGCCACCATCCAGGCAACTTCCTTCCATCCTTCTCCACCCTGTGCGCCGCGTTTCCCCCCTTCCCGCAGCAGCGGGTCTGCCTCTGGTTCCATCTCAGCCAGGGGCAGTATTTTTATGCTCTGCATAAAAATACTGCCCGATCCCATCCGAGGCGGGCCTTGCCCCCTCGGGCTCCCCTGCAGCTCTGGTACCATGAGACGCAGTGCATCTGTCGCGCCTCGGTGGTCTATTTTTTATTTATTTTCTTTGAAAATAAATACTGCCTGATCCCATCCGAGGCGGGCCTTGCCCCCTCGGGCTCCCCTGCGGCTCTGGTACCATGAGACGCAGTGCATCTGTCGCGCCCCGGTGGTCCGTTCTTTTATCTATTTTCTCCGAAAATAAATACTGCCCGATCCCATCCGAGGCGGGCCTTGTCCTCTCGGGCTCCCCTGCGGCTCTGGTGCCATGAGACTCCGTGCATCTGTCGCGCCTCGGTAGTCTATTTTTTATTTATTTTCTTCGAAAATAAATACTGCCCGACCTTATAAAAAACCTCCACACTGCGCAAACAGTGCGGAGGTTTTTTTATAACATTACGCCAGAAACGGCGAGCGCATATACCGCTTGCGCAGAAAGATGTTGCCGCCCTTCGGCGGGCCGATCTGCGTGAAGCCGGCCGACTCGAACATGGCCAGCGCGATGCGGTTGGTGTGATACACGTGCGTGACGACCTGCTCGAACGACTGCGCGGCCGCCAGTTCCTCCACGGCGCGGAGCATCGCATTGCCCCAGCCGTGGCCGCGGCAGGCCGGATAGACGAAAAAGTCGTTGATGAACACCGTCTCCGGCTCGGTCGTGTCGCACCAGAGCTCGCCGACGGTCTCACCGCCGGACTCGGCCGCGAGCAGGTAGTTGCGCGGCGTTTCCGCGCCCTGCGGCAGCATCTCGTCGAGCGCGCCCTGCGCCTCGGTGAGCGCGTGCTCCTCTGTGTCCGTGGCGCGGGCGAAGAGCAGCTCCTGCGCGTAGCGCGAGATATTGCGCTGCCGGAACGGCCCGAATTCCTCCGCCGTGAGCACGCGGAGATCTACACTTTGTCCCATATTGTCCTCCTGTTTACGCCTCCGGCTGGATCATGCGCCGCGCGTTGACCGGCGGCAGCAGATCGCCGTACAGATCCCGCAGCAGCAGCTGCGCCACGGGCGTGATGTCCTCCGTGCTCTGGCACGGGCGCAGATACAGCGCCGCCGGCTGCCCGCCCCAGCGGAAGCGGAAGCCCGTGTCGCGGTAGCCGTTTTTCGTGAGCAGCCGCTCGCGCTCCGGCAGCGCCACGCACGTGCGGCTCTGGCAATAGAGAATGCCCTTCTTACCGGCGTAGCAGCGCGCGATGAGTTCCATGGCCACGCGGCCGAGCAGCTGCCCGCGCAGATACGGATAGATCGTGAGCGCGTGCACGAGCACGTAGCCATACGGCGAGCAGACCGTCACGAGCGCATAGCCCGCCTCGCGCCTGTCGTCCGCGCGGAAGAGCAGCAACTCCATGCGCCGGCGCACCATGGCGCTGGCGATGACGGCTTCCGGCAGCAGCTCGGGCGCGTCAAACGTGCGCTTCATGTCCGGATACAGGCGCACGAGGTCCGTGAGCCTGCCCTTTTCCAGATGCAGCTTGCGGATCGGCGGCAGCTGCTGCAGCAGCTCCTCGAGACCAAACAGCTGCTCGTTCGGCTCCCAGTTGCCGGCCGTGTCCTGCACCGGAGCCTGTGCCCGCGGTGAAAAATGGACGATCTTCGGTTCGTTCGGCTCTGTCATGCAAACTTCTCCCTTTCCGCGACGGCCAGCGCGTCGCAGCGGTTGTTGTACACATTGTCGGCGTGACCCTTGACCCAGAAAAACTGCACCTTGTGCGTCTGGAGCAGGGCGTCGAGCGTCTGCCAGAGGTCGACGTTTTTCAGCTCGCCGTCCTTGCGGCGCCAGCCCTTCTGCTTCCAGCCGCGCAGCCAGCCGAGGTTAATGGCGTTGGCGAGATACTGGCTGTCCGTATACAGCGACACCTGACACGGCTCGTGCAGGCTCTGCAGCGCCGTGATCGCGCCGAGCAGCTCCATGCGGTTGTTCGTCGTGGACGGCTCGCCGCCGGAGAGTTCCTTTTCATGCGCGCCGTATTTCAGGATGGCGCCCCAGCCGCCGGGGCCGGGGTTGCCGGAGCAGGCCCCGTCGGTATAGATCGTGACCTGCTTCATGCCTCGGGCTCCTCGGCGGGGGCAGCGTCCTCGCTCTCGGCGCGGTCGGTGAGCGCGACAGAGATGACGCGCGCACCCTCGGACAGGCGCATGATGCGCACGCCCTGCGTCGCGCGGCCAAGCACGGAGATGCCGGCGGCCTCCATGCGGATGATGACGCCGTCGTCCGAGACGACGAGCACGTCGTCGCTCTCCTGCACGACCTTGACGGCCGCGACCGGGCCGGTCTTGTCGGTAATGTTGTAGTTTTTCATGCCGGAACCGCCGCGGTGCTGCGGTTCCTCGCCGCCGCGGATATAATCGGCGGCCGGGGTGCGCTTGCCGTAACCGTTTTCGGTGATGGACAGCACGTCCGCGTCCGGCTGCGCGATCTCAGCGCCGACGACCCAGTCGCCGTCCTTGAGGCGGATGCCGCGCACGCCGACGGCCTCGCGGCCCATGGGGCGCACGTCCGTCTCGGCAAAGCAGATGGCCTGACCGTTGTGGGTCGCCAGGAGGATGTTCCGGCTGCCGTCGGTGCGCATGACGTTGATGAGCTCGTCGCCCTCGTCGAGCGTGAGCGCGCGGATGCCGCTCGTGCGGATGTTGCGCAGGGCAGAGAGCGGCATGCGCTTGACGGTACCGCTGCGCGTGGCAAAGACGAGGAACGAATCGTCGTCCATCTCGCGCACGTGCAGCATGGCGTTGACCTGCTCGTCCTTCTCCACCTGGATGAAGTTGACGATGTTCACGCCGCGCGCGGTGCGCCCGGCCTCCGGGATGAGATAGCCCTTCTTGCGGTAGCAGCGGCCGCGGTTGGTAAAGAAGAGGATGTAGTCATGCGTCGAGGCGGTAAACACGGTGTCCACATAGTCCTCGTCGCGCAGCGTCGCCGCGCGCACGCCCTTGCCGCCGCGCTTTTGCGCGGTGTACTCGTCGACGGGCACGCGCTTGATGTTGCCGCCGTGCGAGAGCGTGAACACGCACTGCTCTTCCTCGATGAGGTCTTCGATATCAATGTCGTCCTCGATGTCCTGGATCTCCGTTTTGCGCTCGTCGCCATACTTATCGCGGATGGCAATGAGCTCGTCGCGCAGCACGGCCTTGACCTTTTCGGGGTCGGCCAGCAGCTCGCGGAAGTAGGCGATACGCTTTTCCAGCTCGTCATACTCGTTTTGCAGCTTCTCGCGCTCGAGCCCCTGCAGGGCCTTGAGGCGCATATCGAGAATGGCCTGCGCCTGCACATCGGACAGGCTGAAGCGCTGCATAAGGTTTTCCTTCGCGTCATCATAGCTCTCGCGGATGATGCGGATGACCTCGTCGATGTTCTCCTCGGCGATGAGCAGACCCTCGAGCAGATGCGCGCGCTCGAGCGCTTTCTTGAGGTCAAACTTCGTGCGGCGCACAATGATCTCTTCCTGGAAGGTGAGGTACTCGTCGAGAATGTGCCGCAAGGACAGGATCTTCGGCTGCGACTGGTTATCGACCAGAGCGAGCATGTTCACGGCGAACGTGGTCTGCATCTGCGTCTGGGCGAAGAGCCGGTTGAGCACGACCTGGGTGTTGGCGTCCTTTTTGAGCTCGATGACGATGCGCATGCCGTTGCGGTCGGACTCGTCGCGCAGGCCGGAGATGCCGTCGAGCTTTTTATCGCGCACCTGCTCGGAAATGTTCTGGATGAGCTGGCGCTTGTTGACCTGATAGGGCAGCTCCGTCACGATGATGCGGATGCGGTCGTGACCCCAGGTCTCGGTCTCGGTGCGGGCGCGCACGACGATGCGGCCGCGGCCGGTGGCGTAGGCCGCGCGGATGCCGCTGCGGCCGACGATGATGCCCCGGGTCGGAAAGTCCGGGCCCGTGACGTGCTGCATGAGGTCCGAGAGCGTGGCGTCCGGGTTTTCAAGCACGCAGACGCAGGCGTTGATGACCTCGGTCAGGTTGTGCGGCGGGATATTCGTCGCCATGCCGACGGCGATGCCGGAGCTGCCGTTAACGAGCAGGTTCGGGAACCGGCACGGGAGCACGCGCGGCTCGCGGCGCGTCTCGTCAAAGTTCGGGTCCCAGTCGACGGTGTCCTTGTCGATGTCGCGCAGCATTTCGTTGGCGATCTTCGACAGGCGCGCCTCGGTGTATCGGTAGGCGGCCGGGGGATCGCCGTCCACGGAGCCGAAGTTGCCGTGGCCGTCGACGAGCATGTAGCGCATGGAAAAGTCCTGCGCCAGACGCACCATCGCGTCGTACACGGACGCATCACCGTGGGGATGATACCGGCCGAGCACGTCGCCGACGCAGGTGGCGGATTTTTTGAACGGCTTATCCGAGGTCAGATTGTCCTCATACATGGCGTAGAGGATGCGGCGGTGCACGGGCTTGAGACCGTCGCGCACATCCGGCAGCGCACGCCCGACGATGACGGACATGGCGTACTCGATGTAAGAGGTCTGCATCTCATGGACGAGCTCGCTCTGAATGATCTTCTGGTCGGGATAGAGAATGTCCTCCCGTTTATAATCCTTGGCCATGGCTGCACACCTCCTTAAATATCAATATTGACCGCGTACTTGGCATTTTGCTCGATGAACGCCTTGCGCGGCTCGACCTTTTCGCCCATGAGCACGGTGAACACCTCGTCGGCGTGCACGGCGTCCTCGAGCGTGATCTGCTTGAGCGTGCGGGTCTCGGGGTTCATGGTCGTCTCCCAGAGCTCGTGCGGGTCCATCTCGCCGAGGCCCTTGAAGCGGTTGATGTCGATCTTCGCGTTCGGGTTGTCGCCGCGCATCTCGGCGGAAATTTTATCGCGCTCCTCGTCGGAGAAGGCCACGCGCGCGGTCTTGCCGCGGTTGAGCTTATACAGCGGCGGGATGGCGGAGTAGACATAGCCGCCGTCGATGAGCGGACGCATGAAGCGGAAGAAGAACGTCAGCAGCAGCGTGCGGATGTGGCTGCCGTCGACATCGGCATCGGCCATGATGATGACCTTGTGATAGCGGAGCTTATTGATGTCAAACTCATCGCCCAGTCCGGCGCCGAGCGCCGTGATGACGGGCGTGAGCTTGTCGTTGCCGTAGACCTTGTCGGCGCGGGCCTTTTCGACGTTGAGCATCTTGCCCCAGAGCGGCAGAATGGCCTGGAAGCGCGAGTCGCGCCCCTGCGTGGCCGAGCCGCCTGCGCTGTCGCCCTCGACGATGTAGAGTTCGGTGAGCGACGGGTCGCGGTCGTTGCAGTCGCGCAGCTTGTCGGGCATGTTGAAGCCCTCGAGCCCGTTTTTGCGGCGGATGTTTTCGCGCGCGCGGCGCGCGGCTTCGCGGGCGCGCGAGGCCGTGAGCGCTTTTTCGATGATCATGCGGCCGACGGCGGGGTTCTCCTCCAGAAACTGCGACAGGCGGTCGAACACAACGGAATCGACGAGCGTGCGCATCTCGGAGTTGCCGAGCTTGGCCTTCGTCTGCCCCTCGAACTGGGGGTTCGTGAGCTTGACGGAAATGACAGCCGTGAGGCCCTCGCGGCTGTCCTCGCCGGAGATGCTGTCGCCCTCCTTGAGGATGCCGGACTTTTTGCCGTAGGCATTGAGCGCGCGGGTGAGCGCAGCCTTGAAGCCGGTCTCGTGCATGCCGCCCTCCGGCGTGTGGATGTTGTTGGCGAACGACACGATGACCTCGTTATAGCCGTCGTTATACTGCAGCGCGATCTCGCACATGGAGTCGCTGCGCTCGCCGGACATATAGATGGCCTCGGGGTGCAGGGCCGTCTTGTTTTTGTTGATGAAGTCCACGAACTCGCGGATGCCGCCCTCGTAGCACATCGACTCGCTCACGGGCTCTTCGCCGCGCCGGTCGGTGATGGTGATGCGCAGTCCGGCGTTCAGAAACGCCTGCTCGCGCATACGCACGTGCAGCGTCTCATAGTCGTAGACCGTGTCCTCGAACATGATGGGATCGGGCTTGAAGCGCACGGTCGTGCCGGTGTGATCCGTCTCGCCGACAACGGTCATGGGCTGCGTGATATCGCCGCGGGAGAACTTCATCTGATAGATCTTCCCGTTTTTGTGCACGTTCACTTCCAGCCACTCGGACAGCGCATTGACGACCGAGGCGCCGACGCCGTGCAGGCCGCCGGAGACCTTATAGCCCCCGCCGCCGAACTTGC
>OGXQ01001252.1_pt1 | contig 19505 bp, 18 predicted proteins | sample 1576291 | NCBI WGS metagenome assembly OGXQ01 (sample SAMEA3541575, study PRJEB24748) | human gut metagenome | biome: human gut; feature: human-associated habitat; material: faeces | place: China | collected 2012 | reverse complement strand
CGCTGAATCCGTTTCCATAGGCTGCAATATATTCCCTTGCAAGGAATGAACCCATACTGTGTCCCAGCATAAAATAAGGTATGTCAGGGAATTCCATTCTCATCATACCTTCAAGGTAGTTCATATCATTGATGAGATATTTCCAGCTGTTATCACTTTTTCCAAAGTATCCTCTGTTTTTATCTCCCTCAACGGAACGTCCGTGTCCTGCGTGGTCATTTCCCACAACGACATATCCGCGTCTTGCAAGATAAACGGCAAACTCCTCATATCTGAGTATATATTCAGCCATACCATGAACGAGCTGGACTACGGCTCTGTAGTCTTTGCAGTCCGCATCTCTCCATACGCAGGCATATATATCATGTCCCCCGTTTGAAGCAGGGAAAGTAAGTTCATATCTAGTTATGTCCATTTTTTCACTCTCCGTCTACGTTTCCTTTAAGTCCGATAGCTTCGGCACATTCTCTCATTCCCTCGATGGTCTCTTTTATTACATCATCAAGGGTAAGTCCAAGCATACCGCATCCTTTTTCGATAACTTCTCTGTTAACTCCAGCAGCAAAGCTATGGGTTTTAAATTTTTTCTTTACACTTTTTACCTCAATGTCCATTACGCTTTTAGACGGTCTCATAAGACAGGCTGCCGTAATAAGACCTGTGAGCTCGTCAATAGTATATAAGACCTTTCCCATTTTTTCAACAGGCTCTACATCTGAACAGAGTCCCCATCCATGGGAGCATACCGCATGTATATACTCCTCATCTATGCCCTTTTCACGCATTATTTCAGCAGACTTTGTGCAGTGCTCTTCGGGATACATCTCATAGTCAAGGTCGTGTATAAGACCTATTATTCCCCATTTTTCAATATTCTCACCATATAAAGAAGCAAAATGTCTCATTACTCCTTCAACTGTAAGGCCATGTTTTATAAGTGCCTCTGACTTATTGTACTCGGTAAAAAGTTCCCGCATCCGCGCCCGGGCCGAACAGGGCCGGCGCAGCATCCTTCTGGTGCCGGAACAGTTCACTTCCAGCACGGAGGGCCACATCTACCGGGAGCTGGGCGATGCTCTTTCCGGCATGGTGGAAAGCTTTTCCTTTACCAGTCTGGCCGAGCGCATCCTCTCTGCCGAGGGCGGCGCGGGGACATCGAGGACCTCACGCTTGCCGAGACGGAGCGGACGCTCACGGAGAGCGAACAAACGCTCGCGGCTCTGCTCGGCACCTTTGCGCGCGGACGCGTGCTCAAAAGCGGCGCGGCGACCGCCATCGTCGGCGCGCCGAACGCGGGCAAAAGCTCGCTGCTCAACGCGCTCGTGGGCTACGACCGCGCCATCGTCACCGACCTTCCCGGCACGACGCGCGACACCGTGGAGGAGAAGGCGGTGGTCGGCGGCGTGCTGCTGCGGCTCATCGACACGGCGGGCATCCGCGAGACAGACGACGCCGTGGAGCGGCTCGGCGTGGAGCGCTCGCGCCGCGCGGTCGAGAGCGCCGATCTGGTGATCGTGGTAGCGGACGGCAGCCATACGCCGCTCACTGTGGAGCCAGACATTCTCGCGCTTGCCGCCCAAGCGCCGCATTGGATTCTGGCCATCAGCAAGGACGATCGAAACCCCGCCGTAAAGACCGCCGTTTGGAGACTGCCGGACGGCGCGCCTGTGCCGGAGCATCTGGTCTCCTTTAATTCCGTAATGCCCGGCGGGCTGGATGCGTTGATCGACACGATCAGAGACTGCTTTCCTGCCGGCGTTCCCGCGGGCGGCACGCTGCTCACCAACGCACGGCAGGCCGAGGCCGTCGACCGCGCCCTGAACGCGGTCCGTGCGGCGCACGAGGCGCTCACCGCCGGGCTGACGCCCGACGTGGTGCTCACCGAGGCCGAGGGTGCTCTCGACGCGCTCGGCGAGCTGACCGGCCGCACGGCGCGCGAGGACATGGTGACGCGCATTTTTGAACGCTTCTGCGTCGGAAAGTAAACGGAAAGCATTGTTTACAGAAAATGATTGATATTATCTTAACGTTCTGCTACAATACTGCCATTCTAAGGAAGAATCGACTCTATTCCCCAAAAGGGGCCGTTTGTCTGCGGCCCGGAAAGGAACGCCATGCGTGACTATATTATCATGACCGACAGCTGCTGCGACCTGAATCAGCAGGAGGTCGACGAGCTCGGGCTTACCGTTCTGCCGCTTTCCTTTACGATTGACGGCAAAACCTATCTCAACACGCCCGACCATGCCGAGATGTCCCCCGAGGAATTTTTCGCAAAGATCGCTGCGGGCGAGAACAGCACTACCGCCGCCGCCAATGTCGGTCAGTTCGACGAGGCGATGCGCAGGGCGCTCGACGCGGGCAAGGATATCCTGTGCATCTGCTTCTCCGGCGCACTGTCCACCACCTACCAGTCCGCCCGCATCGCGGCGGAGGACCTGAAAAGCGAGTACCCCGACGCGAAGATCCTCGTCATCGACTCCCTCTCCGCCTCGCGCGGACAGGGGATGCTGCTCTACCGCACGGTACAGGAGCGCCGGAGGAGCAGCCCCGACATCGAGACGCTGGCGGCATATGTGAGGAGCATCCTCCAGACCCAATGCCACTGGTTCATCGTGGACGATCTCAACCACCTCAAGCGCGGCGGCCGCGTGAGCGCCACGGCGGCCTTCGTCGGCACGATGCTGGGCATCAAGCCCGTCATGCACACCGACAGCGAGGGCAGGCTCATTCCCATGAGCAAGGCGCGCGGCACCAAGGCTGCGCTCAAGGCGCTGGTCGACAAGGTGGAGGAGCTGGGCGTCGAGCCGGACAAGAACCAGCCCTTGTTCATCTGCCACGCCAACTGCCCCGACTCCGTGGCATACGTCAAGGAGCTGCTGGAGGAGCGCTTCGGCGTGACGGACGTCCGCGCAGACTTCATCGGCCCCGTGATCGGCGCGCACACCGGCTGCGGCACGCTGGGGCTGTTCTTCGTGGGGACGCAGCGATGAAGTGGCTGGAGCTGCATATCGACACCGCCCGCGCCGGTCTGGAGCCGGTCAGCGAGCTGCTGCGCGAGCAGGGCGTCGAGGGCCTTGTCATCGACGACGAGGCGGACTTCAAGGATTTTCTCGAAAACAACCACCAGTATTGGGACTATGTGGACGATGAGCTGCTGGCGGAGAAGCACGGCAAATGCCGCGTGACCTTCTACCTCGAAGAAAGCGAGAGCGGTTTTTCCACGCTGGCGCAGGTGCGCATCGCGCTCTCGGCGCTCAAGAAGCAGCATCCCGAATACGCGCCGCTGCTCCTCACGATGGAAAACGTGGAGGACGCCGACTGGGAGAACAACTGGAAGCAGTTCTATAAGCCCATGGAGATCGGCGAGCGCCTGCTGGTCATTCCCGAGTGGGAGCAGGCGAAGCCGACGGAGCGCGTGAAGCTCATCCTGAATCCCGGGCTGACCTTCGGCACGGGCAGCCACGCGACCACACGCCTGTGCCTTCAGGCGCTCGAAAAGCACATCCGCGGCGGCGAAAAGGTGCTCGACCTCGGCTGCGGCAGCGGCATCCTCTCCATCGCGGCGCTGCTGCTGGGCGCGCGGGACGCCTTCGCCTGCGACATCGACGACAAGTGCGTGGGCGTCGCCTACGAGAATGCCGCGCTCAACGGCATCGGACGGGAGCACTACACCGTCCGCGCGGGCGATGTGCTCAGCGACAAAAGGCTCGCGCGCGAGTTCGGCGGAGACTATGATATCGTCGTGGCGAACATCGTGGCGGACGTCATCATCGCGCTCGCGCCGCAGGTGCGGCCGCTGCTGAAAAAGGGCGGGCTGTTCCTCTGCTCGGGCATCATCGACGACCGCGCGGTCGAGGTCGCGGACGCGCTGCGTCTTGCGGGCTGGGCGATCATGGAGGCCCGCGAGAGCGAGGGCTGGTTCTCATATTTGTGCAAATAACAGCATAGCAAAAGGGGAGCGTTCTCTGCCATAGAGAACGCTCCCCGTGTTTGGTGCCGTATCGCGTGCAATTTATTTCCTGATTTTTTGCAGCATCCTTGTAAATTCCTCCGGAAGGGGACAGAAAAGCTCCACGACCTCGTGCGTGCGCGGATGGAGAAAGCGCAGGCCGACCGCGTGCAGGCATTGCCCCGTCAGACCGGCAACCTCCTTCTTTGCGCCGTATACCGTGTCGCCGAGAATGGGATGCCCGATGTAGGCCATGTGGACGCGGATCTGGTGCGTGCGTCCCGTTTCGAGCCGGCAGCGGACGTGGGTATAGCCCGGATAGCGGGCGATGACCTCCCAATGCGTGACCGCCTCGCGCCCGCCGGCGACCACCGCCATGCGCTTGCGGTCGGTCGGATGGCGCGCGATGGGCGCGTCCACCGTGCCGCGGTCCTCGCGCAGAGCGCCCACAACGATGCACTCGTAGGTGCGCGCGAGCGTGTGGTCGGCGAGCTGCGCGGAGAGGTACTGGTGCGCCGCGTCGTTCTTCGCCGCGATGATGAGACCGCTCGTGTCGCGGTCGATGCGGTGGACGATGCCCGGGCGCAGCGCGCCGCCGATGCCCGAGAGCGTTCCCGCGCAATGGTACAGCAGCGCGTTGACGAGCGTGCCGTCCGGGTGCCCCGGCGCGGGGTGGACGACCATGCCGCTGGGCTTGTTGACCACGATCACGTCCGCGTCCTCGTACACCACATCGAGCGGAATGTCCTGCGGCACGGCCTCGACCGGCTCCGGCTCGGGCAGCGTCACGGCGATGTCCTCGCCGCCCGCGAGCTTATAGCTTTTGCCGACGGCTCTCCCGTTCACCGCGACCTCGCCGCTCTCGATGAGCCGCGTCGCCTGCGAGCGGGTCAAGCCGTCAAGGCTCGACGCAAGAAATGCGTCGAGCCTTTGATTTTTGCTTTCTTCACTTGCCCTGAGCAGGATCGGTTCCATGGTCCTTCTCCCAATTCTTCGCGTCGGTGTTCGGGTAGATCCAAATGTAGTAAACGAGTGCCGCGATGGTGCCGCAGACCACAAAGCAGTCCGCAACGTTGAAAACCGGAAACTCGATGAACGTGCAGTCGAGCATATCCACCACATAGCCGAGGCGAACGCGGTCAATAAGATTTCCCACGCCGCCGCCGATCACGGCGGTCAGCGACCACACGCCGAGCGGGTGCCGCACGATTCGCGCGAGCAGCCATGCGAGCGCGAGCATCCCCACGCCCGTCACGCCGATGAGCAGCCAGCGCTCACCGGAAAAGCTCGACCATGCCGCGCCGAAATTGCGCACATAGTGCAGCCGCAGCAGCTGTGGGAGAAAGGGCTTGCTCTCGCCCACGGCGAAATGGGTCACGATATAGGCCTTCACCCACTGGTCCAGCGCGACGATGGCCGCGATAGCCAAAGGGCAGAGCCACAGCGAACGCTTCTTCACGGCTGCGGCACCTCGCTGAAGTCATTGGGATAGACGAGCACCCACTCCGCGTCCGCGGGGGCAAGTGCGAGCGTTTCCGCCTGCGCGTCCGTCATGGCAAGCCCCTCCGGCAGCGCGCGCAGCGCGCCGATGGGAACATAGTAGGCGCCCGCGTCGTCGGCCTTCACGCCGCCGTTTTCCGTCACATAGTCCGTCGCGCCCGCGCCGTACAGCTCAAGCACCACGGGACCGTACCACGCGGTGAGCAGGCTGCCCTCCTCGCCGCTCTCGCCGATGGGAGCGGTCTCGCAGTAGTATTCTGCCTCTGGGCTGCCGTTTTCCAAGTCAGCGGGTGCGTTTGCGGTCTTGAACCCGTCCGCCGCCGCGCCGCCAAGCTGGCGGTCATAATACGGGCTGGACTGCACCGTTTCACAGCGCTGCTCGGGATATTCCACCTCGGCGTCCGTATCGGGCAGCGGATCGCTGGGCGGCGCCGCCATCGAAAACATCACCTGATCCTCCTGTGCGGCAGGCGCGGCAGGTGCAGTGTCGTTTGCTTCCTGCTTCATCGCCGTTCGCGGGATCGTTACCGCCGCCGCGAGTGCGACGATCGCCGCGCAGGCCGCCATCGGCATCCACCGCCGCCATGCGCTCCGCTTTTTTGTTTGCGGCTTTTTCGCCGCCTTTTCCGCGCGCATCGCCGCCATCACGCCCTCCGTGAAGCCTGCGGGCACGTCCTCGTCCTCCAGCTCGCCGAGGGCGGCGTGCAGGGCCGTCAGCTCACCGAGCAGCCTTCTGCATTTCTCGCATTCGCTCACATGAGCGAGCACCTCCGCACGCTCCTCCTCCGTCAGCTCTCCGTCAACAAAGGCCGAGAGCAGCGGCGCAAATTCTTCACATTCCTTCATATTGCGTTCCTCTCCCCTCCGACAGTCTGATTACATTCTGTAACCTTTGACGCTGGCTTTTCAAAAAAGTTCCCGTCTGCCGCCAAATAATTTCGCAGCAGCAGCCGCGCACGGTTGATGCGGCTCTTCACCGTGCCGAGCTCCAGCTCCGTGACCTCACAGATCTCCGCATAGCTGAGCTGATGCAGCTCGCGCAGCACGAGCACGCGCCGGTAATCCTCCGGCAGCGCGGCAAGCCCCTCGCGCACCAGCCGCTGCGTCTCCCGACCCTCGACGTGCTCCTCCGGCGTGGGCGCACGGTCGCACACCTCGAGGTGTACGTCCTCGTCGTCGAGCGATATGCCGTCCACCGTGCGCTTGTTGCGCCGCAGCAGGTCAATGCAGGCGTTGCTCGCCAGACGGTAGAGCCAGGTGGACAGCGCCGCGTCCTCGCGGAAGCCCTCCAGTCCGCGCCAAAGGGCAAGGAAGGTATCTTGCGCGGCCTCCGCCGCGTCCTCGCTGCTGCCGCACATACGCAGGCAAAGGTTGTATATTTTTTTCTCATGCAGCCGGACGAGCTGTTCAAAGGCTGCCTCGTCGCCGCCCCGCGCGGCTTGGATCAGTTCACTTTCGTTCATGTCCGCTCCGTGTGTTCAGTCGCTCAGATCGCGCTTGATGCCCGCCGTGACGCGGTAAAGATCCTCAAGCGTCTCCATGTGGTTGATCTGGTCTTTATAGTAGTTGGCGTATTTCACGCCCTTGAGATACCAGCAGTAGTGCCGCCGCGCCTCGAGCAGCGCGACCCTTTCATTGCGGAATTCCGCGCTGCGTTCGATCTGGCGCACCAGCGCGTCGCAGCGCTCGGCAAGCGGCGGCAGCGGCGGGATCGGCTCGCCCGCGAGCGCGGCCCTACATTGCTGGAAGAGCCACGGATTGCCGAAGCAGCCGCGCCCGATCATCACCGCGTCCGCACCGGTGAGCTTCAAGGCTTTTATCGCATTTTCCGGGGTAAAAACATCGCCGTTGGCGATAACGGGGATCTTCACCGCTTCCTTGACCGCGCGGATGGTCGACCAGTCTGCCTGCCCGCCGTACATCTGCACGCGGGTGCGCCCGTGGACGGTGATCGCCGCGACGCCGACGCTCTCGAGCAGCACGGCCAGCTCCGGCGCGTTGATGCTGCCCTTGTCCCAGCCACGGCGCATCTTCACCGTGACCGGAACCTTTACCGCCCTGACCACCGCCTCGGCGATGCGCGCCGCCTTTTCAGGGTCGCGCATCAGCGCCGAGCCGTCGCCGTTGTTGACGACCTTGCCGACCGGACAGCCCATGTTGATGTCCAGAATGTCCGCGCCGCTCGCCTCAATGGCGATCTGCGCGGCCTCGGCCATGCAGACCGGGTCGCTGCCGAAGATCTGGGCCTGCATCGGATGCTCGCCCGGAAAGGGCGCGAGCAGTGTGCGGCTCTTTTTATCCTGATAGCACAGCGCCTTCGAGCTCACGAGCTCCGTGCAGGTCAGCCCCGCGCCGAGGGACGCGCACAGCTCGCGGAAGGCCGCGTCGGTCACGCCCGCCATCGGCGCGAGCGCGAGCTGCGAGTTGATTTCCACTGTACCGATGCGCATGGACGTTCCCTCCTTCTCCATGTTTCATAGAAGAAAATTATACCACAGCTTTCCCAAAAGCGGAAGTCCTTATTTTTGCGCGGCAAAACGCGGCAAAAAAGGGCGGCTCCGAAGAGCCGCCCCGGTATGTCGTATGCTGTTTTGCTCAGGCTGCGTCGCGGCTCTCGCCGGAATAGCTGCTGCCGTAGTAGCCGTTGCCGAAGAAGCTATTGAAGAAATCCCAGGGATTGTAGTAATAGCCGCCATTGCTGCCGCCCTGCTGTTGCTGCTGAGAGCTGTCCTGCGCGGTCTCCTGCGTCTGAGGAGCGGCATCGAAGGTCAGCTCGACGGTCTGCGTCTTACCCTCGCGGTAGATGGTGAAGGTCGCGGTGTCGCCCGCGCTGTAACTCTTCTTCGCCGCGACGAGGTCCTCATAGCTCGTGATGGTCTTGTCGTCGATCTTGGTGATGACGTCGCCCATCCTGAGGCCCGCCTTCTCGGCGGCACTGCCCTCCTCCACCGAGCAGACGAACACGCCCTGCGTGACATCGTAGCGGAACTGCTGTGCTATCTGTGCGTTCATGGTCTGGGGAGTGATGCCGATGTATGCCTTGTTGGTCACATAGCCGTTGGTCATAATGTCCTTGACCATGGCGAGCACATCGTCGATGGGGATGGCGAAGCCGATGCCCTCAACGGTGGTGTTGGAGTAGCTCGAATACTTCGCGGACACAATGCCGATGACCTCGCCGTAGCTGTTGAAGAGCGGGCCGCCGGAGTTGCCGGGGTTGATGGAGCAATCGACCTGGATCATGTTGAAGGGCTTGCCGTCCACATTGATCGCGCGGTTCACGCAGGAGACGATGCCCTGCGACATCGAGAAGGTCAGCTCGCCGAGCGGGTTGCCGACCGCAGCGACCGTCTCGCCGATCTGCACGCTGCCGGACTTTCCGATCACGACCGGCTGGAAATTCGTGCCCTCGACCTTGATGACGGCGATGTCGTAGTCCTCGTCGCCGCCGATGACGGCGGCATCATAGGTCGTGCCGTCGTAGGCCGTGACCTTGACGGTGCTTGCACCCTCGATGACGTGATAGTTGGTGAGGATGTAGCCGTCCTTGGTGATGAAAAAGCCGCTGCCGCTGGCGGCGGACTCTGTCGTGCGGCCGAAGACGTTCATCGTGGTGGACACGTTGATGCTCACGACGCTGTTGACGTTGGCGGCGTAGACCTCGGGCATGGTGAGCTGCTGCTTGCCGTCCACCTTGACCTGCCGGACCTCGGCCACCTGCCGGTCGGAGACCTCGATCTGCGTCGAGCCGTGCGCGGAGGTAATGGCGTGGGTGATGCCCGCGCCCGCCGCGCCGCCGATGAGCGCGCAGGCGAGCGCCAGCGCGGCGATCTTCAGCCCCAGCCGATTCTTCTTCGGTTTCTTTTCCTCCCAGGGGTCTGCCTTTGCCGCGGTGTTCGGCACCTCGGTGTAGTCCACGTCGCGGACATTCTCCACCTTGTCGCCCTTGCGGTAGCTGTAATGGTACAGGTTGTTTTCGTCTTCGTAATACATAGATAAGCCTCCTTGCCGTGAAGCGTTTATTTTTCTTTTGATGCTACCGATGATACCCCCTGTTTATGTCCATTTCGTGAAGCCGGAACGAATTTTTTTGAACTTTTTTTGAATAGGCCATAAAGAAATCCTGAAGAATGGCCGAATTGGAAAAAATAGCTTGCGCGGGACATTCGGATATACTACAATAAAGCCGATTTCCCGATGCGAAAGGAGCGCTGCCATGCTGAAGATCGAAGGGCTGAAGCTTGCCCCGGGCGAGAGCGAGGCGTTATTATACGAACGCGCCGCGGCGGCGCTGCGTGTCAAAGCACCCCTCCATACGCTGCACATTCTCCGCCGCAGCATCGACGCGCGCGACGGCGTGACGTTTATTTATACCGTTTCCGCCGCGATCGAGAACGAGGAAAGAGTGCTGCGCCGCGCGAGGAACAAAAGCGTCAGCGTCTACGCGCCCGCCTTTTACGAGCTGCCGCCGATGATCGCCCCTCCCGCCGTGCGCCCCGTGGTGATCGGCGCGGGCCCGGCGGGACTGTTCGCGGCGCTGGTGCTCGCCCGCTGCGGCGCGCGGCCTATCCTGCTCGAGCGCGGCGAATGCGTCGAGCGGAGACGGCGCGATGTCGAGCGCTTCTGGGCAACGGGCGAGCTGAACGTGCGCTCGAACGTCCAGTTCGGCGAGGGCGGCGCGGGCACGTTTTCCGACGGCAAGCTCAACACCGGCACGAAGGACGTCCGCCACCGCTATATTTTAGAGGAGTTCGCCGCGTTCGGCGCGAGCGAGGACATCCTCATCGATGCCAAGCCGCACATCGGCACCGACCGGCTCTACACCGTTTTGCAGAATCTGCGGCAGGAGCTGCTTTCCCTCGGCGCAGAGGTGCGCTTCAACCATCAGGTCACCGGACTGGAGCGGAGGGACGGACGGCTCGCCGCGCTGCGGGTCACGTCTCCCGACGGAACGTATACGCTCCCCGCAGAGCACGCGGTGCTCGCGGTCGGTCACAGCGCGCGCGACACCTTCGCCATGCTGCGTGATGCGGGCATCCCGATGGAGCCGAAGCCCTTTGCCGTGGGCGTGCGCATCGAGCACCGCCAGAGCGATATGGACGCGCAGCAGTATAAGCAGTACGCGGGCCACCCCTCGCTGCCGCCGACCTCGTATAAGCTCTCAGCCCACACAGCGGCAGGGCGCGGCGTGTTCTCGTTCTGCGTCTGCCCCGGCGGACAGGTCGTCGCCGCGGCAAGCGAAGCGGGCCGCGTGGTCACGAACGGCATGAGCGAGCTGGCGCGCGACGGCGAAAACATCAACGGCGGGTTGCTCGTCTCCGTCACGCCGGAGGACTTCGGCGGCACGGACGTGCTCGCGGGCGTCGCCTTTCAGCGTCGGCTGGAGGAGGCCGCCTACGCCCTCGGTGGCGGGGGCTATGCCGCTCCCGCACAGACGGTCGGCGATTTCCTCACGCACCGTCCGTCGATCGGGCCGGGGAAGGTCACACCGACCTACCGCCCCGCCGTGCGCTGGTGCGACCTGCACGATTGCCTGCCGCCGTTCGTCTGCGCGGCGCTGGAGGAGGCGCTGCCGCTGCTGGAGAAAAAGCTGCACGGCTTTGCCGCGCCCGACGCGGTGCTCACCGCGGTCGAGACGCGCTCCAGCTCCCCCGTGCGCATCGTGCGCGACAACACCTATCAAACCGCTCTGCGCGGGCTCTATCCCTGCGGCGAGGGCGCCGGCTATGCCGGCGGCATCCTCTCCGCCGCGGCGGACGGAATGCGCTGCGCGGAACAAATTATAAAGGAGATCACTCAGCATGGCTAAAAAGATCGGCGTCATCATCGACTTTCTCAACGACAAATACGAGCGTCAGCTCAACGCGGCGGCAGCCAAATACGGCTATGAGATCGAGTATTTCCCCTCGTCCGCTGAAGCGGTCGGCAGGGTGGACGACTGTGAGATCCTCTACGGGCACTGCTCGCAGAAGGTCATCCGCAGCGCGAAAAGCCTCAAGTGGTATTGCTGCTGCTGGGCGGGTGTGGACCACTTCTGCGACGAGAGCCTGTACCAGAATCCCGACTGTCGGCTCACCAACTCCTCCGGCGCCTACGGCACCACCATCTCCGAACATCTCATCATGGTCTGCCTGATGCTGCTGCGCCGCCAGATGGAGTATACCGAGATCATCCGCGCGGGCGGTTGGGAAACGCTCCCCGGCGGTATCCGCTCGCTGCATGGCGCGCGCATCACCGTGCTCGGCACGGGCGACATCGGCACGGAGTTTGCCCGCCGCGCGCAGGCCTTCCATCCCGCGTGCATCACCGGCGTGCGCCGCACGGTCAGATCCTCCGACCCGGCGTTCACCTCCATCCATGCCATCGCGGAGTTGGACAGCGTCCTGCCCGAAACGGATCTTCTCGTGATGGCGCTGCCCTCCACGGCGGAGACCGTGGGCATCCTCTCGCGCGAGCGCATCGCGCTGCTGCCCGACAGCGCCTTCGTCGTGAACGTCGGCCGCGGCACCGCCATCGACCAGGAGGCGCTCTGCGACGCGCTCAACGCCGGGCAGCTCGCCGGTGCGGCGCTCGACGTGGTCGTGCCTGAGCCGCTGCCCGCCGACCATCCGCTGCGCCGCGCGAAAAATCTGCTGCTCACGCCGCACGTCGCGGGCAACATGACGCTCGGCTACACCTGCGACAAGAGCGTGCAGATGTTCTGCGACGATCTGGAAAACTATGCCGCGGGCCGTCCGCTCGCGCATCTGGTCGACCGGAAGAGAGGCTATTAAAAATGGGTTTCTCCCTCAAGACGGTCCTGCTGCGGCTGGTGCAGGGCTTTATTATCGGCGCAGGCGGTATTCTGCCGGGCATCTCCGGCGGCGTGCTGTCGGTCATCTTCGGCATCTACCGGCCGGTGATGGAGGTGCTCGCCCACCCGCTCAACGGGCTGCGCCGCCATCTTTCCCTCCTGCTGCCGGTCGGCGCCGGCGCGATCCTCGGCTTCCTGTGCGGCGGCGGACTGATCCTTGTGCTGTTCGACCGCTCGGAAAAGCTCGCGACCTGCCTGTTCATCGGCCTGATCCTCGGCACGCTCCCGAGCCTGTGGGCCGAGGCGGGCGCGCAGGGGCGCGGACGCGGCGCGTACCTTTCCTGCGCGGCCAGCTTTCTTGCCCTCTCCGCTGTTTTGCTCTACGCGCAGTACGGCGCGTTCTACACGATGCGCCCGGGCTTCCTCGGCTTTCTCTTCTGCGGCCTGCTTTGGGGGCTGAGCCTGATCGTACCGGGCATGACGTCCTCCTCCATCCTGATGGCGGTCGGGCTGTTCACGCCGATGGCCGAGGGCTTCGCAAGGCTCGACATGGCGGTGATCCTGCCGTGGCTGCTCGGCATGGCGCTCATCGTGCTGACGCTCGCGCGCGTGGTGAATTGGTGCTTCCAGACGCACTACCCGCTTTTCTACCACGCCGTGTTCGGCATCGTGCTGGCCTCGACGGTCGTTATCATCCCGCTGCATTACGACGGCGCGCGCGACGTGCTTTTGTGCCTGCTTGCCGCCGCGCTCGGCGCGCTCGCGGCCTACCTCAGCGCGAAGCTACAGCCGAAGGAGGATGCATAAGAACATAAAAAGTCGGCAGGAACCGTATGGCTCCTGCCGACTTCCTTGTTATCCTCTCTTCCTCCTTCGATACAGCCGCGCGAAGCGGCGCAGCAGCTCGTCATAGAGAAAGAGCAGCACCGCGCCGAGCGCAAAGGTCGCCGCGATGAGCCACGGGGCGGTCGCCGCCAGCTCCGCCGTCACCGCGTCGAGCCGGAACACAAAGACGAGCAGCGCGTACATCGCGCCGACGGCGAGGACGTACAGCCCGAGCTTCGTGAGAAAGCGCAGCGCGCGGCTGCCGATCGCGTCGAGACTCGGCTGCAAGAGCGGGTAATAGCCCAGAAAGCAGAAGAGCAGCGCGGATTCCTTGTCCGGCCCAAGCAGCAATCCCAAAATGGCGGCGGCGAAAAAGCAGCACCATTGATAGCTCGCGCGGCACTCCTCGCGCACGGGCAGCAGGCAGACGGACGCAAGCAGGGGACAGGCGTAGAGCGCCAGCGGCAGCACGCCGCCGAGGAACAGGAACAGCACCGCCAGCGCACCGAGCACGCTCGCGAGCGCCAGCTCCCTCGTCTGTTGTCTCATGGGGACTCCTCCTTACGGAAAAGCGCCGCCTGCGGGCGGCGCTTTCGGTTTATTCGTGATCGGGCGTTTCCGCGCCGTCACCGGCGGGAGCGTCCTGTGCAGGGGTCTCCTCCGCGGGCGTTTCCGCGTCCTTGCCGTTCTCCGCGTCGGATGCGGCGGACTCGTCCGGTGCTTCGCCGCCCAGCGGCGGCATTTCGATCTTCTCGCTCGTCATGGAGATGTGACGCGCGGGCGCTTCGATGGTGCTCGGCACGGAGGGACGGAAGTCGCTGTCGCTCCTGCGCGTGGAAGCGTAGGCGTCCTCCACCGTCGCGGGGTCGCGGCCCTCGAGGATGGCGACCATCTCGCCGCCGGTGATCGTCTCCTTCTCCAAAAGATAGGCGACGACCTTGTGCATATCGTCGATATTCTCCTCGATGACCTTCACCGCGTCAGCGTAGCACTTCTCCAGAATTTCCTTGACAGCCTTATCCATCACGGCGGCGGTCTCCTGCGCACAGTCGAGACCGTAGCCGCCGTCGAGATACTGGCTGCGCACGGAGCCGAGCGCCATCATGCCGAACTCGTCGCTCATGCCGTACATGGCGACCATGTTGCGCGCGATGTTCGTGGCCTCCTGAATGTCCTGAGAGGCACCGTTGGTCATCGTGTGCATGATGACCTCCTCAGCGGCACGGCCACCCATGGAGACGGCGATCTTCGCCATCAGCTCGTCGCGGGTGCGCAGATTCGTCTTGTCCTCCTCGGGCATGAGGAGTGTATAGCCGAGGCTCCCCTCGGTATGGGGCACAATGGTGATTTTCTGCACGGGCTCGGCGTTCTTCTGCCTGTAGGCGACCATCGCGTGGCCGACCTCGTGGTAGGCGACGAGCTTCTTTTCAAACTCGGTGAGCACGCTGTTCTTCTTCTCGCTGCCCGCGATGACGAACTCGAACGCGGCGAGCATATCCTCCTGCGTGACGAGCTTGCGGCCCTTGCGCACGGCGCGCAGAGCCGCCTCATTCACGATGTTGGCAAGGTCCGCGCCGACGCAGCCGGCGGTCGCGAGCGCGACCTTCTTGAGATCGACGTCCTCACCGAGCTTGATGTTGCGGGTGTGGACCTCAAGCGTGGCGATGCGGCCCGCGAGGTTCGGGCGGTCGATGGTAATGCGGCGGTCGAAGCGGCCCGGGCGCAGCAGTGCCTGATCGAGCACTTCGGGGCGGTTGGTGGCCGCGAGGACGATGATGCCCTTGCCGGGGTCGAAGCCGTCCATCTCGGCGAGCAGCTGGTTGAGCGTCTGCTCACGCTCGTCGTTGCCGCCGAAGCGCGTGTCGCGCGTCTTGCCGATGGCGTCGATCTCGTCGATGAAGATGATGCAGGGCGCTACCTTCGAGGCCTCGGCAAAGAGGTCGCGCACGCGGCTCGCGCCGACGCCCACGAACATCTCCACAAAGCCGGAGCCGGAGATGGAGAAGAAAGGCACGTTCGCTTCACCCGCGACCGCCTTGGCGAGCAGCGTTTTGCCCGTGCCCGGAGGGCCGACGAGCAGCGCACCGCGCGGCAGCTTCGCGCCGATGTCGGTATACTTCTGGGGATTGTGCAGGAAGTCGATGATCTCGACGAGGGATTCCTTCGCCTCGTCCTGACCGGCGACGTCGGCAAAGGTGACGCCGGTGGATTTTTCCATGTAGACCTTCGCGTTGGACTTGCCGACGCTGCCGAGGCCGCCGAAGCCGCCGCCCCCGGTCTTTTTGCTGATGAAGCGCATCATCAGGATGAACGCGCCGACCATCAGCGCCGTGGGCAGGACGTAGTTGAGCATGATGATCTCGAGATACGAGGTCTCCGCCTTGTAGGGCTTGCCGAACTCCACGCCGTTTTCATCCAGGAACGACCGCAGCTCAGGGTCGTTGATCTGCGTGGTGAAGAGCCGGTAATCTCCCGTGTAGGTCTTGCCGTCCGCGTCGGTGTAGGTGAAGCCGTCCACAGGCGTGATGTTGAGCGTGCGGTCCGCGATCTCGACCTCCTTGACCTTGCCGTCGCGGACAAGGTCGAGAAATTCGTCGTAGCGGATCTCGCAGGTGCCCTCCGCCAGCTTCCTCGTGTCCATCGCCGAGAGGAGATAGTTGAAGCCGATGGTCAGCACCAGCGCCCAGATGAGCAGCGACAGCACGCCCCTGCGGCGGTCGTTGTTCTTGTTGCTTTTGTTTTTGTCGTTCTGATCCATGTATCTGCGTTCCTTTCCGCCTGCGGCCCTGCGCGGGCACAGGCGACAGCTTGCCAAGTTAATTATATGGTATTTTAGCATACCCCTCCTCGTTTCACAAGCGCCGCGGTATGAATTTTCGGTGAATTTTTGTCCGCTTCCCCCTTTATCTTATCCGTCTGTTGTGCTATAGTATATTATGTATACGAATTTTGACCGGGAGGATCGGTTTATGTCGAAGGAATACGAAGAAAAGCGCGGGCCACGCGGCGCGGACGAGCACGTTGGAAAGCGCTTCCCGCGTGAGCGGAAATCGGAGGAAAGGGTTCCCATGCGCGAGCGCGACGCCGAGGCGGACGGCCTCATCGAGGGACGCAACGCCGTGACCGAGGCGCTGCGCGCCGGCACGCCCATTGATAAGATCTTCATCGCCCGCGGCGAGACGGACAAAACGCTCGGGCACATCGCCTCCACCGCCCGCGCGGCGGGCGTGGTGGTGGTCGAGGCCGACCGCCGCAAGCTCGACTACATGAGCGCGACGAAGGCGCACCAGGGCGTCATCGCCCTCGCCGCCGTGCGCGAGTACGCGAGCGTGGAGGACATCCTCTCCGCCGCCCGTGAGCGTGGGGAGGCCCCTCTGCTCGTGGTGTGCGACGAGATCAGCGACCCGCACAACCTCGGCGCCATCATCCGCACGGCGGAGTGCGCGGGCGCGCACGGCGTCATCATCCCCAAGCGCCGCAGCGCGGGCCTGACGAGCATCGTCGGCAAGACGAGCGCGGGCGCGGTGAGCTATCTGCCCGTCGCGCGCGTGCCGAACATTCCGGCGCTTTTGAAGGAGCTGCAGCAGCAGGGCGTGTGGATCTTCGGCACCGCCGCCGAGGGGGCCACGAGCCTGTACGAGGCCGACCTCAAGGGCCCTGCCGCCATCGTCATCGGCAGCGAGGGCGACGGCATGGGCCGGCTTGTGCGCGAGGGCTGCGACTTCCTCGTCAGCATCCCGATGAAGGGCCGCATCTCCTCGCTCAACGCTTCCGCCGCCGCCGCCATTCTGCTCTACGAGGCCGTGCGTCAGCGCCTTGGCTGACGCGCGCCGCCATTCACGAGGTCTTCCATGGATCACAAAAAGGATCAAGAATTTGAACAAACGCTCGCCGAGTCCGAGCTTTTGCTGCGCGGCGCGGCCCGCAGCGCGTCGGACGACGCGGACCTGACGCTCGAGAGCATTCTGGCGGAGTTCGGCTCCCGGGAGGACGGCACCGAAGCCGCCGCAGAGCCGGAGGACGTCGGGGCGCCCGAGCCGCGGCCCGCCGTGCGGATCGGGAAAACCGCCGCGCCCGCCGCGGAGCTGCCGGAGCCGCAGCCGTCCGCGCCGCCGGAGGAGCCGTCGGCTGCGGAGCCCGCGCAGGACACCGTGAGTCTGCAGGAGGTGCTTGAGAGCACCGTGCAGTCCGTGCTCGACGAGGAGGCGGAGGAGCCGATCGAGCTTCTGCCGCCGAAGCGCCGCGGGCTTTTCTCGCGCAGAAGGCTGCGCGACACCGAACGGCTTTATTCCGACGAGTCCGGGGAGGAGCCGCCGCAGGAGGAGCCCGACGAGCCGGAGGACTTCTTTACCGAGGATTTCGGTGAGCGGGACGACACCCCCGAGCCGGACGCGGGCGAGCTGGCTGCCGACTACCGCGACGACGCGCGCATGGGCCTGCGCAGCGCGCAGGCCGCGCTGCTCGTCACCGCGCTCTCGTGGCTCGCGCTGCTGCTCGACCATTTCGGCGTCATGCCTGCGCTGTTCGCCGAGGAAAGGCTGCTCAGCTGCCTGCCGTTTTTCGTTGCCGAGCTTCTTGTCTGCGTCCTCGGACGCGACGTGTTCGTTTATGCCTTCGAGCAGCTCCGCGCGAGGACAGTCACCTATGAGCTGCTCTCCTCGCTCGCCTGCGCCGTCACGCTGGCGGACACGGCGCTCGACTTTTTCCTGCCCGCGCGCGCCGCGCTCGCGGTCCCGTTCCACGCCGTCGCCATGCTCGGCATGAGCTGTGCCCTGCTTGGGCGCGCACTGCTCTTCGGCGCGATGTACGATACCTTCCGCGTTGCCGCGGTCGGCGAGCCGGACTATCTCGTCACCGTCACCGCGGGCGGAGCCGCCAAGCGCCGCGGCAGCGCGCAGGGCTTTTCGCGCTGCGCGCAGCGGGAGGACGCCGCCTCGCACTGGCAGGGCGTGCTGCTGCCCGTACTGCTTGCCGCCTCGCTCGTATTTGCCGTGCTCTCCACGCTTCGGCGCGGGGAGCGGCTGCTGTTCCTCTGGAACTGGGGCGTGCTGCTCACGGCGATCAATATGCTTGCCTTTCCGCTGTGCTATTCTCTGCCACTGCGCCGGCTGACGAAACGCTTCGTCAAGTCCGGCAGCGCGCTGGCGGGCTATGTCGGCGCGGACCGCCTGCGCCGCAGCAACTGCGTCATCCTCACCGATACCGACCTCTTTCCGCCGGGAACGGTCAGCCTGAACGGGCTGAAGATCTACGGCGAGGAGAGCGGCAAGGTCATCTCCTACGCCGCCACGATGGCGCACGCCTCGCAAAGCGGTCTGAGCCGCCTGTTCGACACGCTTTTGGAGGGCGAGGGCGGAAGAATCGAGCCGCTCGACGATCTGAGCTTTTATGAGGAGGGCGGCGTCTCCGGCCTTATCCACGGCGAAACGGTGCTCTTCGGCACCGCCGCCTTCTGCCGCAAGATGCACGTCACGATGCCCGGCGGCCTGAGCCTCAAGACTGGCGCGTTCCTCGCCGTGGACGGCACGCTCATCGCCATCTTTGCCGTCAAGTACACGGCGGCAGAGAATGTGGACTGGGCGCTCCACGCGCTCAAGCGCAGCCGCATCACGCCCGTGCTCGCCGTGCGCGACGGCAGCATCACGCCCGCGCTTTTGAAGCGCAAGTTCGGCACCGACGCCCGCGCGGTCTATCCCACCATCTCCACGCGCCTTGCGCTCTCGGAGAAGGACGGCGAGCATCCCTATGCGCTGCTCTACCGCGAGGGGCTGATGCCCTACGCCGAGATCGCCGTCGGCAGCAAGCGTCTGGTCCACGCCGTGCGCGTGGCCGCCGTGCTCTCGCTCGGGAGCAGCGCCGTGTCCGCGCTGCTGGCGTTTTACCTCACCTTTGTCGGCGCGTACAGCGCGCTCACCCCGGTCTCGATGCTGCTCTATCTGCTCCTTTGGGCGCTCGCGGCGCTCATCGAGGGCTTCTGGGCGGACCGTTATTGAGCATTTTTAGCAAAAATGGCTATCAAACTTCTAAAATTACAATAGTTGTATTGACGGAAAGAATATTATATAATTGAGCTGTTGAAGTGACTTCCCGCAAGGGAATTACGATCTGGAAGGAGACATGAACCCCTATGAGTGCAAAAGACATTCGCAATATCGTGCTGCTCGGCCATGGCGGAAGCGGCAAGACCACCCTCGCTGAGAGTATGCTGTTCATGACCGGCGGCACCGACCGCTTCGGCAAGGTCACCGACGGCAACACCACCTGCGACTACGACGCGGAAGAGATCAAGAGAAACATCTCCATCTCCCTCGCCGTCGCCCCCGTGAAGTACAAGAACGTGAAGATCAACGTGCTCGACACTCCGGGCAACTTTGACTTCGCCGGCGAAGTTCTCTCCGGTATCCGCGCGGCCGAGTGCGCCGTGCTGGTCTGCGG
>OGXQ01001238.1_pt1 | contig 19613 bp, 4 predicted proteins | sample 1576291 | NCBI WGS metagenome assembly OGXQ01 (sample SAMEA3541575, study PRJEB24748) | human gut metagenome | biome: human gut; feature: human-associated habitat; material: faeces | place: China | collected 2012 | reverse complement strand
CCGCGGCTGCCTGAAACATTACCATAACGAACTACTGAAAACTGAGTGTTTTTAGCTCCCACATAAGCATTTGCTGCTATGAACAATTTATCTGAAACCATTTTAGTAGCACCATACAAGTTAACCGGATTAACTGCCTTGTCAGTGGATAATGCCACTACCTTTTCAACATGCTTGTCAATAGCAACATCCACAATATTTCTAGCACCATCAATATTGGTTTTAATAGCTTCCAACGGATTGTATTCAGCAGCCGGAACTTGTTTTAATGCAGCTGCATGAACAATAATATCTACACCATCACAAGCACGTGCAAATCTTTCTTTGTCTCTAACGTCCCCAATAAAGTAACGCATTACTTTTTTATGCTGGGCAAATTGTCTTTGCATTAAATATTGCTTGTATTCATCTCTTGAATATATAATAATTTTTTTAGGATTGTACTGTTCCAATACTCTTTTTGTAAACTTCTTACCAAAAGAACCTGTTCCTCCAGTAATTAAAATAGTTTTATCATTTAACATAAACAAAACTCCGATATTAAATATTTATAAATTTATTTGTGAAAATATATAAAGATTATTAGAAGCAAATTTATATCTTTACATAAAAATTGTATTTAATAAATAAAAGATTATATTATTGTTAATTTTTTATTTAATGATAAAAATAGTTTAAAATAAAAAAAATGACTGTTTAAAATTAGTTTAAAATAAAAAAAAGAAAAAAGAAGGATTTATAAAAATCCTTTAAATTTATTTTTTCCTTCTGGAAACTCCAAATCCAAATATTCCGAAGATTAAAACAACCAATAAAGCAAGTATCGGATTTCCTGTTTTTGCCATTGCATCAACACCAACTGCAACTTCATCAGAATCCATAATATCTTTATCAGCAGGATGTACTGGATCAGGAGCCGGAATTACAGTAACTGAAATATTGCCATAATTGTTAGTCATATTCAAGTCAACTGTACTTCCATTTACAAATACTTCATTAGATATTATGCCGGTTTTTAAAACAATACATGTAATTTCCAATGTAGCATTGCTTTTGTTAGTTAAATTACCGATTGTCCAAATACCAGTTGCCGGATCATATACTCCTACACTTGCTTTATATGAAACAAATTTAAGAGCATCTGATAATTTATCTACTGCATAAACATCTAATGCTGTGTCAGGACCATTATTTTTAACAACAATAGTGTATGTGATTCTATTTCCAACACTTACCCTATCAACATTAACTATTTTTACAACAGACAAATCTGCTGTTTGAGGAACAGTAATATTTACAGTAGCATTGTTGTTAGTTACGTTAGGATCAAAACCTGTTCCATTTACACTTACATTGTTTTGAATAAATCCTGTTTTAACTATTTTTACAGTAATAACTAATTTAGCTGTTTCATTATTAGTTAAATTACCGACTGCCCAAACACCATTTGTTAAATCATAATATCCTTTAGAAGCATTAGCTGAAATGAATTTGAAATTATCTGCCAATACTTCAGATACTTTAATATTGGTTGAGTTATCCGGACCGTTGTTTCTTACAGTTATTGTGTAAGTTATTTCGTCTCCGTAATTTGGAGTAGCATTATTTACTATTTTAATAATTTCTAAATCAGCAATATTTACATGTATTGTAGTATTTGAAGTGTTTCCTTCAGGATGCTCATCACTAGTAACATTTACACAATTGAAGATATCCTGACCTGTTGTGTTTAGTATTGCAGCATAAATATCTACAACTATCTTGCTGCCAGTATGCATATTTCCTAATGAAATAATTTGAGTGTAATCAGTTAAATTACCTCCATTTATTCTGTAGGTTGCAGATTTAACATCCAACAATCCAGCATCTAAAATATCTTCCAATTTAACATTTAATGAATCTGAAGACCCGCCAGCAATAACAGTAATGACAAAGTGTGCTGTGTCTCCAGGGTTAAGTGCTTTGATTTCAGCATCCTTAATTACAGCCAAAGTAGTGTTGGCTATTACATTAACTGTTTCATTAGCTGTAAAGTTACCTCTAGCATCATCAACACTGGTAGTAATATTAACAGTGTTTAAAACATCACCACGAACAGAACCATTAACCTTAGCTCTGAAATACACAGTTACATTAGCACCTGCATTAATATCACCTAAACTGACAGATCCATTGTAATCTAACCAATCTACACCATTTAATGAATATTGCAAGTTAAGCAGTTCATTACTGCTGAATATATCTTTTAGAACAACATCACTAGCAACAGAAGGACCGTAATTGTTTATAACAACTGTATAACCTACATTTTCACCAGCAACAATTATTGTTGAATTTGCAACTTTTGTAATGTTTAACAATACTGATTCAGGAACATTAACACTAACAGAAGCGTTATTGTTGGTTAAGTTAGTATCATGACCTGTACCAGTAACATTAACATTATTAATAATATTTCCAACCTTAATAACCTGAACAACAATTTTCAAAATTGCAGATTCATTATTATCCAAATCACCAACAAACCAAACACCAGTATCTGGGTTGTACTGACCATTAGAACTAATGAATTTAACACCATCAGGCAACAAATCACCAACAGTAACATTAAATGACTTATCAGGACCATTATTCACAACAACAATAGTATACTCAATCATATCCAAATACTTAGGAACAGAATTATTTACTAACTTATCAACAGCCAAATCAACAATCCTCACATGAACAGTAGTATTGGAAATGTTTCCTTCAGGATGCTCATCACTAGTAACATTAACCAAATTGAAAACATCTCTATCAACAGAACTCAATACTTTAGCCCAAATATCAACAGTAACAGCAGTACCAGTAAGCATATTACCTAAATCTATGCTTCCAGTCCATGAACCTTTGTTTACACCATCAACAGCATATGTAGCACCAGCAACATCCAACAATTTAGCATCTAAAATATCATTTAAGTTTACATTCAATGAATCTGAAGATCCATCAGCCGTTACAGTTATTATATAATGTATAATGTCTCCTGGGTTTAACTCCTTAATTTCAGCATCCTTAATTACAACCAAAGTAGTGTTAGCAATTACATTAACTGTTTCATTATCAGAGAAATTACCTCTAGCATCATCAACACTGGTAGTAATATTAACAGTGTTTAAAACATCACCACGAACAGAACCATTAACCTTAGCTCTGAAATACACAGTTACATTAGCACCTGCATTAATATCACCTAAACTGACAGATCCATTGTAATCTAACCAATCTACACCATTTAATGAATATTGCAAGTTAAGCAGTTCATTACTGCTGAATATATCTTTTAGAACAACATCACTAGCAACAGAAGGACCGTAATTGTTTATAACAACAGTATAACCTACATTTTCACCAGCTACAATAACCGTAGAATTAGCTACTTTAGAAATATCCAAAATAACACAATCAGGAACACTAACACTAACAGAATCATTATTATTAGTTAAATTAGTATCATGACCAGTACCAGTAACATTAACATTATTAGTAATATTTCCAACCTTAATAACCTGAACAACAATCTTTAAAGTTACACTTTCATTAGCATCTAAATCACCAACAAACCAAACACCAGTAACTGGATCGTATCGGCCATCAGAGCTGATGAATTTAACACCATCAGGCAATAAATCACCAACAGTAACATTAAATGACTTATCAGGACCATTATTAACAACAACAATAGTATACTCAATCATATCCAAATACTTAGGAACAGAATTATTTACCAGCTTATCAACAGCCAAATCAACAATCCTAACATGAACACTGACATTAGAAGTATTACCCTCAGGATGCTCATCACTAGTAACATTAACCAAATTAAAAACATCCCTATCAGCAGAACTTAAAACTTTAGCCCAAATATCAACAGTTACACTATTTCCAGTAGCTATTTTACCTAAACTTAGACTTCCAGTCCATACTCCTTTGTTTACACCATCAACAGCATATGTGGCGCTATTTACATCCAATAAAGTTGAATCCAATATATCTTTTAAAACAATGTTCAATGAATCTGAAGATCCGCCAGCAGTTACAGTTATTATATAATGTATAGTGTCTCCAGGGTTTAACTCCTTAATTTCAGCTGTTTTATCAACTTTTAAAGTACTGTTAGCCATTACATTTACATGTTCTTCAGCACTGAATATTCCTCTTGCATCATCTGTGTCTGTTGTAATATTTACTACATTGTGCACAATTCCTCTTTTAGAAGCATTTACCACTGTTTTAAAGTAAACAAGTATGCTGCTTCCTGAAGTCATGTCACCTAAGTTAATATTAGCTCCTTTAGTATATGGAATCCATGTAATATTATCTAAAGAGTATGCAACAACAGTTAAATCTTTAGTTTGATAATTATCAGTTAAAACCACATTAACTGCAGTTGAAGGACCATGGTTTGATACAAGTACCTGATAAATAACTTCTTCTCCAGCAACTACATTTTTAATACCGCCAGTAATGTTAATAACACCGCCAATAGCTACTTTGTTTACATTTAATATTACACAATCAGGAACTGTTATTGTAATATTATCGTGGTTATTAGTTAAATTTACATCATAACCGCTGCCAGTTACATTTGCATTATTTGTAATAATTCCTGGGAAGATTGCTTGTGCTGTTATAGTTAAAGTTGCACTTTGACCTTTAGCTAAATGACCAATAAACCAAATTCCAGTTACAGGATTATAATTTCCACTTGCACTAATAAATCTTAAAGTATTTGGCAACATATCACGAACAGTAACATTAAATGAATCATCTGGACCATGATTTGTTACAACGATTGTATAAATCACATTGTCTAAATATTTGTAAGTCACTTTATCTGATGTTTTGTTAATAGCTAAATCAACAGTATTTACATGAACTGTTTTATTAGATTCATTAATAAATCCTTCTTCATTTTCAACAATAGCTTTGTTGAATATATCTTTATTTGCACTGTTTAATGCTTTAACTTCAATAGTTACAGTTACTGAATTTCCTGTTTTTAGAGTTCCAATATTATATGAACCATTCCATTTTCCTACATAATTTCCATTTACATAGAAAACAGCATTTTGAGCATCCAATAAGCTTTGATCTAATTTATCAGTTAAAATAACTCCTAATGAATCAGATGAACCTCCAGCAGTAATTACAATTGTATAATTGAATAAATCTCCAGGATTAATAGCATCAACATTTGAAGTTTTATTAATAGCTAAAGTTGAGTTATCAATAGCTTTGACTGTTTCATTAGCTTCAAAGTTACCTCTTGCATCTTTTATATTAGTTGTGATTCTAACAGTGTTGTTAATTAATCCTCTTGTAGAATGATTTACAGTTGCTCTAAATAGAACCATCACTGCTTCATTTACATCAATGTCCCCCAGTGCAATTCCATTATTATATTTTACCCAGTTGCCGTTTGAATTATATTCCATGTTAAGCAATTCATCAGCATTGAATAAATCAGTTAAATAAACATTAGTTGCTACAGAAGGACCATAATTAGATACAATTACAGTATAAGTTATTTTTTCACCAGCAATAACTTCTTTATTTGGTTCTTCAGATACTATTCCACCAGTAGCTACTTTAGTAATATTTAAGATTACACAATCCGGAACAGTTATATTAACACTTGCATTGTTATTTGAAAGGTTGCTGTCATAACCAGTACCATTAACTGATACTTTGTTTTCAAATTTGCCAACAGCTGTTGTTTCAGCAGTAATTGTAAGGGTAGCTATTTTATTAGCACCTAATTCACCAATATTCCAAATTCCGGTAATTGGATTGTATGTACCTGTTGATGTTATGAATTTTAAACCGTTTGCCGGCCAAATATCTTTAACAACAACATTTGTAGATGCATCCGGACCATTATTAACAACAGTAATTGTGTAAGTTATTATTGAGCCATATAATGGATTTGCATTATCAACTACTTTTGTAATAGCCAAATCAACTAAAGGAGTTACTTTAATTGTTTCAGAATCATTATTATTTGAGATGTTTGAATCAAATCCAGTACCATTAACTTTAATATCGTTTATAATAATTACATTTGATTTTGCAGCTTTTGCTATAAGAGTAATTAAAACTTTTTCACCATTAGCTAGTTTTTCACCATTTATTGTGATTTTATTATTGGATATACTAAGAGTCCATCCATCAGGAACATTAGCATTAATAAATTCTAATCCTTCTGGTAAGTTGTCAGTAGCTATAATATCAGTAGCTATTCCCGGACCATTGTTAATAATTTCAATAACATACTCAACATTATCTCCATAATTATATGTTTTATTTTGATGATTCGCTGTTTTGTTAACTGCCAAATCAATTACATTAATTGGAACAATGTTTGTATCATTAGCTGTTTTGTTATCTGAATTAATTACAGATGCAAAGTTTGTAATGCTGTTTAATTTTCCAATATCAACATATGCTTTAACTGGAACTGTAATTACTACATTAACAGTCATTCCTGAAGAAATGGTTCCGAGGTTTGCATTTCCTATCCAAGCACCTTTGTCTATTCCGTTTATAGAGTAAGTTGCCTTACTAACATCAAAGAACATTTCACTTAACTTGTCAGTTAAAATAACATCTAAAGAATCTGACAATCCACCTGCAGTTATTTGAACAGTATACTTAATTACATCTCCAGGATTTACAAGAGTGGTATTAGCTACTTTTGTAATGTCCAATGTAGTATCTCCTTTAACATTTACAGCAACATCATCTTCTAAGGTACTATTATCTCTTAATTTTGTTGAAGAGCCAATAACCGCTTTATTTATTACATTTCCACGAACAGTTGTTTTAATGAATCCTTCAAATAATATTGTTTTATTTTGACCATTAGCTAATGTTCCAATATTAATAGAAGCATCATAACGAGTCCATGATTGACCATCTAAAGAATACAACATATTTGTTAATTCAGAATCATTATAAATATCTTTTAAAATAATATCACGTGCATATGAAGGTCCATTATTGGTAATTACTATTTCGTATTTAATAATTTTACCTGCAATTGCTTCAGTAATATTAACTTTAGTAACATGCAATTCAGCTAATGTAGTAACATTTTTAATGTTTGTAGCTTCATTATCATCGAGTTTTAATTCTCCTGTAGTGGTGTTGACTCTGACAGTATTGTTTAATATTGTATCATCAACAATACCTGCATCCAAATGTCCTCTGATATAGACAGTTTTAGAAGCTTTAGAATTGATATTTCCTAAATCAATAGGATTAGTATAAACATTCCATGTTTTACCGTCTAAAGAGTATTCTAAATTAGTTAAATATTCTGAATGATAATATTCATTTAATTTAACATTTTGAGCAGTATCTAGTCCGTTATTTGTAATTATAATTGTGTAGTAAATATCTTCACCAGCTATAACTACTTTATTATTACAGTTTTTAACTACACTAAGATCAGCTTCAGTAACATGAACTTCTTTGGTTGTTTGAGTAGTGTATGTCCTATTATTTGGATTTGTTCCATTAATTGAAACATAAGCTACATTAACTGAGTTTATAAAGTTTTGGCCAATTGGTGAGTATTTTACACCATCTATTTCCCATTCATCAAATGAAACTTTATATGTGAATGTGAATTTGTCACCAACAGTTAAATTAAGACCATTAACTGTAAATGTTCGTGTATTTTCATCAAATTCAACAACCCATCCATTTGACTTGGAAGTTGAATTAATACCAGTGTATTTTAAACCTAATGGCAGCACATCTTTAATTGTGATATTATATGCTATTCCGTTTCCATTATTTGTAATTACAATTGAATAAGTTGCATTTTCATAATATTCATATTTTTGTTTATCTGATGTTTTAACAACACTTATATTAGGTTCAGCTATTTTAACTTGTGCATTAGAATTATCTATTTTATCATCATTTAAATATAATTCAACATTATTAGATTTAATAGATTGTGCTTTGTTAGATTGATCATTTAAGACAACAGCAGATAAATTAAATATAATGTTGTCAGAATATTTGTAAGATGTAGTATTTCCAAAGTTTATAGTTACAAGGTTTCCATTTACACTGACATCACTGATTAAAGTACCATTTGATAAAATAACTGAATTTTCAAGATATTCAAATCCTTGTGGAAGGATATCTTTAACCTGCAAATTAGTGTAATTACCTTTAGGTAACTTTACCATAATTTGATAAGTTACATTTTCACCAATATTTGGTGTAAAAATGTTGCCTTCTTTATTGCCAAGCGTAGTTCCAATTACTAATTTAGTAATACTTGGCATTTTAGTTTTTAAAGTATCTTTACTTTCATTATAGTAAATTCTACCATGATTAGGTGCGGAATATCCAACAGCATAAGCCATATTTACATACTGACTGCCAATTTGAATATCTGGCCTTACAACAAATGAATACTTCACATGAATCGCATTTCCAGAATTTAACTGAGCCACATCAATTTCAACATGAGAACCAATCCATTTGATTTTAGCATCAATTGGATTTCCATCAGCATCAGTTACTTTAATAACCACATTATCTTCACCAGGTGTTTGACCAATAAATGAAGCAAGGTCTTTCAAATCATCAATAATTGTCACTTCAAATAATGGAGTTTTACCGTTGTTTTTAACAATTACATCAAATGAAACATGATCTAAGCCTTCAACTTCAGTTACATTGAATTTTTTAGTAATGTCTGCCGTAGGTTCTACAATTGTAACCTTTGCACTAGACTTACCCATAGTTTCATCATTTAAGAACAATTCCACATTATTAACTTTTACAGCACCTGCCTTATTGGACGGATCAAAAATTGTAGGTCTGGCAGTCAAATTAATAGACAAAACACCATTTGCAAAGCTACTAGAATGAACATTATTAATTGTAATAGTTATATCATAATTATTTACATTTACAGTCCAATCTTTGCCATTTACTAATTTTGTACCATTTGCATAAAATGCACTTGCATCACCAATATACTCAAATCCCTGAGGCAAAGTATCCTTAATCACCAATTTAGTATAATTACCAACAGGCAAAGTTACATTAACACCATAAATTACCTTTTCACCAATAGTTACCTTATCCTTACCATTATCAATAGATGAATCAACAACCCATTTAGTAATTGCAGGAAGCTTAGTGGTGAAACTGTCTTTTGCAGTATCAGTATACTTTCTACCATTGGATAATGCGGAGTAACCTATTGCATTAGCTGTGTTAATATAAGTGCTACTTATAACTACATCCTCTCTTATTTTAAAGGTAAATCTGTAAGTTAATGATTTGCCTATACCAAGTTCGGCAATATTTATACTTGCAGTATTGTTATTCCATGTAGGAGTTACAATAACACCTCCTGAGGTAACGTCAATACTGCCACTGGCAAATTTGTTAACTAAATCCGTTAAATCATCACTAAGTGTTACATTAAATAATGGAGACTGACCACTGTTAGTTACAGTAATATCAAAGTAGATTACATCCCCACCGATAACATTGTCTACATTAAAGTTTTTAGTAATATCTATACCCGGTTCAACAATGCCAACAGTAGCAGAAGATGCAGATTCATGAGTATTCCATGTAAGTACTGCTTTATTAGTTTTAACAGCACCTGCTTTGTTATTGTTAACATCCAATACAGTAGCATTTAAAAATGCCTGGAATTTACCACCATAATATTTAATAATTTCATCTGCAAATTCAGAAGTAAATGTTAATTCTACAATATTGCCATTTACAGCTACAGTATAATCCTTACCTTCAGCAGCCTTATTTTGAGTATTTCCTTTATAAACTACAATTGAACCGCCAATGTATTTTAAACCTTCCGGAAGAGTGTCTGTAACTTTTAAAATGTTGTATTTTCCAACAGGCAATATTACAGTTATATTGTAGGTTACATTTTCACCAACAGTTACCTTATCTTTACCATTTACGATAGTTGTGTTAAATACTGTTTTATTTACTTTAGCATCGTAAGTGTGTAGAGTACTGCTTGCCTGATTAGAATAATTTCTTTTTTCATCAAATTTTGTTTCATTGAAAATAGAGAAATATTCCACTTTAGCTATATTCTTAAATTCTTTTCCAATAACAACATCATTTTTTACATTGAATGTGAATTTAGCACTAACACTTTTGCCAGCTAAAAGTTCACCAACATTCAAAGTAGCTACATCATTATTCCAATTGAAAATAACTTTACCTGTTTCATTACCTTTTAGTATAGTTACCCCTATATCACCTTTACTATTTACAAAGGTTCTGATAAACTCTGTTAAATCATCTGTAATAGTAGTATTATAAGCAGTACCTTTACCGCTGTTAGTTATGGTAATTGTAAAACTAGCTTCATCACTACCCTGAACTATATTAGGTTCAAATACCTTATTTATGTCTATTTTAGGCTGATATACATCAACATGAATAGTATCAGAATTTAATGTATTATTAGTCCAACTAATACTTGCATGATTACTGGTTGTTGCACTGTCTGCACCAGTTGGAATAACATTTTCATTATTAACAACAGTATAATATGCATTAACAATTAATTGGTTATTCTTAACATAAGCAGGTACAAGGTCACCATTAAAGTCAATAGTCAAATAACTTTTTTCAGGATGAGTAGCACTTGAAGTATAATTTACTGTATATGCATATTCAGGAACAGTAACACCATCACGGGTAGTTATTGTAAAGTTAATATACTTAATTCCATATGACTCATCTTTAATAACTAAGTTTGGAACTCTTAAGTCTGGTAAGTTTACAGTTATTTTATAAATACCCACTTCACCAACAAACAGTATTTCAGTATTGTCAGTAACATTAGATCCAATGAACTCTTTTGTAATGTTTAACCCTTTAGCTATAATAGTTGCATTATCCCTATACTTATCTTTGTTGGTTGCAAAGTTTATACCATTAGGATATGCCGCAAAGTTTGTAATCCATACATTATTAACAATACTTTCCTTTGGGATTAAATATTCACTAAACCTGACAGTATATACAATACTGCATGAAGTATTTTGAGCTAACTGAGCTATCATATATCCTTTTGTAAATAAGTCATCTTTAAATGCAGTAATATCAACAACAGTTCCGTTTGAGTAAACCAAACTAACAGATTTAACATCAGCTTTTGTGATTCCATTTAAAGTTGTTCTGTTAACAAAATCATCAGCTACAATTATATCATAAGCAGCAGAATGACCTGTGTTAGTTATAGTTATATTATATTCAACTTCAGTTGCATTTTCAATATTTTCTAAAATTTTTGTGTCATTTACATGCTTTGTAATTTCCAATTCAGGTTCATTAGTAAGCATCAGTACAATATTTGAGCTTGCATATACAACATCAATGGAATCCTTAAACTTCATTTCAGCAAGATTAGCCAAATTAAGCTGGTCTGCCATAGGTTCTGAAGATACCTGAAATGTAAACCACAATCTAATATCAACAGGATGAGCCAGGTTATCTAATGTATTTCCAAAATTAAATGAAAGTGCATTATTAAAAGTATCTATACCAATTTTAGGAATAATAACCTTACCTGTATTTTCATCATGTAAAAATCCACTGTCATTTGCATAAGCCCAATATCCACATTTAGGAATTACTCCAGTAGTGGAATTAACCAGATTAAATCCTTTTAAGTTAAATAATGGAATTGGTAAAAAGTCAGTGACAATAAAATCGTTTACAGAACCTGTAGGAAAATGAATATCCAATACAAAAGTTATATTCTGACCAGGATAAACTTTATAAAAGTCAGCATCATTTATGATTTCACCATCAACTGCAATAATATCTTTCTTAAGTGTAACACTTGGAACTCTTAATTGTGTGTAACTGTTATCAGAAACCGTATTAAATGTATTTAAAACAGTAGCTGATGTTTTAATATGATTAATAACCAAATCATTTGATACAACAGAAGATCCGTTTGAATAATGAATAATAACTTTTGCAACAAAATTTAAAGACCCTACCATTGCACCCTGATTAACGCTTCTATTTGTATAATATCCGCCTTTTAAGCTTGTACTTATATTGTTATCCTTTAAGAATTTTGAAATATAAAATGTAACTGATTCATCAATATCTCCTAAAGAAACAACACTGTAATAACTTTCATTTAATTCATATGTTTTTCCATAAATTGATAGGACAGGCTCATATTCAGTTAAGAATTTTTGAGCTGAACCTACTTTATGGGTGTCAAATTTATCATAAATTACCAAATCATCAAAAGCAAAGTAATCAGAAATCTCAAAATCAATTTTATACACAATTAAATTATGAGGAACAACAGGATGTAACTGACCTGATCCGGTTAAAATTTCTGAATATTTTTGAGTAGCTAATGATTTTAAATATATGCTATAACTATTTGAAGCATTGTAAGTATCATTAACATAAGTATAATTCATATCCACAGTACTTGCAGCAGCAACACCTTCACCAGTTTCAGAATTGATAATGGTTATGTTGTCACCGGTACTGTTATCAAATTCCGGAGCATAAGCCTTATACTTTAAAGTGATACTTGTGGTGCTTAAATCTCCAATAGCTTCCTTTAATTTTAAAATTAGTTTTCCGCCTGTTTTATTACCAGCAGGTTCTTCAATAGTATATAAACCAGAGTCTATAACTCTTCCTTTAGAATCATATAAAACCGGACTTCCCAAATACATTACATCAGACGGAATTACATCTGTAATAGTAATATTTTCAATTTTTGCACCATTAGCTATGTTAATATTTACAGAATAGCTAAATGGAAAATTTGAACCTGTAGCAGTTTCATGTTCATTAAGACTTGAACTTTTATCTATTTTAACAACAACAGGATTTACCCATCCTGTGACAGTTTCTCCATAAATTGGAGGATAATTCACCGGATCATCAATAGGACTGTTCCCATATCTAAAAACAGGAGTAACAGTAAAATTAAGTAATTTTCCTATTTCCAATACTCCGATACCTGAAGTAATGTTTAAAACCGCATCAGGAGCATCAACAGTAAAACTACCTAAAGGATACTGAAGAATATAAAAAGTACTATTTGCCGGACCGTGCACTTCTTTTTTAGTAAATGGATCCCTTAAGGTATATAAACCCGTTGTATTGTCATAAGTACTTTCATTAAATATTCCAACTTTTATCGGAACTATCTTCCTATTAGAATATGAAACAGTAAAATGTGTTAGTTCTTTAGGAGCTATTAACTGAATATAAGGTTGGAATCCAGTAGCATCCCCCAAATTCTTAAATACCATTTGGAAGTTGAATGATTCATTGATAAAAACATCTGCAGGATTATTAAAAGACATATTATTGCCATTTTCGCCTTTTAAAGTAATATCCGGAATAGACGTGTTATCATTTTCTACAATAGGACCTTCCCTAATCGGAACATCCCAAATAGAATTATCACCAATAACAACTTCCTCACAGTTATTGCTTGTGATAAGTTTATCATAGGTTAAGCTAGCATTTTCAACAGTAATTGTATCGTCAATAACTGCATTAACTCCGTTAATATCTGGAGAATCAGCTTCACCTGCACCATAAACTGAACCACAAAATATAAACAATAAACTAAGTATTGTTAATACTTTCAAATAATTCATTAATTACACCAATATAAAATTTTGTTTTGATAATTACAAATTATATATTACATCTTTATAGTATATAATAATTTTATAATAACTTTCATATAAAAAAAAGAAATTCGTTTAACAATTACTTAAAACATTAAACAAGTAGCATATAAATAAAAGCAATAAGTGATGAAAAGAGAAGATAATAATGGTAAAAAATTACCACCATATAACTAAATACAACAGGCAAATTTGATATTTAATTATTTAAAACAGCCATTAAATTAAATTAATTGATTTTTTTAACATAAATCATAAATCCATCCTCTTCAAAGCTAAATTCAAATTCTATATCCATTGAATTTGCCTCCATATAATAGATTTTTTTAAATGTTTAGATTTTTGTGAAACTTACAGGCAAACTGCCGTTGCAGTTTCACAGTAATTATTTAATAACTTTTTTTATTTATAGTTAACTGTACAAAAATTAAAGTTAATTTTAATTAATGTTCATTATTTTACATATTAAAATTAACATTTTAGTTATTCATCCATTTTATCCGGAACAGAAAAATCCAGGAAGTTTAAAATGCCAAAACAATAAGTCAGTTACAATAACTTATAAAACAAAGCTGAATTAGCTAATTTTGAAAAATCAGAATTATTAATTATTAAAAATTATGTAAAGCCAAAAAATAATGCTTCAAACTATAAAACAGAAAGTTTAAAAAAATAAAATAAAAAAGAAAGAAATTAAAGTCTTTGCTGTGTTTCATCCCAATCTTTGGATTTTGCAGGTAATTTCTTAAGTATAACAGTAAAGCCAATTAGAATAACAGTCAAAATAGCTAAAATACTTAATTCCACAAATGAACCGGAAGATATAACTCCAAACAGTCCTCCAATCCATACAAATCCTAAAACAATCGGAATAATATATTTAATTGCAACTATCCACCATTTGCCAATTTTTAAGGTTTTACTATTCTTATTAAGTGACGGGATGATTTTACCTGCATCAAATATCCATGCAAATAGTATACATTCACATATAACCCCAATCAGCAGAGCTATCTGATTTAAAAATGTATCGGCTATTCCCAGAATATATGAACCCATAGCCGTTGCATAAATCATTGAACAGGCTCCTCCAACAATACATAAAACAGTTACTGTTTTATTACGGGTCCAACCAAACTTATTCTGAATAGATACGGATACCGGTTCAAGCAATGCTAAAACACTTGTTATACCAGCTAAATATACTGTAAAGAAGAATAACGGTCCGATAATATTAGCTATGCCACCAAGCACATTAAATACTTCAGGATATACAATAAATACCAATCCAGTTCCCTGAGTTACCAAATCAGGCACTGCCACACCGCTTTGAAGTGACATATATCCGAGAATTGAAAACACACCAATAGCTGCAAAGTTTTCAAAACCGCAGTTTGCCACTGCAACATACAAAACATTTGAAACCAGATCAGAGTCATCCTGAGCATAGCTGGCATAGGTAAATGCAATACACATTCCCAAACTTAGGGAGAATATAATCTGACCAAATGCAGCCATCCAAATATTGAAGTCACCTAACAAACTCCAGTCAGGATTAAAAAGCTGTGAAAGTCCGATACCTGCTCCAGGTAATGTTAGAGAAAATATTACAATACCAATCATTATGATAAATAACAATGGCACTAATGCTTTTGAAACCCTGCCTATTCCGTCTTCCAGGTTTCTGTGTGAAATAAACCACAATATAAACCATCCTGCAAGAATTGATATAGCTATTATCGGCACAATCGTTGCAATACCGCTGACAGATTCTGTTGATTGCAAAAAGGTATTTGTAAAGTAATTGTTGGGATCTGCTCCCCATCCCTTAAATGCAGACAGGATTACGTAAAATCCGTCCCATCCGAGAATTGAAATATAGTAAACCAGAATCATAAAAATAGCTACAGGTAAAAACCAGCCTAAATATTCCCATTTCTTTGAAATGCTTCTAATTGCCTTTGGAAAAGAAGATTTAAAATTATATCCTACGCCATATTCCAAAATCAGAAACGGAATACCTAAAATCAGTACTGCTGTAATATATGGAATGTAAAATGCTCCTCCACCATTGCTATAGAGAACATAAGGAAATCTCCAGATATTACCAAGTCCCACTGCAGAACCTATCATAGCCAGCAGAAATGAGATATTGCTTCCCCATTCATTTTTTTCATTTGCCATAATATCACCTTCAATAAAAAAATTAAAATAGGATTAAAGTCTCTGTTTGACTTCATCCCATTCGCCGGATTTTGCAGGCAGTTTAGTAAATATAAATGTGGCACCAAGTAATATTACAGTTAAAATAGCCAGAATAGCCAATTCCAACATGGATCCTGAGGAGATAACTTCCAAAATTCCTCCAACCCATACAATTGCAATGAAAATCGGCAATACATATTTAACTACAACAAGCCACCATTTACCTAATTTAATTGATTTGCTTTTTGCATTGAGTTTAGGAATAATGTTTTCTGCTTTAAATATCCAAGCAAATATAATACATTCAAATATAACACCAATTAAAATAGCTATCTGATTAACAAATGTATCGGCTATTCCCAGAATATATGAACCCATAGCCGTTGCATAAATCATTGAAACAGCTGCACCGAAAACACATAAAATAGTCATAGTTTTATTACGTGACCAGCCGAATTTGTTTTGGATGGAAAATGATAAAGGTTCAATTGTTGATAAAATACTTGTCAGACCGGCCAAATATACTGTAAAGAAGAATAGCGGTCCAATTACAGAAGCCCAATCACCAAGAACATTAAATACAGTAGGATATACAATAAATACCAATCCAGTTCCCTGAGTTACCAAATCAGGCACTGCCACACCGCTTTGAAGTGACATATATCCGAGAATTGAAAACACACCAATAGCTGCAAAGTTTTCAAAACCGCAGTTAGCTACAGTTACCCACAATGCATTGGAAACCAAATCTGAATCATCCTTGGTATAGCTTGCATAGGTAAATGCAATAGACATACCTAAACTTAATGAAAATATCATCTGACCAAATGCAGCCATCCAAATATTGAAGTTAAGCAACAGACTCCAGTCAGGATTGTACAGCTCTGCAAGTCCGATACCTGCTCCAGGTAATGTTAAAGAGAAAAGTACAATAAAAATCATTATAGCAAATAATAAAGGTACTAAAACTTTAGAAACCCTACCTAAACCTTTTTCCAAGTCAGTATGGGAAATAACCCACATTATAACCCATCCTACAAGCATTGCAATAGCTACAAAAGGCACAAAAGTACCAAGACCACCTAAAGTATCATTTGCCTGAAGGAAACTGCCTGTGAAATAGGCATTTGGATCAGCTCCCCAGCCTTTAAATGCTGAGATAATTACATAAAATCCGTCCCAACCAAGAATAGCTGAATAATAAATAAGAATCATGAAAACAGCTACTGGTAAAAACCAACCTAAATACTCCCATTTCTTTGAAATGCTTTTAACCGCTTTTGGAAAAGAAGATTTAAAATTATATCCGACACCATATTCCAAAATTAAAAAGGGAATCCCCATAATCAAAATTGCAACAATATATGGTATGAAAAATGCTCCACCACCATTACTGTACAAAACATAAGGATATCGCCAAATATTTCCAAGTCCAACTGCCGAACCTATCATAGCCAACAGAAATGACAGGTTACTTCCCCATTCGTTTTTATCTTTCGTTTTCGCCATAAAAAATCAACTGCGATAAAATTAAATTTATTGTTATTAATTCAACATTATTACTTTAGTAGAAAATACTATATTAATTATATACATTTAATTCAGAGATTAAGTGAATAAAAATTAGTTAAAATTTAAAATAAGTTGAATAAAATTTTATGAAAAAAATAACAGATTATATAAAAAGAATTTGGAAAAATATGATTCTGGAAATTTTAATAAAAAAAGTTTAAGTTAATGATTAAATAACAATTTTGTATTTTAATTAATTAACCAAACAAAATTTATACAATCAAAACAGAACAAAAAATTAATTATTATAATATATATTATACTCCCCAATCCAACAAAAACATTTATCGCAAACATCCAATTGGTATAACTTTTACACCGTCATCTCTAGTGTATGCCATTTCACCACCAGTTATAACAGCTAAAAAACTTGGTTCTTCCAAATCAATTTTTTTGTTTTTAACACTATTTTTAATTAATTTTTTTAATTTAAGTAAATTTTCTGCTCCCTTATCAATTTCCCTGTTTCCTAATTTAAATTCTATTAATGCATATCTTCCATCACTTAAATATACTACACAATCCGCTTCAAGACCGCTGTCATCATTGTAATACAATACTTCTCCATTAACTGAACTTGAATAAACCAATAAATCACGTATGCATAAGTTTTCAAATATGAATCCAAAGGTTTCAAAGTCCTTTAATAATTTTTCAGGAGTTAAATTAAGACTTGCTACAGCTATTGATGGATCTATGAATTCCTTTTTAGAAGATTTTCTGATAGTATTTGCCGATCTGATATTTGGTGACCATCCATGAATATTTTGAATAACATATAATCTTTCAAGAGCATCAATATACGAATTATATGTAGGTGCTGATATATCCCCATACTCTGTTTTTATATCTTTCATAAGTGTTTTTTTAGTTGCCAGTGTTGAAATATTTCTGGAATAAGATTTTAAAATAGCTTTTACCTTTTGAGGATTTCGTCTAACTCCGTCTATCTTGGAAACATCACTATTGCATATTATATCAATATAATTTGCTACAATAGCTAATTGCTGTTTTTTTGTTTTTTTGTTTAGTGACTCCGGCCAGCCACCTCTGCAGGCAGCAAATATCAAATCAGATATTGATAAATTTGAAGTTATGCCGTCGATGTTTAAATCTTCATCATTAAATAAATCCATCAGTGATATTGCTCCCGTAGATTCGCCGCTTTCATATAAACTCATTGGTCGCATTACGATTCTTTTTATTCTGCCTGCTCCTGAATGCATAATTTTACTTTCATCAACTATTGTTGAACCTGTTAGAATATAAAGTCCGTCTTCATCTGATTCATCTACCAAATATCTTACTGCATCCCACAGTTCCGGTGCCATTTGCCATTCATCAATTAGCATCGGTTTTTCACCTTTTAATAATTCTATAGGATTTGTGTCTGCAAGTTTTAAATAAGATTTTCCATAAACAGGATGCTGTAACTCTTTTAAGCTATTACATTGCTGTTTAGCTGTTGTAGTCTTTCCACACCACTTTGGACCAGTTATTAATACTGCACCCATGTATTCTAACGATTCTTTTAATTCATAATCAGTGTATCTCGGCAGATATTTTTTCATGACAATCCCTTTTTTATACTTTTCATCTAATTTATTTTATACTTTTCATTAGATTTATTTTATACTTTTCATCATATATATTTTATACTTTTCATAAATACACATTAAAACTGTGAAACTTATGACGATTTAAAATAAGCAATTTGCCCAATAAAATCATTTTCGGCAAAATATAAGGCTATATAAAAGTTTTTAGCTAATTTAAAAGATAGAGTCAATCAGAAAAATGAATCAACCCACATACCTACATGTTCGGTAACATGGCCTTCAATAAGTGCTGCAATAATTAGCAGAAAACAAGAAAATACCATAAGAACAATGGACTGTTTTAAATAAATCCTGTTTAACTTCCATGAATTTTTAGCCCTTAATTTAAAACCGGAAACATCATTTCTGGTAGTGTCAATTGTTTTTAAAAATCTCCAGATAAACAAAAACAGCAAAACACCAGCTACTGATTCAAAAATCAAAGCAGGAATTTCAAATATTCCATGAGGAACAATTAAAGCAA
>OGXQ01001234.1_pt1 | contig 19663 bp, 17 predicted proteins | sample 1576291 | NCBI WGS metagenome assembly OGXQ01 (sample SAMEA3541575, study PRJEB24748) | human gut metagenome | biome: human gut; feature: human-associated habitat; material: faeces | place: China | collected 2012 | reverse complement strand
TGCGCAAGTGGGAGAGTAGGTAGTCGCCGTTTTAACAGAAGTCCTGAGGCAGAAACGCTTCAGGACTTTTTTTGTCTGTACGCCTGCGTCCGTTTCCGCGGCAGGCCGCTTCTTCTTTTTGCTGCCGGATTCTTTCTTTCCTTCCTTTTCCCCTTGCTTTCCTTTGTTTCCTTACCGCTTATCCGGACGGCCTTCAGAAATGCGCCTGGAGACGTTTTCTCCGCAAAGGAGAGTCATTCTTTATTGGAGCATCCAGACTTCCTCAGAGCGAATGAAAACAGTTTGAGAAGAGAAACTATATTGAAGATATGTTTACTTCTTCATAGGATTATTATCCTGCTTGGAATTTCTGACATGTTGGGGATGTAGAAGGCACTTTGGAAGAAGGGGATAGAGAAGGGGCTGTATTGTACCAACCTTCCTGAAGTATAAAGACAAAAAAATCCCCGAACTTCACAGTCCAGGGAATTTTAGATTGATTTCTATAATATAATTAGGTTAGGTTAGTGAATCATTGTATTGGTGCCTTCCACGATTTTTCCTTGAGAGAATACGCAGCGTACATTGATGTCTTTGTCAAGAATGACAATGTCGGCGTCTTTTCCCTTTTGGAGAGTTCCTTTGTGTGATTCGATACCAATAAGCTTGGCGGGAGTTTCGGAAGCCATGCGAACAGCATCGGCCAATGGAATGGAGGCTTTTTTCACCATGGTTTGAATCAGTACATCCATGGTTGCCAGACTTCCTGCCAGTGAGGAGTGGTCGGCTAATTTACAAACTCCGTTTTCGATGATATATTTCGGATCATCAATGGTTCCTCCCTCGTTGGCTGCGTATTTAAGTGCGTCAGTGACCAGACAGGTTTGCTCTACTCCTTTGAGCTTATAGACTAATTTCAGGATGGTAGCAGGCAGGTGGATACCGTCGGCAATTACTTCTACACTCATTCCGTCTGTCAGGTATACGCTTTCTACTGTACCCTCATATTTATATTCACGGCGTTTGTGAAATCCCGGCATTGCATTGTAGAAATGTGCGGCGTGAGTGAATCCGGCTTCGAATGCGGCTTTGATTTCCGGATATTCGGCTTCGGTGTGAGTGACTGCTGTCAGAATACCTTTGGAACGAGTATATCTTGCGAAGTCATGTCCTCCAGGGAGCTCCGGACTGATGTCCCAGCGTTTGACACACTGTGTGCTTTCCAGTAAAGGAATATATTCTTCAGGATCTGGATCTTTCAGGAACTCTTCCCACTGTGCTCCAGCCATTTTCTTATTGAGGTACGGACCTTCAATGTGAAGTCCTTGAATAATGTTTCCAGGTGCTTTCATCAGTTCCTCGCATGTAGTTACTGCACATTTGATATTATCAAAGCTGGTAGAACTTAGTGTGGGGAAGATAGAAGTTGCTCCGTGGGCCAGGTGAGCTTGTGTAGCTTTCTGAAAAGCTTCGGTAGTACCTTCTGTAAAATCGTGTCCGGCACCTCCGTGTGCGTGCATGCTTACAAATCCTGGTACGATGTACATGCCTTTGGCATCAATTACTGTTGCACCGATAACAGCCAGGTCGCTGTTAGTTACTTCCAGGATTTTTCCGTCGCTAATGAGGACAGAGCCGTCTTTCAACCATCCTTGTGGGGTAAGAATATGCCCATTTATGATTTGAGTCAACATAATCGTCGAGTATTTAAGTCGTTAAAAAAGTTTGTTGGTACCTTCCACCAGTTTTCCCATTGCCCATACGGCACGAACATTCAGGTCGCGGTCAAGAGCGATGATGTCTGCATCTTTTCCTCTTTCCAGTGTACCTTTGCGGTCGAGCACACCCATAATGCGGGCAGGTGTTTCTGAAGCCATTCTGACTGCATCTTCCAATGGAATCTCAGCCTTTTGTACCATGGTACGAATCAGGCGGTCCATGGTGGCGATGCTACCTGCCAGTGCAGAACGGTCGGCCAGTTTACAAACTCCATCTTCAATGATGACACGAGGGTCAAAGGCTTCTTTGCTGTCGCTGGCTGCACATGCCAGTGCATCAGTAATCAGAGCTGTCTTTTCTACTCCTTTGATTTTATGTACCAGACGAAGAATGGTAGGAGGAACATGGATGCCGTCGGCTACCACTTCTACTGTCATGTCGTCCATTAGGTAGATACTTTCTACAGTTCCTTCGTACTTGTATTCGCGACGTTTGTGGAATCCCGGCATCGCATTATAGAAATGTGTGGCATGAGTATAGCCGGCGTAGAATCCTGTATAGATGTCTTCAAATTCAGCTTGTGTATGTCCTACTGAGGCTAATACACCTTTTGAAGTGATATACTTACCGAATTGCATAGCACCCGGAAGTTCGGGAGCAGCATCCCATCGCTTGATGCAGTGAGTTTCTTCCAAAAGTGGAATGTATTCTTCTGGATCAGGGTTCTTGATATTTTCCGGCATCTGTCCCCCTGCCATTTTCATATTGAAATAATGTCCTTCCAAATGGAGTCCGAGTACCGGACTGTCAGGTTCACTCATTAATTTTTCCGTAGTTTCAGCAGCAGCACGAATCATAGGAATGGTAGACGAAGAAAGCGTCGGGAAAATACTTGTGGTACCATGCTGCATGTGAGCCTTGATAGCTGCACGGAACGCATCTTCAGATCCTTCCATGAAGTCACGTCCACCTCCACCATGTACATGGATCTCGACTCCTCCCGGCACGATATACATTCCTTTTGCATCAATAAGTGTCGCACCGACGATAGCCAGGTCACAATTGGTTACTTCCAGGATTTTGTTGTCTCTGATTAGTACAGAACCGTCTTTTAACCAGCCTTGTGGAGTTAAAATACGGGCATTAATTATTTGAGTTAACATACAGATAAGGTTTTATTTCTTTGATATGTGCCGCAAAGTTACTTAATTTGCTAATTAAATGTGCTATTAATACTATATTTATTTACGATATTAGGGTTAATTATATTAAAACTCTATTCTATCAGGGGGCAATGTTGCTTCTTTAAAGATAAAGGAGAGGAAAGCAATAGCGTTTTAGTCTTAATGATTAGGAAATATGGGTATATTATAATAGGTATTAAGAAGGCAGATTCGAAGGGAAACAAGTATTTTTAATAAATAAAAAGTAGAAAGACTAGATAAAATGAATTATTATTTGTATCTTTGTCGCCCGATTTATATAGTATTGCGACTTGGGAAAACTTGCTACATATAAAATAGAATTGAAGAACATGAAGGAAAACTCGGCTCATTATGAGTTTTCACTGACAAATCAGTTCTTCGCGGATATTGATGCTCCGGAGATTCAAAAAGGAAAACTGCAGGTACAGTTGGATGTGAAGAAAACAATGGGCATTTATGTCTTGAATTTCCATATTGAGGGTTCCGTAGTTGTGCCGTGCGATCGTTGCCTGGATGACATGGAGTTGCCGGTAGAAACGGATGACACATTGAAGGTAAAACTCGGACTCGAATTCTCGGACGAAGACGATATGGTGATTGTGCCGGAAGAAGACGGCTATATTAACGTCGCTTGGTTTATGTACGAGTTTATTGCATTGAGCATACCGATGAAGCATGTGCATGCTCCCGGAAAATGTAATAAAGGTATGATGGGAGCCTTGAACAAACATTTGCGTACTTCTGCAGATGAAGAAGATGAAATGGATGATTTCCTGGATGAGGAGGAAATGACAGATGAGCCTTCAGAAGCACGTGAGATAGATCCGAGATGGAACGAATTGAAGAAAATATTAGATAATAATTAAATAAAAGTTTAGAAAAATGGCACATCCTAAAAGAAGACAATCAAAAACGAGAACTGCGAAGAGAAGAACTCATGACAAGGCAGTTGCTCCTACTTTAGCTATTTGTCCGAACTGCGGCGAATGGCATGTTTATCACACAGTATGTGGGGCTTGTGGTTATTACAGAGGTAAATTGGCTATCGAAAAAGAAGCTGCTCTTTAATAACTTGACGCTTTGTAGAACATCTTTGCATGTTCCAGGGAAATTAAAGCCGGAGAGCCATTTCGGCTCTTCGGCTGTTTTTTTATAAGCCACGAAATTAAGAAATGATGGAAAAAATAAATGCTGTAATTACAGGAGTCGGTGGATATGTACCTGATTATGTCCTGACAAACGAAGAATTGTCGAGAATGGTTGACACCAACGATGAGTGGATTATGACTCGTATCGGGGTGAAAGAAAGACGTATCCTGAACGAAGAAGGTTTGGGAACTTCATATTTGGCCCGTAAGGCTGCCAAGCAGTTGATGCAGAAAACGGACTCGGATCCGGCTTCTATTGACTGCGTGATTGTAGCTACTACAACTCCTGACTATCATTTCCCTTCTACTGCTTCTATTCTTTGTGACAAACTGGGATTGAAGAATGCGTATGCATTTGACTTGCAGGCTGCTTGTAGCGGATTCTTGTATGCCATGGAAACTGCTGCCAGCATGATTCAGTCTGGTCGTCATAAAAAAATTATCATTGTAGGTGCAGATAAGATGTCTTCAATGGTGAACTATGGAGACCGCGCTACATGTCCGATTTTCGGTGACGGTGCTGCGGCTTGCATGGTAGAAGCTACTACAGAAGACTATGGTATCATGGACTCTATCTTGCGTACAGATGGTAAAGGACTTCCGTTCCTGCACATGAAAGCAGGTGGTTCGGTTTGTCCTCCTTCTTATTTTACAATTGACAATAAGATGCATTATCTGTATCAGGAAGGTAGAACGGTATTTAAATATGCTGTATCTAATATGTCTGACGTAACGGCTCAGATTGCAGAACGTAATGGCTTGAATAAGGACAACATCAACTGGATTGTACCTCATCAGGCAAATCTGCGAATCATTGATGCGGTTGCTTCTCGTCTGGAAGTTCCATTGGATAAGGTGATGATTAATATCCAGCGTTATGGTAATACCAGTGCTGGAACTCTGCCACTTTGCTTATGGGATTACGAAAAGCAACTGAAGAAGGGCGATAATATCATCTTCACTGCGTTTGGTGCAGGATTTACCTGGGGTGCCTGCTATGTGAAGTGGGGTTATGACGGAAATAAATAAAGAAAGAATTAACACTACAGATAAAAAACGCATCCCAATTGATGCGTTTTTTTGTCTGTGAACTAATATTTACTTATGCACAAAGCCGGATTTGTGAATATTGTAGGTAATCCGAATGTCGGAAAATCTACTTTGATGAACTTGCTGGTGGGGGAACGTATCTCCATCGCGACTTTCAAGGCTCAGACAACTCGCCATCGTATTATGGGTATTCTTAATACGGAGGATATGCAGATTGTCTTCTCTGATACTCCGGGGGTATTGAAGCCTAACTATAAGCTTCAGGAGTCTATGCTCAACTTCTCGGAATCGGCATTGGTGGATGCAGACGTGTTGCTGTATGTTACTGATACGGTGGAAAAACCGGACAAGAATGCGGAGTTTATGGAAAAGGTGCGCAACCTGAAGGTGCCGGTTTTGTTGCTGATTAACAAGATTGACCTGACCAATCAGGAGGATTTGGTGAAATTGGTGGATGAATGGCACGAGATGCTGCCTGAAGCGGAAATTATTCCTATCTCTGCAATGGCCAAATTCAATGTGGATGTGGTGATGAAGCGTATTAAGGAGCTGTTGCCGGATTCTCCTCCTTATTTTGGAAAGGACCAATGGACGGATAAGCCTGCCCGTTTCTTTGTGACAGAGATTATCCGTGAAAAGATTTTGTTGTATTATGACAAGGAGATTCCTTATTCAGTAGAGGTCGTAGTAGAACAGTTCAAGGAAGACGAGAAAAGCATCCATATCAATGCGGTAATTTATGTGGAACGCGATTCTCAGAAAGGTATTATTATCGGTCGTCAGGGAAAAGCCTTGAAGAAAGTAGCTACTGAAGCGCGTAAGACATTGGAGCGCTTCTTCCGTAAATCCATTTACCTGGAGACATTTGTCAAAGTGGATAAGGACTGGAGAAGCTCTGACAAGGAATTGAAAAATTTTGGTTATCAATTGGATTAATATCGGCTGCGAAGCCGTAAATGAAGATAATTATGGGAAATTTAGTTGCGATTGTGGGACGTCCCAATGTGGGAAAGTCGACACTGTTTAACCGTCTGACCAAGAGTCGTCAGGCGATTGTGAATGAACAGGCCGGTACAACCCGCGACCGACAGTATGGTAAGTCGGAATGGCTGGGAAAGGAATTCTCAGTAGTAGATACCGGAGGATGGGTAGTCAACTCGGATGATGTATTCGAGGAGGAAATTCGCAAACAGGTAATGCTGGCAATTGATGAAGCCGATGTCATTTTGTTTGTGGTAGACGTAATGAATGGAGTTACTGATTTGGATATGGAAGTAGCCGAAATCTTGCGCCGTTCCAAGACTCCTGTACTTTTAGTTGCAAATAAAACGGATAATAACGACCTGCAGTATAATGCGGCTGAGTTTTATTCCTTAGGCTTGGGTGATCCTTACTGTGTTTCTGCTTTGAGTGGAAGTGGTACAGGTGACTTGCTGGATTTAGTATTGAGCAAGTTCAAGAAGGAAACTCCTGAAATTTTGGATGATGATATACCTCGCTTTGCTGTGGTAGGACGTCCGAATGCCGGAAAATCGTCTATTATCAATGCCTTTATTGGAGAAGACCGTAATATTGTGACAGAAATTGCGGGTACTACGCGCGATTCTATCTATACCCGTTACAATAAGTTTGGTTTTGATTTCTATCTGGTCGATACAGCCGGTATCCGTAAAAAGAATAAAGTGAGCGAAGATCTGGAGTATTATTCTGTAATCCGTTCCATCCGCTCAATCGAAAATTCGGATGTATGTATTCTGATGCTGGATGCTACACGTGGTATCGAAGGTCAGGATTTGAACATCTTCTCTTTGGTACAGCGAAACCAGAAAGGACTTGTGGTCGTTGTCAACAAATGGGACTTGATTGAGGATAAAACGGCTAAGGTAATGAAAGGATATGAAGATGCGATTCGTGATCGTCTGGCTCCTTTTACTGACTTTCCAATTGTCTTTACATCAGCATTGACAAAACAACGTATTCTGAAGGTGCTTGAACTGGCGAAGGAAGTTTACCAGGCACGTACGACAAGAATCCCGACTGCTCGTCTGAACGAGGAACTTCTGCCGCTGATTGAGGCTTATCCACCACCTTCAAATAAAGGAAAGTATATCAAGATTAAGTACATCACTCAGTTGCCGAATACACAGGTTCCTTCATTTGTGTTCTTTGCCAACTTGCCGCAATACGTGAAAGAGCCTTACCGTCGTTTCCTTGAAAATAAGATTCGTGAACGCTGGAAACTTTCGGGAACTCCGATAAACATCTTTATCCGTCAGAAATAAACGGTGAAACTATATAATCTCTTGTTGCTGCTTGTGCGCCGTCATGATGCCCTCGTTGTCTCCATCAACGATGATGCCGTCGAGGTCATCGATCTGCGCGGACTGATAAAAACTGGTCTTGTTGAACTTTCCCTGGTCAACCATCATGTAGCCCTGGTTTGAGTTGGTAAGGTACATATGCTTGATCATGGCCGAGAAGTCGTGCTCGACGGTAAAACCGTGGTCGGGGTGGAATCCGTCAGCACTGACAAACGCCTTGTCGGCATGTAGTTTGCTCATGCAGTCGAGCGTCAGTGCGCCCGCGAGATAGAGGTGGCCCTTGCGCACGGAGCCGCCCAGCAGCACTACCGAAGCATTGGGGAGATTGAAGCTGGCGTAGTTCGCGATTGCAAGATCGCCGGTGATAATGGTGATCTCACGCTTGTCCATGAGGGCCTTAGCGAAGTAAAAGCCTGTGGTGCCGATATCAATTACCAGAACATCGCCATCATCAACAAGAGTTGCTGCGGTTGCGGCGATGGCCTCCTTGGCCTCGACTTGGACATTGATGCGCTCCTCGGGATACGAGATTGCGTTGGAGCGAGAAAGCGATACCGCTCCGCCGCGTACGCGACGCAGCTTGCCTTCGGATTCCAGCGAGATGAGGTCGTGTCGTGCGGTGACTTCCGAAACCGAAAAACGGCGAACGATGTCGGATACCGAGATATTTGGCTTTTCGGCCAGCCAATTCATGATAAATCGCTGACGCTCGGCCGGTGAAAGGTCTGAAGTAGATGCCATATGCCGCTCCTTTTGAACAAAAGGTAAAAGATGCGCCTTTCGTAATCGAAATATAACGTATCGATATGAAAAGAACAAGGCAAATTCGAATGAATCAAAAGAACGGAATGGCATGTCACAAATGCATGCGTAGCAGATAGTTCGCACGTAAACGGGCTATAAAGAGTCTCATTCTGAAGGTGCCGCCCAAAAGAAGTACGTTCACACCCGATATTCGACCGTTCACGGAAAGTTGACAATTGAGCTTTCGATAGCTTTTGAAATGGTTTATAAAAGAAAACCGAAAAGCTTTTGAAACAAAGAAGAAGGCTTTCGATAGCAATAGTGTTAGATGAGAAAGGACCGAACATGGCGATCAAGGTGTTTGCCGACGGCGCTAACCTCGAGGGCATGCTTGACATGCATGACAATGGCAACGTTCAGGGCTTCACGACCAATCCTTCCCTTATGAAGGCCGGCGGCGTGACCGACTACCGCGCTTTTGCCAAGACGGTTCTTGAGCACATTACTGATGTGTCGGTCTCTTTTGAGGTATTCGCCGACGACGAGGCAGGTATGGAAGCCGAGGCTCGCGAGATCGCAACCTGGGCAGACAACGTCTACGTTAAGATCCCGGCGCTCAACACCAAGGGTGAGTCCACTGCCGCGCTGGTCAAGCGCCTTTCTGCCGACGGCATCAAGGTGAATGTCACCACTATCTTTACGCCCGAGCAGGTCGACGAGTTTGTCGATGCCGTTTCTGCTGAGACCCCCTCTATTCTGTCCATCTTTGCCGGTCGCATTGCCGATACCGGCGTCGATCCGCTGCCCCTCATGGCGGAGTCCGTAAAGAAGGCTGCCGTTAAGCCTGCTGCCGAGGTTCTCTGGGCGTCTACGCGCGAGGTCCTCAATATCTTCCAGGCGGAGTCCGTTGGATGCCAGATCATTACGGTCCCCAATGCCCTTCTTGCCAAACGCAAGAATTTCGGGAAAGATTTGCTTGAGTACTCGCTTGATACGGTCAAGGGCTTTGCCCGCGACATTCAGGCGCTTGGTTTTCACATTCTGCCCGAGGAGTAGGGGACGAGTATGCTGACCGATCTTCTTAAGCCCGAGCTTGTTGCCTGCCACGTCGAGGCCTCCGACTGGGAGGAAGCGATCAAGGCATGCGGTAAGTTGCTCGTAGACGCTGGCAAATGCGACCAGAGCTATGTTGACGCCATGATTTCATCGGTTCACAAATTCGGCCCCTATATGGTCTTGGAAGAGGGCATCGCCATGCCCCACGCTCAGGCAGATGGCAATGTGAGTGAAGCGGGGATCTGTATCGTCACGCTTGACCCTGCCATTGCGTTTGGACACGAGGATTTCGATCCGGTTCACGTGCTCGTGGGTATTTGCGCACCCGACCCCAAGGCTCATCTTGGCTGCTTGGCGGAGCTTTCGCAGATGTTCGAGGACGAGGACTGCGTTGCCAAGCTCAGCGCATGCGATACGCCCGAGCAGGTTTTGGAGACCATGCGTTCATTCTTTTAGGCCTTAATGGCACGGCGATGCGTCGCCGCTTTTGGATAGACGGAAAACCGTCACGTGTAGGAGAGGAAGGTTGCCATGCATATCATCACCGTATGCGGAAACGGCATCGGGTCCAGCCTGATGCTCGCTGGCAAAGTCGAGGAGCTTTGCGAGGAGGAGGGCATCAAGGCCGACGTTGAGTCTATGGACCTGAACGGTGCTTCTTCCGCAAATCCGGATCTGTTCATCACCGTTAAAGAACTCGCCCCCGAGCTCCACGGCAACGTTGTGATCGTTCGCAGCTATGTGAACAAGAAGAAGATCCGCGAAGACGCCCTCGAGGCAATCAAGGCGGCCGCCGCTAACGCCTAAAGCGGCACAAAAAAGGGCGGTTCCCTGTGGAAGAGGGAAACGCGCCCACGTTAGAGAGAAAGGAAGCGCAGATGCAAGCCATCCTTCCCATACTTGAGTTTATCCAATCGATTCTGACCAAGCCAGCGTGGATTATGGGTCTATTTGCCTTTGTGGGCCTTGTCGCGCTTAAGCGTCCTGCCCACAAGGTGATGACGGGCACCCTGAAGCCCATTCTTGGTTACATCATGCTGTCCGCCGGCGCCGCTGTTGTTCAGGAGAACCTTGCTCCGCTGGGCACCTTCATCGAGACCGGTTTCCACATCACCGGCGTCGTGCCCAACAACGAGGTCGTTGTTTCGATGGCTCAGAGCGTCCTCGGCGTTCAGACCATGATGATCCTGATTCTCGGCTATGTCGTGAACATTATCATTGCCCGCTTTACCAAGTTTAAGTACATCTTCCTGACGGGCCATCACAGCATGTTTATGGCCTGCCTGCTGTCTGCCGTTCTGCAGGCATCTGGCTTCCAGGATGTCCAGCTTGTCATCGTGGGCGGCATGTTCCTGGGCCTCGTGAGCGCTATGCTTCCCGCCGTTGGTCAGCGTTTCACCGAGAAGGTTACCGATGGCGATGAAATCGCCATGGGCCACTTCGGTTCACTCGCCTATTACATCTCCGCTGCAGTCGGTACGCTTTTTGCTAAGGACGCCGAGGAGAACAGCACCGAGAAGATCGAGGTTCCCGAGAAGTTCGCCTTCCTGCGCGACACTACCATCTCCACGGCTCTTACCATGGCCTTCTTCTACCTGGTTACCGCTTTCGCCGCTTACATCGCAGATCCTGCGGTCGTTACCAAGACCGCTGGCGGCGACAACGTGATTGTCTATGCCCTGACCTGTGCCCTGTCCTTTGCCGTTGGTGTCACCATCGTCTATAACGGCGTTCGTATGATCCTTGCCGACCTGATCCCGGCTTTCCAGGGCATCTCCAACAAGCTGATCCCCGGTGCCATCCCCGCCGTCGACTGCGCCGTCTTCTTCCCCTATGCTCCCACCGCCGTCATCCTCGGCTTTGTCGCATCCTTCATCGGTGGCGTGGTCGGTATGTTCATCGTGGGCGCTACCCTGGGCATCTTCATCATCCCGGGCATGGTTCCCCACTTCTTCTGCGGTGCTACCGCAGGCATTTACGGCAATGCTACCGGCGGTCGCAAGGGCGCAGCTCTTGGCGCTTTCGTCAACGGTCTGCTCATCACCTTCGCCCCGGCCCTGCTCCTGCCCGTTCTTGACGTCTTTGGCTTCAAGAACACTACGTTCGGCGACTTCGATTTCTCCGTCATTGGTATTACGCTCGGCCGCGCTGCCGAGGCCTTCGGTACCACCGGTGTCTACGCGATTCTTGCTGTCCTTCTGATCGTCGCCTTCGTCCCCAACTTCATCCACACCAAGGGTGCTGTGATCAATCACGTTGAGGAAGAGTAATCCAGGCATACGTTAAGCCCTAATCGGGCGGAGCTCCGATAACCGGCTCCTACACGGAAGCGGTGACGTCTCAATCGAGGCGTCACCGCTTTTTGCTTTGGACTGGTTGTGAAAACGCACCGGTGAAGCGCTGTCTCTGCGCCGCGAACGGAATCAACCGCGATGATCAGCAAAAACGTTTTGCCGCTGGGGTGTCGATATAAAAATGGTAAAACTGCAAAACCGTTCGCCGAGAAGATGAAAACCCGCAGCTCACGCCTTGATAAACGTAGGTAAAGTGTTTAGCAGTTTATCGGCCGTATGCTAACGAAAGGAATCAGGCAGATGGCAATCAAGGTGTTCGCTGACGGTGCAAACCTCGAGGGCATGCTCGACATGTACGAGAACGGCAACGTTCAGGGTTTCACGACCAACCCGCCCCTTATGAAGAAGGGCGGCGTGACGGATTACCGCGCGTTTGCCAAGGAGGTCCTGGCCCACATCACCGATGTGTCCGTCTCGTTTGAGGTCTTTGCCGACGACGTCGAGACCATGGAGGTCGAGGCCCGCGAGATCGCTACCTGGGCAGATAACGTCTACGTCAAGATTCCGTGCGTGACTACCAAGGGCGAGTCCACCGCCGAGCTGGTGCGCAAGCTTTCGGCCGATGGCATCAAGGTCAACGTCACCACCATCTTTACGCCTACGCAGGTTGACGAGATGGTCGAGGCCGTTGATGCCGAGACGCCGTCCATCATCTCGCTCTTTGCCGGCCGTATCGCTGACACCGGCGTCGATCCCATTCCGTTTATGACGGAGTCGGTGAAGAAGGCCGCCGCCAAGCCCAACTGCGAGGTCCTGTGGGCGTCCACGCGTGAGCTTATCAATATTTACCAGGCGGAAGGATGCGGTTGCCAGATCATCACGGTGCCCAACAGCATCCTGGCCAAGCGCAAGAACATCGGCCGCGACCCGTACGAGGTCTCGCTCGATACCGTGCGCGGTTTCGCTAAGGATATCGCCTCGCTCGGCTTCCATATCCTGCCGTAAGCAAGGGGACCCCCTCTCGCGACGTGCAAAATCGCGAATATTCAGCATGGTGAAGGCTTTTATCAGATTTTACCAGCTTTTACCAGTTGGTCGAAGCACGGAACGGCCCCCGTTTTGGCTCTAAAAACGCCAAAACGGGGGCCGTTTTTGCTTTTATGGTTCTCCGAGGTGCCGTGGTGCTATCGGGAAATGCTGAATATTCGCCATTTTGCACGTCGCGAGAGGGGGTACCCTTGCTTTGGCGGTTTACTTTCCCTGCACCATGGTGAGGGAGATCTTCTTGCGGTCGCGATCGACCTTCTCGACCCATACCTTGACCGTGTCGCCGACGCGCACCACGTTGCTGGGGTGCTTGACGAAGCGGTTGGCCAGCTTGGAGATGTGCACGAGGCCGTCTTGGTGCACGCCCACGTCGACGAAGGCGCCAAAGTCCACGACGTTGCGCACCGTGCCCTTGAGTTCCATGCCGGGCTCTAGGTCGTCGATGGAAAGTGCCGAGCGGCTAAAGACCACCTCGGGCGCGTCGTCGCGCGGGTCGCGGCCGGGCTTCTTGAGCTCGTTGACGATGTCGATGAGCGTGAGAGTACCGCAGCCCAGGTCGCTTGCCAGCGCCGAGATGCTGCCCAGACGGCGCTCGATGTCGGGCACGCCGCCGCGGCTGAGCTCGCTTGCCGCAACGCCGGCGCGCTCCAGGACGGCCGTGGCCACCTCGTAGCTCTCGGGGTGGACGCTTGTCGCGTCGAGCGGGTTCTTGCCGCCGCTGATGCGCAAAAAGCCCGCTGCGTTGAGATATGCCTTGGGTCCCAGCTTGGGGACCTTCTTGAGTTGCCGGCGATCGGTAAAGGCACCGTTTTCCTCGCGATAGGCCACGATGTTCTTGGCCACGCTCGGCGTGATGCCCGATACGTATCCCAGCAGGCTCGCACTCGCGGTGTTGACGTCGACGCCCACGCGGTTGACGACGTCTTCCACCACGTGGCCCAGGGTGCGCGAAAGCTCGGCCTGGTCAAGGTCGTGCTGGTACTGGCCAACGCCGATAGACTGGGGCGGAATCTTGACGAGTTCTGCCAGCGGATCTTGCAGGCGGCGGCCCAGGCTCATGGCGCCACGTACGGTGACGTCCAGGTCAGGATATTCCTGGCTCGCGAGTTCGGAGGCGGAGTACACCGATGCGCCGGCCTCGTTGACGATGGTGTATCGCAGCCCGGGCGCCTGCTCGGCAATGAACTCCGAGACGACTTCCTCGGTCTCGCGGCTGGCGGTGCCGTTGCCGATGACGATGGTGTTGACGCCGTCTTTCTTGACGAGGCGGGCGAGCTCGCGCTTGGTGCCGGCGACGTCGTGGCGCGGCTTGGTGGGATAGACCACGCCGTGATCGAGCAGCTTGCCGGTCTCGTCCATGACGGCGACCTTGCAGCCGGTGCGGTAGCCCGGGTCGAGCGCGAGCACGCGGGCGCCGCGCACGGGGCGTGCCGAGAGCAGGCCCTCGAGGTTCTTGGCAAAGACGTTGATGGCCTCGGTCTGGGCGCGGACGGTGAGCTTGGCGCGGGCTTCGCGCTCAAGGGAGGGTGCCATGAGGCGCTTGTAGCCGTCGGCGATGGCGGCATCGAAGACGGGGGCGAAGACGCCCTGGCGTCGGGGCCAACGACTGCCGAGACGTGCCGTGGCGGCAGCGCCGTCGACATTCACGCGCACGCGGAGCTTGCCCTCGCGCTCTCCGCGATCGATGGCCAGCACGCGGTGGTTGGGGATGCGGCGCAGGGGCTCGTCGTAGCTGTAGTACGGCTCGTAGGGGGTCTTCTCGGCGGGGTCGGTGGCCTCGACGACGATGTCGGCGGTGTTTTGCGTAAAGGCGCGCAGGTCGGCGACGTTCTCGGGGTCCTCGGCCACCGTCTCGGCCACGATGTCCGCCGCACCGGCGAGCGCCTTTTCGGGCGTGTCGAAGCCGGCCTGTTCGTTGACGTATGCCGCGGCGGCGTCGAGCGCGCTGCCCTTGGCCGAAGCCTGCATGATGATCATATTGGCGAGCGGCTCCAGGCCTGCCTCGCGGGCCTTCTGCGCACGGGTCATGCGCTTTTTGCGATAGGGCTTGTAGAGGTCCTCGACGCGCTGGAGCTGCGTGGCCTCGCGAATCTGCTGCTCGAGCTCGGGCGTGAGCTTGCCCTGCGCGTCGATGAGCAGGATGACGTCCTCTTTGCGCTGCTCAAGATTACGCAGGTAGGACAGGCGCTCGTCGAGCGCGCGCAGGGCGACATCGTCCATGCCGCCCGTGGCTTCCTTGCGGTAGCGCGAGATAAAGGGAATGGTGTTTCCCTCGTCGATGAGCTTGACGGCCGCCTCGACGTTGGCGGCCTTAAGGTTGAGCTCGCGGGCGAGCTGGGCGATAAGATCCATGGAACTTCCTGTCTGTGAGTACGTTACAGGTGCATGAGCCACCCAGTCTACCACCCGCCCGCGCCGCGGCTGCAAAGAAAGCCCCGCGGGCAGGAGGCTGCTCGCGGGGCAAAGAAGAGGGGCTTATTTATGGCGGACCGAGGGGCTCGGCATGGGGTTTCTGTCGCGGCCGCTCTTAAGGCGTTACAGCTCGACGAGCTGGCCGGTCTCGGCGGCCTCCTTGATGGCGTTAAGCAGCGTGAGCGTCTTGACGTTGTCGGCCGGCGTCACGACGGGCTCGACCTCGCGGCGGACGACCTTCACAAAGTGCTTGAGCTGCATCTTGTGGGGAAGCGCCGGGTCCACGGCCGGGATCTCCATCTGCAGCGGCTTGTGCCAGTTAGAGGCGCCATCGTAGGAGAACTGGTGCAGGCGGGGCAGCGAAAGGGCGCCCTTGGTGCCGCCGATAAAGTAAGCGTCGGCGTCGAAGGGACGGTACTGCGGGTCCTCGCGAGCGGTCGCCTCCCAGTTCCAGGGGCTGGCGGTGGCGTCGGAAATGGTCATGCTCGCGAGCGCGCCATCGGCAAAGCGAACGTTGACCACGGCGGAGTCCTCGGTCTCAAAACCGCGGGCGGCGCTGGACTGCATGCCCTGGACGGCAACGGGCTCGCCCAGCAGGTAGCGGAGCAGGTCGACGTCGTGCACCAGGTTGACCAGGATCGGGCCGGCACCCTTTTTGCGGCGCCACTCGACATCGAAGTACTCGTCGTTCTTATAGATCATGTAGTGGAAGCTCGACACGGTGAGCTTGCCCAGCTCGCCGGACTCGATGATCTCCTTGGCCTTGTTGACGAAGGGGTTGTGGCGACGGTGCTGACCCACGAGCACGGGCACGCCGGCGGTCTCGGCCTCGGCGGCGAAGGCCTGGGCATCCTCGAGGTCGTTGGAGATCGGCTTTTCGACCAGCGGCACGATGTTGCGCTTCACGGCCTCGCGGGCAACGCCCAGGTGCAGGTCGTTGGGGGTGGCGATGATGACGGCCTCGGGCTTGACCTCGTCCATCATCTGGGCGGGATCGGTATAAAACGGCACGCCGGCGGCCTCGGCCGTGGCGCGGGCGCCCTCAAAGGCGTCGGCGATGGCGACGAGCTCGGCTTCGGGCTCCTCGGTGACAAAGCGGATGTGGTTGCGGCCCATGGCGCCGGCGCCGATAACGGCAATGCGGACGGGGTTGAGCTCAGACATTTCGACTCCTTAATACTGGTGACCGGTGGAATGCGGCAAGAGGACGGCCCTTGCCGCGTCAAGCAAAACTAGGCGGACTTCTTCTTGCTGTCGGAGACCATCATGTAGACGGTGAGCACGACGGCGATGGCGGCGATCACGATGGCGCCGTAGAAGGACTGCTGGTAGGCGGCGCTGCCGGCCTCGGCGTGATACAGCACGGCAGTGATGGGCTGGCTGATCCAGGTAGAAGCGGCGTATCCCAAAAACATGATGCCGTAGTTGACGCCGATGTTGCTGGTGCCAAAGGCGCCACCGGTAAGCGGCGGGTAGATGACGAGCAGGGCGCCAAAGCTAAAGCCAAGCAGGGCGAGCGCCACAAAGAACATGCTCTGCGTAAAGCTCATCGACATGATGACGAGCGCGACGATGGTGACGACCAGGCTGATGAGCAGCGACTTGTAGGCGCCGAGCTTGTCGATGATCTGGCCAAAGGACAGACGGCCGACCAGGTTGGCGCAGGTGTTGACGGAGACCACCACACCGCCGAGGGCGACGGCCGCGGCGCACGTGGGGTCGGCGAAGAGCTGGACGGCGGCGATGGAGGCAACCTTGCCCACGAGCAGGGTGCCTGCAGTGGCAGCAAAGGCGAAGGTGACGATGAGGACCCAGAAGCGCGGGGTCTTGACCATCTCGCCCGGGGTGAGGTCGCCGAAGGTACCGGCATGTGCGCCGCCCTTGGGGGCCTCGAAGCCCTCGGGCAGCCAGCCGGCCTCGGGAGCCTTCAGGAACAGGGCGGAGGCGGCAATCATTACAAAGAAGATGACGCCGAGTGCCTTGAGGGCGCCAAAGATGCCCAGGCTCGGGATGAGCAGCGAGGCGAGTACCGGGGACAGCACGGCGGGGCCGGCGGTCGAAGCGGCCAGGGTGATGCCGGAGGCCAGGCCCTTCTTGTCGATGAACCACTTCTGACCCGTGGTGAGCGCGGGGTTGTAGCCCAGGCCGTTGCCGATGGCGGCGACGAGCGAGAACCACAGGTAGAACTGCCACGGCTCGGTGACGGTGCCGGACATGAACCAGCCCACGCCGTAGCACACGGCGGCAGCGATCACGACGTTGCGCGGGCCGATCTTATCGGAGATGCGGCCGGCGAAGATGCCCGTCACGGCCATGATGGTCTGGAAGACCGGGAAAGCCCAGGTAAGTGCGCTGGACCACTCGGGGTAGACGGCGAGCAGGTTCTTGGACACGACGGAGTACAGCGCGATGGAGCTGATGAAGAACATGGTGACGCACGCGGCGGAAAGCACGACGGCGCGACCCTTGTTGGAGTTGGTGGAAGCCATGGGACTCTTTCTAATCGATACGGGGGAGGAGCGGGCGTGTCCGCGGTGCCTCCCTGTCAGGTTGGTTTACTGGTCAGTCGGCTTTGCGACGCCGGACTCGTCGGACCAAAGCTCGACACCCTTGTTCTTGAGGTAGTTGTCGGCGTATGCGCGACGGCCACCGGGCTTGGCGGTGAGGTCGCCCATCATGTTGGAGAAGCCGCCATCGACCTTGATGGCGTCGCCGGTGGTAAAGTCCGAGCGCTTGGACGCCAGGAACATCACGGCGTTGGCGATATCGCTGACCTCGCCGATGCGGCGCGTGGCGATCAGGCGGCTGCGGCTCTTTTCGACCTCGGGGTCGGCGTAAAAGCTCGCCGACATGGGGGTCTTGACAAAGCAGGGCTCGACGCAGTTGGAGCGCACGCCGTAGGGGCCCCACTCGGCGGCAAGCATCTTGGACATCATGTTGACGCCCGCCTTGGTGGAGCTGTACACGCCCGAGAACGTCTCGGGGGAGTGGCTGGCGACGGTCGAGATGTGCACCAGGCGGCCCTGCCCGGCCTTGATCATCTCGCGACCAAAGCGCTGCGAGGTGATGAAGTAACCGGTGAGGTTGACGTTGAGCACCTGCTCCCAGTCGCTCAGCGGCAGGTCCTCCATGGCGGCGAAGCGCAGGATGCCGGCGGTGTTGACGAGGACATCGACGCGGCCGAAGTCGGCAATGGTGGCGTCGACGGCGGCCTGGACCTCGGCCTCGTCGGTGGCGTTCATCTTGTAGCCCTCGGCGTGGATACCAAACTCGGCGGCGAGGTCGGCAGCTGCGGCCTTGACCTTCTCCTCGTCCAGGTCGAGCAGGACGACGTTGGCGCCGTTGCGGGCGAACTCGCGGCAAATCTCGACGCCCATACCGCCGAGCGCGCCGGTTACGGCGCAGACATCGCCCTCGAGCTTAAGCCAATTGCTCATAGGAACTTCCCTTCTTGTGCCTCCTGGTGGGTCGCTCCCATTAATCGACCCACGTGGTTTTCGCTGGTTATCGTATGCTTTGCATTTGCGCAGGTGAATTGCATATTTGTTAGAATGGCGTTAACCGTAGGTTTACACTGTGCATTGAGGTTTGTTCTCAATTGAGCTCGTGACCTGCGAAAACGACCCCCTGCGGTGCTGTGGGCCCGCGCTTGCGAAAACGGGAGATTGACGTGTACGATCGACGACTTGAGGCCATAGCGGCCGCCGCTGAGCTGGGAAGCTTCTCGCGCGCCGCGGCAAAACTGCGCGTGTCGACCCCGGCACTCGTCAAACAGGTGTCAAGATTCGAGGCCGAGTTTGGCATCACGCTGTTCGAGCGCTCGCATTCGGGCGTCAAGGTGACGCCGGCGGGGGCGCTTCTGGTGGACGACGCGCGCTCGATTATGCGCCAGTCCGAGGATGCCCTGCGTCGCGCCCGACGCGCGGCGGGCGATGGCGGTGCCGTGCGCCTGGGCGTGTCGATGATGTGCCCTGGGCGCCAGACGCTGTCGATGTGGACGAGTGTGCACGAACTGGAGCCGTCACTGCGCTTTGAGATTGTGCCGGTGAGTGACCTTTATGATGAGCGCGAGACCGTCATGCGCAGCTTGGGCCGCGAGGTCGATGTGGTGCAATCGAGTTTTTCTACCCCACGCTGGGGTGATGCCTGCCAAAAGCTCCTTATCGTCAACGTACCGTTTTATATTGATGTGCCGCGCACGAGCCCGCTTGCGCGCAAGACGCGCATCACAGTTGCCGACCTGGAGGGCATGCGCCTGCGCGTGCTCCGTCACGGCAACGACGCCATGGACAGCCTGCGCATCGACCTTTTGGCCGACGGCGGCGTGGACGTGATCGACGTGGACAGTTTTGACTTTGCGCTCTTTAACGAGGCGGAGGAAAAGGGCGATGCAGTGCTCACTTGCGGGGCGTGGTCGGGCGTGCACCCGGCTTTTGTAGGCGTGCCGTTCCTATGTGGCCGCGAGGTGCCGGTCTTCTTGCACTACCCGCTCGAGCCCACCCTCCAAGTACAAAAATTCGTCAACGCCATGGCCCAACTCCTCAACTAGCTCATTTGGCGCGGGTAGTCTTTTTGGGACGGGGCTTTTTTAGCTACTTTCGCCGCCCTGCCTGCGCACCCTCAAAGTAGTCAAAAAGCCCCGTCCCAAAAAGACTAACAAAACGAGGCCCTGGCCAAACGGCCAGGGC
>OGXQ01001220.1_pt1 | contig 19834 bp, 9 predicted proteins | sample 1576291 | NCBI WGS metagenome assembly OGXQ01 (sample SAMEA3541575, study PRJEB24748) | human gut metagenome | biome: human gut; feature: human-associated habitat; material: faeces | place: China | collected 2012 | reverse complement strand
TATGGTATTTGTTTCGTTATTGCTATATAACGCAGACTTAAGTTCTCCAAAAAACAATAGCTGAAATTGTTCTGGGTACGAAACTGTAATATTCCTTCCCGCAGGTAAGAACAAAGTTTCTTTCTCGTCAAAGAATATTTTATTCACTTCCGTAGTCATCTTCTTTATTAAAGCATTCTTTGCCTTTTCCTGCAAAATAAAATTCATTCTATTTTCATTATTAGAATCTATTTTCTTTTGTAACGCAATGGTCTTCTTATTTATAAAGTCCCAATATTCATTATCAAATTGTATTTGTAATGATCTCTTTTTAAAGAGAGTTAATTTATATTCTTTCTCGATTGAAAAAATATATTGAATACAAAAATCGTCATTCAATCTAGATGTGTATCCGAAATATATGGCAAATTTATTTTGGATATTAGATATTAATTTTTTCTGTAATTCCACTAACGAACGCTTGTTTGTCTCGTATAGTAAATTAAAATAATCCTGTTTTAGAGACTTGAAAAAGTAGATTAATTTAGCAATCGTACTTTTTCCGCTCGCTTGCTCACCTATCAGAAAAAGAAAATCCTTAATTTCTATTTCTGCATAACTTATTTGCCTGAAATTCTTTATTATAATCTTTTGCATATTTTATTCATTTTATAAATAAGACAAAAGTACGAATACATTTTTAAAAAGACAATTAATATTCTCTTAAAAAATACCAAAATATTATTTCTTCCGTTTTTTTGCTATACAAGATTATAAAAAACGTTGAAGTAGATAACTTCTACTGGCTTTTTAATGCTCAGACTTGGAAATAACAATCACGCTTTCCTTTTTTTAAACAACTCCAAAGAATATCTCCACTGACCTGAAAAAATATTTTAGAAAAATCCTATTGCTAATATTTGCAGAAATCGAACCTTCTATTTATCTTTGCGGCGTCAAAGAGATGATGGTTGTTAGATTAATGAAGAAAAGTAATGAGTTTAGTGTAGTGCTAATTCAATGGCTTTCATAAAAGATAAAGTAATAAGTGTGCAGTCATTCAAGGGATTAGAATAAACCGAAGCAAAAGGTTCGATTCCTGGTGGCACCACTGAAAATCAAGCAGTTACAATTATTTGTGACTGCTTTTTTGTTTTTATGGCAAATGAGTTTGTTTGTGTTACATACGAAAATGCAAAACAGGATTAAATTTGATTATAGGGAAAGGAGAAGAAGCGGTTTAATTGTGTCATACTGCTAAAGAATGACATACTAAAACTATTTTATCTCCCGTTAATTCTTTACATTTGCCACAAAATTATAGCGATTATGACAGAATGCAAGGATGAACACATATTAAATTCCATTGATTACCCGGAGGATTTGCGCAAGTTGTCCCCCGATAAATTGGGAGAGGTATGTGCAGAGTTGCGTCAATATATAATAGATGTACTATCGGAGAATCCGGGACATCTTGGGGCAAGTCTCGGTACGGTAGAGCTGACGGTTGCACTACACTATGTTTTTAATACTCCCTATGATCGTATTGTATGGGATGTGGGGCATCAGGCGTATGGTCATAAAATACTGACTGGACGTCGAGAGGCTTTTCATACGCTCCGAAAATTTAAAGGAATCAGTGGATTTCCTAATCCTCTGGAAAGCCCTTATGACGCATTTGTTGCCGGACATGCTTCAAATTCCATTTCGGCGGCTATGGGTATGTCGGTCGCTTCTGCGTTGAAAGGGGAAAAAGACAGGCATGTAATAGCTGTGATCGGTGATGGAGCCATGACGGGTGGGTTGGCGTTCGAAGGTCTGAATAATGCGTCGGCTAATCCAAACAACCTACTTATCATTCTCAATGATAATGATATGGCAATAGATCATGCGGTCGGTGGGTTGAGTCAGTATTTGGTGGATATCACAACCAGTCAGGCATATAATAAAATGCGTTATGATGTGTACCGCGGATTGCGGAAGATGAAACTGATCAATAATGACCGTCGGGGAAATATCCTTCGTTTTAACAATAGTCTGAAAGCATTGCTTACTCAACAACATAATCTGTTTGAGGGATTCAGCATCCGTTACTTTGGTCCGATCGACGGGCATGATGTCGGTTATATGATCAAGGTTCTGAATGATATAAAGGATATGGAAGGTCCGAAACTATTACATATCAAAACTAAAAAAGGCAAAGGATTCAAGCCTGCTGAAAAGTCGGCAACGGAATGGCATGCACCAGGGCTGTTCAATAAAGAAACAGGAGAACGGATCATTGTCCATAAGTTGAACGAACCTCAACTTTATCAGGATGTTTTCGGACATACCCTTGTCGAGCTGGCTGAACAGGACGAACGGATCGTGGGGGTCACTCCTGCTATGCCGACAGGTTGTTCTATGACTTATATGATGAAAGCGTTTCCGAAACGGGCGTTTGATGTCGGGATTGCCGAAGGGCATTCGGTAACTTTCTCTGCCGGACTTGCCAAAGAGGGAATGATCCCATTCTGCAATGTCTACTCTTCTTTCATGCAGCGGGCATACGATATGGTGATACACGATGTTGCACTTCAGAATCTTCATATGGTAATCTGTCTGGACCGTGCCGGTCTAGTAGGCGAAGACGGGGCGACCCATCACGGGGTGTTCGACCTCACTTATCTGCGTCCAGTCCCGAACTTGGTTATTTCATCTCCTTTGAACGAACTGGATTTAAGGAATTTGATGTATACCGGGTATAAGGAATGTAACGGCCCTTTTGTGATCCGTTATCCACGCGGTAAGGGAGAGATGGCAGATTGGAGGAATGAGATGCATATCCTTCCGATCGGGAAAGGCAAGAAACTTCGTGATGGGGATGATATTGCGATCTTGTCACTTGGACCTATTGGCAACGAAGTGATAAAGGCCATAAAGGAGGTTGAAAGTGATGGTATATCGATTGCCCATTATGATATGATTTTTTTAAAACCGATGGATGAAGAACTGCTGCATGAAGTCGGTAAGAGGTTCAGTCGTGTCATCACTGTTGAAAACGGCGTAATCAAAGGTGGACTGGGCAGTGCTGTTTTGGAATTTATGGCTGATAACGGATATGCTCCTCAGGTAAAACGGATTGGTGTGCCGGATGAGTTTGTCGAACATGGATCGATTCCCGAACTGTATAAACTGTGTGGTATGGATGCCAAAAGTATTGCAGGAGAAATAAAAAAGATGGTTATCAGAGGATAATATATCCTTATAATTAATCTATTATATAAAATGAAAATTATTATAGCCGGAGCCGGTGAAGTAGGAACCCACCTGGCAAAAATGTTATCACAGGAGAAGCAGGATATTATCCTGATGGATCCGAATGAGGAACGTTTGAATTTCACGAATTCAAGCATGGAGATCCTTCCTATGGTGGGTAATCCGACATCCATTCGGGACCTGGAAGAAGCCGGTATCAGAAAGGCCGACCTGTTTGTCAGTGTCACGCCGGAAGAAACGACCAATGTGGCAGCCAGCATTCTGGCTTCTAAATTAGGAGCACATAAGACGTTGGCGCGTATCAACAATTACGAATATTTGCTCCCTAAAAACAAGGAACTGTTTGAAAAAATGGGGATCGATTCCATGATTTACCCGGAAATGCTGGCAGCCAAAGAAATTGTTACGGCTGTCAGACGCCCGTGGACTCGGCAATACTGGGAGTTGTTCGGAGGCGCTCTGATTCTGATCGGTGTAAAGGTGCGCGATAATTCCCGACTTGTGAACAAACATCTGTCCGAATTACTGAACGAACAGAAACTCTATCATATCGTTGCCATCAAACGGCAGAACGAGACCATTATTCCCCGTGGTACGGATCGTATAGAATCGGGAGATATCGTTTTTTTTACAACGACTAAAAGCCATATCGAAGACGTCCGGTTGCATGCGGGCAAGCGAGACCCCGAAGTAAAGAAAGTCATTATTATGGGTGGAAGCCGTATTGCGATCCGTACCTGCCAGTACCTTCCGAACAATATCCGTGTAAAAGTAATCGAGACTAACAAAGAAAAGAGTCACCGTATAGCTGAGGTTGTCCCTGGAAATGTCTTGATCATCAATGGAGACGGACGCGATACCGATCTGTTGATGCAGGAAGGGATCAAAGATGCACAGGCATTTATCGCACTGACGGATAATTCGAGTACGAACATCTTGGCTTGTCTGGCTGCTAAACGCGCCGGAGTATTCAAGACTATCGCTAAGATCGAAAATATCGACTACATACCTTTAGCGGAGAGCATGGACATCGGCTCGGTTATCAATAAGAAACTGATTGCTGCCAGCCATATCTACCAATTCCTGTTGGATGCAGACGTGTCGAACGTGAAGTGTTTAACTTTTGCCAATGCAGATGTGGCGGAACTTGTTGCCCGTCCCGATTCGAAAATTACCCGTAAGCAGGTAAAAGATCTGAATCTTCCGAAAGATTTGACGTTGGGCGGATTGATTCGTGACGGTGAGCCTATGATGATCAAGGGTGATACACATATCCAAGCTTATGACCACGTTGTGGTGTTCTGTTTGGATACGGCTATGCGTAAATTGGAGGACTACTTTAATTAATTGTCAATGGACAACTCTGGGTTGTCTCTTTTCTCTGTTCAATGTGTCAATTGTTAATAGCATATTATGCTGAACATTCGTTTTATAATTAAGATGTTAGGGATGATGTTCATCCTTGAGACGTTGTTTATGCTGGCTGCAACGGCAGTCGCTTTCTTATATGAAGGAAATGACTTCTATCCGCTTCTTCAGTCGAGTGGTATCATGTTCGGAACGGGAGTCCTTTTTATGCTGATCGGACTACGAGCCAATGAACATACGGCCGGGCGCAGGGAAGGGATGCTGACTGTTACATTAACTTGGGCTCTTTTCTCCCTTTTGGGGATGTTACCATTCTATTTAGGTGGCTATATAGATAATGTGACGGATGCTTATTTCGAAACGATGTCTGGTTTTACGACGACAGGCTCTACCATATTGACCGATATCGAAGCTCTTCCGCACGGGATATTGTTTTGGCGGAGCCTTACGCAATGGCAGGGCGGTATTGGAATGATCGTGTTTACCGTAGCGCTGATGCCTATTATCGGAGGTGGGGCTACCCAGATGTTCAATGCCGAGACTCCGGGTATCACGCACGAACGTTTCCGTCCGCGTGTTACCCAGGTGGCCAAGCGCCTGTGGGGAGTTTATTTGTTCCTGACCATTATCCTTATTGGTCTTTTATGGGCGGGTCCAATGGACTTGTATGACGCTGTCAATCATGCGCTCACTTGTATTTCTACAGGTGGCTATTCCACGAAAAATGCCAGTATCGCTTACTGGGACTCTGCCTATATCGAATATATAATTACGATTTTTATGTTTATCGGTGCGACCAATATTACTTTGATATATTTCTTTTTTAACGGTAGGCCCAAGAAGTTATTTGCGGATGAAGAAACACGCTGGTTTTTCTGGTTCGTACTGATTATTACGGCAATATCGACAGTCTGGATCATGTATAAAGGATTTGTGGACGATTTTGGTACAGCTTTTAGGCAAACGGTATTCCAGGTCGTGACATTGGTGTCTACATGTGGGTTTGCAACGGTCGATTATATTCCGTGGGGACCGTTTTTCTGGCTGTTAGCGCTAGTTCTGATGGTGGTATGTGGTTGTGCTGGCTCTACTTGTGGAGGTTTGAAAATGGGCCGTTTTGTGATTTTGACCAAGAACCTCTTTAATGAGTTTAAGAAGCAGACGCATCCACATGCCATTATTCCGGTACGAATGAACGGGCATGCTGTTTCTGGTGATATCGTCCACCGGGTATTGGCGTTCGCTTTTGCCTATATTGCTTTAATATTTGTCAGCTGTATGGTGCTGATGATCGATGGGGTAGGATTTGAGGAGACGATCGGGGCTACTATCTCTTCGATCAGTAACGTTGGACCGGGACTTGGTAGTCTGGGACCGGTCGGAAACTATGCTGATGTTCCGGTGGTATCGAAATGGTTCTTGTCTTTTCTGATGATGGTCGGACGTTTGGAGATCTTTACGGTGCTGACAATCTTGTTGCCGGGGTTTTGGAAACAATAATACCAAAAAAGATAGTTCGGATATACGCTTTTGTCTAATTTTGCGTTATAATAGGTGCGAATCATAAAGACGTAAGATACATGATAGAATATATCAAGGGAGAGATAGTAGAACTGACACCGGCCAGGATGATCTTGGAATGTGCCGGAATCGGTTATGAACTGAATATCTCCTTGAATACATATACTTTTTATAATGGGAAACCGACCGGGAAGATTTACGTGTACGAAGTAATACGTGAAGATGCCCATTTGCTTTTTGGCTTTGCAGGAAAAGATGAGCGCGAACTGTTTCTGATGTTGACTTCCGTGTCGGGAGTCGGTCCCAATACTGCCCGGATGATCCTTTCTTCCCTGTCACCATCCGAATTGATCCGGGTGATTGCTGATAAGAACGAAACAGCTCTGACGTCAGTCAAAGGAATCGGATTGAAAACAGCTCAACGTATTCTAGTTGATCTCAAAAACAAGGTAAAGCCGATAGAGGGAATGACAGTGACAGGTGGCTCCTCTTCTGTCGCTGCCAGTGGTGCTGTCACAGAAGAAGCAGTGGCGGCATTGGTTATGCTTGGATTCCAGAAGGCCGCTTCGCAAAAGGCGGTTAACTCGATATTGAAAGGTTCGCCTGCACTGGCTGTCGAGCAGGTCATTAAAACAGCCCTAAGAATGCTTTAAGCAATGGATAATTGGCAATTGGCAATTTAGGAGAATTTGGAATTGTCGGTTGTCATTGTCTGTTGTCAATTGTCAATTAACATGAGAAGGACACTGAAATTTATACTCTGGATAACAATTCTACTGTTTGGTGCAGGTCTGTATTCTATGAATACGGATTTTCTGGCCTATGAGATGTCGTTGCCGGATACTGAACAGCTGGTCGTTCCGGATGATACGGTGCCGAAGGTGCGCACCCGCTTTCCGGTAGCTAAGACGGTCCCTGAAGAATATCAGGATCTTACCAAGCAGTCACCTGCTGACTTGAAGACGCCGGATAACGTGAAATCAGTGGTCGAATATGATATCAGAACCGGGACATATGTAGTCCGTACCAAGTTAGGTGATGCCGATCTGACTACTCCTATTTCGTTGACCCCTGAGGAATACCAGGATTATAGTTTCCAAAAATCCGTTCAATCCTACTATCGCCAGAAAAACGAGGAAGAATTTCAAAAGGCGGCTAATAAGCAGTTCAACTTAGCTGATATGCAGTTCAATATCGGTGCGGCGGAACGTATCTTTGGGCCGGGCGGTGTCCGGGTGAAAACGCAAGGTTCGGCCGAAGTGGAGTTAGGCTTGAAGCAGAATAAAACCAAAAATCCCTCTTTGCCGGAACGTGCTCGTAACCGTACCTTCTTTAATTTCGATGAGAATGTTCAATTGAATGTACAGGCATCGGTTGGTAGCAAAGTGAATTTCGATATGAACTATAATACCGAAACTTCTTTTGATTTCGACTCCAAAAAACTGAAATTAGCTTATACCGGGGAGGAAGATGAAATTATCAAGTCGCTGGAAGCCGGAAATGTAAGTATGACAACCAGTAACTCCCTAATCAACGGAGGAGCAGCCCTGTTCGGTATGAAAGCGGATCTCCAGTTCGGGAAGCTGCGAGTCAATGCGTTGTTTGCACAGCAGGAGTCGGAATCGAAAACGGTCAGTTCTAAAGGGGGCGTGCAGACAAAACCTTTCGAATTGACGATTGACCAGTATGACGAGAATCGTCACTTTTTCCTGTCACACTATTTTCGCGACCGCTATGATGAGGCGGTGAAGAACCTGAATACGATTTCCTCTCCCGTCACGATCAGCAAGGTGGAAGTTTGGGTGACAAACAAACGGGCTACTTATGACCAGGCGCGTAACGTGGTCGCTTTTGCCGATCTGGCCGAGCATGATAATATTTCGAATACGGCGGTCGTTTCTCCTTCGGGGGCGCTGTCTATCCCCTATAATAATACGAATACATTATATAATACCCTTAACCAACAATTTACCGGTGCTCGTGATATCAGCACGGTAAATCAGGCGTTGGGAGGAACTTTTGTTAACGGTACGGAGTATGAAGAAGTGGAAAGCGCTCGTTTGCTGGATGCGTCCGAATATACGGTCAATACGAAGTTGGGGTATATCTCGCTGAAAACACAGTTGCAGGCAGATGAGGTATTGGCTGTCGCTTACAATTATACTTATTCGGATGGAAAGACTTATCAGGTTGGTGAGTTCTCGACTGACAATCCTTCATCGGCTGCCTCTTGCCTGTATGTGAAGTTGTTGAAAGGAATTACCATGTCGCCTGATATGCCTTTTTGGGACCTGATGATGAAAAATATCTATTCATTAGGAGCTTACTCTGTCCAAAAAGAGAAGTTCAAGTTGAATATCATGTATCAAAGCGATACAACCGGTACGTATGTCAACTATTTGCCGGAAGGGGCGATTGCCAACCAAATCTTGTTACGAGTGCTGAACCTGGATAGCTATGATTCCAACAATCAGCCGCATCCGGATGGTATATACGACTTTATTGAAGGTGTGACCGTCCTTGCCGATAATGGGAAAATTATTTTTCCAAGTGTGGAACCATTCGGCTCCTATCTGCGTAAAAAGATTAACAATGATGCGATTGCTGACAAATATGTATTCCAGGAACTCTACGACTCGACATTGACTGTCGCCAGACAGATTGCTGAAAAGAATAAGTTCAAACTGGAGGGGGAATACAAAGCCTCTTCGGGTGCCGAGATACAGTTGGGAGCTTCCAACGTAGCGCGAGGTTCAGTGAAAGTAACGGCTGGAGGAGCGATATTAACCGAGAATGTAGATTATACTGTTGACTATACTTCCGGCGTGGTAACGATCCTGAACGAAAGTATTATTTCTGCAGGCACGCCGGTCAGCGTCTCGCTGGAAAACCAGACAGCCTATAACATGCAGCGTAAGACCATGATGGGATTGGACTTGAACTATCAGTTCAACCCGAATCTGATGGTAGGCGCTACCATCATGCACATGTCCGAAATGCCGTTGACCACCAAGACGACGATGGGCGACGAAGCGATAAAGAATACGCTCTGGGGTGTCAATATGGCTTATAAGGGCGAGAGTCAGTGGCTTACCAATATGTTCGACAAGCTGCCGTTGCTGAACCTAAGCAAACCCAGCCAGATATCTTTCAATGCGGAGTTCGCTCATTTGATTGCCGGGCATTACGAAAACAAGAACACGGGTGGATATTCGTATCTGGATGACTTCGAGTCGACACAGAGCAATTTTGACCTCTCCGACCCTTATCCCTGGCAGTTGTCCAGTGTGCCTTATGACGATGGTACGCCCCAATTGTTCCCGGAAGCCGGGCTGACCAATAATATCGATTACGGGAAAAGTCGTGCTTTGCTCGCTTGGTACACGATCGACGGATTGTTCACGCGTAAAAATTCTTCTTTGCGTCCGAAATATATTACGACAAAAGATTTGTCCAACCATTATGTCCGTGCTATCGAGACGAGAGAGTTGTTCCCGCAACGGCAGCAAAGCATGAGTGAAAGTAATACGTTGACAGTTCTGAACATGGCTTACTATCCGCAGGAACGCGGACCGTATAACTTGGATGCCGATAATATTAATCCTGACGGAACATTGCAAAACCCGGAAAAGCGTTTCGGTGGAATGATGCGAAAGATAGACCAGAGTGACTTTGAGACGGCGAATGTCGAATATATCGAATTTTGGATGCTCGATCCGTTCATTTATGATCGTCAGACAACAGGGGGGGATCTGTATTTTAATTTGGGTGAGATATCGGAAGACATATTGAAGGATGAAAAGAAGTTCTTCGAAAACGGATTGCCAATCGATGGCGATACGTCTAAGGTCGATTATACTGTTTGGGGTAAGGTTCCAAAACAGCAGAGTACAGTTTATGCCTTCGACAATACGGCAGGTGCACGTCTGTTGCAGGATGTCGGCCTGAACGGTTTATCCTCGGATGAAGAAAAGGAATATCCGGCTTACCAGGATTATCTGAATAAATTACGCCAGAAATTGAATGCGGTAACCCTAACCGAGATGGAGAACGATCCGTTACAGCTGTCCCCTTTCTTTGATCCGGCCGGTGACAAGTTCCACTATTTTCGTGGTTCGGACTATGATTCTCAGGAGGTGGATATCTTAACACGTTACAAACGCTATAATGGAACGGAAGGAAACTCGAAAGATATCAACGATTCGGGCGAGCGCTACAGCACTTCTTCCAAGACCGTGCCTGATGTAGAAGACATCAATCAGGACAATACTCTGAATAAAAATGAAAAATATTTCGAATACAAAGTCAGGATAACTCCGCAGGATACGGTTGTCGGTGAAAACTTCATTGCGGATAAACGTACTTCATCAGTAAGATTGGCGGATGGTACGACAGAATCCGTTACCTGGTATCAATTTAAGATTCCGGTAAAACAATACCAGCGTCGTGTGGGGGCAATCAATGATTTCAAGACGATTCGTTTCATGCGTATGTATATGACAGGATTTAAGGAATCGGTCGTGTTGCGCTTCGGTACTCTGCAATTGGTACGCGGAGAATGGCGATCCTACGAGCAGGATTTGTCCGATCCGAAGATGCCGCCCGCAGTGAAGGGTAAATTGGAAGTCTCGACTGTCAATATCGAGGAAAACAGTGACAGGGATCCGGTCAGCTATACATTGCCCCCGGGCGTCAGCCGTGTACTGGATCCAAGCCAGCCTCAGATCCGTCAGGAGAACGAACAGGCGCTTTCTTTAAAGATAACGGACCTTGCCGCTCAAGATGCACGTGCCGTGTATAAGAATACGAATTATGATTTGCGGCAGTATAAGCGCTTGCAACTGTTTACACATGCCGAGGCTCCGAAATTGGATGTAAACGATCTTGCAGATGGCGATCTCGCTGTTTTTATCCGCCTGGGATCGGACTATAAGAATAACTATTACGAATATGAAGTACCGTTGAAATTGACTCCGCACGGGGAGTATAACTATAACAATTCGGAACACCAGAAAATCGTTTGGCCGGCAGAAAACATGCTGAATTTCCGTTTGGAGATTTTGACGGACCTAAAACTGGAGCGTAACCGGGAAAAACGGTCCGGTACGAATGGAGTGTCTTTCCAGACTGTCTATTCTGGTAGGGATCCGGACAACGATGGTAATACGATCCGTGTCAAAGGTAATCCGAGTCTTTCCGAAGTGAAGACAGTCATGATCGGTGTGCGTAACGTGCGTAATAAGTTGAAGAGTGGGGAAGTTTGGGTGAACGAATTGCGCCTGACCGACTTCAATGAAGAAGGTGGGTGGGCTGCTAATGCGAATTTGAATGTTGCGCTTTCCGACTTGGGAACGGTGAATGTGGGCGGACGTATCGAAACGGCTGGTTTCGGTGCTCTCGACCAGTCGTTGAACGAACGCCGGATGGAAGACTTCAAACAGTATAACGTGGCGACCTCTATCGAATTGGGTAAGCTGTTCCCGGAAAAGGCGCAAGTCAGTATCCCGTTCTATTATGCTTATTCGAAGGAAACATATGATCCGAAATACAATCCGCTGGATCAGGATGTCAAGTTGAAGGATGCTATCGACAAGGCGGAAACGAAAGCCGAGAAGGACTCGATTCGTAATTATTCTCAAGATAGGACGGTTATCAAGAGTGTTTCGTTTAATAATGTGCGTGTGAATATCAAGAGTAAGAACCCGATGCCTTACGATCCGGCAAACTTCACGCTCGGGTATTCGTACAGCATTAATGATAAGAAAAACCCGGAGACTGAATATGAAACGACAAAGGATTACCGTGCCAATTTCGCCTATAGCTATGTGCCTTATGTCAAGCCGATCAAGCCATTCGATAAGTTATTGAAGAAAAACAACGGTTATACGCGCTATGCCAAGCAATTGGCGTTTAATGTGGCTCCGTCTATCAACTTCCAGACGGCCATGATGCGGAATTATTACGAAATAAAATTACGCGACCTGACAGGAGCGGCAACAGGTGTCCCCAACGATATACCAGTGACATTCAGCCAGAACTTCTATTGGGACCGTGCTTTCAGTTTGAACTGGGCTTTTACGAATAACCTGAACATAACGTTCAGTTCCGGTACGAATGCCCGTATCGAAGAACCGTATGTGCAGGTGAATAAGGAACTGAACCCGGACGGTTACCAGTTATGGAAAGATTCCGTGAAGAAGAGCATCGCTGATCTGGGAACCCCGATGAAGTATGACCAGCAGTTTATGGCGACCTGGCAGTTGCCGTTGCAGCTGATCCCGGTTCTGGATTGGACCAATGCTTCTTTGAGCTACAATGCTACTTACAACTGGGATCGTGGAGCGACGGTAAGCGAAGATATCGAGATGGGTAATACGATCAAGAACCAGCGTCAGTTCGATTTGCAGGCGAACTTGAACCTGTTATCTCTCTACAACAAAAACAAATATTTGAAGAAGATCAACCAGAAGTTTAACAATACCCGGACTACGGCTAAAAAAACGGAGAAGAAGAAAAAGCCGAAATTGGAAAAAGAAATTGTCTTGAGTCCGGACAGCGCTACGGTTGTCGAGCATGGAATGTTTACGAAAAAGGTGCAAATCACGGCCAGAAGAACGGACGGGCGTGTCTACAAAGTCAAGTTCAAGCCGATCAACTTCGCACAAGTTAAGATTTTGAACCAAGACACGGTGCGCTTGAAGTTGACGATCATACCGGGACCGGCCCCTACTGAGGATTTTCTTTACAAGGCGGTTGAACACAGTGCCCGCTTTTTGATGATGGTGCGCCGTTTCAATATTCAGTTTACGAACTCTGCCGGTATGATGCTGCCCGGTTTCCGTCCGGAGATCGGTGATATCTTTGGCCAGGGACGTTCTTCATTCGGACTTTCCCCGGGGATCGGTTTTGCGTTCGGTGACGTGCGTCGTAGCTATATAGACGAGGCATATGAAAAAGGCTGGCTGATTACGGATACCGAGAGAGACGTGAATGCCGCAGTCATGACCAGTACGAAAAATCTGAATATACGGGCGAACCTCGAACCGATCACTGGATTGAAGATCGACTTGACGGCTCTTCGCAACGATACGCGTAATACGGAAATACAATTTATGTATGAAGGTATGCCGGAGATTATGGGGGGAAACTTTACCATGACGACAATCGCGTTGGGAAGCGCATTCGGAGGCAGTGGCAATGCTATGAATAACTATTCTTCGAAAGCTTTTGACAAGTTGTTGGCAAACCGCGAGATCATTGCCCAACGTATCGAAAGCAAGTATTCCGGCTTGAAATATCCGGATGTGGGCTTTATCCATGATAAAGGCTTGGGAGGAATGCCTTATAATCCGGGAACAGATAATGTGAACGGCGTCAACCGGAATTCGGCGGATGTCCTGATTCCTGCATTTCTGGCCGCTTATACCGGTAAGGACCCGAAGAAGGTAGGCTTGACGGCTTTCCCTTCGTTGAAGAGCATGTTGCCTAACTGGCGCGTTACTTACGACGGCTTGATCAAGATTCCGGCTGTCAAGAAATATTTCAAGAGCTTGACGTTGAGTCACCAGTACCGTTGTTCTTATTCGGTAGGTGCTTTCACATCCTTCTTGAATTGGGTGGATGCCGGGCAGGACGGACTGGGATATATCCAGTCGATTCTGAACGATAACCCGACACCATCGTCTCCTTATTCGATTTCGTCTGTCAGCCTTACCGAAGCGTTTAGTCCTTTGTTGGGTGCAGATGCGACGCTGTTGAATAACGTGACGGTTCGGGCGGACTATTCGACTACCCGCAATTTAAGCCTGAACACGACATCCTACCAATTGGTCGAAGCACTTTCCAAGAAAGTGACGATCGGTTTGGGTTACAAATATGCCGAGTTCAACAAGGTTTTGAAGATGAAGAAAACGCGTGATTTCAGCAATGACCTCACCGTTCGCCTCGATTTCTCGTTCAACAAGATGCAGTCGTTGATTCGTAAAATCGACACGCAACTGACGCAGGCTACTAGCGGTAACATCGCAAAGACAATCTCCTTCTCGGCTGATTACGGTTTGAGCCGTGCGTTGACGGTCCGTGCATTCTATGATATTCAGATCAATGAACCGTTGATATCGAGTGCATCTTATCCGACTTCAAACTCAAACTACGGTATCAGCTTGCGGTTCTCTCTTGCACAATAATCCAGTTTCTCTATCACTCTATCACACTTTGTTTTGCAAGCATTGACAAACATGGTGTGCAAGGAGTGATACATACCGGATTCCTGTATCACACTTGTATCACTACCTGCCGTTGAAACGGGTAGCCGGTATTGTTTACAAAAACGCAGGGAACCGTGCCGATATACATCTGTGTGGAGATAGTTCCCTCAACATAAAGGTCCTTTTTTACTAAAACAAGTAGGAAAAGAACGAAAAGCAAGCAGAAAAGTTTGGTAACATGCCCATCTTCCGCCTTTCTACACCCGGATGTTACCGCTCTCCACACCCGGATGTCCGGAATGGCTACACCCGGATGTCCGGAACTCGTACTTCTTACCAATCAATCTTTTGAATACCTTTGCTTTGGAGGAAAGTATTCGCCTTGCTGAAGTGTTTACAGCCGAAGAAACCATGGTCAGCAGAGCGTGGAGACGGATGCACGGTTGTCAGCACCAAGTGTTTATGGGTGTCGATAAGGGAGATCTTCTCTTTTGCATAACTTCCCCACAGCATGAATACCAGATTCTCACGTCCATCGCTCAATTTCTTTATCACTGCATCTGTAAAAGTTTCCCATCCCATATTCCGATGTGAGCCGGTTTCGTGAGCCCGTACAGTCAGGACCGAGTTCATAGGAAACACGCCTTGCTCTACCCAACGGTCCAGATTGCCGGATGTGGGGATCGGTTTGCCTAAGTCTTGGTGTATTTCTTTGAATATGTTGGCCAGTGATCCAGGAATGGGAACTCCTTGCGGGACGGAGAAGCAGACTCCGTAATATTGCCCCGGATTGGGATAAGGGTCTTGTCCAAGTATAACAACCTTCACTTTCTCGAATGGACAGGCATTAAAAATATGGAAGATCTGGTGTCCGGGAGGAAGCACATGTGCGCTTCTGTATTCGTTCTTGACAAATGTGACCAACTGCTCAAAGTATGGCTTATCAAATTCTTCCTGAAGGCGTTTTCGCCAGCTTTCTTCTATTTTGACATTCATGGCATAGCATGTTAATTGGGACAATGCAAAAGTATATAATTTACAAGAGATTATCAAGAAGACAACAAAGATACGACGGATATCTTATCCGGATATTGACTTAATTCTACAATAAATGTGTATAGTCACAAACTCCCTGAAAATATTTCAGAATAAACGCAAACTTATCTTTCAAAGAGATTCAAATTGTATCTTCTTTTTGAAATAAACAAATAAAAAACTGACAGCCACCGATAAGTTAACTATATTTGTCAGCAGATAAGAAGTTACATGCAAAAAAATGACAAAATAAAACTTAATTCCTACCTGGCTCCCCTTTCCTTTTTATATGGAATTGGGATATGGTTGCGAAATCGACTTTTTGATTGGGGTATTTTACATTCCGAACAATATTCTATTCCTGTGATCTGCATAGGAAACTTATCTGTAGGAGGAACGGGTAAAACTCCCCATACAGAATATATCATACGTTTACTGAAAGATAAATATCGCATTGCAGTATTAAGCCGAGGGTACAAAAGAAAAACATCGGGGTTTATTCTTGCTGATTCTGAAAGTTCCAGTTTGGAGATCGGAGATGAACCTTTTCAAATGAAAAATAAATTTCCGGATATACTTGTCGCTGTCGACGCTAATCGCCGCCGGGGGATTCAAAATCTTTTATCCCTCCCTGAAAAAGACAGACCTGAAGTAATTTTGTTAGATGATGCATATCAACATAGATATGTGCACCCTTCCCTTTCGATCGTGTTGAGTGACTACCATCGTTTATTTTATAATGATAAACTAATGCCTACCGGACACCTGAGAGAACCGATAAGTAATATAAACCGAACAGATATCGTGGTTGTTACTAAATGCGACGAAGATATGAAGCCGATCGATTTTCGTGTTATTGAAGAAAATATGAAGTTGCGGGCTCACCAGTTACTTTTTTTTACCAGCATCGTTTATGGAGAAGTCAAACCTGTATTCCCCTCGGAAGCTCGTTTCTTAAACCATAAAAATATTGGAAAAGAAGATGATATATTGTTGATATCAGGTATTGCAGTTCCCACTCCATTTATTCGTGAGGCAGAAAAGTATTCAAATAAAGTGTTGCCGGTCGTTTTTCCTGATCATCATACGTTTAGCAAGTCAGATTTCAAGAAATTGGATGTGATATTCGAAAAGATGACTTCACCGGGAAAATTGATCTTAGTAACAGAAAAAGATGCAGCACGTTTAAAAAACAGTCCTCTTGTTCCGGAAAGTTGGAAGAAATATTTATATTATCTACCGATTGTAATCAGGTTTTACAATGAGCAGAGTTTTAATGAGACAATAAAAAAACATATTATCACATTTCCTAAAAATAATATATTACAAAACAAATATGAGTAACAGGACAGAAATATCAACATTAGGCGAATTCGGTTTGATTCGCCACCTAACTGACAGGATTGAAATAAAGAATAATAGTACGATAAAGGGCGTAGGCGATGATGCGGCAATCCTCTCCTATGAGGATAGACAAGTGCTTGTCACCACCGATCTATTATTGGAAGGTATTCATTTCGACTTGACTTATGTACCTTTAAAACATCTCGGATATAAATCGGCTGTTGTAAATTTCTCCGATATTTATGCCATGAACGGCCAGCCTAAGCAGATCACTGTATCACTTGGTATTTCCAAACGTTTTTCTGTTGAGGATGTAGAAGATTTTTATGCTGGGCTAAAGTTGGCCTGTGATGTGTATGGAGTCGATATTGTCGGAGGAGACACTTCTGCTTCTTTAACAGGGCTTTGCATCAGTATCACTTGTATTGGGGAAGGAGAAAGAGACAAAGTTGTTCTTCGCAGTGGAGCCCAAGAAACGGATTTGATATGTGTTTCCGGGGATTTAGGAGCTGCTTATATGGGATTGCAATTATTAGAACGCGAAAAAAGGATATTTAAAGGTGAAAAAGATTTCACACCGGATTTTACAGGCAAAGAATATCTGTTGGAACGTCAATTGAAGCCGGAAGCTCGTAAAGATATTATAGAGATGCTTCGTCATGCGGGGATTATCCCTACAGCAATGATGGACATATCAGACGGTCTGTCTTCCGAACTTTTGCATATTTCAAAAGAAAGTAATGTCGGATGTCGCGTATATGAAGATAGAATTCCTATCGATTATCAAACGGCTGCAATGGCTGAACAATTTAATATGAATTTGGTAACTGCAGCTTTAAATGGTGGTGAAGACTATGAATTACTTTTCACTGTTCCTCTCACTGATCATGATAAAGTATCTGAAATGAAAGGTGTTAAAGTAATCGGTCATATTACAAAACCCGATCTCGGTAACTACTTGGTAGGTCGTGATGGAGGCGAAGTCGAACTAAAAGCACAAGGCTGGAATTCTTTGGAAGAATAAAAATCAGTAAAAAGTAGCTCTGCCTATTGCAAGACTCAAAAAAGATTCATATCTTTGCACCCGTTAAACAAAACAACGGTGCCATAGCTCAGTTGGTAGAGCAAAGGACTGAAAATCCTTGTGTCCCCGGTTCGATTCCTGGTGGCACCACCTGTAAAACTCCGAAATGCTTTATTATCAAGCGTTTCGGAGTTTTTCGTTTTAGTCACTACACCCAATAGTCACTATAAAAGTCACTATTTAAATCCCAGTAAACCTGCTTAAATCGCTTTGATTAAAGGCTATTTAAAGTCTTCTTTTAATCTTAACCCCAATCAAAGTACAATAGCAATAGACAGCTTTGATGCACAATAAAACATAGTGACTACTTTTCCTTTAGTTAGATAGTCACTATCTCACACCTTCCCTTAAGTTTCTCAACTCGCTTTGCCTTCTTCCTTCCCCCATCCTATGACTTTTCAAAAATCCCAATGACACGATGATACTTTGACCTTATTGAACTTTTTGACCTTTTGACCCTTTCCAATGACGCTTGTATTCACTTCCTCTGAACAAACAAACCACCGACCGGAATATTTCAGTTCATTATTCTAATAGAGTATGAACCATAGCTTCCTGTCATCATGATATTCCCATTCCATATCCAGACATTTCCTAATTGTTCCATTTCCTTGTCTTGTCTGCCATAACCTCAATTGATCAGCTTATGCTCTACGTTCAATACAGCCAATACCGGTTCATCTGCCCGAAATATGTTCCATCTAACATAAAAGAACTTGAATCATTGTCTGCTGAAACAAATATAGGCAGAACTTTGAACGGATGACATCCGGTTTATCAAGCAGTCTTTTATCCGTTCATTGCATCGTAGGACCAAAGTCCCCAAAGAGTTAAGTTTACAGATTCAACATTCATTGATTCTCCCTCTTTCGCGAAGCGAAACAGCGAATTTATTCGCTCCGTTGCGCAGCAATCGGCAAGTTACCCTTGTGAGGACAAACTCGTTTTGTAATGACAAGGGTACAACTTGCTTGGCTCTGTCTGCAAAATAGGCTATCGCCTCCCCGTATAGCTGTCGACCACTTTTCGGGATTTTCCCAGATTGTCTACTTTTCAGGCCTTACAGTAATCCGATGATTCAAAATTCAATTTACCATAAACACCAAGTATCATAGATTTCCGTTCCTTTGTACACAAAGCTTGTGTTTCCCATGTACCCAAGAACTGCACGCAAAAAATCCTTATCTTGATAACCCTCAGCCTTCAGAACGCCGAACCCATATACAAGACTATCCTAAGACTTACATAACTCGAACACAAAGTGCATGGTACTCTTGTATATTGAGCGCTCGCCACGATTGACTGAACATCCCAATGCGCAAAGTTATAACAACCATGCTATCAGCAAGCAAAGATACCAACAACAAGAGGGAACAAAGTATCTTAGTCTATCACACCTTGGTAAGAATTTGAAAGACAGGCCGGAAAACTATCCTTTTTTAGTCAATTTAGGCTTGCAGGATTTGTTAAGCAAGTTGTACTTTTGTGGGCACAAAATTCGTTTTGCCCACTCAAAAGTAACTTGCCGTCTGCTACCGCAGCGGAGCGATAAATCGCTGTTTCGCTTTGCGAAAGAGGACGTTTAAGGGAAAACGAACCTACCAAAAGCAACTAGAGTTACAAGCATAGTTATTACAAAGCATCTCGGTTGTCCGGTTGTTTGTTTTCAGTTGCTTCAATTCATTTTTCCTTCAAACAGTGCTATCTTAGACTATTGAATGCTTAATACCTTGTTCACTTGTTCTTAGATATATAATAACTGCACAACGCTATCACCATCAATTCATAGTTGCCAAAATCACATTACTTTCAATACAAGTTATCTGATAATTGAATAGTATTCACAGATTTAATTTCTGAATTCCAATAATACATAGAATTAGTTGTAAAAGCCAATGTTGTCCTAAACGATTTATAGGTACGATGAATATGAGGTTGTTATAGATAACAACCGCTTCAAAGCTTTTTTGCCCCCATTTATATCACTCCAGCTGGCTCTGGCGGAGGTGTAAATGGCTCATTCAACCACTTTTCGAGC
>OGXQ01001216.1_pt1 | contig 19848 bp, 18 predicted proteins | sample 1576291 | NCBI WGS metagenome assembly OGXQ01 (sample SAMEA3541575, study PRJEB24748) | human gut metagenome | biome: human gut; feature: human-associated habitat; material: faeces | place: China | collected 2012 | reverse complement strand
GGGCAGTCATTACCTGTCTTACCAAGGCCTACTTTAGTTTTGACAGCACTCCGGTCAGTTCAAAAATCAGTTTTTACACTCAAAGCGGAACGTACATTCTTCTCTAAAACTATTTTTCAACAAGACAACTACTAATCAATTTTTCCAGCATATCGTTGCTGGCATTTGCCGACCTGACGCTTGCGGCTATCATCTCGTCTTTTGAAACATCCGTAAAATCGATTTCAAATCTACCATTATGCAAGCATAACTGCTCTATGTATATCCTCTGAGTTCTTCCATTGCCTTCTCTAAAAGGATGGATCATATTAATCTCACCCAGGTAATAGGCTAGTCTCTCGCTCATTTCTTCCTTATCGGTTATGTCAGCTAAGAAATTTTCCTTTTTCAGCTTACGATACAAATCATCAAACTGGCTTTCGATAAACTGCACCAAACAGAAAACGGTTCCTTTGGAAATATCAACCGTTCTCGTCTTGCCCGCCCAAGAATATACATCACTGAATAAATGCTTATGTATAGAACAAAGATGCTTAAAAGAGAAATCTCCAGTAACGCCTTGACCTACAAGTTCTGCCTGGCGTACTGCTGAATAGTCTCTTTCAGCCTCGTGCAATGTGTCTAAATCTCTTATATCCAGTTTATTCTTTAATACATTTGTTCCCGGATAACAGTACTTAGCATCCTGTTCATCATCATAGAAATAATCATACTCTTGATCCTTCAACCTGCTTCTTGGATACTCTGTATTTCTTATTTAATTCTGAAATTGCATCTGTAGCAGAAACCTCAACCTGAGATTTGCTTCTTACAGGTCCCAGAATTCTTACATTTTCGATTGCTCTGAGCTTCAGACCGACAATTGTAACTGTCTCATTGGAGGCAAACTGTCCGCCCATCAGTTCTTTTTTCTTCGTCAGCTGATATCCTGGTCCGAATAATGCTTCCACATGCTCCTGTGTCAGATGAATGTGTCTTGCAGATACCCCTACCGGAACCAGATATCCCGGTTCTTTTTCGGAAGATTTCTGTTTTTCTACAGCTTCCAGAACCATCTTTGTAATCAAAGCTACATTATTATTGTCCATATTAATTCTCCTCATCAATGCATGCCCGCCCTTAAATCCGGCTGTAGCACAAGAACATATGCGAGCTGATCCGCTCGCATATGCTCTCATTTACAACCGTTACCGCTGACTGAAATGATTCGGGCATTTTTTTGAAACCAAAACTTATTTGATTGCCGGAAGAATTTTTTCTACGTCTGTGTGTGGTCTTGGGATTACGTGTGTTGCCACTAATTCACCAAGTCTTCCTGCTGCTTCTGCACCTGATTCTACTGCAGATTTTACAGCTCCAACGTCTCCACGAACCATTACTGTTACCAGTCCGGAACCGATTTTTTCTGTTCCGACTAAAACTACGTTTGCAGCTTTTAACATTGTATCTGCTGCTTCAATAGATGCTACAAGACCTCTAGTTTCAACCATTCCTAATGCTTCCTGTGCCATTCTTCGTTCCTCCTTCAATTCTACTTTTGTTTCCGCCTGCTCTGCCTTCTTAGCGCTCTTCCTTACTCTCTGTACGGTTTTGGCCGGCGCTTTGGCTGCAGTTGTTTTCTTTCTTGCGGCAGGCTTTGCAGTTGTCTTTGCACTTTCCTGCTCTGCCGGTTTCTTTTCCTCTGCCATAAGGGCTGCCTCCTAACGTATCCGATTGACGCTCTTATTAATCAATTTGATGATCTCTTCATGGGGACTCGGAATCACCGTATAACATACCGGCTCTTTGATTCCATTCGCTGCGGCAGCTTCAATGGCTTGTGTTACAGCGGATACATCGCCACGGATAATGATCGTCACAAGACGTCCGCCGAGTTTTTTCTCCCAGGTGATCATCTCAACATCTGCGGTTTTACACATAATATCGACAGCATCGATAGCCGCTGTTACACTCGGGATTTCAAAAAATCCATAACACTGTCCCATGAGACTTCTCCTTTACTTTCTGTAGTCCTTAATTATACAGTTGGAAGGATTTTTTCTACGTCGTTGTGTGGTCTTGGGATTACGTGTGTTGCTACTAATTCTCCAAGTCTTCCTGCTGCATCTGCTCCTGTCTCAACAGCTGCTTTAACAGCTCCAACATCTCCACGAACCATAACTGTCACAAGTCCGGATCCGATTTTCTCTGTTCCAACTAATGTTACCTCAGCTGCTTTTGTCATTGCATCTGCTGCTTCGATTGCTGCTGTAAGTCCTCTTGTTTCTACCATTCCTAATGCCTGCTGTGCCATTGCCATTTTTAAATCCTCCTAAATCTCTTCAATCTCTTCTTTGTTTATTTTGTGTGGTGTTCCTTTGTCGAACGCGCTGATCTTCAACATCTTTTCCGTATCCTCTGTCGGTCTTGCGATCTCATATTCATTCACAACACCTGCCAGCTGCTCTGCTTTGGCTTTTGCCGCCTCCAGCGCTGCCTGCACGTCAGAGACACTTCCTCGAAACTTGATCATCACGATCAGCGGTACCGGTAATTCATCTGCATTACCCGGTTTGTTTTTATCAAAATTCTCCAGCCAGACGTTTCCTGCCTTGCATCCTGCATCCGCTGCTGCAAAGGCGGTCGCCAGACCGAAAACTTCAAGCATGCCTACTGCTTCTGCCATATCCATTCTCCTTCTCTGGAATGGCCGTCACTATTTGTTGATAATAGCGATCTTCAGACCTTCCATTGCAAGATTTGTTCTGTGAGCTTCGTTGATCTCCTCTAACGGGAATTCGTGAGTGATCAGCTCATCCATCGGAAGTCCAATTCCTTTTGCTCTCTTTAAGAAATCAAATGTTGTAGCATAATCTCTTAAAGTATATACCCAGGATCCTACCAGTGTGATCTCTTTTGAACACAGGTCGAAGTGTGGGTTGATCGTTGCATCTCCACCATTGATGAAGAATCCGAGTTCACAGAGTCCTCCACCGTTTCTGATGAATTTGTAGATATTTGCATGTGCCACAGGAGATCCTGTACACTGGAATGCAAAGTCTGCTGCGTATCCGCCGAATGCATCTTTTACACCCTGTGCGAGTGCATCGATTCCCTGGAAATCTTTGAAGTTTACAGATTTCTCTGCGCCCATCTTCTTCGCAAAGTCAAGTCTCTTCTGCTCTCCGTCAACTGCTACGATATTCTCGATACCCATCGTACGGAGAACTGCGATACAGATCAGACCGATCGGTCCGCATCCCTGAACAACAACTCTGCTGTTGAATCTTAAGATACCTGTTGTCTTTGCTCTCTCTACTGCATGTACCAGTACTGCACATGGTTCGATGAGGATTCTGGATTTCAGATCCAAATCACTTACATTAAATACTGTAGATCCCTCGCGGATCAGGATGTAATCTGAGAACCATCCGTTCAGATGAATGTCATCATCCGGAAGAAGTCCGTACACATCTGCTCCACCTACGTTTTTCTTGTTCAGGTCGAACATCTCGATATCCGGATCATCTTTAAAAATCATACAGGTAACAACCTTATCCCCAACCTTTAATGGTTTTCCTGCACTGTCAACTTTTACATTTTTACCCATTTTTACGATCTCACCGGTTCCCTCGTGACCAAGAGCTACCGGGATCAGTCCAAATGGATCTTTTTTAAATTCGTGTGCATCTGTTCCACAGATACCGCATCCTTCTACTTTGACAAGAATGTCTCCGTCGCCGACTTCCGGCATCGGGAATTCTTTTACTTCATAATTTTCCAGAGCTGTCAGCATTGCTACATGTGCTGTCTTTGGAATTTCATTGCTTCCTGTGTTTGCTTTTGCTACAGGTGCTTTTACTGCCGGTTTTCCTTCCAGCATGCTTTCCAGAACCTGTTTTACAACTGCTTCCACACTTGCTGAGTTCATTTCCATGTTTGTTTCCTCCTATTTATACTTCCTGACGAAACTGTCTGCATTCCATTAACGAATGCACAGGCTGTCTGTCATTACGCAACGTCTTCTCTTTGTGAATGTGCTTGCGCTTGTGAGTCCTTCGCCAGTTCTGCTTGCGATCGTAAACGTACAATATCCTTCTCCGCCGAATCCAAGGGCTGCATAAGATGGTCCGTTTTTCACAAGAATTGCTGTATCGATTGCTTTTGCATATTTTGTAATGTTATCCACATTCTTAGAGTGAATATGAGCGGAATGTCTGTTGCCGTGTTCCAGCCATACTGCCTGTTCTACCGCATCATCAAAATCTTTCGCTCTTACAACTCCAAGAATTGGCATCATCAGCTCTTCTGCAATCAGAGGATGTTCCTTCGGTCCTTCAAATGTAATGCATCTGATGTTATCCGGAACTGTGATTCCAATCATTCCAAGAAGTGTCTTTGCATCACGTCCTACACATTTTCTGTTCAAACGTCCGCCTTTTAACACAACTTCTGTCAGAGCATCCTGCTCTTCTTTGGAAATCATGTAACATCCCTGTTCACTTACCATGTAATGAAGAAGTTCATCTGCGATAGAATCTACCGCAACAATCTCTTTTTCTGCGATACATGGAAGATTGTTATCGAATGTACATCCGTTTACGATATCTTCTGCTGCTTTTCTGATATCTGCTGTCTCATCGACCAACGCCGGCGGATTTCCCGCACCTGCTCCGATTCCTCTCTTACCAGAAGAAAGAACTGCTGTCACAACTCCCGGGCCTCCGGTTGCTGCGATCAGATGGATGTCTTTATGCTTCATCATAATATCGCTTGTTTCCATTGTCGGATGCTCCACTGTCACTGCAATGTTCTCTGGTCCGCCAACTTCTACAGATGCTTCATTCAGCAGATTTACTGCATAAATAGATGTTTTGATCGCTGCCGGATGCGGATTGAATACGACTGTATTTCCTCCTGCCAGCATACCGATCGTATTGCAGAGTACTGTCTCACTCGGGTTCGTACATGGGGTGATCGCTCCGATCACACCAAATGGTCCCATCTCGATCAGCGTCAGTCCTCTGTCTCCTGACCATGCGGTTGTTGTAATATCTTCCGTTCCCGGTGTCTTCTCAGCAACCAACTGGTGTTTCAAAATTTTATGTCCTACATTTCCCATGCCTGTTTCCTCAACACCCATACGTGCAAGGATTTCTGCATTTTCTTTGATCTTCTCTCTGATCTTGGAAATGATTGCCTCTCTCTGGTCCATAGACATCTTCGCAACGATCTTCTGTGCCTTTTTCGAAGCTTCAATTGCTTCATTCATGTCAGAAAATACGCCTTTTTTTCCAGATACATCGGAAGAAATCTGCATTTTAGCTACCACTTCCTGTACGATGTCCTGTACCATTTTTTCATTTACAGACACGCCAATACCTCCTCAAAAATCTCTTTGCCATAGGCTGCTATCGCAGTGTCTTCTTCAGCACTTCCTCCGCTAACGCCCAAAGCTCCGATTATTTTGCCATCTGCTTTTAGCGGCTCTCCGCCTCCGAAGATCACAATCTTGCCCTGATTGGTAAACTGGATCCCGTACAACGACTGTCCTGGCTGGCTTAAATGACTAAGTTCTTCCGTTGACATCTTGAGGCTCGCTGAAGTAAATGTTTTATTAAGTGCTATATCAAAGCTTGCTATGTACGCATCATCCATACACTGGACTGCAACAGGGCGACCTGCCTGATCAGATACCGCAATCACAACATTGACACCCATTTCCTGTGCATATGCTTTAACTTTTTCAATCAGAGCATTTGCCAGCTTTAAGGTCATCTTGTTCTTATTGCACCGACAGACATGTCCTTCCCCGTGATGCGCATGCTGTCCATTCATTTGTCCCAGCACTGCCTCCACAGCTTTGGAAATATCCTGTTCGTTCATAGCAGTCCTCTTTCTAAAGTTAGTTCAGTCCTAACTGATCCATAACTTTCTTTGTGATAGATGCTACCAGATCTGCATCCGGTGTCTCTTCTGTTTTTGCAGCACCGCATCCGCCTCCGCATGAATGACAGCTTGGTTTTCCAGCTTTTGCATTTGGACACAGATTTGCAGGGTGTTTTCCACTCAGACCCATCTGTCTTCTGATCTCATAAAGTTTTTCAACCTGCTCTTTATTCAGCTCCTGTGGTCCACCAATCTGCATTGTCTGCCATAACAGACGAGCGTAGAACTCTACAGATTCCATCTTATGGTAAGCGTTCAGTAAGGAATCAGAATATGTCAGTGCTCCGTGGTTCTCAAGCAGAACTGCATCGAAATACTGCAGGTGCTCAGATACTGCATCCGGAATCTCTACTGTAGAAGGTGTACCGTATTTTGCGATCGGAACACATCCAAGAGCGATAACTGCTTCCGGCATGATTGGCTGTGTCAGAGGAATACCAGCGATTGCAAATGTTGTAGCATACAGCGGATGCGCATGTACTACTGATTTTACGTCCGGTCTCTCTTTGTATACACGTAAGTGCATTTTAATTTCAGAAGAAGGTCTGAATCCTTTGTTTGCCTGAAGTACGTTTCCGTCCAGGTCTACTTTACAAATATAATCAGGTGTCATAAAACCTTTGCTGACCCCTGTTGGTGTACATAATACTTCGTTCTCGCTGATTCTTACGGAGAAGTTTCCGTCGTTTGCAGCAACCATCCCACGATTATAAACTCTTTTCCCAATTTCACACATCTCTTTTTTGATTTCGTATTCGTTTTGCATCCTTTTTTCCTCCTTGGATTCTTAAAACAAACCTTTTGATTCTTGTTGGTTCTTGTCTTATATTACCACACAAACCCACAACAGTCAACTTTTTAAGGTGTTGTTTTTGTTGTTTTTCTGTTTATCCTCCGATCTGACACTCAACCCCTGAAAACTCTTCTGCCACTTTTAGGAGCATCTGCATTTTCTCATTGGCCGGCGGCTTAACCTCACCCATAAGATAAGGTCTGTTCAGACCGTCATATTTGTCCTGTCCCAACCTGTGATAAGGGAGCAGGTGCAGTCGTTTTACATGACCAAGCTCTCTCGTAAATACTGCAATATCCCTGATTTCTTCCGGTGTATCATTGAATCCCGGAATGACCGGAATCCGGATACTGAGCTCTGTCATCCCGGAAGCGGCAATTTTTTTTGCATTTTCCAGCATCAGTTCATTGCCGCGTCCTGTAAATTCTTCATGCTTTTTCGAATTCATATGCTTGATATCCAGCAGATACTGATCCAGATATGGAAGAATCTCCTCGATCACACTGTAATCTGCACATCCCATACTTTCCATCGCTGTCGTGATCCCGGCCTCATGAGCAGCCCGCAGCATATCTCTTGCAAATTTCGGCTGACAAAGGCTCTCTCCTCCGGACAGAGTCAGCCCCCCGCCGGTTCTTCTGTAGTATGTTCTGTCCTTTTCCACCGTCTTCATCACTTCGCCGACTGTGGTATCCTCTCCGATGATCTTCGGCTCTCCCTGTACCATCATAGTCTCGATTTCATATGACTGAGATTCCGGATTACAGCACCATCTGCAGTGAAGCACACAGCCTTTTAAAAAGACGATCGTACGGATTCCGTTACCATCATGGATCGAATATCTCTGGATATCGAAAATCCGTCCTTTTGTTTTTAAGTAATCTTCCATGTCGCACACCTTTCTGCCTGTATCCTAAAATCCCTGCTCTGTTCTGCGGATGATGTCATCCTGCAGTGACTTGGACAGTGTTGTGAACAATGCGCTGTAGCCTGCCACACGTACGACCAGGTGCTTGTACTGTTCCGGATGTTTCTGCGCATCCAGAAGTGTCTCTCTGCTGACAACATTAAACTGCATATGGCTTCCCTTCTGATCAAAGTAAGAACGGATCAGCCCTACAAAGTTCTCCAGTCCATTTCTTCCGCTGAGTGCAGAAGGATGGAATTTCTGATTAAATAAGGTACCGTTTGATGCAATGTAATGATCCAGTCTGGAAACAGAGTTCGCAGCCGCTGTCGGACCATTGACATCTTTTCCTGCAGACGGAGACACACCATCGGCCACCGGCTGATATGCCAGACGTCCATCCGGAGTCGCTCCCGTCTGTGCACCGAGCGGTACATTGGCGGATACCGGATAAAGCCCCGCCTGGAAGGAACCGCCTCTCGGATTTTTGTAATTCTGAAGAGGTTCTGTATAGGTGTAGGCAACATCTCTTGCAAATGCATCTACTTCCGGAATATCATTTCCGAATTTCGGCACTTCTTCGATCAGCTTCAGGATTCTTTCCCCGTTTGCCTTTACTTCCGGTGCTTCGGATGCCGCAACTACAGTATTTAAAATTGCAGCGACCTCTTTTTCACCGATCGTCTTTCCGGCTTCTTTAAGCTCATTCGCAATCTTAGCCGTCATGGCGGCCACATCTTCCGCTCCAAGTCCCTTGCCATAATTTGTTGCAAGCGCTTCTTTGAGTTCTCCCATCGTGATCTTCTTCTCATCATAGACAAGTGTTTTTACCGAATAGAGGGAATCTGCCATATTGGCAACCCCAAATCCCTGCGGACCGGTAAAGTTGTAGACAGCTCCACCTTCCTGCACTGTCTTTCCGACTTTCATACAGTCATCCACCATGGACGACAAAAACGGAAGCGGACATCGCTCTGCATGCGCCATATCTATGGCATTATCAGCATTGACCAAAAGCTGGATCGCATAATCCATCTGCTTTTTATATGCATCATAGAACTGTTCAAATGTCGTCATGTCCTCCACATTACCTGTTGCCGGACCGATGCGGACACCTTTGTCCATTCCATTAGAAAATACCAGCTCCAGCGGACGGCACATATTGAAAAACGCCGCATCATGCCATCCTTCTGTCTTACCGGACTTCTGTGGTTCCACACATCCAATGATGTTATAATCTCTTGCATCCCGCAGAGTCAGTCCTCTGCTCATCAGAGACGGTATGATCACTTCATCATTGTAATATGCCGGAAGTCCGATTCCGGTTCTTGTCAACTCTGCTGCCCTGATCAGGAATTCGTGTGGTGTTCCGTTCCATACCCGCACAGAAAGTGACGGCTGCGGAAGAAATACATGCATGGATGCCTGAATGCTCATAAAGGAAAGGTCATTCGTCACATCAATTCCTTCTTCATTCTGTCCTCCGGCAATCAGGTTCTGGAACAGACTGTAACCTGCAAACCCTTCCGCTGACGCTGCATCTCTGCACTTGTTCAGATCATTGAGTTTTACCCAGATACAATCCATCAGTTCCTGCGCAAACTCTCTTGTGATCTTGCCGCTCTCCATGTCCTTCTGATAATAAGGATACATGTACTGGTCAAATCTTCCCGGTGAGATCGAATGTCCGCTGGACTCAATCTGCAGAAGCTGCTGCACAAACCAGAAAGACTGGCAGGCTTCATAAAATCCTGTGGCACCTTTTTCCGGAACATTTGCACAATTCTGAGCAATCTGAAGCAATTCTCTTTTCCGAACAGGATCTGTGCATTCTTCTGCTTCTTTCAAAGCCAGTCTTGCATATCTTCTGGCATATTCGATGGCTGCATCACAGCTGATCATCACTGCCTCCAGAAAACGGGACTTCTTTTGATAATCTCCATCTGCCAGACACAGCTTATCAAGCTCTGCCTGTGCTTTTGCCTTGATTCCGGAAAATCCGATTGCAAGCACCTCGCCGTATTTTACGGTCACATGTCCCACACCATTGTAGAAATAATTTCCGGGGGTGAAGATATTGTGTTCCATTGCCAGCAGTGTCTCCGGTTCCATGTAAGAAGTGGCCAGTTCGCTGGTCGTTTTTCCTTTCCAGTAAGCATTGGCTTCTTTTAACTCCTGCTTTGTCTTTTCTGAAATATAGAACGGATCCGCACTTCTTGTCTCCACAGTATCAAACTCTGCTTCCAGCCATTCATAAGAAAATTCCGGATAGGTCTGACATCCTCTCGGTGCGATTGTTGTGCTTCCCACAATCAGTTCCAGGTCACGGATGACGATCGGAATATTCTCAAGAATGTGTGCAAATGCTTTTGCTCTGCGGATCACCATCGGCTCATTCTCTGTTTGTCTGTAAGATTCCACGGTCAAAATTGCTCTTGCAGACTCAATCTCAGGCATCTTTGCATACAGATTTTCTACCAGCTTCGGAATTCTGTCTGACTTTGGAATCTCAGTGCTGTCATAATTATACAATCCCATCTGCCTTGTTGCTCCTTTCTCATATTCGTATTAACTTTCTAAAGAAACCCTCTCTCTATCCAGTTAACGTCATTATACTTTACACAACAGCAGAAGTCAACAAAACTACAATATCATTTCCCGTCTTTATCCTTTAAATCAAAATAAATCAGAATTTATTTTATGTGGTTTTTGTTGTTTTTATTAAAAAACCACACCTCAGCGCATTGACAAAACTGCAGAAATCCATCATACTGGAAACAGAAATCTGGAAAGGTGGGACTTTTCATGTCACATTTTGAATTTGATATCCATACTCATACAATCGCCAGCGGACATGGTTCAGCTGCCACGATCACAGATATGGTCAAAACTGCACGTACACAGCATTTAAATATGCTCGGAATTTCGGACCATGGTCCTGCCACACTTGGCGGCGGAAAACCTGCATATTTCCGAAATCTTACTTATGCACCTAAAAACCGGATGGGAATCCGCATGCTGTACGGTGCCGAGGTCAGTATTTTAGACAATCACGGAAAACTGGATCTTGAGGATGAAATTTTAAAGCACCTGGATTATGTGATCGCCAGCCTGCACCGCCCTGCTAAGCGCCCCGGATCAAAGGAAGAAAATACACGTTCTTATATAGAAGCAATGAAAAAACCATATGTACGAATCATCGGACATTGTGATGATGTAAAATTCCCAGTAGACTACCTTGCACTGGTAGAAGCTGCAATGGAATATCATGTCATTCTGGAACTCAATGACAGCTCACTGCGCCCGGACGGCTACCGGGGCGATACCCGTTTTAACGATATGATGCTGCTCAACCTGTGCAAACATTTCCACTATCCAATCCTGTTGTCCAGTGACAGTCACGGAACCGGACATATCGGAAATTTTGATCATGCAATGGAACTGATCCGCATCGCTGAATTTCCGGAGGAACTGATCTTAAACCGCTCGTCCGGCGAATTTTTGAGCTGGCTTGAAAAATGGAACACTTTACAGATCAAATAAAACGGAGGGATTTTGATATGTTATTTGACAGCTTTGAAGCATATGATGTACAAGAAACACGGAGGATAAGTAAAGAAGAAGGATCCACGCTGCGGTTAATCACTCAGGTCTGTAAAAAAATACAAAAACAGATTCCCTTAGCTGAAATTGCAGAAATGTTGGAGGAGGATATCTCTGTCATTCAGCCGGTCTACAACATTGCAGTTCAATCTGCACCTGATTACAATGAGGATGCCATTTTTGCAAAATTACATCCAGAACTAAAAGAATCTGAATAAGTTTTGATACACCAAGACAAAAGAATCCGTCTAAATTTTCTTCATATATAAACAGGGCATCGCTCGATCCCCAAGTTAAATGATCAAGCGATACCCTCATCTTATGCAACTTTAAGCAGCATTACTTATATTTCATTTTCCATTCCAATCAGGTCAAACTTCTCGCAGCTTACGACAATTTCAAAATCATCCTTCTGCGGCTTTTTACACTTCACTTTGACAATCCGGTCTGACATATCATAATACCAGCCTGTCTCTGCTTCATCAAAGGCATCACGGATCAAGAAGCGCGGAATCTTCTCTCCGTCCACACTTACCCAGTAAGCGCCTTTTTCCTTACTTACCACATTTAAATTCAAATTCTCCCAGCTTTCCTGATAAAAACCATTCTTATGAAAATGGATCTGCTTTCTGTCGCCTGCCTTGACACTTATCTTTGTCTCTGCAAAATTGCCTTCCTCGTACTCTTTTGACCATCCATCATCATCATAATATGTAAATTCTGCATCCTCTTCGCAGCTTACGAACAAATCCAGTGCTTTCATCGTATCTTTTGCGATATGATGGATATCTTCCGTTGTCATATAGACAGCGGAACCTCTTAAGAACATCGGAATTGAGCTTAAATCTACCGGAAGTTCAATTGTCTGACCTCCTTCGTATGCTTTGAAGTTGTCATTCATATCATACCATGTCGTTCCCTTTGGCAGATAAATCGTCCTTGTAATCGCGCCTTTTTCAACCACATTTGCAACCAGCACAGACGGTCCAAACATAAAGGTCAGATTCTGATCACGATAACACTTCACATCCTCTGGAAACTCCAGGAACAACGGACGCATCACCGGCATTCCATTCTCATGAGACTCTCTCATTACGGAATAAAGATACGGAATCATACGATAACGCTGTGCATATGCAGCCTGTACATACGGCAGATTTTCTTCATACATCCACGGCTGGGTTACGGTATTGTCATTGTTGGCAGAATTAATACAGAACCTAGGCTGGAAGATACCGTTCTGGATCCAGCGAAGCAATAATTCCCCTCCCGGCGCCGGTCCTGCAAACCCACCGATATCACATCCTGCATTGGACATTCCGGACAATCCCATGCCCATAATGGTAGCAATGTTGAATTTCACGGTTCTCCAGTCTGTTAAGTTGTCTCCTGCCCAAACTTGCGCGTAACGCTGGATTCCGGCATAACCGGCACGATTGATAATGTAAGGTCTCGCTTTTGGATATACTTCTTTTAATGCCTCTTTTCCGGTATATGCCATCATATTAGACTGAATGATCTTCAATTCCGCCATAGTACCGCCCATACCTTCATGATCGCAGTAGGCATTTCTGTCTTCTACTCCATCATACTCACAGTTATCGTTCCAGACAGTCCGCATTCCTTTCGCCATCAGATTCTTCTTCAGCAATTCTTTCCAGGCATCACGTCCGGCTTTCTTCGTGAAGTCTACAAATCGTCCTTCACCACCCCACCATCGTCCTACATAATCTTCCGCTTTGTCTGGGGTCTTCACAAATGCATCATACTGTTCAAACACTTTTCTGTAAGGATGGTTTTTCAGGATCCCCGGCTTCATGTTCGGAATCACATTGATGCCCATCTCCTGCTCCATCTTCTCAAAGAATCCTTCCGGGTCCGGGAATCTCTTCTTATTCCAGTTAAATACGTAACGCAGGTTGTCTTCTTCTCCTGAAGAGTATCCGCTTGCCAGCCAGAAATTATCAATATAAATCTTCTCATCAAAATGTTTCTGAATGACTTTGTAAATCTCTTCGTCACAATTCTGTTCCAACTCTGCGTAATACATCGTAGAAGCTGTGTATCCGAGAGACTGCTTCGTCGGCATTGCCTGCCGCCCGGTCAGATAGGTATAACGTTCCAAAACGGAAGCCATCTTCGGACCGTTGATCAGAAACAAGTCGATATCTCCGCCATCCGCCTGATAATAACAGTAACTGTCCCAATATCCGCTTCGCTCATTTCCCATATCAAATACAGCGTCATAGGAATTATTGTAAAACAATCCCAGCGCATGAAGATTTTCTTCATTGACACGAATATAAAATGGAACATGTTTGTACAACGGCTCCCCAAATTCCGGATCTGCCCCAATGGCATCCTTCGGTGACATTCTCAAATGACGTCCTTTCTTATCCAGATGCCCAGTCTTTTCTCCGAATCCATAGAAATGATCTGTGTCCGCATGAATCTCTGAATAATGTGTCACCCTTCCAAGCTGATCCTGATCAAATGCGCGCTCCTTCAGATCATTATAGATCAGCTTTCCTTCCACATCATACAAAAGAAACTGAATCGGCTGCTTTTTCATAACAAGTTTCAATGCAGTTGTATGAAATATCAGCGCATCTTCCTTTTCTTCGCATACAACATCTTTCGCCTGAATCCGGGTGCGTTCCTCTTGAAACAGTTCATCCAGCTCATCCTCCCACGCAGTTGTAACAAGTGCATAAGAAGCCTCCTTGAATTTGCGATCAAAAGATACCCGGATCCGGATGATATCATCGGTCATAAATACCAACTTGATATCCCCTGCATCTCCATGAATCAAATATCCGTTATCTGTTTTCTCTATTCCGCAAAATTTTCTCAGTAACATAATTTCACTCCTTTCACTTTTAAAAAAGCCCGATTGGTAATCAGGCTTTTTCACTCATCAGTTTATACAAGTCCCAGTAAGGTCGGAATTCCCATTGACAATGCCGGAACATACGTCACTGCCAGCAGGATTCCAAGCAATACTGCAAAATACGGAAGCAACGTCTTCGTCACCTGCTCAATGGTAATCTTACTAATACCACAAGATACGAACAATACCGAACCTACCGGCGGTGTCATACTTCCCATACACATGTTGAATATCAACATTACGCCGAACTGGATAGAGGACATCCCAAGACTCTCTGCAATCGGCAAAAAGATTGGTGTAAAAATCAGGATTGCCGGTGTGATGTCCATAAACATACCAACAATTAACAAAATGATATTCATTAAAAGAAGAAGTATGTATTTATTGTCGGTAATGGACATTAAACCACTGCTGATCGCTGCCGGAATTCCAGAGTATGCCATGACCCATGACATTGCAGAAGAAGCAGAGATCAGGAACAGGATGATACCGCTTGTCGCAGCGCTGTTCAGCAAAATCTTCATAAACAACTTCATATCAATGCTTTTATAGATAATAGACAGAATCAAACAGTACAGTACGCAGACACCGGCTCCTTCTGTTGCAGTAAAGATCCCGCCTACAATACCTCCGATTACAATCACAATCAGAAGCAGACTTGGAATTGCTTCAAATGTCACCTTTAATGCTTCTTTCATCGGTACAAATCCCGTTGTCGGATATTTGTGTTTCTTAGCATAAATAAAGGCAACAATCATTGTTCCCAGCCCCATCAGAATTCCCGGAATATAACCAGCCATAAACAGAGCGGAAATGGATACACCCCCCGCTACGGTTGAATATACGATAAATGCACTTGTCGGCGGAATGAGAAGCCCTGTCGGTGCAGAAGCAATATTGACTGCCGTTGCAAATGCCGGATCATAACCTTCTTCTTTCTGAATTGGGTAGATACATCCTCCCATTGCAGAAGAAGCTGCTACTGCGGAACCAGAAAGAGCTCCGAACAGCATGTTTCCAAGTACATTTGCCTGGGCAAGAGATCCTGGTATCCATCCGCAGAATAATTTTGCAAAGTTTACAAGTCTGCGTGCAATACCACCATTGTTCATAATATTTCCTGCCAAAATAAACAGCGGTACAGCCAACAGTGAGAAACTCTCCACTCCTCCGTTCATTTTCTGCATGGTGATAAATGTAATCTGATCCCACGACAGAGAAGACAAGGCCGTTACAATTGATGAAACTACGATACTGACAGAAATTGGACATCCCACGAACAAAAGAATTCCAAATACAGCGAACAAAAGTATAGTCGTTACGGCAATATCCATTACTCTACTCCTCCTTCTTCAATCACGTTTCCGGTAACATCTTCATAGATGTTAATAATCTGCGCGAGAATGATGAACACTCCAGAAATCGGAGCCATACTGTATACAAGCCCTCTGGAAATTCCCAGAAGTGCAGAATATTCTTTCACCGCGCTCAGCGCCAGTTTAGTTCCTCCAATAATAATAACAAACAATGCAAATACAAGAATCAATACATCAATCGCTGTCATCAGTACTTTCTTTCGATTTGGAGACAACCTGTCTCTTACAAGTACCAATGCCATATGCTGTCTTGTACTGAACGCATAAGCTGCACCGATAAATCCAGTCCAGATCAACAGATACCTCACGATTTCCTCGGTAAATGCCGCCGGGCTGTTCAGCACATAACGGGTAAATACCTGATACAATACCAGAAGCGTCATGGCAGACAAAAGCACTGCCGCAATTCTGGATAACAGAAAATTCATTCCTTTTTTTATCTTTGTCAACGTTGCCTGCATGGTTTCCCCTCCTTACTTTACAGACTCAATGATATCCAGAAGCTCTGCAACACCCGGATAGCGCTCGCAATAATCTTCTATCATTCCTTTGGTCGCTTCACGGAATGCATCCTTATCTACATCCTCTACAAATTCCACACCCATTTCGTTCTTCGCTTCCTCGACCGCATCATTAATCGCTTCTTCCCATAATATCTTATGGCTGTCTGTAGACTCCTGTGCCGCTTCCAAAATAATCTGCTGATCCTCCGGGCTGATGGTATTCCATATCTTTGCGCTCATCACCATAACATCTGGAATCATCGCATGTTCATCTTTGGAATATACTTTACAGATCTCTCCATGTTTTCCCGTTGTCAGCGCCGTCTCATTGTTCTCTGTTCCATCAATGATCCCCGTCTGAAGAGAGGTATACACATCACCATAAGACATTGCAACCGGCGTTCCCCCCATAACATCCAACATATCTGTCTGGGACTCCATATCCTGTACACGGATTTTTAATCCTTTTAAATCTTCCGGTGTACGGATTGCTTTGTCTTTTGTATAAAAAGAACGTGCTCCAGATGTATAATACGTCAGTGTCACAAATCCCTCATCCTCTGTAGAAAGGAAGAAATCATGCATCTCATCAGAATCCATTACATGATAGAAGTCCTCGGTATCGTCAAAAATATACGGAAGTCCGAATGTATTATACCCTTCTTCATAAGTTGCCAAAATCGGAGACGCAACCTTTGTCATGGCAATGACACCTGCTGTCAGTTGTTCCATAGATTCTGTCTCACTTCCCAACTGGGCGTTCGGAAAAATTTCCACTTTGATTCTGCCGTCTGTACGTTCTTCTACTTTTTCTGCAAATTCTTCCATTGCAATATGTACCGTATGAGTCTCACTCAATCCATGTGACAGTGTCAGTACCATCGGATTCTCTGCCGTTGCTTCTTCACTGCCTGACACACTCTTAGCTCCGCATCCTGCCAGAAGGCCTGCGCTCAATCCCATTACAAGCAGCATCGAAATTGCTTTTTTCATCTCGTCTCATTCCTTTCTTTTTACATTCCGATCATGTCAAACTGTTCAAATGACACAATCACTTCATAATCCTTCTTCGGATTCTTATATTTGATCTGCACAGATTTCAGACTCTGGCTGTAATACCAACCTTCTTGTGCTGCTTCAAATTTCTTTCTGTGCAGGAAATGAGGAAGTTCATGTCCGTCTGCCTTTACCCAGTACGGAGCTTTTTCCCGATGAATGACATCCAGATAAATATCCTCGACCGCAGTCTCATACTCCCCTTCATTCCGGAAGCTAAGTACCGTCTGCTCTCCTGCCTTGATATCCAGAACAGTTTTTAAATACCCGCCGTTTGCATAGTCCATTGTCTCTCCGTCATCCTCATAGATCACGAAAGAACTGTCTTTATCCGGTGCACAAAGGATCTTCAATCCTGTTGCTTCCTGCGTCATCAGATTATTCATCTGATTCAACGCCATCGGCACGATTGCTCCACTTCTGACAAAAAGTGGGATACTGCTCAAATCAACCGGGAATTCGATTGTCTGTCCGCCTTCATAACGCGCTCTTGTGTAGAAATCGTAAAATACTTCTCCATCCGGCAGATATACCTTGCGGGTTTTTGCTCCCTTTTCTACCACGTTTGCCACTAGAAGCGCATCTCCAAACATAAAATCCACACCTTCATCATAACATTTCTCATCATTCTGAAATGCACTGCAAAGAGGTTCCATGATCGGCAGCCCTGTTTCATGAGCACGCTCCATCAAAGAATACAGATATGGGATCAACTGATAACGGAATTCAATCGCTTTCTTGATATATTCTTTGCAGCCGCTGTACATCCATGGTTCTGTTACCGTATTATCCGTATTTGTGGAATGAATGGAAAATCTTGGCTGAAATATCCCGTTCTGGATCCATCTCACCAGTAGTTCCGCCTCAGGAGCCGGACCATAAAATCCTCCGATATCACATCCCTGGTTTGCGACTCCGGAAAGTCCCATTCCCAGAATTGTTGCAATATTATATTTTAATGCTTCCCAACATGTCAGATTGTCACCAGCCCATGTTTGTGCATATTTCTGGATTCCACAATGACCGGAACGACAAACAATATATGGTCTTTGATTTTCAAATATCTCATGCACAGCTTCATCTGTGATGTGACACATAATATTCGACATCACAGACTTCAGCTGACCAATCGTTGCTCCCTTTCCTTCAAAATCACAACGACAGTCTTTATCGATCATGCTGTCATATTCGCAGTTGTCATTCCATATGGAACTTGTACCATAATCCAGGACATTCTCTTTTAACATTTCCTTCCAGTTATTGCGGGTTTCCTGGCTGGTAAAGTCTACAAACATGCCTTTTCCGCCCCACCAGGTGCCGATACCAGGTTCTTCTGTTTCACTGGCTTTTACAAACATGCCTTTTGCTTTCATTTCATCCAGTTTTGGATGGATCAGAAGAATTCCCGGCTTTACATTTGGTGATACACAGATGCCACGTTTTTTCATCTGGGCAAAAAAGTCTTTTGGATCTTTGAAGCGTTTTTTATTCCATGTAAATACGCAGCGTTTGATGCCCTGTTCTGTTTCAATGGCACAGTAACCGGAAGAAAGCTGGAAACCATCCACAGGAATTCCCTCTTCTTTGGTAGTGTCGATGAACTCTGCAATAGCATCATCGCAGTCAGCATCCAGTTCTGGATAATACATGGAGGAGCCAAGATATCCTAAAGCGTATTTAGGAAGCATGGCTGACTTTCCGGTAAGATCGGTATAGCGTTCTACAACCTGGCGGACTGAAGGTCCTGAGATCAGGAAAAGGTCAATATCTCCGCCGTTGGTGGAGTAGCTGCTGTAACGGTGCCAGTAATTGCGCTTTTCACGTCCCATGTTAAAGTCACATTCCCAGGTATTGTGATAGAAATATCCGGTTGCTTTTTTGGTAGTCTGATTTAACTTAATATAAAATGGTATGTGCTTATAAAGAGAATCTGTTTCTTTGGGGTCATATCCCATGGAATCACCCGGGCTTAAAACCATGTATTTCTGGGCTTTGTTAAATTCACCGCCTTTTTCTCCAAAACCAAAGAAACAATCATCTGCTTCAATCTGGCTGGTATGGATCCTGCGGTGGTTGCTGTCTTCACGGTAAGCAAGATCTACAATATCAGCATGGATCATGGTTCCTTCTTTATCGTAAACACAGATGCGGAAAGGATCTTTTTCTATAACTACTTTCAGTTCTTTTCCCTGGATCACGGCCTGATCTGTTCCATCTTCCAGAACAGCGTCAGCGGTCTGGATTTTTTTACGGTAGTCCTTTAAAAACGGATCCATTCTGTCTTCCCAGGCAGTTGTAACAAGACTGTAGGATTCTTCTGCAAAATCACCGTCAAATCCGGCTCTGATACGGATGATATAATCGGTGAGGAAGAAAATCCGGATCTCTGTGCAGTTGGTAGCTACAGAAAAGTAATTTTCCTTCTGTTTTACAGTTGTCGCATTCATGCATACTTTCATGAATCTTGGCCTCCTTAAACATAATTAACTTTATGGTTGTTTTGTGATATGATGATTTTCTAAGATATTTATTTGTTGTTTTGCATTGAAATGATAATAAAATAACAAGATAAGAACTAGACAAAAATTGCATATTACAGGTGGAAATTTTACATATCTTGCTATAATGTACGAGAAAAAGGACATTTAACAAAAAGAAAAATTGTTATAAGTACATAAAAATTGTATACAATAAACACAACTTCATTAAAAAATAACCATATAAATAGATATAGGAAAACAATATTGCACAGACAGGAGGATGGAATATGATAGATCAGGCAGGAATCCTGA
>OGXQ01001213.1_pt1 | contig 19889 bp, 18 predicted proteins | sample 1576291 | NCBI WGS metagenome assembly OGXQ01 (sample SAMEA3541575, study PRJEB24748) | human gut metagenome | biome: human gut; feature: human-associated habitat; material: faeces | place: China | collected 2012 | reverse complement strand
GCAGCTGCCCGCAAAAAATCCAGGCGCACGCCCAGAATGAGGGCGTGCGCCTGTTTCCTTTTTAGGAGCCGGATGGGGCGGCAAAGGTTACGCCGGTGTAATACCAGTCGATGATGACCGAAACGCGGGCGCCTGCCGCCGAGGCAAAGGTAGTGATCTGGCACATGGACCAGAGCTTGGTGGCGGGGTCCTGCTGGCGGAGCCGCATCCAGTGAGTTTCCTGGGAGTTGTCGTAGAGAATATCGTCGATTATCTGGGCAGTGGAAAAGGATACGCTGTTCCAGGTCTGAGATTCAATGGTGCTCCCGTCGTAGATTGTGGTTCGCCGGAGGTCCACCAGTACGGGGGCCGCAGTGTCCGCTGCCCGGAGGCTCAGACGAATGGCGCTGGTACCGGCGTTCTGCACATTGAGAATCAGCTTGCCCAGGGTGATTTCCCTGGCGCTCCCCGTAGATGACAAATTCATGTTATAGACTTCGGGGCTCGCGCGGAGGTTGGGGGAAACCACGTCGGCCCCGCTGCCGTGGAAGCGCACACGGTAAGCGGTGGGGGAACTCTCCTCCACCGTGATGGTGGGCGCGGGGCCGGTAGCGCCGATGTCACCCTTGACGCCGGTACTTCCCGTCGGTCCGGTTGGCCCCTGGGGCAGCACAAAGTCCAGCGCCACGCCGGTGTCGGAGGGGGTGGCGGTGACAGCGGCGGTAGAGCCCGAGGTTACATTCCGCACCGTGACGGATGGGGTGGCTCCGGTCAGCCCAGTCGGCCCGGTGACGCCCTGGATGCCCTGGGGGCCAGTCGGTCCAGTCGGCCCGGTGACACCCTGGATGCCTTTAGGTCCAGTCGGCCCGGTCGGCCCGGTAAGACCGGTCAACCCTTGGGGGCCGGTGGGGCCGACTTCTCCGGCAGGGCCGGTTGGTCCCATTGGTCCCTGCTCCCCCATAGGACCGGGGCAGCCGCGCTCTCCCTGAGGACCCTGTGGGCCGGTTTCACCCTGTAGACCCTGTTCTCCCATAGGACCTTGTTCACCAACCGGACCGCGGGCTCCGGGATCACCCTGTTCCCCTTTCGGACCCATGGGGCCGGCCGGACCGGGATCACCCTTCGGACCAACCGGACCGCGGTCGCCTTGCGGGCCCATAGGGCCTGGAACTCCACGGATTCCCTGGGGACCCATGGGCCCCGGATCTCCTTTCGGCCCGGCATCGCCCCGCACGCCCTGCGGTCCGCGGGCGCCGGGCAGCCCGGCCATACCGCGGGGCCCGACAGGCCCAGGACAGCCTGGATCGCCCTTTGGACCACGTGGGCCCTGCGGACCCCGCTCACCGGGGATCCCTTGGGGGCCCTGCGGCCCGCGCTGAAACAGTTCGTCATCTGAGGTATCACAGGAGCAGGGGCAGCCCCTTCCTGTGTAATAACATCCATAATAGTTCATAAGGGTACACTCCATACTGGATTGGGCGCAATGGCCCTGCCTTAGACTATGACGCAGAGGCGCAGAGAGCAACACAGGGGGGAAACGCCAACCGGCGTTTCCCCCCTGATCGTCTGTTTGAATGATCCGGGAAGCAGCGCTGTGTCCAGCCCTGGTCTGCAAAAATACATCGTACTGCGCTCCTTTCAGGGCGAAAGACCCCGCTTTTCCGACTGCTGGTACTGCCTCGGTGTCATACCGGTATATCTGCGAAATACCTTAACAAAATAACTCTGCTCACAAAATCCCACCAGGTAGCCCACATCCCCTACCGTGAGGGCAGGGTTGAGGAGAAGCGGCTTGCTCTGTTCTACCCGGATCTGGTTCAGACAGTAAGTAAACGTGCAGGAGCGTTCGGCCTGAAATTTCCTGCTCAAGTAGGCAGGAGAGCAGCCCACGTGCCTTGCAACCTTTGTCAGTTTGAGTGGTCTGGCGAAATGGAGCCTCATGTAGGCGACCGCCTCTGCCACCAGGTCACTTTCCGTCTGCTTTTTCATTCGGATTCCCCCAGTTCACCCTGCAAAAATGGACAGCCATACCTGTTAGGAAAACCGCACTGACTGCGCCGAACACCGGGTAGATCAGACTGATGAGTTCACCGAAGCCCAGCAGAGACGCGCCCCAGGCCACCAGGGAGACAGCGAAAAACCGGAGGACCCTCTCCCGGCCGTGCAGCTCTGTTCCGGCGGAGAGCCGCTCCATACCAGCCAGAAAGCAGGAAAAGGCGGTGACCACCATGGCGATCAGCAGGAGCAAAAGATAGGGAATGCCGAGTCCTGGGGAGATGGCTGTGACCACCGTCAGCATGGGAAATTCCGTCTCGGCCGCCCCGGGATAGTGGTTCAGGACAAGCAGAATCGGCGCGGCCACCATGAAAAGCATGGTACAGCCCAGGCCAATTCCCCTTGGAGTGCACCTTGGTGGGACCTGCCGCCCCAGGGGGGCCAGGATTGCCACAGCGCTGAACATGTTATAGGCCGAAAATGCCATAGCGGAGGGAAGCCACCCAACACCGCCCTGGAACGCAGGCGGCGGACAGGCAGGCAGCAGGAGCAGGGCCCCCGCCCCTAACCCCACCGTACAGAGAACCAGCGCGGGGGCCGCAAAGGAAAAGATAGAGATCATCCCCCGCAGCCCCGACAGAGAGAGGGCTGCGATCAACAGAGCAAAGAGCAATCCGCATAGCCAGGGGGGCAGTCCAAAGGCCTGATGAAGCGCCGCCCCCGTCCCCGCTGTCATGATGGTTACCACCCCGAACAGGAGCAGGACAGAGAAAAGAGCCAGGAGATGTCTGAGCGCCGGGCATTGCCAGGGGACCATCAGGAAGGACAACTCATGCCGGCCGGTCCGCCGGACCATGGTAAGCAGAAGCAGCCCCGCCCCACCCAGCAGCGCGATGCTCAGGCACAGCCCCAGCCAGCCCACCGGGCCAAACCGGCCGAAAAACTGCCACATCTCCCTGCCGGAGACATAGCCGGCCCCCAGAAAACACCCCGAAAAGGCAGCCCCAAGCTGGCGTGCGGAAATGGTCTGTTCCAAAGGTTCCTCCACAGGTCTCCCTCCGTGCTCAATATACGCTTTTTCCCAGAGCCGACTGGATCAGCTCAGAGGCAAGAATGCCGCTCTTATTGGCGGTATCCAGGAAGGGATTGACCTCCACCATGTCCATGGAGATCAGTTTCCTGCTCTCCGCAATGGCCTCTGCCGCCAGAAAGGCTTCACGGGGGGTCAGGCCGTTGTAAACAATCACTCCCGTGCCCGGCACAGCCTCCGGAGTGATGGCATCCACATCAAAGCTGAGGTGGATGCCATCGGTGCCCTCTCCGGCGATCTGGATGGCCCGCTCAATTACCGCGCCCATCCCGAGCTTGTCGATCATATTGATCGGAAACACAGTGACCCCCGCTTGCGCCATACGCTGCCGCTCCAAATCGTCAATGTCCCGTCCGCCGACCTGCACGCAGTGAGCCACGTTAACCGGCGCCGCTCCCTGGCCGAACTCCACCATACAGTCAGGTCCGTAACCACAGACAGCGGAAAAGGGCATCCCGTGCATATTGCCGGTGCATGTGCTCTCCTCGCTGTTCCAGTCGCCGTGGGCATCGATCCAGATGACGCCGATGTTGCCGCTGTGCCTCTTCGAGACCGCCGCGATGCTGCCGGCGGCGATACTGTGGTCGCCGCCCAGGATAACGGGGAAACGCCCCTCCTCCAGGGTTTCCGTAACGGAGAGGTACACCCGCCGGTTCACCTCTGACACCTGTTCATAGTGCAGCAGCTTTTCCCGGCTGGCCCCTGTCCGGGGAGCGAGGATATCTCCCCGGTCCCGTCCGTGGTGGCCCTGCCGCTCCAGACCCTCCACAAGCCCTCCAAACCGGATGGCGGCTGGTCCCATGCTGGCCCCCCGCTGCGAGGCACCCCAATCCGACTGAACGCCGATCAGGTCGAGTTTCCGTAACATATCCGCCACTCCCTCTCCGCAGAGATCTGCGGCTCAGATGACTTTTTCCACATAGGGGCTGGTAAATGCCTTGAGCATGCTGCCGTAACCAAGGGTAAACTGTATCCGGTCCCCCACTTGGTATACAGTGGTGCAGTGGGTCAGATCCAGCAGCAGGTGATCCGAGCTTCCGCCCAGGATTTCTATCTGCGGATCCCTGGGCTGCAGGCTGTCTGTGTCCACATCCTGCCGGCCCACCGCCACGATGGCCCGGCGCATGATCCCCTTATCCTCATAGGTGGGCCGGTGTCCGAAAGCATCCACGCCGATCTCGCCTACCGGGAGGGAGGGCTTTTCCTTGATTTCAATGACTTCCGCCTCCAGCTCCAGTGCGTCCCCCACGGTTCCCGGGATTCTTGTGCCATAAGCAGTGTCATTGCCCAGCAGGAAGGACTCGCCCAGGCGCAGATTATTGATGCCCTCCGGCAGATTCCCCTGTTCAATCAGATAAATGGAGCTGGAATTCCCGCCGGAGACCATGGGGAGCCGGATGTGGAAGCGCTGCTCCAGCTTTCGCGCAAGCCCCACCAGCAGGGAGAGATTCTCATTCTTCGGAATGATGGCCCCGTAGCAGGTGAGGTTGGTGCCAAGCCCATACAGGCGTATGTGCTTGAGCAAAAGGAGCTCTGCCACCGTGGAAAAGATCTCCTCTTCCTTTTCGTAAAAGATTCCCTCTCGGAGATCGCCCAGGTCGATCATCAGCACCACATTATGGCGCTTGCCCGCCCGCCCGGCGGCTTCGTCCAGCAGCCGGATGGTGGACAGCTCCGACTGGAAGCTGACATCCGCATACTCCACCACTTCGGATACCTCGCTGGGCATGGACAGGCGGAGCAGAACCGTCTGCTTACCGGCCTGACGCGCCTGTGCGGCATAGGATTTCAGGTTCTGGATGCGGGAGTCGGCCAGAAAATCAACCCCCGGATGCTCCGTGAGCATGCGGACGATGGGGGGATAGGCGCACACGCCCTTGGTCACGATCATAAGGGTGCAGCCGGGAACCTTTTGGATTATGCCGGCGCAGGCGTCCAGGTTCCGGCGCAGTCTGTCCATGTGAATACGCACTCTGGGGTACATGGCTTACGAACTCGCTCCTTCCTGTGTAGTGCGGTTGGGGCAGTGGAGGCGGGTACAGCGGCTGCACTCATGGCTGCAATCCCCTGCTTTCGGCTTGTTCTCCCGGTAGGCGCTCATATCATAGCCCATGGCCTCGCACTCCTCAATGTGCCGCTGTAGCTCCTCTTCCCGCTGCTGCCGCTGGGTCCCAAGCCGGGAGAGCTCCTTGTTGCAGACGGGTACCGGCTCCTCCGCTTTCCGCTCCGGAAAGGTGATGCCCAGGCTCTGCTCCAGCAGCCGGGCGGCCGCCTGGGGGTACCGCTTGGACAGCACGCCCAGCGAGGCCATAATGTAGTCGTGATCCACCAGGATCTGGGCGTGCTCCCCGGGAAGCAGCAGCATGCCCGACTCATTACAGCGGGTGATCTCCCGCATGATCTCCTCACGGTGGGGCAGCCGGGTGAGGGCGCCTCCGGTGCCCACGATGTATTTGACCTGCGTCAAATCCTTGCCCTCGGCCACCGTGCTGCGTCCGGAGGGGCCGTAGATATACCGCAGCCTGCCGGCGTGCCGCTCCGCCGCCTTTACCACGGCCTCTCGGGTAAGCAGCTCCACCAGCTTCACTTCTTCCTCCGTTTTGGGGATGGCCCGATAGGTCTCCAGGGCATGCTCCATGGAAAAGCCCTGCTCCCGGCACTGCTCCCGGAGCTTCTCCTCGCCGATGGACTCCACCACCTTCCAGCGGTTGACATACACGCCCAGATCCCCTTCAACTGTGCGCTTGGCCTTCGGCTCGGGTGAAATCATGAGGCGGGCCACCTGGTCGGACTCCACCGTGACGGAATGCAGATCTGTTGTCGCTCCGCCCACGTCCAAAACAATGAGGTCGCCCAGGTATTCATACAACAGCTTGGTACATTCCATCACCGCGCCCGGCGTGGGGATGATGGGGCCTGTCACCATCTCCCGGACGTGCTCCATGCCTGGAGCATGGGTGATGTTTTGTTCAAACGCATCCTGAATGACCTTCCGGCAGGGCTCTACGTTCAGCGCGTCGATCTTGGGGTAGACATTCTCCACAATGTAGAGCTGCTCCCCCTCCTCCTCCGGGAAAATCAGGCGCATCTCCTCCTGATTCTCCACATTTCCGGCGTAGACGACGGGGATTTTAAGGTTCATGGAGCGGATCATCTCCGCATTGGCGATCGCCGTGTCCCGTTCGCCGTAGTCCACGCCGCCTGCGATCAGAATGAGGTTGGGGCGTATTTCCTTGATCTTGGCCAAATCAGTCCGGCGCAGCCGTCCCGCCGTAACGTAGTGGAGAATCCCTCCCGCGCCCAGGGCCGCCTCCCTGGCGGCCTTGGCCGTCATGTCGTATACCAGGCCGTGTACCGTCATCTTGAGGCCGCCGGCGGCAGAGGATGTGGCCAGCATCTCGCGGTACTCCAGGGACTCCGTTCCCAGCTTGCCGCACAGGTCGGAGACTGCGCTCTGCAGGCCGATACGTACATCTCCGTCCAGTACAGAAGTGGGGGCTTGGCCTTGGCCGAGATAGACCGGACGATCGCCGTCCAGGCCGTGGAAAGCGTTTACCACTGTTGTGGTGGAGCCGATCTCCGCTACAAGGACATCTACTTTCATTACTGTCACCGCCTTTCTGCTGCATTGGAAGGCAGCAAACATACTACAGATTTGCTTTGCAAACAGGCAAACCAGGGCAGAAGGCCGCAGCGCCTCTGCCCCTCGGTTTGCCTGTTTGCCCGACTTGTTTCGTTCGGCGCGCTGTTGCGCGGGACAGGACGACATTCAGCCGAATCAGCCGAGCGGATTGATCCTGCCGGTGGCCACAAAGTAGATACAAATAACCAGAAGTGCCAGAAGGGCGACAAAAACGGCCTTATCAACCTTTGTCTCGAATACTTTTAGTCCCTTTTCCTTTTGTCCCTTGGCATAGACAAAGATACCGGGCACATAAAGCAGGACGGTTGCCAGCATGACGCTGATGCCGGCGGCAAAGACCATCCAGACCGCGTAAACAGCGTTGAAAATACCAATTCCTTTGATCAGCCCGTTCTCCTGCTTCAGCGCCACCTTGCAGAAATACATTGCGCTGAGGAAGTACGGCACCATGATCATGCCGGTGGCAAAGAAGTAAAATACCTGATAGGTCGATTCATTGAAATAGAGCAGAACCAGAAATACCTGCGCAATGATGCTGGTGAGGATAATGGCGAAGACAGGCGCGCCATTTTTATTGGTTCGGGTAAACGCCTTGCAGAACGCACCGCTCTTGGCCGCCTCATATGGGCACTCCGTGCACATGATGGTGTGGCCCAGCGTGGCCCCCAGCAGGGAGATAATAACGGCGATATTCACCAGGGCAGCGCCCCAGGGGCCCACCACGTGCTCCAGGATACCGGCCATGGGGGGATTGCCCAGGGCGGCCAGCTCCTCATTGGTCATCACGCCGGCGCTCAGGAAGGAAATGATAATGTAGAGAATCAGTACGGAAAGGAAGCCGATCACCGTGGCGCGGCCCACGTCGCTGGAACGCTTGGCGCGGCCGGAGATTACCACGGCTCCTTCAATGCCGGTAAACGCCCACACTGTGGTGGTGGTGGTCGCCATGACCTGCTTGCCAAAGCTCATTCCGCCCTCGCTGCCCGAGAAGTTCTGCATAAAGGTCTCGAAGGAGAAGGCGCGGGCAAAAATAATGACGACGATCAGCACCAGAATGGGGATAATTTTTGCGATGGTGGAAACCAGGTTGACCGCAGTGGACTCCTTTGTGCCGCGGAGCACCAGGATAATGGCAATCCACCATACCACGGACATGCCAATGACCGACGGGATGTTGTTTCCTACACCGAACAGGGGCAGAAATTGTCCTACCGAGGCGAACAGAAGTGTCAAAAACGAGATGTTTGAGAGCAGCTCACTTAACCAATAACCCCATGCGGAGTTAAATCCCACATAAGAACCAAAGCCGGCGCGGGCATAGCTGTAAACGCCGCCCTTCAGCTCGGGCTTCAGTTTGTTTAAGTAATAAAAGGCCAGGCAGAGCCCCAGCATACCGATGCCGGTTATCAGCCAGCCCACCAGAACAGCGCCGGAACCGGCCCCGGCCGCAGCAAAGTCGCCCGGGAATGCAAATACCGCACTTGCGATTGTTGCGCCGATGACCAGGCCAAGCAATCCGATAAAGGAAACGCCGCCTGCTTTGTTCGTCGTTTCTTGACTCATGAAGGCTCCTCCTAAATCCAAAATCAGGTTGGGGAATGGGGTTGGGGTCCGTTCATTTCATTTGACTGCATTTTAGACGAACCTGAAACCTATCCTGCCCCGGCTCCCCTTCAGGCCTTCGCCGGGGCATGGATAGATATGGAGCAATCCAGCCGTTCGGGGATTGCTTTGAGCTTACAGCTCACCTCTCCGGCGCATGGCCTCCTCTGCCAGGAAGGTGGCCACGTCGATCCCATGGGAATCCCGGCCGAAGCCCTGGTCAATGCCGGTCTTGACGGCCTCATCCGGGATGACCTGGGTGCCGCCGGCGGCGATGATTACCCGGTCACGAATGCCCTTTTCCACCGCCAGCTCGTTGATGCGCTTCATATTCTTGTAGTGGACGTTATCGTGGGAGATGATGGTGGAGGCCAGAATGGCGTTGGCGTTCAGCTCCACCGCCGCGTCCACCAGCTTTTCCACCGGGACGGAGGTGCCCAGGTAGTGAACCTTGACCCCCCACTTTTCAATGCCGCCGTGCTTGATATTGATAATCTCCCGCAGGCCCACAGAGTGCTCATCCTCGCCTACCGTGCCGCAGACCACCACCATGGGGTGCTCCTCGAACTCTTTGTAAAGCACGGCGTCACTCAAATGGTGGGGCTCGGGGGGGACCTCCAGCTTGGTGGGATCCACGTCGAAGGTCAGCTTGCCTTTCATCTCGATGCGGGTACCCTCCGCCTCCTGAAGAACCTCCTTGCTGATCACCTCAGGGTGATCCAGACCCAGCCGCTTGCCGATCTCCAGGGCCGCCGCCTCAGCCACACGCTTCTCAGCGGGGATACACATGGTCAGCAGGATGGTGCCGTCGGCGCACCACTCCACCTCGGGCTTGATGGCCTCTCCGTCCAGATACTTCTTTACCTTGTCCAGACGGACGTTTACGTTGTCCTCCTCATCCAGCTCGTCGATGTAGACGATCTTGCTGCGGTCCTCAAACGTGCAGCCGCCAATCAGGGCGGAGGGGTTGGCCGGATCGCCGCCGTACTGCTCCACGTTGTTGTAGCCGTAGTGGGCAGTGACGGGGGCCATGTAGTCCTCGGCCCGCTCAAAGATGTAGCCGTAGCCCACGCCGCCCTCAATCTTGCGGGCGATGCCGTCGCCGTTGCGCTCGGGGTACTTGGCGGAGTCCACGAAGAAGCCCTCCTGAACAGCGTTGAAGTAGCCGCCGACCTCCACGATCTCCTCTATGAACAGACAGGCGCGCTCGTTGATTACTTTGACATATTTGATTTCCGCTCCGGCGCGCTCCTTGAGCTCACGGGCCATCTCGCGCAGAGGGCCATCCTTTTTGAGCTCCACCATCTCCATCAGGCCGTCCAGACCGATGAGGGTCTGCTTGGCGTTGTCGATGGCCTCGATATTGTAGATGTGCCAAGGGACGTTGCGGCCCTCGTCAGGGGTGATGGTGGACTGGATGTCCGCGCTGGTCAGCTTTGAAATGAGCATGTTCAGCACATGGGTCACTGTCGCCTCGCGGGTGGAGGAGCAGATGTACTTCGTGTTCTGCTGGGCCCGCATCTTGTAGCGCCCGCAGATGTCCCGCAGCGCCACGGCGTAGGGCAGGTCGGTATAGACGCAGGGGGCTGGAGTGGCCGTGGGGGGCACGGTGGACAGGCTGATGTTCTCCGGCTTCATGCCCACCCGCTCGGAGAACAGGGAATTGATGGCATGCTGCACGATCAGCTCAGGCATGACCTTCCACGCCTCCCGGGCGGTGGCGTTTGCGTTGTGGGCGCCATCAATCTGCAGCATCCCGGCCCAGGCCATAATGGACTTGGACTCGCAGGCGTCCACGAAGGAGCGCACGCAGTTGATGTCGCGGTAGAGGACGTTGTACTGGGGATCCTGGTGGGCGCCATTGATGCCTTCCTCGGCAAACATGACGGCCACATCGGGGCCAGCTACACCGGAGACATAGGAGTGATAGTTGATGGGGCGGCCCACCTCCTCCTCGATGAGATCCAGCGCCTTACGCTGTGCGCGGACCTGCTTGCGGGTGATGGGAACGCCGCCGATTCCCTGGGGGGTGCCCTCCATCAGGCCGTCGATATGGGACTGGCCCATATGCCGGATGACCATGATGTGGTCGGCGCCGTGCCAGGCGGCCATGCGCATGCGGCGGATATCGTCCTCAAAGCGGCCGGAGGCAATCTCGGTCGTGATGACCGGAAGCGGCTGGGGGTCGATATCGCCGAAGTACTTGGCCGGGGGAAGGCCGACGCTCTGCTTCAGCGGCTCGGACACATCGTGGTAGGTAAAGGGGCCCATCTCCAGGTTGGGGGCGGGCTTGCGCCAGGTCCATCCCCGGCGCTTGGGCTCGTACCTGTCCAGATCCTTGAGGATGTTGCGTACATCCAGCTTTTCGTTGGGCTTCAGGGTCATCTCAGACATACTTACTTCCCCTCCTTGAACAGCGCGGCGGCTTCATCCCAGTACTTCCCCTGGGCCAGCAGGTGGCCGGTCTCCGGGATGGAGAGATTCTTCTCCCTGGACAGCTTGTAGACTACATGGCCGGCGCCGTGGCTCATCAGGCTGTGATCCATACAGCCCTCCACAATCTTCTGGGTTTCCAGAGAGGAGATGCCCATCCGCAGCAGCACGGCACGCTCTACCGAGGGGGTGGTATTCCTGCGGCCCAGCTCCAGCAGCGGGGCAACCACCTGCTCGGTCAGCGCCCAGAAGCGGTCATACAGCTCCTGGTCGGTCAGATTGGCGATATGCTTTCTTCTCTCAGCAAAATCATCGGCACGCTTCATGGATGTCACGCTCCTCTCTCAAAGTGTGGGCACGATGGCGGCCACCTGCTCCCTGACCCAATCCACGCTCTTGTTGGTCTCCTGGGCCAGGAACTCATAGTCCGCCTCGGTGGGGGTGGCCGTATAGGTCTTTAGGGCCGTTTTGATGAGGGAATGGCGCATCTTGTCCAGATCCAGATCCCTGACCTGGAACTGATAGGGATCGGCGGGCAGGATCACGCTGACGCCGGGCACCTCCTCACCGGGCTTGCCAAAGCGCACCTCGATGCCGTTCTCCCGGGCAAAGTCCAGCTGGGGCTGCACATGCTTGCCCGCGCCGGTGTACTCGGTCTCGCTGACTACCAGGATCTGATCCTCCGGCAGCTCCTGAGCCAGGCAGAAGGCCGCGGCCAGAGAGGTATTTCCGGCGGGGCCGCGCTCCAGGCCCTCCAGGTTTGCCAGCAGCTCGGTGATGCACATAACTTCGCCCTGCGTCACGGTGACATAGCGATCCATGTAGCGCAGGGGACGGGCGGCAGAACGGGGCACGTCGGAGCGATCCGGCCAGTTGGCAAACGGGACGCCGAAGCCGGTATGGCCGGTGGTACAGGACTTCCGGTTGAACTGGGTGTCGGAGGCCATGTGCAGGCCGGTCAGATCAATTGAGGCGGCTACGATCTGCGTATGGCCGCCCCCCGCCTTCCGCAGGCCCCGGGCGGTGCCGGTAACCATGCCGCCGCCGGCATTGGTGCACACAACCATGTCGGGATCCCTGCCGAACTGGGCGCGGCACTGAAGGGCAATCTCATGGCCCAGCGTTTCAATGCCGGCGATGCCGAAGGGGGAATAGAGGGAAGCATTGAAGAAGCCGGTGTCCTCCAGCAGGGAGAGGGACTCATAGAAGAGCTCGGGGCCCACGGTGATCTGCACCACCTCGGCTCCCATGGCCTCGCAGGCCCGGGCCTTCTCAATAATCTCGGGCTGGCCCACCTCCCGGGAGTCGTAGGCTTCCTGGACGATGATGCACTTGAGGCCCTGCATCGCGGCCTGGGAGGCCACGGCGGCGCCGTAGTTGCCGGAGGTCGCGGCGATGACGCCCTTATAGCCGTGAGCCTTGGCAAAGGCCACCGCACAGGCGGCCCGGCGGGCCTTAAAGGAGCCGGAGGGGTTGGTCATCTCATCCTTCACACAGATGGTGGCGCCATAGCCGGGCCTGGCGCACTTGCGGGCCAGGGCGGTCAGGTTCCGCAGCGTGAAGAGCGGGGTATTGCCCACTCCGGTCAGCCCCTGCACCCGTTCTACCTCCTCCATGGAGAACCCCGTAGAGGACATCATCTTCTCGTAGTCAAAGGCGATGGAGCCGCTCTCAAAGGCGGAGAAATCCATGCCCAGGGCCTTCTTCATAATTTCGCCCTTGCGGCTCATCACGGAGGCGTAATCCTTTGCCAGTGCCATCACTTATCACCTCCATACAGGAATGCTCTGTAATTGCGGTCGATCTGCACCAGCTCGGGCACGCACTTGCCATAGCTGTGGGTGTAATAGGGGTCGACCTCCACCAGCGTGCCGGTCTCCACCCGGTCTGCGGCCGTGGTGACCTGCACCTCGTCGCCCAGATTGGCGTCGGCCGCTAGGAATCCCTTTGTCCACATCACCAGCGGGGTATTTCTGGTGTCCTCAGGATCCTGAGGGGCACGCTGGCCCACTGGAAGCAGGATCTTCTTAATCCGTACCCATGTTCCTTTTTGAACCATTTCACAGCTTCCTTTCTCCGCGGGTCCGGAGGAGAAAGCTCCTCCGGGCCCGTAACCGTTTCAAGTCGATTGGACGGTTCCTTACTTCACCAGCTTGCAGTCCTCGTCGATCATGTCCCGCATGTCGCCCATGATGGCGTGGGGCACGGGGATGTCGACCATGGTTTTCAGGCCGGGACGGGCGTTGATCACGTGGGGGATGCAGTTCATGATCATGGCCATGGTGCCGATACCGCCCTCGATCTCGGGAGTATTGACCATGTTGACCGGGGGAATGCCCTGAATTTCCACATAGTCGCCGGTATGGATGCCCACCTGCTCGGGTTCGATCTGCTGAGGGTGGTCCATTTCGATCTTTACCTGGCCGTCCACGGTGCCCCAGCCCTTCATGGCAACGCCCGCCACATGGCCGGCGGCGGCAAAGCCATAGGGGGACTTGCGGTCCACGTCGGTGACGATGGGCTCCATGTCCTGCTCGAATTTATCCAGCTTCCAGCCCAGAGCGTCGGTGATCATGCGGATGGACTCGGCAAAGCCCACGTGGCCGGTCATGGTGCCCGCGGCCTTCCGCTTCTCAAATTCGGCCACCTCCAGGCCGATACCCTGCTCCTCCATGACGGCGGGGCCGAAGGGAGACAGGCTGTTCACCCGGCGGGAGACGATGTGATCCACGCTCTCGCAGGCGCCGGTCCACAGGATGACCAGCAGATCCATGATAAGGCCGGGGTTGATGCCGGTGCCCAGCACGGTGACGCCGTTCCTCCTGGCGATCTCGTCCAGCTTGGCCGCCAGCTCAGGCTCCTGGGCCTGGGGATAAGCCATCTCCTCGGCGGAGGTGATGACGTTCATGCCCCGCTCCATAACAAACACCAGTTTGTCATAGACATCACGGGTAAAGGAGTTGGTGCACACCACCACGATATCGGCGGCGCCGGGCCGGATGACCTCCTCGGCGGTGCCCACGATCACGTCCTCGCGGTCGCCGCGCTCAATGCCGGGCACCACGTCATACAGGCTCTTGCCCAGCTTGGCGCCGATGTCGATGGCGCCCACAATATCCACGCCCTGCTTTTTGCAGAGCATCTTGCCGATGCCGCCGCCCATGGCGCCCAGTCCCCAGAGAATTACCTTCACATTTTTCATGCTGCATTCATCCTTTCCGTTACAGGTCGTGTGGTTCAGGTTCTGTGCCCTGTCTGCGGATAGAAAAAGCAAAGGGTGTGCCAGTTTTTCCGGCGCACCCTTTGATCTGTATAATATTTCAATTAAATTCTTATATTTTCCATTTACATGGACAATTAGCCGGGGTTTAGAGGACATCCACAAAATTTTATTCTGAAACGGCCTGTGAGCTGCTCTGGCAAACATGCACCAAAACAGGTTGACAAGGCGCAAAAAAATGGGCATTGTGCCCACTTTTTTGCGCCCCCCCAAGAAGCCGTTAATAAAGAATTCCATATTTTTTCAGCTTGTGCTGAAGGGTCTGCCGCTTCATATGCAGACAGGTTGCGCACTGGGATACGTTCCCCCGGCAGCGGTCGAACATGGTGCGTATCGTTTCCTCCTCAATGCGCTCGATATAGTCCTGCAGGGACTCGCCCGCCTGAAAGTCTGTGCCACGCCGGTCCACGGCCTTGCCGGGCGCGGGCAGGTCCAGGAGCTCTGTTGTAAAGCCGCTGTCCCCATCCATCATGAACATGGCCTGGATCAGGATGTTCTCCAATTCCCGGACGTTTCCCGGGTAGTCGTATTCCATGAGCTGGCGCAGCACATCCCGCGGCAGCTCCGACAGGCGCTTTCCCATCTTCGCATGGTGCTTTTCAATCAGCGCCTGGGCCAGATAGGGGATATCGCCCCTGCGTTCCCGCAGGGGCGGAATATTCAGGGTGACCACGCTGAGGCGGTAGTATAGGTCCTGACGGAGTTTTCCCTGGCGGATCAGGTCGACAGGGTCTTCATTTACAGTAGTGATTACCCGGACATCCACCGGAATATCCTCTGAGCCCCCAACCCGCCGGATGTAGGACTCCTGCAAGACCCGGAGCAGCTTGCTCTGGAGCTCATAGGGCATGGAGTTCAGCTCATCCAGCAGGAGCGTACCGTGGTTGGCCAGCTCAAACAGGCCCGCCCGGTCCACCGCTCCGGTGAACCCGCCCTTGGCGGTGCCGAACAGAAGCCCCTCCAGCAGGTTGCTGGGCAGGGCCGCGCAGTTCTGCGCAATAAAGGGCTTCCCGCTCCGCGTTCCACCGTAGTGGATGCTCTGGGCGAACAGCTCCTTTCCGGTGCCCGTCTCCCCGTAGATCAGCACCGGCATGTCGTTTTGCGCCGCCCGCTTGGCCCGCTCCATGCTCTTCTGGAACTTGGGATCACGCCCGATCAGATCGGAAAAGTGATAGCGTTTGAGCTTCTGTTTTTTGGATGTCTCCTGCGTCCCCACCTGACTTTGCAGATGGGCCAGCCGGTCGCACAGCTCCGACAGCTGAGTTACGTCATTGGCTACCTCGATCACGGCGAGCAGCTTCCCGTCGGCATCTTTGACCGGAATGGTAGTATTAATGGTATGAATATATTTGCCGCTGGCGTTGATGTACCGCTGCGGCTGATTGACGGTGGATGCCCCGGCCTGGAGCGCACGGTAAATCGTACTGGACTCCAGATCCATGTGAGAAAACGCATCCTCAAAACGCCGGCCGACCACATCTGCCGGCTCCATCTGTTCCATCCTGGCCATAACGGAATTGTAAAAAATGGAGGTCCCCTGCCCGGCCACAATATGAACCCCTTCATTCAAAAGGCCTAAGAGCGCCGACAGGATCTCCTTATATTCATTTTCACGCACTATGATATCTCCCAGTACACGCTGTGCCTCTCTTTTGCGAGAGCCCGTAAAAGTAATCAAAGCTAATATAACATATAAAGTCACAGAATTTCAACGTAAGATTTTGACCACTTGAAAAACCCGGCTGGAGGCAGATGACGCTTAAGACCACACCGTGCGGGCAGCCATAACTCGGAGGCAAAAGAGGATAGTATGCGCAGCAGCCGGAAAATCCGCTCCGGATTTGATGCCGGCGGGCAATTTTATTTGGTCTAATCAAATAACTTTTTTAGCTGTTACAAATTCTTTTCAATCTGGATCGGGCAGGGAAAACACCGTATCCTCTATGCACAATGATGACAGTCAAAATAGAAAGAAACCTGTCTTTGACCGAAGTCAAAAACAGGTTTCTTCGCCGGGTGATGGCTACAAAAAGGATGCAGTGGTTGCAGGTCTGCACCAAAAACCAAATCGCAACCCAGCAAAGCGGTTGCGGTTTGGAAAGGAGCCGCGGACGATATGACATCCGCGGCGACATGTCCTGTGTTGATAAAAAATGCACTTTGATAAGGGCTTGGGATTAAGGTTGATTCTATAAAGAAAACCGTTTGAATTCCTCAAGTGTCGCTTCAAGTATCTGTCTGTTTTCGTGCTCAGGCTTTAAATACTGTTGCATTTCTTCAAATATCTGATCGAGATTTTGCAGGTCTGAGTCTGTATATATTAAAGTAAAAATATTAAACTTTCGGTAATATTCTTTGTGCTTCTGCATCTCTTTTTCAAAATTGGCTCTGGCCTCTAAATTGATTTCTTTTTGATTTTTTTCCTTTGTCCTGGATAAGTACCCATGTGTTGACCAGGGAGAAAATTCAAATCCCTGTTTCTGCAATGTATAGGGATTAATAATCGTGAAATCCAACCGATACCTGTGCTGTGTCTGAAGACCGCCATATCGCAATTCTGGGATCAAGAGCGGAATTTCGTATGGCTGCTTGCTGCTTAACACCAACTCGCAATACTTTTTGGCAATCTCCATTTCATAGGGTGATCTCGTTTGTCGAACCATAATATTTTGAAAAAATACCAGGTATTGTTCTATCGTAAAAAACTCTATTCTTTGCGGTGAATGGGGAACGACAAGTCCTGTCTCCAGGACATGTCCGATGGTCCAGTAGTTTGGTTTAAAATGTCGAATTTCACTGACATCGTTTTCCCATTCTCCATTTTTAAAACGAGGGGTGATGAGAAGTCCGTAGCTTGCATTTGTTTGCCCAATCCAAAGTGCTGCTTCTTCCTTTTTAGGGCGTTTTTTTGCCAAGGCATCGCAGTTGCGCCAATATGTGCGCTTTAAAAAAAGAGTCACATATTCTAAGAGTTCCGGATCACTTGTCAGTTGATGCTGAAACTTATACGCCGCCCTGGATGCCTCTTTTCCCGCATCGACGGTCTTTATGTGGTTTATAAGCCCCTTGAACCAACGGGCGGCAAATTCCTCAGGTGAGCTTATCACGTCATCTGTAACATTAAGATACGTCGTGTGCTTCCCTCCGATTTTTGCGTGGAGGGATAATTGCTGAGATTTGAAGTCATCTGGATTGTCTTTGCTGAAGGCATGGCGCCGCAAGATACCAGGAAGCAGTGCGTCCAGTTGACATGTTAGCTGCGCAATCTGTTCTTTTTTCTGTCGCGCAAACCACTGCTTTCCTGTCATAACAGCCACCCTTTACACATTTTTCTCCCAGAGTATTGCTGTAATTATATCAAGTATTCCTATTTTATACAACTCAATATTAATCTCATGTGGTTATGACACAGGGGGGCAGATCCCAAAAATCTTCCATTTTGTATCTCGATTTCAGCTCGTTTGCACTTTCATGCCTCATCTCCGAAGTGAATACAGAAATAGCTGAAAGTCCTGTCATGATAAGGCTTTCAGCTATACCCCCCTATCCGCCAGTCTCATGTAAACTGTTCGAATTGGGTGGGGGCATTCAAAAATCTTGGCGCAGGCGGAATTCACTTCCGCCGGGTATGTGAAGTCCTCACGGTATTCATAAAAATAACCACACCGAAAGGTCTGGTTATTTTTATGCAAATAACGGTTAAAACCGATATTTCTGCAAAATCGAAAAACGCCGCAGAGCGGCGATCCCAAATCACAACCCAGCGCAACGGTTGTGATTTGGGAAGGAGGAGCAGCAAAATAAATGCGCTCTGACTTTTTAAAAAAGTCGGAGCAAACGATTTGACGTTTGCTCCGACGTGGTCTGAGTGTCATGAAAGGATCTGTGGAAAATACAGTAATATCAATGGTTTGTAAACGGGAAGCAAGGAGTTTTATCCAATCAAATCATATAATCGGAAATATCCTCCGCCTTTTTCCCTTTTTCTAATGCATCAAACTGCGCCTTGATTTGCTCATTCCGTTTAACATTCATGCCATTAGGAAGATATTTAAGGTCCTCTTCCTTGATGTCGATCTCTGCAATATCGTTTTTCTCACCGTATTGCGGGAAATTGACCAGCCAATAACCGTCTACTTCTTGTTCATAACAGATCCAACCCTGCATTCCTTTGTGTACGCCTTCCCGGGCATAGCTTTCTTTTTCCACAATCACTTCAACACAATCCATCATCTGCATTTTATTCACCTCCGTACGGTGTTGTCAGTCGTATCTCGCCGGTAGACTCAACCATCCAACCTGATATAAACGATACTGTTCCATCGCCATTTCTTCTCGGGATTTCAATTCTGATACTTATTCTTTGACCTGCGAAATTTAACCTTCCCAATTCATAATTTCCAGATACATACTTTTCCCTTGCCTGTCGTTCTATTTCTTTTTGCAGCCAAAATGCATCCACAACTGTATAGCCCCATTCATGAAACAGTTTATCTTTCCCGTGTGGATGTTCACCTCTGGTATTAAACAAATATGGGTCAAATTTGCTGTATGCGCTATGTGCTGCAGCGTTGCTGACAACAATGGTATAAGGAATCGGGTCTAATGTGCAGTGACAGTATGGATGGTGCGGACAAAGCGGAGCTTTTTCCTTCTGAAACCAACAGTCATCCAGCCTCAAGCATTCCTCACAGTGAGTTTTGCCCTCTGAATGGTGCGTCCATTTGACCCAGCTTGGTAGTCCTGCACTCTTTTGTATTGTGCCGAAATATCGCTTATAGTACAACAGTTATTCCCCCTTAAAAGTACAAGAAAATTATTTTTCATAATATAGGGGGAAACAGGCAAAAAGCTGCATGTTTCTGTACAACTTTTTTAGAATAATTTTAGAAATAAAAAAATCGGAGTATCCCGGAGGATACTCCGATGGTGCGGGCGGCGGGAGTCGAACCCGCACACCATGAAGGTAACGGAACCTAAATCCGTCGAGTCTGCCAGTTCCACCACGCCCGCATGATAACTCAGTATACTATTCCCGTGCAAAATTGTCAATTGCACTCTGCGGACCGGGCAGTTATAATAGAGAAGAACGTAAACCGCAAGGGGGAAACCGACCATGAAACGTGCTCCGCGGATTGCCGCGATTCAGGATATCTCCGGCTTCGGCCGCTGCTCCACCACGGTGGTGCTGCCGGTATTGGCCGCCATGGGCGGGGAATGCTGCCCGCTGCTTACCGCCTGCCTCTCCGCCCACACCGCGTTTCCGGCCAGCGAGAAGGCCACCTTTCTGGATCTGACCGGCCAGATGGCGGGGACGGCGGCCCACTGGGCGGAGCTGGGGGTGACCTTTGACGCCATCTACAGCGGCTTTCTGGGCTCTGCCGGGCAGATCGGGCTGATAGAGGACTTCTACCGCCAGTTCCGCCGGGAGGGGACGCTGGTGTTGGTGGACCCGGTGATGGGGGACCACGGGAAGCCCTACCGCACCTACACGCCGGAGCTGTGCGGGCGTATGCGGGATCTGGCGGCCCAGGCGGACGTGATCACCCCCAACCTGACCGAGGCGTGTATGCTGTTGAAGATCCCCTACTTTAACGACGGGCTTTCCCGCGCGCAGGCAAAAAGTCTGCTGGTGCGTTTAAGCGAACTGGGACCGAATTATGTGGTCATCACCGGCGCTCCGATGGCATCCGGCAGCATTGCCAACATCGGCTATGACCGACAGAACAACTCCTTTTGGTACATCGACTGTGACTATGTGCCGGTTTCCTATCCCGGGACCGGCGACCTGTTTGCCATCACCGATAACGTAACCATCGAGGGTGTATTTCTGTAACGTTTCTCTGTTAGTTTCTGGATCAGTGATC
>OGXQ01001202.1_pt1 | contig 19973 bp, 16 predicted proteins | sample 1576291 | NCBI WGS metagenome assembly OGXQ01 (sample SAMEA3541575, study PRJEB24748) | human gut metagenome | biome: human gut; feature: human-associated habitat; material: faeces | place: China | collected 2012 | reverse complement strand
CCTGCCGGTAAGAATTCTTACCGGCAGGACTTTTATATGCCTCCAAATTGTTTGTGTAAAATTTATATAGATTCTCAAACTAAACGGCTCTCGTAGATTCCGATGCGATTACCAATTTCACTTCACGATTATCATACGCCCTTTTGTATTGGCAACCCACTGAGGAGCATACAGACACTGTATTGTAGAAATACCGTTATGATAACTTCCGGGACGATCGGCCCACACATCATAACTAACTACATAAGTACCTTTCGGAAGAAAATCGAAATAGAGATTCGTCACCGCATCTTTTGTTTCCTGATAATAGCAAACTCCGTCTTTACATTCGTAACGCGACAACTGATCGACCGGTTCGAAACATGCAGGACGTTGATCTTTTACATGGACAAATTCCAAATCACGATCTGTCCTTATTATCAAACGGATATTGACCTTATCTCCGCTCTTCAGCGTTACTTTATTCAAAGGCTCATACACTTTTTCTTTTCCCGACATTTGTTCCACAAAAAACTGCTTATCGATAGAAAAACCTTTGACCGCCTTATTTCGTATCTGTGTAAAATCGGCAAAATACTGTCGGTATAACGCTCCCCATGAAGGTTGTTTCTGATCGGCCGATACTTCGACATTTGCCAAATCAGGTGCAATCTCCGCTCCCTGACGGATATACCGTTCATATCCGGTGAAACCATCCGTAATCTCCGGTTTTAAAACGGTTTTCCCCCATGTGATTTTTACCGTATTTCTCGATGCTGACAACATATAGTCTCCGGTATTCAATATTGCATTGACAGCATCTATCGTCGAAGGCACAGATCCCCAATTCTGTGTCTGTTTCTGCATAATCAACCAACGTTTCATCTCATTCAACTCAGATTTTGAATTCGGATCTATCTCTGCAAAAGCATTCATTATTGCAGTATGTACCTGTATTGCACTATTTCTGTAAGCATAAGACGACTTATTATTTTGCCAAAACATACCCAGCTCCTCTGTCGTTGTAGAATATTCTCGCAAAGACTCCAATATCTCTTTGGCCTCAGCGGTAAAACCGTAACGATACAATGATACTGCGGCAACAGCTTTTTCGTACAAAGAGAAAGAAACCCACTCCCTCTTTATATACTCGATGATCTCTTTATGAGCGCTCAGCGCTTTCGCCAACGGCATATCCCGATAGCTGCTTCTCACATATACATAAAGAAGCTTGCCATATTTAGATACCACACCCGACTTATTAGCTTTCCTCCTTTCCTGATCCAAAATAATGCAACTATCCAAATAATTGATCGCCCGCATCTGCATATATTTAGAAGCCTCGTCATATTGTATTCCGCCTAATTTCGTCAAGCGAGACAGACCTTCTAAAGTATTAACCGTCATCAGGAAACTAACCGGCATTTTTTTCATCCAACCCCAGCCGCCTTCGGGCTTCTGCAAGTCACGAAGCAATTCCAATGCTTTATTTTGCAACTGCTCAGCACGGGCAACATCCAACAAACCAGAAAGTGATTGTAATCGTTCCGTTTCATTTTGTGCATCCAACGCCCAAGGCGTCTCTGAAATCAATACAGATTTTAACTCTTCATTTTTCTCCAAAGGAGATGCTAAAGATGAACCGGTCTCATTTTTAACTTTCCAAGTCTGTAATGCCGAAACGATCTCAGGATTATTGCGAGCTAAAACCGAAGCGACCGTATTGCCATATAAAGCGGCCGTAATATTAATAACGTCGGTACCCGAAACTTCATTTAATTGAGGAAGAGCCTGCACTACATACCAAAGTGGATTAGCCGTATACTCCAATACCATACGATAATTTTCCTCTGCATCATCAGAAAGCCCTTGCATCCGTATGTTTTTTATTTCCTTCCCGCCTTTCAACACAAAAGGTTCAGCCTCCGTCACCAACGTCCGCGACGGCAATATCGGAATAATATGCTGTTCTCCATCGCTTACTCCGGGAGTCACCGCGTTTACACGGATACCCAACACATCCAACCCCTCAGGAACTGTAAAATCCACACTCTCCAATTTTGATTTTCCGGCTTCAAGAATAAACTCCTGCTTTTTCTGTTCCAACACTTTATCAGTATATGGATCGAACAACTCGAATGTGAAACCGCCGCTCATCAAACGATCTGATATATTCTGCATTAATGTAGCAATCGAAACCTCATCTCCTCTACGTACAAAACGAGGTATGTTCGGGGCTACCATCAACTGTTTTTGAGAAATCATATTATTTTTATACGAACCATATTTCAGATCTTTCGTATAAGCCAACGCCTGAAATTGCCATTCGGTATTGCTTTCGGGAATCGTAAATTTAACAGACACTTCTCCCTGCTCATTTGTCGTCAATTGAGGATAAAAAAATGCCGTTTCATTGAAATTCCGCCGATATTGCACAGGTGTTTGCTCTAAATTTTCAGAACCGGCCGCATCCTCCGGGACAGCAGGAACTGCTACATCTTCAACAGACATATAGGGGCGACTTTTTGCCATTGTATTCATCTGTGTCGCAAAAGTCAAAGAGGTCATTCTTCTGTAAATAGTTGAATAAACAAACCTTCCGAAATAAAGCGGAAAACAAGAAGTGCTTATCTGCTCGGATTTCCAGATATTCCGCCCGCCTATATCCCGCAAAAACAGGCCATAATCTATCGGATTATATACCGGTCTGAAACTCCAATCATGAGGCATTATCTCATTTAAAGAAGCATCGAACATCTCGGTCATAAAGCGTGCCGAAGCAGGCTTCCCCGATGCATCCTTCACTGTAAAGCTCCAAGACTCTTGACTGCCCGGAACTGTTCTGTCCCGGAAAGTAGAAGTCGTTATCGACAATTTCATATCCGGCTTTTTCCGATGTATATTTATCACAGAGTTATAAGAACATCCTTCTTTTATAAAAGATACGAAAAGCTTAAGACGATCACCATATTCCGGTTTATATAAAACAGGGAATCGGTAATTTTTATCCGATATTTTTACTCTCCGGGAGTCTACCAACCGAAATCCATCATATAAATTATACAAAACGTATGCCTGCTTGATAGAAGTCCCGTATATGACATCGACAGACTCTCCGTCCGAAACTTGATACAAATCTTCAGGAACCCATTCATACGTTTTTATCGGAGGCTTTTTATCTTGCATACTATATAAAGCAAAATCGGCATTTCTGATAACCAATTTCCCATTAGTATCCGTCACCTGAAGTACAAGACGGTATATGCCCGAAGGCAATTTTTTCCAACTTCCCAAAGCAGGAATATTATCCGACACGAAACTCTTTTCTTCTACCTGCATCCGCACTTTCAACGAATCGGCACTTATAATATCATGCTTCGATATAGGATTTTCCAAACCATACATCGAATATAATATATACTTACATTTTACCGAAACCGGCATCCCTGCCATATTCGTTATCCTGAACTTGACCGGATTGGGCGCATTCTTGTCAATCATTTCGGGAACTTCCATCTGCACCGACAACGGACTTTCTCCCACCGTCACCCAATAAGATTGAGATTGCGTTTCACCATTAGCAGATGTTACATTTACATCAATCCTGAATCGATAAAAAGTTCCGGTTTTCAACGCATCCTTATCGCTTTTCCGAGCAACAAATCGGAGAGTAAACCCTCCGTCTTCTCCCGTAAACAATTCCCCTTGAGCTATCTGTTCACCCTTATTTCTCCACCAACTGTTCGCAAGACGTTGCACCGTATAAGAAACATCCGCTCCCGAAACAGGAACTCCCGAAAAGCTGATGACTTTGCCGTTAACCGAGACCACCTGCCCTAAAGACACGGCATCTTTTACCGGCTCGAATAAAATACGGAAAGTGGGTCTTTTATATTCCGACACTTGTACAGATAAACTTTCGTTACGACCTTCTACCCTAATCCGGCAATATCCGTTTACCATATCCGAGGGAAGCACGAAAGATCCGGTAAACGAACCGAACGAGTCGCTTTGAACCGTACGGCGGGCAATATCTTTACCTTGAGCCGAAAGAACGACTGTATAACGTCCGTCAGGCACGACTGTCCCGACTTTTTCTCCCACCCGATAATCAATTCCGGAAAAATAAAGCGTCTGTCCGGGACGATAAACAGAACGGTCGGTAAAGAGAGAAATCATTTCACGTTCCGTATCCGCATCACCGTTCCAATATCCGTATCTCAAGTTCTGAAGCGGATAATAAACATCATTCTTCATTTCGGGTTTAAAATACATTACCGTATCTTTCTCACCCAAACGAACCAAACCCAAACGATCTGCCTTTACCGTATTCACATAAGAATCCTCAGAATCTGAACGAAACAATTTTACCGGAATCTCGGATAACGGTTTTCCGCTTTTAGAATCAGTCAAGATAACGAGAGTCTCTTTTTCTGTCGGAGCTAAAGTCGCCGCGTAGATGCGGGAAACATAAAAACCGATTTTTCCAAGATCAGCTTTCTCTTCCGAAAAAAATCTCAAGAAATATTCCCCGTTATTCAGTGCCGGAAGAACACATTTCCCGGTGCGATTTGCCAAACTCAACGTATCACTCAAATGCAAAGTATCTGCAAATTGCAGGATGCTGTCATTACCCTCCGTACGATACAACGTCAAATAAAGTTGCTTGATATTCTTATACTCAAAAGATAACGTATGCGTCTCTCCCGGATATAAAACTTGACCCATATTCAGATTGAAGCTATATGCCGTCAATTGATCTCGTTCAGATTTAAGACAATCCAAACGGGGATATTCCGGGAAACGGGAAATCAACCGATCAGATAACTTTACCAGATAGGCTTTGGTTTCGGGAGATGTATTCCATATCCGACTATAATAATCCAATAAATCTATCGCTATTTCTACCGAATAGGGACTATCTTTATAAACATTCAGCAGATTCCTTAATTTTTGAGGATATTCAACTCTGGAGTTGTTATCTTGTAAAAACGCCAACCGTTTCAAATCAGCTATAAGGTAAGAAGGTGATTCTGGATCGGAAAATCTCAACAACAGCTGATACACGGCAATTACCTGATGTCTCAACTGATATTTCTCAGGGAAATATGGATAATTCACAAAATCCGCCGCCGGCATATTCAATTCTTTCAACAAAGGCTCTTCGCGAATAAAAGGGAGTACCGGATTCGTCAATAATCCCTCATATATATCTATTGCACGGTACGCCAAAAAGTCGAGCATGGTCGGGGTCAATATTTCCCAATCTTTATCGGTATCTAGAGCTTCCTTATAAATCTGAGTAGAAGTTTTATGTAAAATTTCTGCCGGTTTGACGGAAGACTGTAACAAATCAGATATCTTTCTTACAAAAGCTGCTCTATCCCATTCATCGATCTTCGCAAGATCGGGAGCTACATCTGTCAGAACACCATTCTCCAATATCCCCCGAGTATCCTCATAATAATCAAAGATCATCTGAGCCTCAATAGAGCTGAGCACGGCACGTTGCACCGAATCGGTAGAAGACTCTCTCAAGTGCTCGGCAAACCGTATCAACGAAGGAAAACTATCTCGTGAAATCAGTAACTGATAATGCACATATTCGAGCAGATACTTTGCTATCAAAGGATTGTTCTCTTCTTGTATCGCATTCTTCAAATTCTCATCAGCTTCAACCAAAGCCGTACGCGGTTTCGCCGTTTTGTCCCGCATAGCAACAGCCTCATTTTTCGTAATCCCCTGAGAGAAAACTGTGCACATCCCCCCGATTACCCATAAAAAAACAAGAATAAACTTTTTCATAATACATTGCCCTCCTAACCTATCTGTCATACTACAAATATAATAACTAAAAGGTAACCGTTAATTAAGAAAAGCCAAAAGATAATTATAAAACATTAACTATATTATCCTACTCATTACCGAATACATGTCTGAAAATGTCCGGGATATATAATTTCTTATCGAAAAATTTAGAAACTATCCGATTTTACACAGATCATATTAGAGAGCAATTCACATGAATAGTCTGTTTTCCTCTTAAGAAAGAGACTGCAACGATACTGACATCGTTATAGAACAGAAGAAAACGCAAAAAATATCCTGAAATCCAGACCGGGACTTACACTTTCCCAAATACGACAAAAGATATTTAGCAATCGAAATAAACCTATTTATTCTGATCTTGTAGTAAAAGCGGTCGGATGTATAAAATACAGATTATTGAATCAGGATAAAATAAAAAACTCCAATTCTATTAAGAATCAGAGCTTTTTATTTCGCGGTGCGGACGGGACTAACGGAGTCTTTAATCAAGTCTGATATTCAGCCTGCTATAATAATCCTCCAAGAAAAGCACCCACTTCTGCACCTGCTTCATTTCTATGTTTTTCCGATAGGAATTTGCCTTGTTCCAACGAAACAAAGATACTCATTTATAGCGATATAACAAAATTTTCATGGAATTTAAATTCATTTTCCTGAAATATCAAACTTGGGTACTATTATTATTTTCTAATAATCAGTCATCCTTATTTCTTGCCGCAATCATCCGGAAAAACGACTATTTTTGCGGCAAGAAATATCATGCAAGGTACGTACCATTATGGAAACGGTACGCCCACACAGAGGATTTTTGTGGAGAAGCCAGATGCTGGTAGCCGAAGGTCTCCTTTACTGAACACGATTGTATTATCACTAAACATATGGACTTATGACCTATAATAGAGAAGACTCACGTCCGCAGCAGATTGTCTATCAGGGAAAGCGGACCATCAACATGGACAGCAAGGGTACCGTTTACCTTTCAAAGACCATGTCTATCGAATTGGGTATCCTTGGCGGAGGAAGGGTAAACTTCGCATACGATGAGGATACCGGAGAATGGTACATCTGTCATACCACAGACGAGGATGGCTTGACGGTCTGGAGGGATAGAAAGTGTGCAAGGTTTTCGCAGACTTCATCGTACTATTTTCATATCATTCTTTGATAATGACATACTTCTGGTTTTGGCTATTGGGCTTATCAGGAATGGTCATTTGAAGTTTTGTACCAATATAGGGAGCAATATATTTCTTTCTCACCCATCTTCTATCATTCACTCCAAGCATTTCAGCTATTTCAACGATACTTTTCGGTGATTTACAAAACTCAAACACCTTATCTTGGGGTGTAATGATATTCGACTGATCATTTGTTTCATTATGACTTGAGGTGGAATCATCATCACTTGGGGTGTGACTTGGAGTGTGCGAATCTTTCACTTGGGGGGCAGATGCTTTTACACCCCCAGTCAGTGAATGCTTAAACCATATTGTGAGATTCACAAACGGTGGAACAACTTTGATTTCCGGAGTAGGAAGAGTCTGCTCTTTACAACTCTCCATAATGAGACCTATACCTCGCCCCCAAGCCTCCATCGTACCACGTCGATAGAATACATTTGCTATAGTTGGGTTGGCAGGTAAAGAACCAATGTGCTCATTCGCAAAGTCCTGCCATGTCATACCAAGAGGAAATGATCCCGGATTCTGGAATACAATTCGGTCGTCGTAAATAGCCAGACTTGGAGTTGTATTTTCAGCATTCCATGAACGATGGCACAGCATGTTGATTGTAGCCTCCTTTATAGCTTCATAAGGAACGGTAAGTGTATCTTGTCTGAATTTACTATCCATTCTGCCAGATAGATTCAAATGCTTCAAACAGAAATCCATAACAGCATCATACTGTTCAAACAGATTTCCTTCGCAAACAGTCTGATCACGAAATACTCTTTTATCTGTTCCTTCAAAGCGAGCCAAACGGATTTTACACTGAGGGTGTAATAAGGAAGGCTCTTTGCCGAACAATACATTTGCGGCATTCAATATCATACCGTTCTTTCTTGCAACTCCAAGTTTAAGCATAATCTTCATAGGGTCTTGCAGAGTCATTGCCGAAGCATGAATACGCCTTGACCCTATTCCGTCATGCAAGGTCTGATATAACATTTCTGTATCAATATCATCAACTATTATTTCAGAATTGGGCGTATTTTCCCAACTGAATCTCTGAGGATTGCTGATTTTCAGACGTTCTTCGTACATTTGCCTTGGCATCAATGCTGTCGTGCTTTCCACTTTATAGAAAGCTCTTCCATCAAACGAATATGGTCCATTCTTGAAATTATTGGAGTCGAAGTATATGGCAATAACATAATTATCAGGCTTGTCTGGTAACTCAACATATTCAACTTCGACATCTATTGCCGGTTCAATCTTACGGAGTGCATTTGCTACCTCCTGCCTTGTATTATCAGTAACATTTTGCCCGATAATCTTCAAAGACGGAGCAATGCCAAACATCAGCCAGCCACCATCGGAATTCAGAAATGCGCAAGCCGTTTCCATACCTTTATAGAGTTCGCCTGTTGTTTTCTTCAGTTCCAAAGTTCTTGTCTCGTCCTTAGCTATCAGTTTCTTTATATCGTCAATCGTTGTCATACTTTTTATACTATTGTGAATATACATCTATTTTTCCTCTCTAAAGAATAACTGATAGTAGTACATTCCTCGTCCTTCATCATAGCCCCTTTCAATATATTGCTCTCCGCCGTGAATATGTATATCAAAATTTTTATCTAGTTTGATTGTTGTCATTGTACCTGTAGCCTTGCGCTTAATTGCGTTAGAAGCAGTAGCAAAATGATCATCTATTTCAATGTCTCGTTCTTTCTGATAAGTTTCTTTGTATTGCTTAAACTCTGATACTAATTTTGGTGTTCCAAAAACTTGTTCTGCAAAGGTATCTACATTAATAGATTCCTCTTTCAAAGCCGCTAAACTTCTATTCATATATGTTGCTTTCTCTATTTTACCGTTTTCAGCAGGTAATTGAGAAACAAAACTTTTGCATAGAGAAAGCATATTTTGGGTTTGATTGAAACTATCTTTCCTTGGGCGTACATGAAGGAAATCATCAGTCCAATATTTAGCTTCCGCACCTTTATTGGTATTATCCACAACAGCAACTACATAGCCATTCTCTCTTTCAATGTTGAAAATTAAACAGCCTTTATCTAATTTATTTAAACTAATACCCTTTTCACTTTCAATCATAAATCCATTTGATTTATGTTGTATCTTTAAATATGTATCTTTATTTTCTGATTTAAATAGACCGATTGCATTCGTACTTAGGCCATCAACTATACAATCTTCAAAATACACGACATAAAATTCTCCTCCCTTTACTTTGGGATGTGTACTTTGTTCATATAAATGCTTTGATAAATCAATAGATTGATGCAATATTGTATTTGGATCTGAAAAAATTTCATGAACACACATATATACTTCATTCATTGATTTATCTATATTGTGATAAAAAGAATAATATTCTTCAGATTTAAAGGGTGAAAAAAAATACTCTATAAGAAATTCATGAATACTATCATAGTCATCATATTGCTTTTCGGATAAAATACATCCTTCATCTCTTAATTTATTACCTACACGATGTATTACACATGCTTTAATTTTTGCCTCTATAGATGAAATCATAACTATACCTTATTAAAGGTTCTTAACTTTTCTTTCACTAATCTATTGAACTCTATTTTCAATTCTTTTTCTATCGATTGGATACTTTTGACTTTTTCCTTACAGTTGTTATTGATATAACATTTGGGACTGTAGATAAATATGCCATCCGGATTTGGCTTATTTTTTAATGCATCTGAGAAATTGATAACTACAAAATAATTTCCATTTATATCTCGTATCTTAAATTTATAATTTATAGATATTTCTTCGCAAAGTATTATTGATTTTAGTGTCGGGTCTTGCAACTCTCTGATTGAGTCTAAGTTTTTACCCTTTAATTGAGTAATACATTCTTTACCCTTTTTATCTTCATATTCTTGCGGCAATGTTGCACTTTCATCAAACATATATTTAATTGATTTCGCATTAAAGTCGGTAAAAATATTTGATGAATCAATATTTGTAAAGCTTAACAAATAATTTGCTCGCTCTAAATTAGAAAAACTTGAGAACAACACCTCATCTGCTTTATCTTCAATCACATTATTTTGTATCAGTTGTTTCGTTATTCCATCTACTATCCTATCTGAGTACACTCTTGCAGGTCTAGAATTATATTCTTTTGTAAATTCGAGTTTTTTAGTCCTTGAATCTATGCTAATTGTAACTTGAGATATGCTACTTGTGACATTAACTAATGCTTGCTTATTAGGGTTAGTTTCTTCTAAATAAGTTTTTATCGTAATACTTCCATTACCGTTCTGTATGGTCTCAGATGAAACTACTTTTGCTTTTAAATTGTATTGAAAATTATGAGGATATATATTATTTATAGTTTGACTTATGACATCTTTATAGTTCACATCATCGAATATTTTATATTGTTTTGAAGTTGTTGATAAGGGCTTCTCGTTAATATTTACAAAATTAACAAGAGAATCAATATCAACAGAACTAAATAGCATACTAGTCATCAACTGGATAATTTTGGTTTTATCTGCACTTTTTAAGAAAATGCCTTTGTTGGATAGGAAGGCTTTTAAATCTATTGACTTAACAGCGTCCGAAGCAAGAAAAGGTTTCATAGAATCACCATATGGCAGATACTCTATCAAGTGTGGTTTTATATTTAGACATTTATTCCGATTTTCATTGTATGATTCGTCAATAAAAGTTTCAGTGCAATCAGCCGGGATTAGCCTCAAGCTATCGGCATTTAAATTTGAAATTCTTTCGACTCTCAAATTTAAATCATTATTGTTATAACTACGTACAACCTCAGTAACTACACCTTGTTTATCAGAATCATAATCTGGGAAATACAAAATATATTCGTTAGCTAATCCACTTGTAAGTCGTAATGATAACCAAATCATCTTTTTTAAATGTTCTCTATTGAATTTATCCGAACAAAACAATAAAACGCTTATTTTATTTTTGTCCTCTTTAATTATAGGGAGAATAGAAGAATTTAAAAATTGAGGGGGCATATATATACCGCGTTTACCAATTTTCTGTGTATCAGAATTATCTTCTGTAATAGGATATAGAAATTTAACAGGCATCGATGGTCTGTAATTTTTTGCTGTAATAATTGAACTTATTAAAAAATTCAGTTTTGCATTATCTATAAGATAGTAAGTTACATTTTTATTTAATAGATTTCCCTTAAACAAACTAGAACCATTGACAATAGTCTGTCCTTGATCGTTATCAGCTAATGACAAAATAAAATTAACATAATACTCGTAAGAGCCATCAACTGCAACCCTTTTTTGTTTGACAAGTTTATCTCTTACAATATCAAAGCAAAACAAGCCTTCTTTTATCTCTGTGTGTATATCTTGAGAATAGTCAATATTCAAGTTAGAATTTATATACAATAGATCTTTACTATTATTTTTTAGTGGAGATTCATAGTCTGCCCAATAATCTAAAGAATATGAAACATCCTTGCCTAATTTTTCATTATATAATGATTGATTCTCATCTTTGGTCATATTTCTCCACCCAAAAAGTTTGAGTATATTAATCATAATAGTGGATTGAATATCCTCATTTTGTTTCGGGTTATCTGGTAATATCAAGGAAAATGGAGATTTCTTTAACTGATCCTCTATGGCACAGAAACTGTCTAATAAATATTTTTTAAATTCATCTTTCTGAACGATTTTCCCTGAGACTGAGTTTTCAAGAATTATGTGGTTTAACGCTTTAGCGAATAGCTTACATAATTTTGCTGATATAATAGTTTTACCATTATCCTCATAAAAACTATTGATTTTTTGCATTATGATAGATTGAAAATCATCTATCGACATATTCTTATTTTCAATAACGATATTGTCAATTTTACTACCAACATTTTCTGCAATATTCCCAATCAATACTAATTTATACTCATTAGCATTAGGCGTTGAATTCTTTAATTCTTCACTCCATTTTTTAATTGCAGAAAGATGGAATGGGTTTTTCGATGATTTTACTTGAACGACCATGATTCTCCCATCCGAATAATTCCAGCGAATATCAACCTTTTCAGATTCATCATTAGGTTCCACACAAATACTCACCCAATCATATTCAAAAGAATCCAACAATGCGACCAGTGACTGATAGATATACCCCTTAATTGCATATTGTCCGTTCATATACTATGATTTTTTAATATTATTCTCCTATTATCATTCGTTCTACTTCTCGTTTTGCCTTCTCTAAGATAGCCTTACCTTGTGTCCATAATGTTTTTGCTTTATTTCGAATATTTGAAATACAATTTATAGTTTTGTAGTAATAATCAGTTCTTGGACATCAACTTCTAACAGATTAGCAATCTTAATAAGTGTTGCCAAATCTGGCTGAGAAACATTAGAACACCATTTGGAAACAGTTGACGGATTCTTCCCTAATTGCTCCGCCAGCCACTTTCCTGTTTTCTTCCTTTCGACTAAAACTATTTTGAGTCTATTTATATCCTCCATATCAATCATTAAATTGAATTATATGCAAATGTAATGAATTTATTTGATTTCAATCATTCAATATAAACTACTTTTATTTATGACTTTGGAGGGAAATATTTTAGCAAGTAGTTTTGAGCACCGAAAATATTTTCGGTAGCCCCAAACACAACTTGCTATGTTCGCTTGAACATAAAAAGTGATGCTTGGAAACTACATGATCTTTTATCTAAAACGAATAAATAATGAACTGAAACCACTAAGTACTGCCTTATTGGTTTCACATAACCAATAGGTCAGTAATTCTTCTTCCGTCAGATAACCGCGGTCCACAGCTTTCATGTGGATATGATAATTGGCAAACGGATCAACTGTTATCCATCCGTTATTTTGGGTTAAGTAAGTGATCTAAAATATTTTTATATTCAACATAAAATATTAATATTGTCTCATGATATTTTAGAATTTGAATCATGAAACATATTAAAGCGCTTGAATTAAGTGAAGCTGATCGCCTCAAACTAGAGAAAGGCTATCATAATGGCCCTATTCATAACTATCGTATCAGATGTAAATCCATATTGTTGAAGTCATCAGGAAAATCAGCTTCAGAAATAGCTGAAATATTCGATGTGACAATACCAACAGTATACGCATGGATAAAACGTTATAAAGAAAATGGTATCAAAGGCTTGGAAACCCGTCCTGGCCAAGGTCGTAAACCTATAATGGATTGTTCCGATGAGGAAGCAGTCCGTAAGGCTATAGATGAAGACCATCAGAGTGTACCAAAAGCACGTGAAGCCTGGGAAAAAGCTTTCGGTAAAAAAGCCAGCACATTACCTTCAAACGTTTTTTAGGAGCATTGGTGAAAGATATAGGCGAATAAGGAAACGCCCAAGGGGTATACCCTCACCGCAACTCTACACATACAAGAAAGAGAAGTTGCAAGAACTTGAAAGCCTTGATTCCAAAGGTAAAATAGAATTTTATTATGCTGATGAAAGTCATGTATGTATCGATGGTTATGTACCTTACGGATGGCAGTCCACAGATGAAAATGTCTATATTCCATCAGAGAAAGCTGCAAGATTCAATATCTTTGGCATGATTACCAGAAGGAATCAATATAAAGGCTTTGCAACACAGGAATCCATCAATGTGGACAGGCTTGTGGATTATCTTGACAGGTTCTCTTTTGAGGTAAAGAAGAAAAACGTGGTTGTCCTTGACAATGCTTCTGTCCATAGAAACCGGAAGATAAAGGAAATGAGAAAGATATGGGAGGATAGAGGATTATTCCTTTTCTATCCTCCACCATATTCTCCGGAACTTAATCCTGCCGAAACTCTGTGGCGCATATTGAAAGGCAAATGGATAAGACCTGCTGATTACAATACTAAGGACTCGCTTTTCTATTGTACAAACAGGGCTCTAGCATCAATATTTACAATACAAACTCAGTAGTGCATAAACAGATTTGATTAATTGATTTTACACGCTTTAAATCCTTCTTTTAAGATATTTAAAAATATTTCATTGTGTGCTTTGGCGTCTTTAATAAAGGCATCAATAGAAAGGATGTATGTACCAACTTTATAAGGAATATCCGACTCTAGACTTAGATACCATTCATTTTCTTTGTAATATAAGGTGTCTTTAGAAAACAAAGGGGTATAATGTTCATTTTTAAGCGATAACTTGAATTCATCATTAAATTCAACAATACCATAAAACCATATTCTTTGTATTCTATTAGGATAGTAGTTCATCAATTTTGTTGCTCTTTGTTTCAATTGACTAATAACTTCTTCCGTTTTAGATAATTTTATACCTCTCTTCTTTAATTCTATTATAACCACATCAACCTTACAAGAAAGATCTTCTGGATTATCTGAAAAAATAATTGCTAAATCCGGTCTATTTGAATCAGATTCTTGTTCCACTCCTTGTGTAATTTCTTCAACAACCTCCTGCATTGTTCTTTCACTCATAGCAGTAGTATATGTCATGTATTTATTATCTAATAGCCATAAATTATTATTATAAATAGTTGTTATGTTGTGATTATTCTTCAAAATACTTCTTTTAGGTAATATAAGATTATGAATTGTTGCCTCCGAATCCTTATTTGTTATAGTTTCAAGCTTACTAATAATTTTTTCTCTATATAATATATATTCAGCTAAACTACGAGAAGAGAGATCCATTGCTTTATCATATTTTTCTTCATCCAAATATTCTGCTTCCAACACAGTTTTTTGATCACGCAAAAATTTTTGCTAGGCCATTTCTAAAGATTTAGATCTGGATACTATTCCTATTTCTTCATCTTCAAAATAACCTAATAAATGTGGGTATGATTTTGATAATGACAATTTCGTTTTTTCATTAGATTCTTTAAAAGAAGGTATCTCTCGCTGAATAATATTAGCTATCTTAGTTCGAAATATCTTTTTCACACTTTTCAATATCTCATCACGAAGTGTTAGAGTTTGACGTGACGGATCTACTTGACCATTAAATATTGAGGATTTCAATAGAAAAATTAATTCATATCCATATGGTATATTATGCTCGATTATCTACACATAAAGCTGTAATTACAAAGGGGGGAGCATAATTATCTTTTTTTTCGATTGAATATTGAAGAGTCATATCTTCAAACATTCTTATTTGAGAAGCATTTACGTCCTCAATTTTGAGAACTGGTAAATCATTCAATGATATAGTTGCCTTTCTGTTTCCTATAAACTGATTCTTTTTTACCTTGCCTACTTTTAGTTCTATATTTATCTCAATTTCTTTACCATCTTCTTTATATACATAAAACCTTGGTAAAAATTCCTCTAATATCATTCTTTTTAAAGCATCAGGTAAGATAGAATTATAGCTACTTAACCGCTTCAAAGTACAATTACTAAAGTTTAAAATTGTTCTTTGTTCTTGTTGAGCTATAGGTTCTAATACCATATTAGAATTATTCTCATTAAACGATGTATTATAAAGAAATGATCTATGCTGTTTATCAAAAATACTCGAAACCTCTATTGTGTCAAAATAATACAAATAGACAAGTCGTCCTACTCCTTTATGAGTAGAATCTTCGACTTGAAGTAATTTGCAAAATTTCGCATAACGTTCTTCTGTAAACCCTACACCATTATCTTGAATAGTTATTTTTAATGTTTCCTGTTTCCCTAGCTCTTCAATGCTGATACAAATATTAATTTTAGATGCATCCGCATCTAAAGAATTGGCTATAGCTTCAATAAAAACCATATCCAAAGAGGGATTTGAAAAGAAAAGCCTTATTGCTTGTTTTATATTAACTTGCATCTTTTAAATATATTATATGTCTCAAACATAGAGTTGATCGAAACAAATATATAAAAAAACACTAAGATGCACAACTTTACAAAATAATATTACCGCTTATATTGTTTCTACAATATTGAAGGTCGCTCACAACTATGCTAACATAAAGCCAGCATCCATCGGAGATACGGTGACACTATGCCGTAAGCTGAGTCTATAACGGCCATGTGAAACAAACATCAGGTCATATTATTGTGCAATTCAAAAATCTTATCACACCATTCTTCACAATTTTGCACCATAAAACTTGTCCTTTTCGATCAAGAGAACTATCTTTGGAACATGAAGACAGAAAAAGAGATTTTAAAAGAAAACGGTCTAACAAACATTGACGATTTCATGGATGTCCAGTTCGGCAAACCCGGAACACCAGAACGTGAAAGATTCCGTGAAGAAGCCCGTATTTATGTGAACGGACATGCCAAAACTGCGGAATGTAGGACTTCCCCAAAGGAACGGAAATAATCGGCTTTTCCTGTCCGTTCCGGCGAACCCAAAAACACTACCTCCGTAATGTCAAATTTTTCCCTGATGCAAATCGAAAGAGGTGGTTATTTGAAAAGCCCGCACTTAGTAGTCCAATGTATCTGGTTGAATACTAATGTTCTACAAGGTTCACCAGCAAATTATGTAGGAACTGAACCTATTTTTGTAAGCAATGTCAAACTATACAGGTTCAAACATCTGATAATAAACATATTACATTCCATTCAATTACTCCAAGGCAGATTGGGGCTCTGGGTTCGGGCCCCAGGCGGATTTGAACCTTTTCCTATGACCTTAACAGATATCTGAAAATCACACATCTACTTTATTTTCTTTTCTTATAGTCCTTTATTCAAGACCATTAATAATCAATATATTACATTCAATTCAGAACCATAATCTATGTCTTATCCGTGTCCTATACACCCGTTCGTGATATGGACACAATTAATATTTATTTCTTATGAGACATAGTTTTTCCATTTACTTTTATCTGAAGCGTAGAAAGCTTCAAAAAGACAGCAAGTCAACAATCATGCTCCGCATCATAGTCAACAACAAGGCCGCAGATGTAAGCCTGAAGACTTCCATCTTGCAGGAGCATTGGGACAAGCAGAACAGACGTGTTTCTGCCATGAACCCAGAAGCACACGATATCAATGCATATCTGGACAATGTAAGTTACACATTACAGCATCATTACCAACAGGCCCAACTGGAAGGAAAGCACCTTACGGCAAGCATGTTGAAACAACGCTTCATGGCAACAGGATCCAACCCGCTTTCTCTTCTGGATGTATTTGACAAACAGATGAAAGATGCGGACAGGCTGGCACATGCCGGACAAATCAGCATGTCCCATTCCAACAGGCATAAACTGGTCTACAGACGTCTTGAAGAGTTCTGCAAGAAAATGGGCAGACAAGATATGGCATTGGAACAGTTCGACCGGCAGATGATACACGAACTGGAGCTTTTCTTCAGAACTGACTGCAGGCTGTCGGTCAATACGACAGCCAAGATGATGAGTATGGTAAGAAAAGGAATTCTATGGGCATATCGGTGTGGAATCATCCTGACCAATCCGTTCTCAACTTATCGGATAAAGAAGGAGGAAAGTCAGAAACAATACTTGAACAGGCAGGAAATAATAAGGATAATGGGCAAGCAGCTGGATATTCCCAGGCTGGCTTCCATCCGTGACATATTCATTTTCAGCTGCTTCACGGGCATCGCCTACTCAGACATCTGTCGGCTGAGAAAGGATCAAATCATTTCAGATTCTGACAAAAGCATGTATATCCATCTGTACAGGACCAAGACCAATCATCCCGCATTCATTCCACTTCTTCCCCAGGCCAGGAAAATGGTCAGCCTCTACATCGGGAAAGGCGAGTCGGAATACCTGTTTCCGACCATCTCGAACCAAAAAAGCAATGCCTACCTTAAAGAGCTTGCCGACATCTGCCATATCAGAAAAAGGGTGACATTTCACACCGCCCGGCACACGTTCGCCGTGACAGTCTGTCTGGAAAACGGGCTTCCGATAGAAACGCTTTCCAAAATGCTCGGACATACCAACCTGAGGGTCACACAAGCCTATGCCAGAATCACGTACAGGAAAGTCACGGAGGATATGAAGGTATTAAAGAACAAGCTGAAGAACTGGAAACCGGAATCCGGTACGATGAAATCTGATGACATTTGATGACATCTGGTGACAACAGACTCCGACGGTTTGCAACGGCATGGGAATGCAGATATCTTTGTCTCAAACCAAAAAGGACAGCTTATGGGAACAATCATCACCAAATCAGACAAGGAAGTGCTTCATTTCTTCGATGAAATGAAAAGGGTATCGGACCTTATAGACCATTTGCAGGCTGACAACCGGCACTTATTGGACGGGGAAAACTACCTGACAGATACGGAACTGGCCGGAAAGCTCAAGCTGAGCAAGCGTACGCTGCTGGACTACAGAAGCAGCGGCATATTGCCTTATTACCAAATAGGAGGAAAAATCCTATACCGGGAAAGCGATATCGTACAACTGCTGGAAAAGAACCGGAAAGAAGCGTTCTGACATCCGGTTCCGTTTATGAGGAAGGCTATACCACCACATCCGTTGGAGTATAGCCTTTCACTGTTTATCATATTTTGTATATGTCCGCTTCATGCCTTTCAGGAATTCCCCTCCTGAGCCTGCATATAATGGCGCAACATATAGTCGGAAGAATAGCCGAGCATTTCCCTGACGTATTCTTTGGGAATCCGGTTGGCCAGGGTGACTGTCGCAGCGAACGTATTGCGGGCCATCTGGGTGGTCAGACGCTTGGAAATCCGGCACAGTGCCGCCACCTCTTTCAGGTATCCGTTCATTTTCTGGACTGACGGGACAGGGAAACACGGACCTTCTGGATTCATCGGATTCCAACCTCGGTATTTCTCCAGCAGGACCATTGCCGGTTTAAGAAGAGGAACACGGCTTGTACAGCCGTCTCCGACCTCCGCCCCTTCAACACGTGTCCTGCAAATCCACAGTGTTCCTTCATTATCCCTAAACAGATGCGACGGACAAAAAGTGCTTATCCCCTGATAAGAAAGTCCGGTAAACACACAGAAGACAAACACATCCTTCACCCGTTCCAGACGTCCGGCCGGCATATCCGTTTCCATCACAGTCCTCAGTTCATCCCAGTCCAGGAAGGAAGGGGAAGTCTCCTCCTTTACGCACAACTGTCCCAGTTCTTTCAGGCACCTGCCATCCTCCATCCAGCCCTTCTGCTGAGCCACCTTGAGAACCTTACGGAAACACTCCAGATATTTAGCCGCCGTATTCCAGGCCAGCCCGCAAGTTTCCTTCAGATACCTTTCAAATGCCGTGATAAACTTCCTGTCCAGTTCGGAGAACGCGACATCCTCCTTATTGTAAATATCCCGTACAACTGTCTCTACCAATCCGCGGCACCTGTTGTAACGTGCCAGGGTGGCTGGATGCAAATTTCCGGGAGAAGCCGCCCATCCCTCTATACATTCCTTCATGGTCTTCAGAACCAGATGCCGTCCTTCCCTGGCATACAGGATATCCAGGATCTTCTTCGGAGTCAGTCTTTCCCCGTCATACACGGAATTCCTGTGGATGACATATATTCTGTCCCTCAGTATCTCAAGGTACATGTTCAGTTCCCTTGAACTTCGGTCTTTTCCTTTGCTACGCATCTTTGCATTGTCCCATAACTCCACCGGTATAGAGCGCTGGATACGGATTTCATCCCGCTGTCCGTTGATTGTCACCCGAAGAACGACCGGTGCTTCACCGTTCTTCAACAACTTGTTCTTCAAGATGAAGAACATTACATTCAGTGTGTTTCCTTTCATACGTTCTGTTTTGGTGCAAACTTAGTAAATACACTGGAATACAGCACTATGCGAAATTGCGTAATATTGCGAAGTATGATACATGCCTTTCCTGAATACGGCTGTACTTTCCGGATTCAACGACCGGATATTTCTGAAAGACCAGTTCCAGCAACAGACAACATGAAACATCTGATGACTTGTGATGCCATCTGATGACATGATATTGGCCGGTCGGTCTATACCATCTATCTTTGCATCAAACCAAACAACTACACTTTAT
>OGXQ01001191.1_pt1 | contig 20046 bp, 6 predicted proteins | sample 1576291 | NCBI WGS metagenome assembly OGXQ01 (sample SAMEA3541575, study PRJEB24748) | human gut metagenome | biome: human gut; feature: human-associated habitat; material: faeces | place: China | collected 2012 | reverse complement strand
CTGTAATTGTATATGACACTGACGAAAAGTTTACATCGATAGGAAATTTAAAGATTTATGATATTCTTTCAGTTATCGAGGATAAACAAAAAGAAAATGCTGTAATTTACATATCGAGGGAAGAAGCTGACGGAGTTGTTAAGAGGACTGCTCGAAACAACGGGAATTTAACAGTTAGTATTGATGATGCGGAGTATGACTTGACAGATATTCTTGCGGCGCAAAATACAACATATTCATTATTGTCAGTAGGAAATGCTGTCAGTGTATTGCTTGACCATCGTGGCAGAATAGCATATGCCGAATTTGATGACAATGATGAGGTAAATAACTTTGCATATCTTGCACAAGCTTTTCCGGCAGAGCATAGCGATGGACCATACCTAAAAGTATATACTACATCCGGAAATATGGAAACATTAGAGTTCGCACGGAATGCAAAGGTAAATAACAAAAAAGTAAATGAATATACAGACATTGAAAAGCTATTCAAGGATGTAAATACAGACCCGGATTCAGTTAATCAGCTTATAAGATACAAGCTGAATAATAATGGTGAAATTCAGTCAGTAAAAACTGCACAATATGTAGATGCTGACGAGCTTTATACAACGGCAAGTGTATTCACCCGCAGCACAGACCTTTCTGACACATACTATAATGCAAACTATAGGAGTTTCCCGGGTTATGCAAGACTTTCGGAGAAGACAAAAATAATGTATGTTCCGGCGAGCAAATCATTAATGGACGACTCCCAATATTATGAGATAAAGCAATTTAAAGATTTGAAGTCTGCAACTTTTGGTACGGTGGAACTATATAATATGTCTAAGGACATGGTAGCGGGAATTGCCGTAATACGTTCGGATAATGCAGGAGGAAATGAGCTCACTTACAGTTCTGTTATGGCGGCGGTTAAGAATGTTTCGCTCACTTCTGTTGATGATGACGAGCGTTATTTACTAACTCTTTTATACAATGGTACAGAACAGGAATTTGTGACCGCTGAGGGAGTAGAACTTGAAAGACAGTATAATAGCAGCGAAGGACCTGTTACATCAACCATTGACGAGGGAGACCTTATAAGGATTGCAACGAATGCTAATAATGAAATTGTTGACTATCATAAAATATTTGATTTTGATAACAATGATAATCCCGATGTGGTAATCAGAGGCAATGAATACGGAGAAACAAAGTCATATATCGGTTCTGCAAAGACACTTATCGCATTTGATGACATGGCTGCTAATCCTGATACCGATGTTGTATCGGGACGTATATGGCAAGGCAAAAATCCATACTGGTTCACCGGTGTTCAATATTCAACGGAATTTGGCATTGTAAAATCAATAACAGGTTCATCAATGATTATACAGACATATCCGGGAACAGCAGGAAGCAACAGTCTGAAATGCGAAAGATACTTCAATCTTAAAAATAATCGTGTATATATTTTGGAGGACAGTCGCGAAGGAGTTCATTTGGGAAGTCTTGATGATATAATTCCATCTAATCTTGCAGGAGAGGCAAAAGCTTCGAGAGTGATTATTTCAAGACATAACGATGTGCCATCGATTGCGGCAATAGTAATACGATAAAGGGGGAAGTAACATGAATAAATTAAGAAAAATAATTGCGTTGATGCTTTCTCTGAGTGTAATATTTACAGCGGCAATATCAGTGTTTTCAGCTGAAAACTTTGATGATGACGGCAACAGAGATAATGATGCGGGACTAAGCGATGAGGAACAAAATGTTCTCATTCAAGACTCGCACCCTAAGCATGAACTGGATAACCCCGATGACGCATACATAGAGGATATTGAATATGATACGTACATTATGGGTAAGAATGAATATGATGAAACAGTAAAAAAGCTTACAGCTTTTGAAATGTGGGTTCCTATTGATGATGGTTCATATCTTCAGCCAATCAAGGCAGGTGAATTTTTTCTGTCAGTGTGCCGCTACATAAACTGTGACTCATTTTATGACGAAGATGCAAACAAAGAAGACATGTGGGAAAAAGCCCATGATATGCTTAAAAGTATGGGATATGTAGATTTCAATATAGATTGTACGGATGAAATAAGTTTTGATAATGCACTCAGAACACTTGTAAATGCTTTGGGGTATAAGCAGATTGCTTATATGTATGGAGGCAATGATAATGCGTATATACAAATTGCCGCAAATTATGATATAACAAAGAACTTTCTGGATAACCGAAGTGCTTCTATCAGAAGAACTGATGCGGCATCTCTTCTTAATGATTCTATAAAGGCCGATGTATACATTTCATATGGAAATAACGGTCATAAAAGCATTAATACTTTAGAGTATTTCAAGGATGCTTATAAAATCACCGGAGTTGTAGAATCTGTTTCAGAGCATGCAATAACGAGTGGTGATACAATATATAAAGGTATTAGAATAGGAGATTATCTTCTTGCCAGTGACCGCAGTGATTTATATGATTACCTTGCGTGTAAGGTGGAGGCATATTATCGAAAGGAAGATTCCGGAGGAAATACTCTTTTATATATCTCTTATCACAAAAATAACAGCATAATAACGATAGACGGCGAAGATATTAAAAGTGTTGAAAATAACATGATACGATACTATAGCGACAATAAAACAAAAAAAGTATCTCTTAATTCATCAGCGAAAGAGATACTTAACGGATTTTCGCCAAAATTGTTAGACGAGGAAGATTTTTATAACTGCGATTATATCAGATTAGTGGATAACGATAACAATGGTAAGTACGATGTTGTTTTTGTATACAAATATGACATAATGGTTGTAAAACGTATTGTAGAGTCGCAGGGAATGATTTATGGTCTGTACAATGATGACCCAAACGGGTCATTAAAGGTAAATTTTGCTGACTGCGACATGACTGACCGTATGGGCAATCCTGTTGATGCTTATTATATAACAGAGGATTCAATTCTATCAGTTGCTAAAGATATTGAAACAAACAAGACAAAGATTATAGTAAGCAATTTGATGTATACCGGTGTAGTAAAGAGCACTAATGGCACTAAAATTAAATTTGAGGACAGGACATATAAGTATTCAACAAATGCTGAATACTATAAAGACGCAAAAGCAATTAAAAATGGAAATAAATATACGGTGTATCTTGATTACCGAGGTAGGATAGCCGGTTATGATTTGCTTAAAACTGACGATATACAATATGGATTCTTAATACAGGCTTGGATTGAGGATAACAGGAGCGATGTGATAGCCAAACTACTTCCTTATACTGGTGATATGAATGAATTCAAACTTGCAAGAAGTACAAAAATTGATGGTTTAACCTGCAAAGGTGCAGAAAAAATAATAACTGCATTAAAAATAGCAGCGGATTATCAGAGGTCTACGCTTGCAACACTGGATTCGTCATATAAGATAATGGCTGATTATAGTGATGACAGTTATGTGTATGTAAGAGTCCCAATTATGTATAAGCTCAACGATGAGGGAGAGATTAAATATATCGATACTCCATATCATAGCGACAATGAAAATCCGGAGTGGAATGATGTATTCCATGACAATTCTATGACAATGTATAACGATTTTTCTAAAAGGACATCTTCCATAAAACCGGGAGGCATGTATCTTAGAAATACACTTGCATTTAATAGTGATAACGGAAATAATGTGGCGATAAATTCAAAGACAAAGGTTTTTGTAGTTCCCGTTTCAAACGATAGAGGGGATATCGGAGATGCATCACAGTATATTAAGACAAATTTAACCTATTTCGATGATTGGGTATATTATCCGCAGACCGGGACACAATACACAACCGAAAATCGCATTGAAGCATATAACGTGGATGAATCTCGGACAGCAGGTGTAATAGTATATTATACAAGTGACGTAATACCTGAGATAGATAAAAAAGTACCCCTTACAGTAGTGGACGAAGTAGTAAAGGCAGTTAATGATAATGATGAGAGTGTAACTCGAATAATCGGCTGGCAGGGTAATGCTCAAATGCAGGTTGACCTTGCAGAAGATGTCTATCTGAAACGTTACTATAATGGACCTAACGGTTCAAAAATTATGTCGGAAGTAAAGCATGGTGATATAATTCGTTATGTTACAAACAGTAAAGGCGAGCTTGTGGATTATGTTAAGGTATTCTCTTTGAAGGATGAAGACAATCCTGATTATGTAAAAACAGGGAATGAAGAAGGAAAAACTGTTGAGACGTCAACACTAAATAAAACAATGATTGCTGTGTCAGACGGAAAGTATGCTGAAAATGGCCATAATACATCACATATATACAATGCCATTGGTAGCTATAATTACGGTGCAATGTATAGATTGGTATATGGTACGTTGCTTTACAGAAACGGAACAAATCTTGTTCTGAAAACAAAGGTTGATACTGCTCTGGGACAGACAGACAAAATTGAAATAGCTGATTTCTCGGGATATAATGTGTTGTTTATTGATGAGACTACAAATAGAATATATGTTCCCACAGAGGATGATTTGCTCGCAGAGCAGAGTGCAGGAGAGGCAGCATCAAAGGTAATCCTTCATACCGAAGGCGGTAAACAGCGTCAACTAATTATAATAAAAAGGGCTGGATAAAAGCTCCTTTTATCTACTGCATAAATCGAACACAACAAATGAGAGACTGACTTATCTACAGACAGAAAATCTGAGGCGTGATACGTCAGAAATTGCACTTTCATTATATCAGTTTAAGCAACAAGATGGATATATACACGAATGACTGTCGTGTGATTTACGCATAAATTTATTATAGTAGGAGGAGTGATAAAAAGTGAATATTGATAAAGCGATTACATATGCGGAGAGCATCGTAAGAAAAAGCTTAAATTATTTCTATGATTGTTTTCCTACAGAACAAAGTGAAAATCTTGTGTTCAAAAAATTTGAGAACGTTTCATGGACTACCGGATTTTATGAGGGGATATTATGGCTTATGTATGAGCTTACAGGTGATAAAGCTTTTTATAATTCGGCAAAGCATCACAGTGAAATGTTTCATAAGAGGTTGGTTGATCGAGTTGAACTGGAGCATCATGATATGGGCTTTTTGTTTACACTTTCAAGCGTCGCCGATTATCGAATAACAGGAGATGAACAGGCGAAGCAGGATGGAATTGAGGCGGCAGAATGGCTTTTGAAGCGTTATCAGCCAAAAGGTAAATTTATTCAGGCGTGGGGTGCTATGGATGATTCGCAAAGTTATAGATTTATTGTTGACTGTATGTTAAATATTCCGCTTCTATTCTGGGCGAGCGAAGTGACAGGCTACAAAAAGTATTATGACGCCGCCTATAATCATATGCAGACATCAATCGCAAATATTATCCGTCCTGATGCGTCTTCATATCACACCTTTTTCTTTGATCCTGTAACCAATAAGCCGCTTCGGGGAGAAACTCATCAGGGATTTTCCGATGACAGCAGTTGGGCGAGAGGACAATCATGGGCAGTATATGGTCTTGCTCTATGTTACCACTATACTAAAGAGAAGTCGATTTTGCCGTTGTTTGAACGGGTTACGCATTATTTTATTGACCATCTTCCGGAGGATTCTGTTCCGTATTGGGATTTGATTTTCTCCGATGGTAGCGATGAACCACGGGATACCTCCGCAGCAGTGGTTGCGGTGTGCGGAATTCTTGAAATGGAAAAATATTATCACAATCAGGAATTCCTTGATGCGGCGGAAAAGATGATGACAAGTCTTTCGGAAAAGTACACGACAGTAGATTATCCTCAAAGCAACGGAATTATAAAAGACGGTATGTATAGCAGAAAACACGGTCATGAGCCGGAATGTACAAGTTGGGGAGACTACTTCTATCTTGAAGCATTAATGCGCATGAAAAAAAGCGATTGGAAAATTTATTGGTAAGGAGAACAAATATGAAATATGGATATTTTGACGATTTGAATAAGGAATATGTAATAGAGACTCCGAGAACGCCGCTTCCATGGATAAATTATCTTGGAACAAACGGATTTTTCTCATTAATTTCAAACACCTCCGGCGGCTATTGCTTCTACAAGGACGCAAAGCACAGAAGAATTCTGAGATACCGATACAACAATATCCCTGCGGATAACGGTGGACGCTATTTTTACATAAACGATAATGGCGATTGCTGGACACCCTCGTATATGCCGATGAAAAAAGAGCTTGATTTTTATGAGTGTCGTCACGGTATGGGTTACACAAAAATCACCGGCGAGCGAAACGGCGTCCGCGTTGAGCAGACAGCTTTTGTTCCTGTGGACGATAACTGCGAAATACATAGAATTAAGGTGACAAATACAAGCGGTGAGGCTAAAAACATAAATCTGTTTTCATTCGTTGAATTCTGTCTTTGGAACGCTCAGGACGATATGCTTAACTATCAGCGTAACCTCAATACGGGCGAGGTGGAAATTGACGGCAGCGCTATATACCATAAAACAGAATACCGTGAGAGAAGAAACCATTACGCTTTCTATTCAGTAAATACCGAAATAAGTGGTTTTGACACAGACAGAGACACTTTCCTTGGAGCCTTTAACGGTCTTGACACTCCTGACAGAGTAATAAATGGCAAGAGCGGCAATTCAGTAGCTTCGGGCTGGTATCCTATCGCATCTCATCAGATTGACGTGTCACTTGACGCGGGAGAAAGCCGCGAATACATATTTGTTCTTGGATATATTGAGAATGAAAAGGACGAGAAATTTGAAAGCCTTAATGTAATCAATAAGACAAAGGCAAAGGAAATGATTGCAAGATATGAATCATCAGCACAATGCGACGCGGAGCTTGATAAACTTAAATTGTACTGGGATAATCTCCTTTCGGTGTTTACTCTTGAGTCAAACGATGAAAAGCTTAACCGCATGGTAAACATATGGAATCCGTATCAGTGTATGGTGACCTTTAATATGTCAAGAAGTGCATCATATTACGAAAGCGGTATCGGCCGGGGAATGGGATTTCGCGATTCAAATCAGGATTTGCTTGGCTTTGTACATCAAATACCCGAAAGGGCGAGAGAGAGGATTATTGACATTGCCTCAACGCAGTTTGAGGACGGAAGCGCGTATCATCAGTATCAGCCGCTTACAAAGCAGGGCAATAATGAAATCGGAGGCGGATTTAATGATGATCCGCTGTGGCTGATTTTAGGCACGGTTGCGTACATCAAGGAAACAGGCGACTACGGTATTTTAGACGAGCAGGTGCCGTTTGACTGTGACAAAAACAATACGGCAACGCTTTTAGAACATCTTAATCGCTCATTCGGACACGTTACAAACAACCTTGGCCCTCACGGGCTTCCGCTTATCGGACGTGCGGACTGGAACGATTGCTTGAATTTGAACTGCTTTTCCGAAATTCCTGACGAATCTTTCCAGACTACGGGAGACGATGACGGCAGAGTAGCAGAGTCTGTGCTTATTGCAGGAATGTTCGTGTATATTGGCAGAGAATTTGCAAGGCTTTATAAGACGCTCAACAATGATGAAATGTATAAATATATTTCGGATGAGGTTGAAAAAATGACCGAAGCAGTTTTAGAGTATGGCTATGACGGTGAGTGGTTCATAAGAGCTTACGACGCTAACGGCAATAAGGTTGGCTCTGACGAATGTGACGAGGGTAAAATCTTTATTGAATCGAACGGCTTCTGTGTAATGGCTGGGATAGGCAAGGAGGACGGCAGGGCGCAAAAAGCGCTTGACAGCGTTAAAAAATATCTTGAATGTGAATATGGCATTGTACTCAATTATCCGCCGTATTCGGGATACCGACTTGAGCTTGGCGAAATCTCGTCGTATCCGCCGGGGTATAAGGAAAATGCGGGAGTGTTCTGCCATAATAACCCATGGGTAATAATCGGTGAAACGGTAATGGGTAACGGCGAAAGAGCGTTTGAACTATATAAAAAGATTGCGCCGGCATATTTAGAGGAGATAAGTGAAATTCACAAAACCGAGCCGTATGTATATTCACAGATGATTGCTGGACGTGATGCGGTAAGAGCGGGAGAAGCGAAGAATTCATGGCTTACAGGCACGGCGGCGTGGAATTATTATACGGTGTCACAATATCTTTTGGGTATACGTCCTGATTTTGACGGACTTGTAATAGAGCCGTGTATTTCAAAAGATATATCTGAATTTAAGGTAACAAGAAAATTCAGAGGAAAAACATATAATATTTTAGTAAAGAACACAGGAGAGGGAACTGTTAAAATAACAGCCGACAACGGAACGGTAAACGGTACAACCGTTTCATCGGATGCGGAAATATGCAATGTAGAGGTGGTAATGTAATGAATTTCAATATACCCGATTTGGGAATTATAGACGGCAGCTCAGGATTTCGCAACCTTCCCTCCACTACAGACGGAAGATTTACCTCCGGTGAGGACGGAGTAAAACATATAGTATGCACAGGAGACGGAAAGGTTGAATTTGTGGCTTTTGAAAATCAGACTCTTGCCTATGTTAATTCAGCTCTTGGCTATGGTGCGTACTATCCGCTTCATCCTGTGAACAGAAACGGTAAAATCAAGGCTGTGCTTATGGATTTGGATGGAACATCGGTAAGAAGCGAGGAGTTCTGGATTTGGATAATCGAAAAAACAACCGCCAGTATGCTTGATGATGAAAGCTTCAAGCTTGAAGAGAGCGATATACCGTTTGTATCAGGTCATAGCGTATCGGAGCATTTACAGTATTGTATAGATAAATACTGTCCAGGTGAATCGCTTGACAAAGCGCGGAATTTCTATTTTGACCACGTTAATCGTGAAATGAAAGAAATTATGGAGGGCAGAGGCAGAAAAAATGCTTTTGTTCCGCAGGAGGGATTAAAAGAATTTTTGCTCGCACTAAAAGCCAAAGGGATTAAGATAGGACTTGTAACATCGGGATTATATGAAAAGGCGATGCCGGAAATACTTTCGGCGTTCAGAGCTCTTGATATGGGCGAGCCTACGGATTTTTACGACGCAATAATTTCAGCAGGATACCCGCTCCGCAAGGGTAGCGTTGGAACGCTCGGTGAGCTATCGCCGAAACCTCATCCGTGGCTTTATGCTGAAACCTGCGCGGTTGGACTCGGAGTTGGTTTTGATGAGCGCGGTAGCGTAATCGCTATTGAGGACAGCGGCGCAGGAGTATGCTCGGCAAGGATTGCCGGATATACAACAATAGGACTTGCGGGAGGCAATATAAAAGAAAGCGGAACGATGCCTATGTGTAGCCGCTACTGCAATAATCTTGCGGAAATACTTGATTACATAGAGGAGGAAGCGTAAATGGAGCGAAAAAATATAAAATGTCATTTTATATCCAATACCCACTGGGACAGGGAGTGGAAATTCAGCGCTCAAAGAACAAGACATATGCTTGTGACTGCGATTGATATGCTGCTCGATATTTTTGAGAAAGAGCCGGATTACAAACATTTTCATCTTGACTCGCAGACACTTCCCATTCAGGATTATCTCGAAATAAACCCTGAAAAGAAGGAAATTCTGAAAAAGTATATCAGTGAGGGAAAGCTTGCTGTGGGTCCGTGGTTTTGTTTGCCGGATGAGTTTTGCGTGGGTGGAGAGTCTCTTATAAGAAATCTTCTCCTGGGACATAAAATTGCAAATGAATTTGGCAAAGTTTCAAAGACAGGCTATTCGCCCTTTGGCTGGGGACAAATATCACAAATGCCACAGCTATATCATGGCTTCGGAATAGATTTTGCGTCCTTTTACAGAGGGCTTAATACATATATGGCACCGAAATCGGAGTTCTACTGGGAGGGCGCCGACGGTACAACAATTTATGCTTCAAGACTGGGGCAGAGACCGAGATATAATATGTGGTATATAATGCAGCGACCTGTGTTTTATGGCAAGCGTGACGGTGACAATCGTCGTGTTTCATGGGGAGCTGGAGATGGAATATTCCGTTTTGCGGATCCGGCAAGATGTGAATATGAATATCAGTATTCGCATAGAAAATATGAGTATCATGACGAATATATAGCTGAAAAGACGGAGCAGGCACTCTCTGAACAGGACGATGAGTGGACAACGCCTAACCGCTTCTGGTCGAACGGTCATGATTCATCAATACCGGATATGAGAGAATCAAGGCTTATCAAGGATGCTAATGCTGTTTATGAAGGTGTTGATGTTTTTCACAGTACAGTTTATGACTTTGAGCAGAGCGTGATCAGAGATTTTGATAAAAATTCACCTGTTTTAAAGGGCGAAATGCGCTATCCGTTTACAAAAGGCAGCGTAAGTGCGCTGTTTGGCTGGGTTCTTTCTGCAAGAATTAAGGTTAAGCAGGAGAACTTTGAAACAGAACGATTGCTCACATCATATGCTGAGCCGATGGCGGTTTTTGCGTCTGTATGCGGAGCTGTATATCCGCAGGCGTTTATTAATAAAGCCTATAACTATATGCTTCAAAACCACGGGCATGATTCGATTGGCGCGTGCGGCAGAGATGTTGTATATAAGGACGTAGAATATCGGTTCAGGCAGTCAAGAGAGATTGCAACCTGCGTGCTTGAAAGAGCTCTTATGGATTTGTCTGGCGACATTGACTTTGCGGGCTGGGATAAGAATGATATGGCGCTTGTAATGTTTAATCCGGCTCCGTTTAAAAGAAGTCTGACGGTTCCGTGTGAGCTTGAAATTCCTCTTGAGTGGGAGTGTGACAGCTTTGAGATTGTCGATGCTGAAGGTAATGTATGCCCACACCAGAACATATCGTCAATTAATCCTATGTATCAAATTGTTCAGGATTTGGCAGACGCGGTCGATGTTCTTCCTGTGTCAAGACATACAATAAGAATATTTGTTAAGGATATTCCGTCGATGGGCTATAAAACACTCAAGGTTGTACCTAAGTATCATACACGGGCTACAACGCCGGTTAATATGCTTTGCGGCATAAATACTATGGAGAATGAATATCTGAAGGTTAAGATAAATTCAAACGGTACGCTTAAGATTACTGAAAAGGAAACCGGCAGGGAATACGATAATATCGGATATTTTAAGGACACCGGTGAAAATGGCAGCCCGTGGGAACACAAGACACCGGAGCTTGATGAGGAATATACAACTGTTAATGAACGGGCGATTGTAAGCCTTGTATACAGCGGTGAGCTTGAAACTAAGTACAGAATAGTTCTTAATTGGGCAATTCCCGAAAATATAGTTGACGGCGGCAAGAAAAGAAGTTCCCGCCTCGCGCCTTACAGAATAGAAACGCTTGTAACACTCAGAAAAGGCGCAAGATGGGTTGAATTTGAAACGAAAATTAATAACAATGTTCCTAATCACTATCTTCAGGCTGCTTTCCCCACAGACGTGGATGCAGAGTTTGTATACGCTCAGGGACAGTTTGATGTGGTAAAGCGTCCGATTGCGAAACCGGATTATTCGAAGTATGACGAAATTCCGATGACAGAGCAGCCGATGAACTCGTTTGTTGATATATGCAATGAAAATGAAGGTGCGGCGATTTTGAATACGGGACTTAAAGCGTATGAATCGGATGATGATTATAACCATACTGTGTATTTGTCATTATTGCGCTGCTTTGAGCTTCGCATATATGTAACTCCCGAGGAGCAGAACTATTCGAGAATAGAGAACGGTTCACAGTCTTTTGGTGAACATACTTTCCGATATGCTTTTATGCCTCATAAGGGTGATTGGGAAGATGCTCAAGTATGGAAAGCTGCTGAAGATTTTAATATGGAAATACTAATTGGACAGACAGCACCAACAGAACATGGCAAGAACCCTCTTGAAAAGTCGTTTATTGAACTTGAAAATGAAAATCTACACATAAGTGCCGTAAAACGCAGTGAGGACGGCTTAGGGTGTGTGGTGAGATTATTTAATCCGTCAAGTGAAACAGTTAAAAATAGAATTAGATTTAATGGTGGCATAGCGGAGATATCAGATAAACAATCGCCAATAGAAAGACAGGTACACTCGTTTGAACTTCCGTGTACGGAAAATAGGAAGTGGGCAAGTGTTAAAAAAGTCACGCTTGAGGAACTTTCAGAGACAGAGCTTTCAGTGGATACAAATGGCTGGTGCGATGTTGAAGTTACTCCAAAACAAATTTATACATTAAAATATGAATAATGTGCCGAAAACATAATTAATCGGTAGTGAGAAAAAGTTTACCTCGTTTTTTGAGGTGAACTTTTCTTTTATAATGTTAATATAGTAAAGGACTGTTTAGAATAGGTGTTATTTATTGGACAATGGATACCTTCCAATATTCTCTCTCTTTCTCCCTACAAAAAAACAGTCCTTTTTATATAATTAAATCGAAAGGGTGATATTCATGAAAAAATTCTTAAGTCTTGTAACGGCTATTGTAATGACAGTGTCGCTTTGCATTATGCCTGTTTATGCACAGACATATGAGGAAGCTGCAGCAGACGCTCAAAATGCGGAAATTAACTATAATCGTTCTGTGCCTCTTGTGGTCAAGGGAAATAAAATAGTTAAGCAGGGAACAGATGAAATGGTAGTTCTTCGTGGTGTAAATGTTCCGAGTATGGACTGGGGTATGGCAGAACATCTATTTGAGTCTATGACAATGGTCTATGATAGCTGGGGAGCTAATCTGATACGTTTGCCAATAAATCCTAAATATTGGAAAAACGGCAGCATATGGGACGAAAAAAACTTAACAAAGGAACAATATCAGAAATATATTGATGATATGGTTAAAGCTGCACAGGCGAGAGGTAAGTATATAATTCTTGATTGTCACAGATATGTTATGCCACAACAAGACGATCTTGATATGTGGAAAGAACTTGCTGTTAAGTACGGCAATAACAGTGCGGTACTTTTCGGTCTTTTGAATGAACCACATGATATAAAACCGGTAGGAGTTGAAAAACCAACTACAGTGGAAAAATGGGACGTGTGGTATAATGGCGCGCTAATTATAGTTGGCGGTGAAGAAGTAACTGCTATAGGTCATCAACAACTTCTAAACGAAATTCGCAAACAAGGTGCAAATAATATCTGTATAGCCGGCGGTCTGAACTGGGCATTTGATATAAGCGGTTTTGCTGATGGCTATAATGAACGCCCAAATGGATATAGACTAATAGATACGGCGGAAGGCCATGGCGTTATGTATGACTCTCACGCATATCCGGTTAAGGGTGCAAAAACCGCATGGGATACGATAATAGGTCCGGTAAGACGTGTTGCACCGGTGATTATAGGTGAATGGGGATGGGACTCATCCGACAAGAACATATCGGGCGGAGACTGCACAAGCGATATATGGATGAATCAGATTATGAACTGGATGGACGATACTGACAATCAGTATGACGGAATTCCTGTAAACTGGACAGCATGGAATCTGCATATGAGTTCATCGCCGAAAATGCTCTATTCATGGGATTATAAGACTACGGCATATAACGGTACTCATATAAAGAATCGCTTACTTTCATACAACACTGCACCGGAAAAGCTTGACGGTGTATATTCAACAGATTTCAGCACAGACGATGTATTCAGAAGCTATACTGCTCCATCGGGTAAGGCTTCGATTAAATATTCTGATGAAAGCGGAAATGTAGCGATAACACCTGCGGCGGCGAATTGGTATGCAACACTGAATTTCCCGTTTGATTGGGATTTAAATGGAATTCAGACAATAACAATGGATATTTCCGCAGCAACTGCTGGAAGTGTAAATATAGGTCTTTATGGTTCTGATATGGAAGTATGGACTAAAGCTGTAGATGTAAACACTGAAGTTCAAACAGTAACAATAGGCATAAATGAACTTGTGAAACAGGGTAATCCGCAGACTGACGGTAAGCTTGACGCCGCTCTTTCCGGCATATATTTTGGAGCCGCTACGGCAGATACGGGATCTATAACTATTGATAATGTAAAAATTGTAAAACTCGCTACACCTGTTTATACTGCCAATACATATCCTCATAAGGATATGGGAGAGGAAAGCTATATTGATATAGATACGACTGGCTTTAAAAAACAGACTACGGCGTGGAATTCCAAATTTACGGGAACAACAATGCAAATTACGGATGCGAATGTCTTAAACATAAATGGTGAGACAACAAAAACAAAATGTGTGACATATACAAGAGATGCAACTGATACTGAGGGTTGCAGAGCAAAATTTGACCTTAATACTGTTCCGTCTATGGATGCCAAGTATTTTACTATCGATATCAAAGGTAATGGTATTGCACAGAAGCTGACAGTAAGTTTAAGCGGACTGGCATATATTACTGTAAATATGGCAGAGGGCGATACCGATTGGCATCAATATATATACAGTTTAGAAGGTAATGTTGAATACCCTGAAGATATAACATATGTTCAGATTTCAGCAGACACGCGAACAACTGCCGAATTTTACATTGATAATATTGGCTTCTCAAACACAAAGCCGGAACGTCTGATTCCGTATCCGGAAAAGACATTTGTTTATGATTTTGCTACTTATAATAAGAACACCACAAAATATGAGGCAGCAATATCCACAGAATCCGGAAGTGAGGGAGATACAATCGTTGCGACTAAAGAAGAAGGCGGGCTTGGATTTGATTCAAAAGCACTTGAGGTGAAATATTCAAGAAACGGAAACACACCGTCAAAGGCAAAGGTGGTTTATTCACCGAATGATTTCTTTAAAGGAAATGTAAATGACGATGAGCGTACTGCTAACCGTGCTACTTTAAAAGCTGATATGGAATATATGACAGACTTTGTGTTTTATGGAAAATCTACAAGCGGCAAGAATGAAAAGATAAATGTTGGGGTGATTGACACAGCAAGTGCGATGACTACTTATACAGACACTAAGGAATTCACTTTGACGACGGAGTGGAAACAATTTCGAGTTCCGTTTGATGAGTTTAAGATACTTGATGGAGGAAGCAATCTTGATTGTGCACGCGTAAGAGGTTTTATATTTTCTTCTGCTGAAAACAGTGGGGAAGGTTCATTCATGATTGATAATATAACTCATACAAGCATAAAAGGTGATATAGAATGGGGCTTACCAACTCCTACTCCTGAACCGACGCCTACTCCGCTACCGGACCCTGTAACTGTTACAACGGCAGAGCAGCTTGCAGCGATTACAAGCACTGAGGGAAATATAATTCTTGGAGCAGATATAGACCTTGGCACAACAGGCTTTACGACAAAAAGTGTGACACATCTTGACCTTAACGGTCATACATTGACATCTTCGGGACCGTTCGTAGTGGACCCAAGACACGAAATAACGATTGTTGACACAGGAAGCACCAAAGGTGCCATTATAAATACAGGTACAACGCAAACCTCTTATGGAATAAGAGGTACAACAGAAGCAGCGACAATAAATATTGACGGTGCAGAAATTGATGCGGGAGGTCAAGCGATATTGATTAATGTTGCAGGACGAAAGTGCAATATAAAGGACGCAGTAATTAACGGGGGCAGCTATGCCATAAACGTAGGAACGAACGGCGGTGAGATTAATATTGATAATGCTCTTATAAATAATAAAGCGGATTATAAAGGCTACGCACTTTATTTGCAGGGCGGTATTGCCATTATAGATGACGGAACATTTGGCTATAACGGAACCACAAACACTCTTCTTGTAGCACGTTCAAGTGAGTTGACAATTAATGGCGGCACATTCACAAATCCAAACAGTGGAAGAGGTGCTATAGTTACAGATAAACAATTTGTAGGTACTGTTACGATTAATGGAGGTGTTTTTGAGAATACAAATGCCGGAGGGTACAGTATCCTCGATAGCAATGAGGGCTATCAGTCTATAGACGCAGAAACAAGTGAGATTATAGCGTCACCGGTAATAAATATTAATGATGGAACATTCAAATCGGCAATAGGAAAAACAAAGTCAACAAACTCATCAGCAACTGAAATATCTATAAAAGGTGGGCAGTTTGCCGCAGACCCGACTGTGCTGTATCCAAATTGTATAGATACAGATATATATAGTATAACAAAGGTTGCCGAAGGCAAGTATGTTGTGACGAAAAAAGGGGTGGAACCAACACCGGAACCGACACCGGAGCCGGTAGCAAAAATTGTATCGAGTATTGAGGAAATTAACACTCTTACAGCGTCTGATGATTATGTAAAGTTGGGTGCAGATATTGATTTGGGAACATCAAGTATAAAGACAAAGTGTGCAATGCGTCTTGACCTTAATGGACATACATTGAGTGGAGGCGGCTCAACGGTCATAGAAGCAATGTATAACCTTACAGTTGTTGATACAGGTACAACAAAAGGCACAATCAAGAATGTTAATACATCAACTTCTTATGGTATAAAATTTGCAGTAAAAGATGCAGTTCTTACCATTGACGGAGCAAAAGTTGAGGCAATGAGTCAAGCGATAATGTTAAGCGGTACGGGTTCAATACTTCATTTAAAAGATTCTGTAATTAACGGAAATAGCTATGCGGTAAACCTTTCAAACGGTATTATAAATATTGAAAATACCGTTATAAATGATGATTCTGAATATAAGGGCTATGCTCTGTCAGTTGCCAATGGTACCGCGGTGATAAATAGTGGAATATTCAATTATAACGGGAATATGAGCAGTATTACCTTCTCGGGTTCAAGCGAAATTACAATAAACGGCGGAACTTTTAAGAATTCTGTTAGTAAAAGAGGTGCGATTAACACTGTAAAGGGCTTTTCCGGAACTCTTACAATAAACGGAGGCACTTTTGAAAATACCGCAGAGAATAACGGTTACAGTATTCTTGATGGTGATGAAGCCACTACAGAAACAGTGCCGGTAATAAATATCACGGGCGGAACGTTTAAATCTACTATTGGTGCGACAAAGCCCGCTAACACAACAACGGTCATCACTATTTCCGGCGGAACATATTCATTTGACCCGACAAGCTATGTTACCGACACGAAAACATACAGAGTTATTGATAACGGCGATGGTACATACAAAGTAGCTCCGAATTCACAGGTGTATTCTGTCACACTTAATGCGTGCGGCGGAAGTGAAGTAATGGTTGAGGATTTTAAGGAAGAAAATATCCCTGATAATGGTATTGAACTTCCTATACCAACAAAAGCCGGATACAAATTTGACGGCTGGTACACTGAAGAAAACAATGGCAGTCAGGTTAATGGGATAACAAAAGACAATCTGTCTGACATCTTTAGAAACGAAGCAACAGTCACATTATATGCACACTGGACTCTGTTAAATTATACGATAACTTACGAGGGACTTAATGATGCAACAAACACCAATCCGTCAAACTATACGGTTGAAACTGAGGCAATAACTCTTGCCGCTCCCGGTACAAGAAAGGGATATACATTTGGCGGTTGGTACACTGATGTTGAATACCAAAACAAGATAGAAATAATCGAACAAGGCACGACGGGAAATAAAATATTATATGCAAAATGGGATGAAATAGCGTCAGGAAGTATTACCGCAAGCTTTGTATCAACGGGAACAATTCCGTCAGATATAGTACAAGGTACGATAAATGTGACAGAAAAGGCATATGAAAATGATGAAGTTTCATTTATGGTTACGCTTCCTAAGGGATATACGTTGGAAAATGTTTTGTGTACTGCTGACGGAGAAAATTTAAACACTATTACAGAAGAAAATGGCAGCTATACATTCATAATGCCAGGTAAAAATGTTACGATAACAGTGAATGTACGTCCGATACAGTATACAATTAATCTGGATTTGCAAGAGGGTACAGGTACAACAACGACTATATACGGCAGTGTTGAAAATTTACCCGTTTTACCGAATGACAATCCGGAAAAACAAGGATATAACTTCAAGGGCTGGTTTGATGCACCGACAAAAGGAACTGTAATTACGATGGATAATCTTAATACCGCTTCAAATATGCTTGCACTGTTCGGAAATAATACAGAGCTTACAATTTATGCTCAGTATACAGAAGTGGGTAATTTTGTAGTTATATACTCTGCGGTAGGAGCGGATGAGGAAACAATTCCTACTGATAACACCCAATATAATATTGCGGAAACATCGATAATTAAAATTCCTAATCAAGAACCAAAAAAATTAGGATATACATTTGAAGGCTGGAAGACAGGCACTGATGACACGGTTTATAAATATGGTACACAGAATGACACATATACAGTCCCAAATGATATAAACGGTGCTATTACATTTATTGCACAATGGTCAATAAATGAATATGAGATTACATATGAGCTCAATGGCGGAATAAATGCCGAAAATGCTCCTGTATCGTATACTATTGAAACAGATACGATAACATTGCCAGTTCCGACAAAGGATGGCTATAACTTCGAGGGATGGTATACAGATGCTGCATTTGAAAATGCAGTTGCAGCTATTGCCAAGGGTTCCGTTGGGGATATGGTTTTATATGCAAAATGGTCGGAAAAAGATATGGCTGTATATAAGATAAACAACTATGAAAAAGGAAATGTAAGCGTAAGAAAGCGTACAGACACAGATGATAGCTCAAGCGTTGTAATAGTTGCATTTTATAAAACATTAAACAATAATTCTGTCTTGATTAAGACGTCAATAGCCGAAATAGGAGCTATTGAAAAAGGTGATGATATATCAAAGACAGTGGAAGAACCGGAGGACTATTCTTATGCAAAAGTATTTATGTGGAATGACTTAAATGGAATGATGCCACGTTGTAATTCGCCGAAGATGGATAAATAATATAACAAAACATCTAAATATTAATTTTTAAACAGAACATATAACCGACTGTAAATTCTTATCTTAAAAAACGTTACCCATGTCAAACTAAATGGAATTTTGTGTCGTTTGTATGTTCTGTTTGTTATTTATTATAAAATAAATTAAAAACGTGCAAATATTATACCAAATCAGAGTGGTTTTTCTATATACCCAATATAATTTATAGTGACAAAACGGATTAGCCATATCCGTAAAAGTGTATAAACTCTATGTTTTTCAGTGTTTTGCACATGGCTATTATAAATATCAAAGGAGTGAAAATAGTGTCAGAACTTTATCCTGTTCGCCTTATTCCTGTTTTTAAGGATTATCTCTGGGGTGGAACAAAATTAAAAACTGTGTTTAATAAAAAATCAGAACTGAATACTGGCAGAAAGTTGGGAACTATCGGCTAATAAGGACGGTCAAAGTATAATAGCCAATGGTAAATATCAAGGATATGGCTTGAAAGAGTACATAGATATAGTTGGAAAGGAAATTGTAGGTACAAAAGGTCTTGCCCTTGACGATTTTCCAATACTTATAAAGTTTATAGATGCAAAAAAGAATTTGTCTGTGCAGGTTCATCCCGATGACGAGTATGCCACTTGCCATGACGGTGCAAATGCTAAGACAGAAATGTGGTACATACTCGATTGCAATGTTGGTGCATATCTGTATTACGGATTTAAAAAAGATATTACAAAGCAGGAATATCAAGATGCAATCAGAAGCAATACAATAACAGATGTACTTAATAAGGTGCCTGTTCACAAAGGAGATGTATTTTTCATACCTGCGGGAACTGTACATGCGATAGGAGCGGGAATTCTTATATGTGAAATACAACAGAATTCCAATACGACTTATCGTGTATATGATTATGATAGACGCGATAAGGACGGGAATAAAAGAGAATTACATATTAGAGAAGCTCTTGAATCTTCAAATTTGAAAAAATCTACTTATTCAAATTCTGTGCTTGATGGTGATGATATTATTTTGACTCAATGTGATTATTTCACCGTTCGTCGACTGAAAGTACAAAATAGAGTGCAGCTTAGAATTGATAAAACAAGCTTTCATTCACTTATAATTACAGACGGAAGCGGGGAATTGTATATGGGTGGAGAGATTCTTAAACTGAATAAGGGAGATAGTATATTTATCCCCGCTCAAAATAATGAA
>OGXQ01001184.1_pt1 | contig 20080 bp, 13 predicted proteins | sample 1576291 | NCBI WGS metagenome assembly OGXQ01 (sample SAMEA3541575, study PRJEB24748) | human gut metagenome | biome: human gut; feature: human-associated habitat; material: faeces | place: China | collected 2012 | reverse complement strand
ATTTTTTCTCCGGGTATTCCGTTCTCTTCTGCCGCTCCCCATAGGGCTTCCGGATAATGACCGACAATCGGTGCTCCAGACAGATGATATCACTGAGCCTCGCCAGTGCAAGACCGGATAAGCGAAAATTCCGAAATTTTCTGGTGCAGTCTAATGTAGTCGAATTAAAAATAATGTGATTATGAATGTGCGCACGATCAACATGGGTAGCTACGATAAATGCGTGTTTTCCCTTGGTGAATCGCATGGCTGTCTCATACCCAACCTTGTTTGCTTCCTCCGGTGTGATTTCTCCGGGCTTAAAGGACTGCCGAATCTGATATGCAATCACATCATGTGCCTGGGTTCTTCCCGTGATATGCTCATACTGCCGTTTGGAAAGCAGAAATTCTTCATCACAGGTCTTTGCATCACAGGCATACGCTCTAATGTATTTTCCATCTTCCGTCTTTGCTGCATTCTCAGAATAATCAGTACGGTCAGCCAGACACTGCGCTACCGTCTTTCCTTTATTGATATGCAGCGCAATTAGTCTTGTAGCCGCCATTTTCATATTCCTCCATCTAAAAAGAGCTACCCGAAGGCAGCTCTTACCAATCTACTATTCTCATTTTAACATCCGTTCCCGGTCATAAGCTCCCTGCAAATAAACGGCCTGCTTGATGATCTCTTCCATATCGAAATAGACACACATGATGCTTTCGTACAGCTTCCACACATTAGATTCGGTGCCGCCCACCATTTCCATCAGCTGGTCTTCCATCTTCGAATGCTCAGACTGTTTTTCCTGATAAGCTGTCTCTTCCACAAAATGATTCTCTCCATCTGTTTCCTCGTACCGCAAATCATAATAATCTTTCATAAACTGAATATCCATCGAATCCCTCCTGAATTCAAATTGTCAAAACATCCTCTACACGCTCACACAGCCGTCCCATCAGTTCCATGATGCTGCCCGCACCAACCGCAGCTGCGAACAGCCCCATCTCAATCATGGTCAGCAGGAACACATCCGTCCAGCTCGCCCGAACCACCGAATAGATGCCGCAGCCAAGAACAAACAGCATAACCGGCGAAAGTACCCACAGAGATAGCTGCATCAGCAGATTCCAGATAAAGCATAGAAATCGCAGAAAAAATGCAACCGGCAGCAACAGGATTTTCAGCATCAGCTTCAACAAAAAACTTACGATCTTCATGGATTTCACCCCTTCGTTTTTCTTTTCATCTTCATTTTACCGTACCCGCTTGCCAAACACCACGATGTCAACAGGAAGACCTACAAAAAATATGTAATGGCACAGACAGTTTCATCTGTGCCATGTGCGGTAGAAATCTCGCACATTTGCGCCGTCAGCGAATACCAGAAAGCCTCTTCAGGATCAGCTTCTGCATCTCCCAGAGTTCATCCAGTCGCTTCTGCAAATCCCGGATATCCTCCGCATAGATGCTTCCGGATTCATTGGCGCGTTTTGCGTACTGGTTCAGGTTGTTGCTGCATCGGCGAAGAAGGGTGGATACCTGCGCCACATCCGACAAATCAAGATTCACGCAGTACCCGTCCATCGCCATTTTTCTCATATAGGCACCGGTATTCCGAATCCCCAATTCCTTCTGCTTTTCACGAATCCTCGCCAGCTCTTCCGGGTTTACCCGGACATTGATCCAGTGTTCACGAACACTCATAATGCCACCTCCTCATCATCTCGATGTGTCATCGGCGGAATGCGCCCTGCACGGTCACGCAGCTCTGCCAGGACAGACGGCTTTTCCGTTGTTCTCTCACGGTCTGGATCATCATTTCCACGGTCATCCATATTCAACAGTGCGTCCAGTTCTGCCAGTCTTACACTCTTTTCTGCCAGTTCTGCCTCCTGGGAGAACGGCTTTCCAAGCTCGGCCTGCGCCGCTTCCTGCTGGCTCCTAAGATTGTCCAGCTGCTGTTCCGCCTTCTCCAACCTTGCAGGAATCCCGGCAAGAGCATTATCCAGACGCTGGATATTGCCCGCGGCACTGGTGCCGATGGGCACCCTGTGTGTCATCTCGCCTTTCAGCAGCACCTGATACTCTTTCTGGAAGCTGTCAAACGTCAGCTCCATCTTGAAACCACGGTAGCTGCCAAGTGGCACCGGCTCCAGACTCTGATTGGCTTTACAGATTGCGAGGATTGCTTCACCGGCCTCGACTTTTTCAGTAAAGCATGTGCCATTCACTGCCATGCCGCAGAACCCTTCTTCCGGCAGCGGATGTGCCGCCACCGTCCGAATATCCGACTGAAAGCCCTTGATAAACCCCTGCGTTTTCTCAATCTCCGCAGGGAAATATTTCATCAGCTTATCCTCCAATCGGTACTGCTGGCTCTGATGGTCTGCCTTCAATACTTTCAGCCTTGCAACATCTACATCCAAGTCCATTTTCTCCTTGATCTGCGGGTCTCCTGCACAAAGTGCCTTGATCTCCGCATAGGAAAGTGCCTGCTCATCCACATCGTCACAGGAACGAACCGGGGATTTGCTGGTCATGATCTGACTGATAAACTTCTGCTTATTCTCCAGTGTCTGATAGAGGTAAGCGTCAAAAGTTCCTTCCGTCACATACTGATAAACCTGCACTTCTTTGTTTCGGTTTCCCTGACGGATAATACGACCATTTCTCTGGGTCATGTCCGCAGGCCGCCAGCCCACATCCAGATGATGCACGGCCACCAGCCTGTCCTGCACGTTCGTGCCTGCGCCCATCTTCTGTGTCGAACCTAACAACACCCGCACCTGCCCAGTACGGACTTTGGCAAACAGATCTTTCTTTTTTGCCTCGGTATCAGCATCATGGATAAATGCGATTTCTTCCTCCGGTACACCTGACTGGATGAGTTTGGCGCGGATATCCTCATAGACATTGAAGGTTCCATCGTTCTTCGGCGTGCTGAGGTCGCAGAACAGCAGCTGGGTCAGCTTGTCCGACTGTCCTTCCTCATAAATACGAAGCACATTCCGCACACAGGCGTTGAGCTTGCTGTTGGGGTCATCCGGCAGGAGTGGATTCATCAGCCGCTGATCCAGCCCCAGCTTTCTGCCATCCGATGTGATTTTCAGCATATTATCGACCGATGGGTCTACCACACCGGAATGCACAGCCGCCGCCCGTTCCGAAAGCTCCACTACCATCGCCTGCTGATGCTCCGAAGGCTGCACCACCACGGTTTCAAACTTTGCCTCCGGCACCGGCAGATGCAGCTGATCGGAAGTCTTGATATCCGCCACTTCCTTGAACATGTTCATCAGCTCCGGCAGGTTGAAGAATTTTGCAAATCTCGTTCTTGCCCGGTATCCGGTTCCCTCCGGTGCCAGCTCAATGGCTGTGGTGGTCTCACCAAAGGTAGAAGCCCAGCTGTCGAAATGGGTCAGCCCTTTCTGCTGCAATGTGCCGTATTGGAGATACCGCATCATGGTATAAAGCTCCGTCATGCTGTTGCTGACCGGGGTGCCGGTCGCGAAAATGATGCCGCGCCCGCCTGTCAACTCGTCCATATACTGGCACTTCATAAACATATCCGAAGATTTCTGCGCTTCCGAAGTGGACAAGCCTGCGACATTGCGCATTTTTGTGTAGAGGAACAGGTTCTTGAACGCGTGTGCCTCGTCTACGAACAGTCGATCTACGCCCAGCTGCTCAAAGGTAATCACATCGTCCTTACGGTCGGTTGCCCGGAGTTTCTCTAATCTCGCCTCCAATCCTTTCCGGGTCTTTTCCATCTGTTTAATAGAAAAACGTTCGCCATTCTGGGATTTCATCTCAGCAATGGCGTTTTCGATTTCATCAATCTGGGCAGTCAAAATCCGCTCCTGCCGTTCTGCGGACACCGGAATTTTCTCAAACTGGGAATGCCCGATAATGACTGCATCGTAATCACCCGTAGCAATTCGTGCGCAGAACTTTTTTCTGCGGGCAGTCTCAAAGTCCTTTTTGCTTGCCACCAGCAATTTTGCACTCGGATACAGGCGCAGGAACTCGTTTGCCCACTGAAGGGTCAAATGATTTGGAACGACAAACATGGATTTCTGGCACAGTCCCAGCCGTTTTGCCTCCATAGCAGAAGCTGCCATCTCGAAGGTCTTGCCAGCACCTACCTCGTGGGCCAGCAGCGTATTGCCTCCGTACAGCACATGAGCAATGGCATTCTGCTGATGTTCCCGCAGCCGGATTTCCGGATTCATGCCGCCAAAGCGGATATGGGAACCATCGTACTCACGGGGACGGGTACTGTTGAACAGCTCGTTATACTTTTCCACAAGTTCCGCACGGCGATAAGGGTCTTTCCACACCCAGTTCTGGAACGCATCCTTAATGGCCTGCTGTTTCTGCTGGGCGAGGGTGGTCTCCTTTTTATTCAGAACCCGCTTCTGCTTGCCGTCTGCATCCTCCACGGTATCGTAGATACGGATGTCCCGCAGATTCAGCGTATCCTCCAGAATCCGGTAGGCGTTGGCTCTGCTGGTGCCGTAGGTCATATAGGCATGGACATCATTCCGGCTCGGTGTACTCTTACCGGTGATCTGCCACTCTGCCGTCATGGGCGAGAATTTCACTTCGATGTTCCGGCGCAGATAAAACGGCGGTTCAAAGGTTTCTTCCATGAACTGCTGGATATAACCCCGATTGACCCATGTGGCACCAAGGCGCACATCAATCTCTGAAGCGTCCAGGTCTTTCGGCTGCGCCTTTCTCAGATATTCCGTATTTACCGTAAAGGCAGGGTCAGAGGCCGCAGCCAGTTCTGCCACTCGGAGCTTTTCCCGAACATTGCCGGACAGATATTCATCAGCTGTCACCCAGCCGGTTTCCTCGCCGCCCTGCGTCATCGGGTCTTTGAAAATGACACCATGCAGTTCCTGCTGGATTTTTTCATATTCCCCCGGCGTTCCTAAAAGCTCCGACATATAGGGCAAATCCACTCCGCCGCGCTCTCCGATAGAGATTGCCAGAGCTTCAGCCGGAGTATCTACGCTGGTAACAGCCCGTTCCGGTCGAATCGTCCGTTTGGTGAACATATCCGCCTTGGATTCCAGCCTGCCGTTTTCGTCTACGTTTTCCAGAGAGCAAAGCAGATAATAAGACGAATCTTCCGAAAAAGCCTGTGCATTTGCACGGGAATTGATAAGTCCATACTGATCGGCGAATCGGTCATAGGCCACATTCAGTTCCCGCTGTTTCTGGGCAATCGCGTCCTCCGGATAATCGTTCAGCTGATAGTCGATCAATTCCTGCACAATGGTACGAAGTTCCACCATACCCTTGATCCTGCCGGTGGCTGTCGCAGAAAGGTCAGCTTTCCGCATGATGCTGTTCTCACGGAAGTAAACATCCCCATCTACCACCGCATAGGAGAAGTTCTTTACATTTGGGTCTGCCGAAATGGTTTCGCCCTGCAAGGACAGCTCTTCCTCCGGTGCCAGCTCCTGCGCTTCATAATGACCACCGATGTGCTGCACAGCCTCATGCAGCTGGTCTCCAAGATCTGCATCCGGAATCGGAATGACCGTACATTCTTCCTTGCCGTATTGGGTGCTTTCCGTTGTAATCTCACCCAGCACCATTTCCGGGTGGTCAACAAAGTAGCTGTTGAGGGTAATACCCTCCGATGTCAGCCCCAGATGCACCCAATCCGGTTCGATATCAATGGGATGGTCTCTCTTTTGCAGGAAAATGATATCCGAAACCACATCTGTACCGGCATTGGCGCGGAATGCGTTGTTGGGAAGTCGAATGGCTCCCAGCAGTTCTGCCCGCTGTGCCAGATACTTTCGCGCGTCCGGATTCTTGGAATCCATCGTATAGCGGCTGGTAACAAAGGCCACAATACCACCGGGACGAACCTGATCCAATGCCTTGGCAAAGAAATAGTTGTGGATAGAAAATCCGAGTTTATCATAGGGCTTATCGCTGACACGGTAGTTGCCAAAGGGCACATTGCCCACGGCCAGATCATAGAAGTCGCGCCGGTCGGTGGTTTCAAAGCCTGCCACCTTGATTTCTGCCTGCGGATACAGCTTCTGCGCAATACGCCCGGTGATGGAATCCAGTTCCACACCATACAGTCTGCTTCCCAGCATGGAATCCGGCAGCATACCGAAGAAGTTACCGACACCCATCGACGGTTCCAAAATATTGCCTTTCTCAAATCCCATACCGTCCAATGCTTCATAGATTGCACGGATCACGGTAGGGCTGGTGTAATGCGCATTCAGAGTTGAAGCCCTGGCTGCGGCATATTCTTCTTCCGTAAGAGCTGCTTTCAACTCCTTATATTCGCCTGCCCAGGCAGTTTTCTCTGCGTCAAAGGCATCTGCCAGCCCGCCCCAGCCGACATAATTGGCCAGCGTTTCCTGTTCCTCCGGTGTCGCATCTCTGTGCTGATTTTCCAAGGTTTTCAGCGTATAGATGGCATCCATGTTGGCACGGAATTTCTGTTTAGGACTGCCTTCGCCGAGGTGAAAGCTGTTGATGCGATAGTTCTCCGCATGTTTTGCTTCATGCTCTGCCCGGAACGCTTCTTCCTCAGCTGCATTAGGAAATGTTTGAACGGTCCCATCAATCACAGCTGTAATCGGGAGCTGATCCAACGCCTCATCCGACCATACAGTACCTGTATTCTCAATATCTTTTGACGCTGCTTCTTTTCCAGAATTTAGATCAACCACCAGATTGTGCAGGTGAATATTATCCTCGTGCCCCAAAAGTCTTGCCAGATTTTCCTTGCTTTCCGAGCGGAAGATCGGATACACGGAATCCGGGTCCCGAAGCTCCACGTCGAACAGCCCGACTTTTTCAATCGTAAATGCCTTTCCGTCCAGATACAGCGTATCGCCGACACGATAATCCGGCTGCACCGGAGCTGCGGGTTCTGGCTGCACAGTTGCAGGCTCTTTTTCAGCCTTCATGTTCCTGCCGCGAATCTCCTGCAACGCCTCTGATGCGCTTACATAATCGGCAAATGTCTGCACTTTTCCGTCCGAATATCCGTAATACTCTTCTTTAACATAATCCCAGATGGCAAACGCATCCTTAGAATCCGGGAAATTATCGCCGGTCATCGTGACTACAAACCGTTCATCCAGTGCATAGCCTGACTCTCTGGCAAGTTCTCTGGCGTGTTCCTGCATTTCCAGCACCAGAGGATCTGCCTTTGCGTGAGCCGGTTCCTGTACTTCTTCGGATTCCACATCCGGGAATGGAATGTCCTGCTGCAAATCCTGCTTGCTCTGCTCAACATAGAGCCAGTCTTTGGCTTCCCGTTCCTGGACTTTTTTAATCAACTGCTGGCGGTAGGTCTCTGCCTCCCATTCGCTGGTAAACTCTTCGCTGACACCATCCGGCTCCACATGAATGCCGTCCTGAATATCATCCCAAACCGCATAGCCATCGTCAGTTTCCATCACGGTAAACCGCTGAGGTGCTGCCAACTCGCTACGGGCATAGATATCCGCAGCCGTATTCAGCATATTATCCACATGCTCATTTCCGGTATCGTAGCGTTCCGGCGGCGTTGGCGGAAATACATGGGCGGCAGTCGGCATAGGAAGCGACGCACCATATTCCTGCTCCAGCTTCCGATACTCTTCCATTTCCAGCGCAGTCAGGTACTGACCATTTTCCACAAGCCGGTCTAACCGCTTATCCACCGCCGACCATGTGAGGCGCACTTCCCGGTCATGGTCATAATTGCGAAGCAGAATGCCTTTTCCGTTATAATCGGCAAAACCGCGACTGCCATCCATAAAGGTATAGCTGTGACCACCGAGACCATATTCCGCTTTCAGGAATGCAGCTCGTTCTTTTGCGTCCCCTTGCTGCTGATACAGCGCATAAATACGAATTTTTCCGCCTTCAAAATTAGAGCCTGTCCGCAGCATCCGGTCGATTTCATCCTCAGAAATTACAAAAGCGGAGGGCTTTTCGCTCTCCGCTTCTCTGGCTGCATTCTCTGCCGCCGCATCAATTTTCTGAATCTGCTCTGCTTCGGACTGAAACAGGCTCATAAAGTTCAACTGTTGATAAGTTCCGTCAGAATGACTTCCTCTGCCTGCGCTTTCAGCATGTTCATGTGCTGCACCCAGGCCATCTGGTTCAATTTCTTGTCCGGTGCCGGATTCGCTTTCAGAAGCTCCGCCATCATCTGTTCCATCCGTGCGGTCGCGGTCTCCTGAATCTCCCACAGGTGCGGGTACAGCTTCTCGGTCAGGATCAGGTGATTGTACAGCAGCGTGTTGTTCTCCTGCAGGAATGCTCTGCGCATCCTCCCGTACTTGCCCAGAGGCTTCTGTTCCTGCACCGACAACTGGATGTCCGGAATCAGGTAATCGCCGTTCTTCGTGTAATTCAGCTCCATCATAGTTTTGGCTCCTTTCTGCCTGTTTATCTCTTTCATAGGTTCGGATCGTGCGTTCAATTTCCCGGAATATCTGGCTGGACATTTCACTGACCGCAGTTCCCAGCACATTGGCAGCAGCCTGCGTATTAAAATCAAAGATGTCCAGAAAATCCTCGTGTTCAAAATAGTCATCTGCATTGCCCACCGTCCGGGTAAAGACGGAATATGCGATGCTGACAGCGGCAGCTCTCTTAAAGGAAGCTCCGATGTTGAGTTCATCATACCCTTCCAGATAAGAATCTGCAACGATGTCACTGATCTGCCTGCGGTTTTCCTCCCAGTAATCCCTTGCAAGGCGTTCTGCTGCTTCCATAATGTGATTTTCCAGAGACCCGGCACCGGCAGGAACATCAAATGCTGCATCCAGTGCCCGAATGATCGGCTGCTCATGCTCCGCATTCATTTTCCAGAGCTGTACCGGGCGGGAATTCTTCCGTTCTCCGGTATCTGCCACATCAAATACATACCGCAGTTTCGGCTGCTCACCGCGCATGTCCAAAAGAGCAATGCCCTTGGAGCCGCGCTTCACATAGCGATTCATCCGGTCATTCCAGAGATCGTACTCTGCACAGGCCGTTGCTTCTGGCCTCTGCTTATAGATCATCAGCTGTTCCGCAAAGGGATACTTATAAAGCCGTGCGGATGTGGTCAGAAACGCTGTCCACTGCTCTTTGCTTCCAGTGATCTGTGCCGCAGCTTCCTGCGCCATCTGCATATAATAAGCCGTTTTCGTCATCATCTGTCTTTTTCCTCCTCTCCCTTATTCGTCCGGATACAAATCCAGTGCCTCATATTCTGCATCTGTCATCTCAGCCAGTTTCGCAAGCAGCGAGGCCGTCCACCTACGCAGGTTTCTATCTCTGCCCGTCAGACTTTTCTGCATCGTCTGAAGCTCTGCAATCAGCCCCGTCCGTGTGCCAGGGCTGTAAAGCATCATGAGCATCCACTCGTCATCCGTAAAACGCATTTACAACTCCTTTTCTTCGCAGCACCTGCGAGGCGGTGCAGGCGGCACCGCCTCCTGCTTTTCCTTCAGCTGATCCAGAACCGATGCTCTCTCCGCCGGTTCTTCCTTCTTTCCGTTATTGATTACGCCGTCAATCATGCCGTAATCGTCTTCCATTGCCATTTCTGCGGCTTTCAGGTAATTCTCCGGTTTCAAAAATCCGGGCAGTTCCTGGAAGCCGATGGAATCCACATAGTGACAGCTTACAACACCATTCTGCCGTAAAGCCACGATGTCAGACACAGAAAGACTATGCCCAGTAAAATCATCAGGGCGGGAAACATTGAATTTCGCATACAGTTCCTCCAACATCGTATTCTGATCCTTGTAGGGAAGAAGCGGAGCCGTATACACCACCTCATAATGGTCAATATCCGGTTCCAGCCCCATCCGTTCCAGTTCGCGCATAGACGAAAAGCGTTCATATACCGTATCCTCGCTGCGGCGAAGCTGCAAAATCGCATACTGGTCGGTAGTACTGTCGAGAAATGCCATCATTCTTTCGTCCGGTGCCTGCGTTCCATGCACTTCATCCCATTTTTCAATTCTTGCCATCGTTCATTTCTCCCTTCTCCATAAACGGCAGGCCGTTTTCCTTTGCTTCCTGCCGCTGCTGTTCCCGCCGCTTTTCACTATAAGGCGGTCGGATACCGACGCAGCGTTTCGGAATCGTATAAGTGACCGACCCATGCTCCCGGTGCTCCAAAATAAACTGCTCCGGATACTGTTTTCGCAGTTCCCGAAGCTTCTTAATCAGGCGGCTGTCATGGGTATAAATGCTGGCGGTATCCAGTTCATTATCAAAATTGATGACGGTTTCCTGCTCTGCCTTCGTAAGCTTGTATTTCATCGCTCTGCCTCCTTCGCCTTGGCAGCTTTCACCGGCGTATCCGTTCTGGAAGACAAATCCGAGAGTTTACCCAGCACAGATTCCCGTCTGCTGATTTCCGCTTCCTCTGCACGATCACAAAGTGCATCATAGTCAATCCGCGTCATGGTGCGGCCACCGAACCCATAATCCGAAAGAATCTGGTCTCTGGCTGCATTCATGCTGATTTCCGGGTTGTCGATCTGTCCACCGTCAATTTCCGTAAAGTCCTTATGATATAAGGTATAGTCGTAACCGTCCTCACAGGTCTGAATGGCAAGAAAGCCCTTGCCTCCCAAATCCCATGCACTGCGTTCTTCCGTAATCAGCGGCTCCGGGCGGCATGTACCACCGCCGCGTTCCAGCATTTCTGCCAGCTGACAGATGTGCAAAACATCATACCCCAGGCGCAAATGATATTCGTCCATATATTCGCAGCGAGCTGAGAACTTCCGGTTCGGATACTCGATCTCCACTGCACTGCCATCCGGAATTTTGAACCGATCCTCGTAGTTGCTGGTGATAAACCGGATATTTTTTGCATTCTCCAGCTCAGGATCAGCCTTTTTCATCTGCCAGAGAACCTTTCTGCCGCCGCGTACCTGCTCCAGCATCTCCGGAGCTACCGGCGCAACGGCAAGACCGTCAAGCTGGGAAATCTTCTGAAGTGCTACCACCCTTGCGCTTTCTTCCAGCGTAGAAGACGGCTGTTTATCCAACACATCCCAGTCAATGTGTCCCTCGGTGGTCTGCACCTTGCTGTCCATATCAAAGCAATGGAATTCCACGCCGTCCTGCTTTTCCTGCAAGGAAAGCAGCGCAGCATTATCCACCAAATAAGCTGCATTCATCATTTTCATGCTCATTTTTTACCTCCAAACTCCAGCTTAAATGCTGCTGCACCGTCCTCGCCAGTCTCTACATGAACGGTTGTGTCATAGTAACGTCCAGACTTCTTGGAATAGCAGTGGGTAAGCCGTGCTTTTCCCTGATTTACCAGTTGCTTTGCCAGTTCCTCTGTCATCTGCTTTCCCAGTGTCTGAAAGAACCTGTTTTCCTTCCAGAGTGCAAATTTACAGTTCTTATCCCTGCAAAACCATCCATTTGCCGTTTCACAAACATCACTGCCGCAGGCGGGGCAGGAACCAATGACTTTGCATTCCGGCTGCATCAGGACATTGGCACCTTTCACAGCCTCGTAGGTTTTTACAAGTCCGCTGACCATGCTGCTGATTTCTCCCATAAAGGCATCGCTGTCATACTCGCCGTGTTCTATTTTCAGCAGTTTTACCTCCCAGTCTGCCGTCATGGATGGAGACTGAATCTGTTCCGGCACCACCGTCACCAGCGCATTTCCCTTGTCCGTAGAACAAAGGTATTTCGTTTTCTTATCGCCCCTGCGCTCGATAAAGCCTTTCTGTACCAGTTTTTCGATGACGTCAGCGCGTGTAGCTGGTGTGCCGATGCCTTTTCGCTCTACACCAGCCGGAAATTCATCCGAGCTGGCACTTTCCATCGCTGAAAGCAGAAGATCTTCGGTAAACCTCTTGGGTGGGCTGGTCTTGCCTTCTTTCAGATCGACACCGGCAAGTTCCAATGTCATGCCTTCCGAAAGCTCCGGAAGATCACCTGCCTCCGCATTCTTCTCAGCATCTTCAACCGGCTTTCCTGCATATTGCCTCCAGCCCATATCCGTGACTGTTTTGCCTTTCGTGCGGAACTTCTGACCGGCACACTCCGCTTCTACTATGGTTTCTGCATAGTGGCAGGGTGTTCCGACCGCACAAATCAGCCGCACCGCCAGCAGAGTAAGAATCGCTTGTTCTCCACTGGGAAGCGAGGAAATGTCATAACCCGCCGCTGTTTTTGTAGGGATAATGGCATGGTGATCGGTGACTTTCTTAGAATTGATGACCTGCGCTGCATTCACCGGTGCCGGTACATCCGCCTGAATCTGAAAGCTCTGCTGGATCACAGAAACAAGTTCCGGCACCAGCGGTGCCATATCATCCGTCAGATACCGGCTGTCGGTACGGGGATATGTCACGAGTTTCTTCTCGTACAGAGCCTGTGTGTAATCCAGGGTCTGCTGGGCAGTGAATCCCAGCTGCCGATTTGCTTCTCTCTGAAGCGATGTCAGATCAAACAAGGCCGGGGGCTTCTCTGATTTTTCTTTCTGCTCTACCTTGGTAATGATGGCACTTCCTGCCTGGCAACACTCTGCCACCAGTTTTTCTGCTTCTGCTTTTTCTTTCATTCGCTCACCGCCCGCTTGAAAATCCCGAAATTTTAATTCTGCCGAGTAGAACGGCTCCGGCTTGAACGCCCGGATTGCTGCATCTCGCATAACCACCATCGCAAGCGTTGGTGTCATCACGCGCCCCACATTCAGGGTCTGCCCATACAGACATGAAAAAAGCCGGGTGGCGTTGATTCCGACAATCCAGTCGGCTCGCTCCCGGCATAAAGCCGCCTCATATAAGGCATCATATTCTGTTCCCGGTCTGAGCTTCTGAAAGCCTTCCCGGATAGCACTGTCCTCCATTGATGAAATCCAAAGCCGTTCCACCGGCTTTTTGCAGCCGCACTGATGGTAAACCAGTCGGAAAATCAGTTCGCCCTCACGCCCTGCATCGGTTGCACAGATCAGACTCTCCACATCTTTCCGCTGCATGAGCTTTTTCAGGATTCCGAACTGCTTTTTCGTGCTGGCGGACACCTGATACTGCCAATGTTCCGGCAAAATCGGAAGATCATCATACTTCCACTTTGCATACTTTTCATCATAGGCTTCCGGCTGGGAAAGTTCCACCAGATGCCCCACACACCAACTGACAAGGTAGCCATTGCCCTCCATATAACCGTCCCCGCGCTGATCTGCCCCGATCACTTTCGAGAGACTCATGGCAACCGAGGGCTTTTCCGCTAATACAAGCTTCATTCGATACTGCTCCTTTCGCAAAAAAATTAGCAGCCAGGCACCGAAGCGCATGACTGCTATGTAAGGAACGGTATTCTGTTTTAGGTCTACAAACTGGGGCTTTTATGATCTTGCCACAGCTTATCAGTCTATGCACGTCAACTGTTGAAACCGCCGTGTACCGAACGGTACGCACGGTGGTGTGAGAGGACGGCGGCTAGTCACCGCCTCCTACTCGCTTGTGCCCATGTTTCGGCCCTCCACATCATCACTCCGCGCATGCGTTGTGCCTCGCCGCAACGCATTCTGCCCCTCGCTGACTCATCGCCAGGCATCGCTGATGGTGTTCGTCTGCCCATCCTCACTTCTGCAGTATCTGCTTTTCGTTCTCCTGCACACGCCGCTCGAGCGCTGTATACTGCCGGAGCTCGTCCTCGGTAAATCCCCGGAACTTCGCCTGCTCGTAGTCACGCTCCGCGGCCGCGATATCCTGCAGCACCGCATCCGACGCCGGCAGCAGCTCGAGACGAATCTTCCGCGGCTCGCGTTTTTTCTTCGTCATTCCGTTCGCGTCTGCATCCTGTGCCTCGCCACGCTTTCCGAAAAGACCGGTCGCCTCGGCTATTTCCGCCGCTTCACGTCGTTTCCTCGGCACGTCGACCACTTCGAGCATCCCGCGTGAGACCAGCTTCTGCAGCGCGGCGCGCAGATCCCCGCGGCTCATATGCATCAGCTCCGCGAGATCCTTCCGGCTCAGCGCCTTTCCGGCATCCTTTCGATCAGTCGCCTCCACGGCATCTTCCCGCGCAGGCATCTGCGCTTCAGCCCCTCGAGTGAGCGCCTTTCCCGCGTCCTTCCGATACAGCAGCAGCGACAGCTCCGCCAGCGTCATATCATACTTCAGCGCCACCGACTCGAGATAGCGCTCGAGCAGCTTCCGGTCGCGGTACTTCTCCACGATGATCCCATCCTCCGAAATCACCTCCTGCAGCGCCTGGCTCCGCTCCTCACCGAGCTTCTGCGTCCCCGGAATCGTCGCCGGGAACACGAAACCATCCTTCGCCGCATCCACTAGAAAATGATAGACCTGCAGCCGCTTCCGCTCATACGCATCCTCATCCAGCACATGCTTGAAGAAGTCGTTGTAGCACTCGAACATCGCGAGTTTCATCTCCACCGTCCGCGCGAAGCTGATCTTCTGATTCACCAGCGAATCCTTCGTCTTCACATAATAGTAGACCGGCGTCCGCAGCGCATAGAACGTCGTCGCATAGCGCACATACTCGAGATTAAACAGAAAATCCTCGCACCAGCTGAGCTTCGCATCCATCCGGATCCCGTGCGCCTCCACAAGCGAGCGCCGGTACAGCTTATTCCACAGCACCCCATAGTAGTAGTCCGCCGGGTTCTCCATCATGAAGCCAACGAACGCTTCACGCCCGATCACCTGGTCCGCGTCGATATCCCCCTTCCGCGACACCATCTCTCCGACGACACGATAGAAATCCGCGATCACCATGTCGCAGCCCGTCTCCTCGGCCGCCCGCACCATCAGCTTCGTCGCATCCGCCGTCAGCCAGTCATCACTGTCCACGAACTGCAGAAACGTACCCCGCGCCCGCGCGATCGCCTGGTTTCGCGTATCCGACACCCCCGTATTCTCCTTATGCACGACCACCACGCGCGCATCCGCCCGCGCATATCCGTCGCAGATCTCCCCGGACCGATCCTTACTTCCATCATCCATGAGGATCAGCTCGAAATCCCGAAACTCCTGATTCAGAATACTGTCCACACAGCGCGCGAGACTCTTCTCCGCGTTATACACCGGCACGATGATACTGACCTTCGGCTCCATAGGCACCTCCATCAAAAAACTACTTCTAGTTGTACCATAAAACCCTCCCGTTGACACTCGTATATTTCTGCTCACTTTTCCCGGGCCAATGTCTCGGCCCTCCGCCTGCTCACTCCGCGCCCACGCGTCCGCACCCTCCACCTTCTCACGTCGCGTCCACCCATTCGCACTCGTTGCCTTTATCGCGCCCATGCCTCCGCCCACTACCTCCTCACGTCGCATCGAAGCACCAATTCCCTCATGAAAATGTCATATTACAGCATAAATTCGCTCATGAAAGTGTAATGAAGCACGGATTATTCCCTCATGAAAGTGGCAAAATACTGAAAAGAACGCTCATAAAAGTGGCAGAGCACGGAAATCTGAGAGGAAAAAGAAGGTGCCATGGTGTTAAATTATTCTTATGATATTTCCGCTTCCTGATGATTTTTTTGAATTATCTTAACTTTAATATCGAAACTTAACTTAAAACAAGTTATAATACAAAAATAGAGTTAAATAGAAGGAGAACATATGGAATATCTCTATAAAGTTCTGGGAATTAAAGCGACAGTTCAGCGCGCAGAATATGAGCACTTATAGACATTTAATCAACACTATATGAAAATATGCCTATTATTTTTGAGAGATGCTGGATGGTAAAATTCCGAGTTGTTGAGCTGTTCTTACTTTCTATTTTATCAGATATCGCCTACAGAGTCCATAGCTTCATAGCTCAAAACAGTTCACCCACCAACCATTTGGCTATGTAAAGGGGACGGCTTTTCAGCCGCCCCACCGGTCAACGCTGCGTTAATCAGACAGGTTCATCGTCCGATTCCGCTTCATAATCCTCGTTGACATCCACTTCTTCGTCCTCGTCACCATCATCCTCCGGCAGCTGGAGCGTATCTTCATCCTCATCGTGATAATCCGCATCCGGGTCCGGCTGATTTTTCTTGGACGCAGGCTTTACGCCCTTCATCTTGATATAGAGATAACCGCCGACACCGGCTGCACCGATCACAAACAGAAGCAGCATAATCATCGGAAGCGGAGACGATTTCTTCTGCTCGCTCTCTGTTTTCTGCTCTTCCGGTGCCGGTTCCGTCTCCTGCGGCTTTTCGGTTTCCGCAGGTTCCGTGACTTCCGGCTCCTTCTCCCGATACTTGGCAGCTTCCTCTTCATCCATCAGCGCAAGCAGATCGGCCTCGTCCACCATGTTCAGGAAATGCACATTCTGGTTGCCGTCTTTATCGCGGTCGATGATCAGATAAAAGGTGTTGCCCGCCTTTGTCACCAGCGTAATGAACTGCTGGCTGGATTTATCTTCTTCCTCACCGATATCGTCCACCAGCGTCATATTTCCTTCCGGAGTCAAAGCTGCACTGGATTTCGTCTCATCCTCGTATGACATTCCACTCTGCATCAGATCCAGAAACAGCTTCAGCGCATCTTCACTGAACATGCTGCTGTCTTTTGCAGAATCCGTGACATTCAGGTACTTTCCATGTGCATACCCGGTTTTGCCGTTGAAGTTTACCTTATACCAGTCACCGCATTTTTCGACAATCTCCACCGTATCGCCGGAATGCAGATATCCGATAATCTCCTGATCCATGCCGGGACCGGAACGGAAATGCAGGCTGGTGATCCCCGGCACCACTGTACCAATCTGCTTTCGAGACTTTTCGCTGCCGATGTTGTATTCCTTGCCGCCCACCGTAACGATCAGGTTCCCATCCGCATCCGTAGCGACCTCATAGCCATCCGGCAGCACCTGCATATCCGGGTCGATTTCGATCCTGTCGGTATTGTCCGTTTTCCCTGCATTTGCGCTTTCTGCTGCATTCGCTTCCTGCGCAGCGGTACTGACAGATGTGTTCTTCTGCACATCATCGCCCGTATAGGCAAACGCAGTAGTCGTAAAGATTCCTGCCGCCATCACACTGGCAAGCAGCATTACCATCATCTTTTTCATTCCATATCCTCCGTTTCTTTCTCATCCAGTTTCAGGTTCTCCGGGTTGGGAACCGCAGCCTGCGCCATCTGAATGATAACTGCCAGCTGTTCCGGGGTCAGGCTCTGGGCATGTACCATTTCACAGATTTCGCTGTTTTCCTGCTCGTGGTACTTTCTGTCCCATTCCTTTCTGCGTTCCTCCCACTCATCGCGTTTTCTGCGGGCTTTCTCACGCTCCGCAGCAATCTTTTCCAGTTTCAAACTCATACTCTGTCCTTTCCGGGCGAATAAATGCCCTATTTTTATCGAATTCTTCCCATGCAGTAGTAGTGCTGCCGCCAGTAACTCGTCTCAATGGAAGCATAGGAAATTGGATTGCCGCAGTGGATCATCATCCCGTTGCCGACATAAATGCCCACATGGGACGCTCCACTGGTGTTGTAGGTTTTCTGGAAGAAGATCAGGTCTCCGGGCTTTGCCTCGCTCTTCGGGATAATGTCGCATTTTCCCATCAGACCGTTGGCCGTCTGCCTGCCTACATTCCAGCCATTGCCGCAGTGGTTGATGACCCAGCTAACAAAACCAGAACAGTCAAAGCTGGTACTCGGCGAGCTGCCGCCCCAGACATAGGGATAACCGAGATATTTCTCTGCTTCGGTAATCATCTTCCGGAATTTTTCATCCGTCAGAGCCTCACCCGGAATGTCGTAATCCTGATATTCTCCGCTGGAACCCGCGCCATCCGGCGTTGCAAAAGCGATACCTGCAAACAGATCATCCCGATTGCCCCTGCACTCCAATGTGACTTCGTAGCGTTGCAGCTGGTCATCTGTAAGTCCGGAATTTCTGGCAACATAGTCCACACCTCGATTGAGCAGTGTTACATTGAGGATTTTATACTCATACTGTACCGTCACCTGATAGGTGTAGGTGTGTCCGGTTCCGGTGATCGGATTGTAACTATAACCCACACGGGTTTCTTTCCTTGTCCGGATTTCCACCTTTTCCACCAGCTTCAACTCATACTGCGCTTCAAAAATACTCTGGAGCCGCGCCTGCACCTGGCTTCTCGTGTAGTTTTCAAATTCTACGGTCAGCAGAGATGCAAGTTCATAGGGATTGTGGCCGATTTCCGCCAGATTGTAGCGATACTCGTCATAGCCCGGATGGTCGGTTTCAATGCGGTCGATTTTTTTGCGAAGTTTATCTTCCAGCTTGGTATAATCCGTCTCCACGCCTTTCAAATCTTCATCTTCCGCTGTATAGGAAGTCCCCAGCACCACATTGCCGCCGCCATTGATCAAGACAGAGCAGGACGAAACCGACCCGGCAATCACCAAAACAAGCAGTCCCACGGCTGCGATACCGTTGATGATATGCGAGTGGCTCTGCACAAACTGAAATGCCTTTTCCGTCATACTGGCAGTACCCTGTGCAGCTTTGGCTGTGCCAGCTGCTGTGTTCTCCACAGCGGCTGCACCTGCCTTCGCAGCGGCATACTCTTTTTTGATGGCCTGCTTCTGCCGCCATCTGGAAAAGAAATTCGAGCCAGCCTGCGGATCAGACTTCATGCGTTCCGCAAAGATGGAATCTACGGCATCTTTATCTGCCTTTTTCTCCAACCGCTCCAGCTTTTTGTACTGCCGCAGCTTTCGACCATATTGGAACCGGGAACCAGCACGGGCTGCACCTTCCGCTGAACCTTCGGTAAAATGCGCTGCCTCCACACCGGAATTATTGTCCTGGTCGGCATTGCGCACACTCTGATGTGCCTTGGCTGAAAGTGCATCTTTCGCAAGATTTCCCGGCTTCTTTGGCTTTCCGCCCTTTTTTCCGGAAGCTGCTGCATTCTTTTTCGCTTTTACTTCCTGCTCTGATTTCAGCTTCGTGCTGCGCATCTTGGCAAGATCGGCTTCGTGACGAATCTGCCTTCGGTGTTCCGCTTTTTTCTTGCTGCTGTCTCCCGTACTGCTATCGGCGGTTTTGTTTCTGGAATTGCGAAGGGTGTTCTCCGCACCCTCGCGCTCCTGCCGCAGCTTGTCTCCGAGATTCGGATTTTTCTTGCCAGCCATCGCTTACGCCTCCTTTGCTTCCTGCACTTCGGTTAATTTAGTCGTCATAATCCGGTACAGTTCCAGATCGGTCGGGAAACGATCAACGAATGGCAAAATCACATTTCCGTAGAACAGCAGTCCTTCACCTTCGCCGGAGTGGGTCACATAGGACAGCTGGTGCGGGCTGATATTCAGCTGATCCGCCAGAATCTGACGGTCACCGGCTGCCTGATTCAGCATATAAATGAAGTCGCTGTTTTCAAAAATGTTCGTCACTTCGCGGGAAGAAAGCAGGTCTTTCACATTCTGGGTGATGCCGGTGGGAATACCGCCCCATTTACGGAATCGCTTCCAGATTTCTACGCTGTAGGCCGCTGTCTGCTCCTCTTTCAAAAGCAGATGGAACTCGTCCATATAGTAGCGGGTGGCTTTACCAGCATTACGGTTGGCGGTCACACGCCCCCAGACCTGATCCTGCACCACCAACATACCGATCTTTTTCAGCTGCTTGCCCAGCTCCTTGATGTCATAGCAGACCAGCCGGTTATTGATATCTACATTGGTGCGGTGATTAAACAGGTTCAGCGAACCGGTCACATAGATTTCCAGTGCTGTTGCCACATGGTGTGCTTCCTTTTCATCCTGCCGAAGCAGTGCCTCGTACAAGTCCTGCAACACCGGCATGTTCTCCGGCACAGGATGCTCAAAATAGGTCTGGTAAATCTGATGAACGCAGCGGTCGATAACCGTCTTTTCTACCGGCTGCAAGCCTTCTTTGCCGCCCACGATCAGCTCGCACAGTGACAAGATGAAATCTGCTTTCAGGGCAATCGGATTATCCTCTTCCGAATAATTCGCATTGATGTCCATTGGGTTGATATACTGCGTGCTGGAAGGGCTGATTTTAATGACCTGCCCCTCAAATTTCTGCACCAGTGCTGTGTACTCAGCTTCGGGATCGCACACGATTACATCGTCATCCGTCACCAGGAACGCATTGGCGAT
>OGXQ01001175.1_pt1 | contig 20204 bp, 16 predicted proteins | sample 1576291 | NCBI WGS metagenome assembly OGXQ01 (sample SAMEA3541575, study PRJEB24748) | human gut metagenome | biome: human gut; feature: human-associated habitat; material: faeces | place: China | collected 2012 | reverse complement strand
ACAGCCAGCCCCCGGATGTCGGCGGCCTCCTCTTCCAGCTGGCGGTTTTTCCGCTCGATCTCCCGCAGCAAAGGCAGGATGCGCTGACAGTTTTCCGTGGGGCGCACTCCGGCCCGGGAGCGGACCAACAAGGGGAAGCCCAGCTCATTTTCCAGGGCCTTGATGACATAGCTCAGGCCGGACTGGGTGTAGCCCAGCTGTTCGGCAGCGCGGGTGAGGTTGCCCAGGTCGATGGCGGTGAGCAGGGCGACGCACTTGTTTTGGTCCATGGAGCCTCCTTTCCATCAAAAAAACTGATGGGTATTCGATGAGTCTCTTTTCCCCAGAAAAACTGATGAAAAGGGTGTGTTTTCCTCGTTTTACAATGGCAGGTGGACTTAGTATAATGCAGACAGATCGAGAAAGCAAGCAGCCCGGCCGGGAAAACTTCATTTCTCTTAATAGAGTCCCTCTTCTGCGTTTCCTGTTGGAGAAAGGAGCATTGTAATGAAGACCAGAACTTCCCATCTTGTATATCTGCTGCTTTGGCTGGTGGTACTAGCTGCCTATGTAACGGCGCTGAGCATGCTGCCCCACGCCCCCAATGTGCTGATGGTCCTGCCTGCTGGACTGGGCGGCATCGCCGCGGGGTTGAAACATAAGACAAAATATAATGCTGTACTTGCAGCTGCGCGGAGAATTAACATTCAGTGCCGTTTCGGTTTCGTTAAGCATGTTTCGCCTGTGCGGAAGCATCAGCCGAATGCGGAACGGGCTGATTCAAAAGATTCGTGCGCTGCGGCAGCTTTATACAGTCATGCATGGCTGCATTGCATATGCGGGAACAGGGCAGTTTCCCGATCCCGCCGTGCTGCGAGGCAAGTTTTGCGCCGCAGTGCAGCACATGTGTGCAAGATATTATTAATGGGAGGCACTTATTAATGAAAGAACTCAAACGCATCTCTGCCTTTTTCATGGCAATGCTGATGATGCTGACTGTGTTCTCAGCGTTCTCCGCCGTTTCGGCGGAAGGCGAAGCAGCGGGCGGCACGCAGCCCGTTTGGCCGGCGCAGGGCTCCATAAAGCTCGACAAAGACGCCGCCGCAGTTGAAGACACGGAGAATCTCTGGGAAGTTACCCTCGGCATTCAGGGCAAAAACTTCGAAACAACATCTGACGTTGTGTTGGTTATTGACAATTCCAACAGTATGTACGAAAACGATCGCATGGTGCAGACCAAAGCGGCTGCAAATGCGTTCGTTGATGCACTGCTTACGCAGGACAGCGCGACCCGCATTGCGGTTGTTGTTTTCAATGACAAGGTTAAGCAAACAGGTTTCTATGATTACAGCAACAAGGAAGCACTCAAAGCTTACATCAATGCTGTTTCAATGAATGAGGATGAAGGCGGCACATTCACACAGCTCGGCATCAAGACTGCCCGCGATCTGCTGAAATCCTCGGCTTCAACCGGCCTCAACAAGAATATTGTTTTGCTCAGTGACGGCTTACCAACATGGTCTTATCGAGTGAACAGTATTTCAGCGAACGTAACCGGCACCGAGACATCGGTTAAATCCAATTGCGGCATCAGTCATAAAGCTCCCACTGTTAAGCTGAATCCCGTTTACTCAGCAGAGATTGCAGGCTGCGATTACAGCAGAATCGTTGGAGACGGTTATGAAGAGGATTACAGCATCAGCTACAGCGTTGAATCTCAGGCATATTTCAACCATGATGAGGTTCGCGGTACATGGTCTTGCTCTCACTTAATTGCAAGCTCAAAAACATGGAACTATGTTATCAACAGAAACCGGTCAAACGGTGCGGAAAATTCGACCGGCAGCATCAGCGGATACTCTTCAGGTACGATTAACTTCTCAACGAAGTTTACCGCAAGCAAAACTATTAACAATCTTGGCGAACCTACAATTTGGGAAGCACAGCAAACCGCAAACGACGGCATGACCGTATTCTCAATTGCGCTTCAGGCCGGAACGACCGGTGAAAACGTTCTTCGCGCCTGTGCAACCGATGCAACCAAGGATTACTACGCAATCGCTTCCACCGACAATGTTGCGGAAAAGCTGACCACCGCTTTCACATCCATTGCGGGCAGCATTGCGATCGCTGCACGTAACGGCGTTGTTAACGATCCCATGGGCGAACATGTTCAGCTCAGCTTCAGCGGCGAAGCTCCCGTTATCACCACCGACAAGGCAGTTTACGATGCCGGCAATGCGGATATTTATATCAGCCAGGGCAGCGCGGTTTATGACGCGGCAACCCGTTCCATCAGCTGGACCGTCGGCAGCGTTCGTGAGGGCGACAACCCAATCATGATGTACAAGGTCGGCGTTCGCGAAGGCTACAGCCCCGCAACCGGAGAGGTTCTCGACACCAACGGCATAACAACTTTCAGCTATAAGAATTACCTCGGCGAAGATGCTGACGGCGAGTTCCCGATTCCGCGGGTCACCGTCGGCGGCGGCATGATACTTGTTCACTGGTACCAGGTCAATGCAAACGGCGAGCCCATCAACGAGCTGGGTCAGACTGTTGATGGCCCTGCTTATGCAAAACAGGTTAAGCCCGCAGAGTATTTTGAGGTTAACGGTTCAGCCGGCCTCAGCTACAACACAACGTACACCGTTGCGAAGACCGATTTTGCAGATTATAACTACTACGGCAGCTACATTGTCAACGACGACAGTCTCACCCCCGGCGATGCGGCAACCGTAACTCTTACCGCAGCGAACTCCAACCAGCATGTTTGGTTCGCATACACTCAGAGCTTCAACGTGGCGCATGTTCAGTTTGACGAAACCGAAACCAATGCCGTTGTGAAGGAAACCACCACCCACACCGTTGAGCTGTTCAACCTGACTTCCGTTGTTTCGAACGGGTTCATTTACGGCGGCGCATTCAGTGATGCGACATGTGAAGAGGTTCAGACCTTTGATCCAGGACAGAATGCAACCGCGTTCACTCCCGTAGCAGGTGCTACCTATTATATCTGGGAAGCGGACGCACAGTTCCTCTCCCCGAGGAACCTCAGCTGCTGGAATCATGTTTCCGCAACCGATGTTGACGTTACCGGCTTCTACCTTGTGACCCCGGTCGATCGCCTGAATTACAGGGAAGTCGGCTTCATGGTCGGCAGCGAAACTCTTCCCGCAAAGCAGTTCACCGAGACTTATATAACGGAGTCCGGTGCGGAGACCACTCAGGTTCTTACCGGCAGCGACTGCTATGTTTACAACACCGTAAAAGTCGATTTCAACAACGGCACAAGCGGTATGTACAATGTTTCAAGCGTTATCAACAAGACCCGCGGATACCTTGCCTGCTACGGCATGGATAAGAACACCTATTGGCCGAATGCACACGATAGAATCACCTTCACACCCTATTGGATCACCCTTGACGGCGTTAAGGTTGCACCGCAGACCCGCACCGCAGAGTATTACGGCCAAGGTTCGGATGCTGACGATACCTACAAGAAGTTCCACGTTGTCGAAAACGTTGAAAGCGGCATTGCAAACGCTTTTGTTGACGATGCACAGCAGGAGAACATGCTCGTTCTGATGAACAGCTATTTTGCAAACGGAGCACCCATCAACCCCGTTGATGAACCTGTTCAGGGCAATACCGTCACCGTTCACGACGGCGAAACGCTTTACACCGTTGCAGCAGAGAACAATGCGGTTCAGCTCGACTATATCGGCGTTGAAGGAAAGCTCTTTGCAGGCTGGTTCGCGGATGAAGCATGCACCGTCCCCGCAGACCTTTCGAACATTACCGAAAGCATTGATGTTTATGCAAAGTACGTTTCCGATTCCTATCTCGGGCTTCGCTACTATCGCAACGGGTTCTTCAGACTCCGCAGCCTGACCCTCGTTTCCGCAATCGACGGCAGAAATTACGCTGAAACAGGCTTTATCGTTAACGGCGAGAGGATTTCCGTTTCCGATTACAGCACCCGTTACGGTCTGCGCAGTGCGCGCAGCCTGTTCGGCAGGGGCGTTGCCAATGATGCACTTGTTATGAGCTGTGATTATGCTTTTGACGGCGTGACCTACGGCGCAAGGCTCAACATCACCCCCTATTGGGTAACTTTGGATGGCACGACCGTTCGCGGCGAAACCCGCACCCTTACCTATAATTGGTACGGAATCACCGAATAAGCGAAAGGAAGGATAACACGCATGAAAAAGTTTGATCCGACCCTCAACACCGTTTTCACCGATGACGGCAAGCCCGTTATTGCTCCCATGGGACAGCCCAGTGGCGCGATCATCGAATCCATCGGCGAGAACCTGAACGTTATGACCCTTGGCGACGGAACTGTTATCTACTTTGATAACTTCGGAAACATCGTCAATCCGTAACATATAAAACCATAATGATTGCATAATTCATGATATTCATGAAATCGGTGCAATTGACACGAAGGCGACGGGGCAGATGCTGCTCCGCCGCTTTCAACATAACTGCGGATGCGCACGGACCTTGCAAAAGAGCTGAACGGAGGCACGGAACAGGATGGAAAAAATCAATATCGAGCTTGCAGGCATCCCGCTTGAGCTGACGCTCAGATACAAAATGTTTCGTGATAGATATGCGGATTTTCAAACGGAAAAAAAACCCTGCGCCTGCATTGAAATCACGCCGGAGCAATGCGCCTGCGCCGCACGCGGTTACGAACCGGGAACGCTTCCCGAAAGCGTTGAAGATCTTGAGCTTTGCGCCAAGGCCTGCGCCGCGCTTCTTCCGCACGGGCGGGCAATCATTCATGCGGTTTGCTTCGTGTGGTGCGGAAAGGCATGGCTCATCTGCTCTCCGAGCGGAGTGGGAAAAACAACGCATTATAAGCAGTGGAAACGCCTTTTCCCGAATGAAGTGGAAATGCTGAACGGCGACAAGCCCGTGCTGAATTTCGAAAAACAGCATGTAACCGTTTCGGCTTCGCCGTGGGCAGGAAAGGAAAACATGCGGCAGCTGCGCACGGCGCCTCTCGGCGGCATTGTGTTTCTTGCTCAGGATAAGCAAAACATAATTAAACGCTTGTCTCCGAAAGAAGCGGGTGTTCGGCTGTTTCTGCAATTCATAATTCCGTGCGACAACGCGGAACAGGTGCGTTTTGCAGCGCAATATACGGAACGTATACTTGAGCGCACGCCGGTTTGGCTGCTCAGGAATCGCGGGGACGGTGCATCGGCCGAGCTTTGCCGAAGGACGCTTGAAAGCGAACTTTGCTGCGCTGACAATTAACGATGCAGTGTTTGGAATCATTCGGCTTTTGAATGGTGCTTTTGAAGGATAATCGACCGAACGGAGGGTTTGAGAGTTTATTATGGAATACAGAGTTAATCCGAATGCGGTTTATGTTGAAGTTTGTGATGAATACCTGCTTGTTGCCGTTGGTGAGGCGCGGGGAAAACTGCCGCAGCTCAGGAAACTTTCGGAATCCGGCGCATTTATTTGGCGCGGGCTTGAAAAGGGTCTTGCTTCGGAAAGCATTATTTGCGCTGTCATGCAGGAGTATGAGATTTCTCGTGATGAAGCGCAATCGGGGTTTTCTGCCTTTGTTTCAACTTTGATGAAAGAGGGTTACATAACCGAATCCGAATGATTTTACACGATTGAAACGCTGAATTAAAACCGAATTTAAACGCAGTCGATTTAAAAAATAAGGGGTTTGCTGCATCGGTTCCAAAACAAACGGGCTGCTGTCAATTCAGCTCTGCAAAATCGGTCGAAAACTTAAAGTTTTTGCACTATGATGCATTTGCTTGATTTTTTTCGCTGATTTGTGCTATACTAATAGCGCAGGAGGTGTGAAGACATGATAGATTCCCATGAACTTAAGAGGCGTGACAGCTATTTAAATAAACTGATCGGCTTTCAGGATACGGAGCCGGTCAAGGTAATCACCGGCATTCGCCGCTGCGGCAAGTCCAGCTTGTTAAAGCTGATGGTACAGCATTTGAAAGATACCGGTATTCAGCCGGAGCAGATCATCGAGATGAATTTTGAATCCTTCGATTTCCGAGGGATGAGTGCCGATGATATTTACCACTATGTAAAAGAGCGCGTTGTCACAGGAAAGAGGATGTACCTTTTCTTTGATGAGCTGCAACGGATCGAGGCGTGGGAGGATGCTATAAACGCCTTCCGTGTGGATCTTGACTGCGACATCTATGTTACCGGGTCGAATGCCTATCTTCTTTCTTCAGAGTATTCAACCTATCTCTCCGGGAGGTGCGTCGAAATCAAAATGCTGCCTCTCTCTTTCCGTGAGTTCCTTGATTTTCACGGTTTTGAGGTTCGCGAAACGCAGAGTGCTCTCGGTGGACTCCGCAAGCAGGTATTTGATAAGAACGGTGAACGCTACGAACTGCGAGAAGTTTTTGACGCCTATATGCGCTTCGGTGGAATGCCCGGAATCGCCGATGTTGGGCTGGAACAGGAAAAGGCACTGTCGCTTCTCGACGGCATCTATTCCACAGTCGTGATTCGTGACATTCTGGAGAGAGAAAAACGCAGAGGTCAAAAGCAGATCACAGACCCTATGCTGCTTCGTAAGATCATCCTGTTCCTTGCGGATAATATCGGCTCCAGCGTGTCGATTGCTTCTATCGGCAATACTTTGGTAAACGAAGGTCTTCTGGAGGACGGCAAGCGCAAAGGCGCACCCAGCGCCCATACGGTGCAGGCATATGTAAATGCGCTTCTGGAGAGCTACTTCTTCTACGAGATCAAACGCTTTGATATCAAGGGCAAAGCCTACCTCCGTACACTCGGAAAATACTATATCGTTGACATCGGACTTCGCAACTATCTGCTGGGTTTCCGTAATCGGGACAGCGGTCATGCCATCGAGAATGTCGTTTACTTTGAACTGCTTCGCCGTGGCTATGATGCAGCGATTGGCAAAATCGGCAATGCGGAGGTTGACTTCATTGCAACGACCGCCGATGAGAAAATGTATATCCAGGTAACGGAGTCGCTGATGAGCGAAGATGTACGCAAGCGGGAACTTTCACCGCTGCAAAGTATCCGCGACAATTACGAAAAAATCGTGTTGTCTCTTGAGCCTGGGCTTGATGCTTCCTATGACGGAATCAAATCCGAGAACCTCATCGACTGGCTGCTCAGCGAGTAAGCACTGCATTTTCAGAGCAAAGCAAAAAGTTTTTGCGGTTCAAGTCATAAACTTCTTTAGTCCGGAAATTTGGACACCTTCAGACTTGAAAGCAGATACAATCGAAGAATCTAAAATGGACTGTTTCAGCTGTTTCCACAGGGAGAACTGCTTTTAAGGACAGTACGAGAACAGCAAACATGAACAAGTCCGTTTGCTGCACACAAAAATCATGCTTTCTGCATAAGCCCGCTTCGCTTGAGCCGGGAAATGTAATGTTCGGCACTCCCCGGATCACCCTCGTTCAAAAAAAAGCAAGGCGTCCGCCCCGTATGTTGGGACGGACGCTGTTTAGCATCGGCCTTATTTGTTTGAATTCCGAAGTCCGTTATGATGCTTATGCATCCGCAACACCGCCGTGCATGTTGCTGAACAGCTGAAGAATCCTGCTGTAAGCTGCATCATCAACAAAGATGAAGTAGTGCAGAGTGCCGGCATCGGAATACTCAATTCCGAGTTCGGACAGAGTGTATCTGTCGATGTAACCGTAATCATCGATGAAACTTTTATCATACATTTCATCGTCAAGCTCACTGTTGTATCTGCCGGAAGCTATAGTGCTGAACCACACGGACAGAACGTGCTGACCCGGCTCCGGTGTTTTGCCGCGGCTTTGTTCAATGCAATTCAACAGAGTATCGATTGTTTCGCGGTTTACATAAGCCTGCTGCGCAAGCGCCGGAGGATTCATGCCGTCAACATTGAAATAGACAAAATTGCTTTGGAACATGTCATCCAAACCTGAAATCGAGCCGCCGACAATGTTGAACGAGCCGCTTTCAAGTGCGTTGAGCGTTTCATCGAATCCGCGGGTTTTCTCCGTTTTCCTGTTTTCGTAAGAAATAAGCATACGAAGAGATTCGGGAGTGTTTTCATCAACAGCAACAACGCGGCAATAGTTTCCGCTTATGTCGGAAAGCACTGCAAATTGGAAATCGTTGCCGAATTCACCGCTTTCCGAAAAACTCCACGGATTCATGAGTTCCGCAGGGTCTGCTTTTTCCTCGCTGCCGATGCCGAACTGGAGCATGAGCTTATCTGAATCAAGAGCTTTCAGCTCACGCATAAGCGTGTCATGAAAGTTCGCGTCAAGCCCGTGCGGCAGGGCGACTTTTCCGTTTTCGAATCGGGACAGGTTGACATTGCTTTCAACATAATCCGTGTTCATCAATAGAATGTCGCGCAGCGTAAACTCTTCGTTCTTCCACGAATAGTCATATGAATCAAGGGAGGCAGGATAATAATATGTCTGCCCGCTTTTAAGCTTTACGGCGAGGGTAATGGTGTTTTCGAAACGGTCTAAGGATCTTATGACGGATGATGGATTGAACAGGGAATGTCCGATTATTTGCGATTCGGATGACGTATACGCATAGGTGGAAACATAATCGAAATCGGCTTTTGAAAGCTGTTCACAGTAGTCAAAAAGCATTTCATCATGAAGCTGCATGCGTTCCGAATCCTTGTTTCCGCGCCAACAGAGCGAGTAAAAGCCCGAAGAAGGAATCAATCCGCCCTGCACAGTGACGTATTCGATATTGCTTGCGCGAATTTCGATTTTTTCGGAGGCACTTGTCATTGCCGCCGAGCAAAGCAGAACGATTGCGACTCCCGCAAGCACGACGGGGAAGAACATCAGCCGCTTTACTGCGGATTTGAAGCTGCGGAGTGTGATCCAGCTGAATCCGAAATACACAACAACTCCGATAACTGCGGGTGCGATGAGATGATTCCATGCAATTTGGGGACTGCCCGAATAAACGTCGGGATAGAACACATCATTCGTGAACATGAGCGATGCGGTGAGTGCAAAGCCGATGCTTATCAGAACGTGGATCCAACGCGTTCTTGCAGGTTTGCCCGCTGTTTCCGCCTGCGCATTGACAAAAGCGAAATATGCAGCAATCAGAACCGCCGCACAGCACAGAACGCGAACAAGACAGTTCAAAAATGTTGACGCGGCAGGGCTGACGGGGAACAGCAGCTCCGTAAACGTGAAGGCTGATTCGGTATTGTTCATGAGCGCATTATATGCAATGTTCGGCAGAAGAAGACAGACGAACGCAAGCACAATGGTCGGGAAAGTACGTGTGGACAGCGAAAAAACAAGCACAAAGCCGCCGAAAAGCATCAATCCGCGAAGCAGTGACTCACCGATCGCCTCCGCAACCATGGCGAAACTCGGAACAAGGACGGATGAGTTGGAAATTGTTGAAACAAGGCTGCCGACGAATGCTCCGAGAATGTTTGCGGCGGCGCAAATGCCCGCCCACGCAAGCATTGCGGTGAAGGCCGAAATGAGCATGGTTCGTTTTGCGACAGGAATGCTTCCGCGGAAATCCCATGCGGAGCGGACCAGGTGCTTCACAACAAAAACAAATCCGGCAACAAAGCAGAAAAGACTGACGTAACTTACGGCGGAAGATTGGATATACACATTTGCGCCGAAGAGCAGCATTGACAGAAGGTTTTGCGTAATCCCGAAAAACGACAGCATGGATGCAACAAATTCGATCGATGCAAATACGATTCCAGTGGTTGAAAACTCCCTCAGCATTTCGCGGCAGTAGGATTTGCTGAAAAACGGAACGCGATTCTTTCTCATGGTTGGATTCTCCTTATTTGATTTCATCAAAATTGTAGCCGAGGGAAGACAGTTCATATGTAAAAACTTCCTCGATTGATAAGGGAAGCATATCCATTATCAGCGGCTTCAACGCTTCGATTTTTGCCGAGGTTTCGGCTGCTTCGCCGCGCACAAGAACGTATACAATGCTGCCTTGCTTGGTGAAAGAAAGCAGTTCAACATCCTTGAAGTCCTCCGGCGTAACCTGTCTTGCGAATGCAAGCTGAACCTTAAACAGCTGTGATTTAGCATCGGCAAGGTCGTTTTGAAAAACGATTTTACCCTGATACAGCATTGCAAACCGATCGCAAGTGTCCTCAAGTTCGCGCAGGGAGTGACTGGTCAGAATGACGGTTGAACCGAAGTCACACATATCGCGATAAATAAGGCGTTTGGCAATGTTGCGCGCAATCGGATCCAGTCCGTCAAAGGTTTCATCGAAAAGAAGAACATCCGCATTGCAGCTCAGCGCAAGCACCGTCTGCACCTGCCTCACCATGCCTTTGCTCAGGGAACGAACGCGGCGTTTTTTATCGAGCTTAAAAATGTTGAGCAGCGCATCAAACTTTTCAAACGAGAACTTGGGGTAGCATGAAGCATAAAAATTTGCCATGCGTTCGATCGTTGCCCCGCCTCCCGTAAGGTGCATTCTGTCCGGAACAAAAACGAGGTGCGTTTTTGCGGCGGGATTGTCATAGACCGGTTCATCGTTAATGAGCACGGAACCGTCATCCGCAGTGTAAATTCCCGCAATTATGCGCATAAGAGTGGATTTGCCCGCACCGTTCGCCCCGACAAGCCCGAATATGCTGCCCTTTGGAACAGAAAAACTGACTTTGTCCAATGCTTTGAGTTCGCCAAAGTTTTTTGAAAGGTCGGTTACTTTAATCATATGTCATTTTTCCTCCGTTTGGTTGTTTTCGATAATGTTTTCATCATAGGCTTTGTTCACTGCGCTGATAACATCCGCCCTGTTGAAACCTGTCAGCTTAAGCTCACGGGAAAGTGCGGTTATTTCGTCAAGAAGTTTGCTGCGTGCTTCGTGCAATCGCTGCATTGCGTCCGGCGAAACGAACCTCCCGCTGCCGGGAACGCTGTAACAAAGTCCGCGCCGCTCCAGTTCGGTATAAGCCTTTTGAAGCGTGTTCGGATTCACGGAAAACTGCACCGACAATGCGCGCACGGATGCGACGGGCGAATTGGGTTTAAGCTCGCCTGTGAGTATTTCTCGCTCAATACCGTCTATGACCTGTTCATAAATCGGTGTTCGAGAAAATTTATCAATCTGCAAAAAGTCCACCTCCGTTCGTACTGAATCAGTTGACACAACTGTGCTATTGATTATAATACAGCAGCGACGGTTTTGTCAACGCCTTTTTCAAAAAAAGGTAATCCTGCAAAATTTCCCGGGAAATACATTGAATTCATCACTTATTAAGTATTCATGTGCGATTCGGCGGCAAAAAACTGCGAAAAATAAGTGCAGAATTCGAATATTCTGTGACAAAAGTCGAAAAATTACAATATGAGTTTGGAAATGGGTTGAAATGAACCGCGAAATATGCTAAAATAATCGATATGTTTGCGAAAATTCTATTTTCGGAGGAGTTGCTTGTGAACAAGCTTTGCAGGCGCGCACTGTGTGCGATAACAGCATTGCTGTTTGTGCTCTGCTCTCTGCCTGCCGGCGCAAGAACCGAGACGGAAGCGGGCGGGATTACTTCATATGCAGAGGATTCAAACGGAGTTGTTGAATACGAGATCAAGCCCCGACATTCGGATGGGGTAACTTTGGAATACAGCGAAACGGTTCTGCGCGGCAACCTGCATTCAGGTGTTTTCACGTTTGCGGAAACGAAAACTGTGACCCTCGTTGCAAGGTTTGCGGAGGGCTGGAGCTATAACGATAAATACAGCGTGTTCTTCCCAAGCAATCCGGCGCGAAGAACCATATTGCTCAACAGCGATGCGAGCATACGTTTTTCGTTTTCCGCAATCGCAGGGGAGAGCGTGGCATTCTCTGACTTATATCTCTTGGGAATTTATGCCGCAGTTGAATCCCTTCCGCGGCTGGATATCACAACCTTAAACGATTTTTCGCTTATCGGCAAGGATAATTGGGTGTCTGCAAATTTCAGTTTGACTCTCGGAACGAAAAAGTATTCAAGCGGCGAGTTCAGCGGCTCGGGCTATGTTAAGGGGCGCGGAAATCTGTCTTGGACGCAGCCGCAAAAGCCCTATTCGATTAAGTTGGAACAAAAAACATCGCTGCTCGATATTCCTGCAACAAAGCGGTATGCAATCGTTGCAAGTTACTCGGATCCCTCCCTGATGCGCAATCTTGTGACATACAAAGCCGGTGCATTGCTTTCGGGCATGGACTATGTTCCGAAATGCGAATTCGTTGACGTTTATTTTAACGGAGAATACAACGGAATTTATATCCTCATAGAACGTCCGGGCATTGAAAGCACAAAAATCGATATTGACGAAGCGGATGAGAGCGATATAACGGGCGGTTATTTCATCGAAAAGGATATTGCGATGAAGGTTGATTTTGCACGGGATATGTGGTTCGGCTGTCCGTATTGGGCGAATCAGACGCAGGATTATTTCGTGCTTAAACAGCCGGAACCCGCTTCATCCGAACTCACGGCGCGAATGCTTGAATACCTTGAGGAACACATGAAGAGCGTTCATAATGCCGTAATGGGAATAAGCGGCGAAGATTATCAAAAATACATTGATGTCGATTCATGGATAGATTACATCATTATTCAGGAAATAACAAAGAACATCGACGGTAATTTTAAAACAAGCTGTTACCTGTATAAACAGAGTCAGGACGACAGGCTGTACATGACCGCAATATGGGATTTTGATATTGCGTTCGGGCTGACGGCATTTAATAATGCCAGTGCGGAACACAATGATGTTGAGGACTGCGTCGGCGGAAGAGGACCGGTCGGGTTCATTGCGATAAACAGTTCCGCTCCGTGGTTCAACGCATTGTATCACAACTATCCGGATTTTCAGGCGCGGTTCAAACAGCGCTACAAAGAATACCGCAGCACGTTGATTCCCGAGTTTTTTGCACTTATCAACGAACAGGCGGCATATTTGTACAATTGCACTGCCGCAACCGAAGAAAAATGGGAAAAGAACTTTGATCACGGCGTCAATTTTCTCACCAATTGGCTTACGGGACGAATTGAATGGCTGGATTCTCAATTGCTCGACGGACAGAGCGGAATTACCGATCTTAATTATGCTTTGAACGTTCCGGGCGGCTCACTTGAGTTCACATCCGGGACGGATGATCCGTTTGTCGGCAGCACGACAGTTTCAAGAGGCATGGTCGGCAACACCGTTGTCGGCGGACGCATTGCTGCCGTAAGCTCGAATGCGGGCGAAAACAATTCAGAAAGCGATCTGCGTCTGACAGTGACGATGAAAGCGGGGGACACACTGAGTTTTGATTACTGCGTCAGCAGCGGGGTCGATACGGACAGGTTTATCTGCACCGTCGGAACAAAGGTCTTGATGGAGATATCGGGCGAAACGGGATGGACGAAATACATTTTCACCGCACCGATCGACGGAAGGTATTGTTTCCGCTGGAGCTATGAAAAGGGCAACGACAAATCGGCGGGAGTTGATGACTGCGCTTATATTGACAACGTTGAGCTGAAAGCCGTGGGGCTGGATGCCGCTCGCGGGGATGTGAACATGGACGGGAAAATTACCCTTTCGGACAGCATGGCGGCGCTGCGCACCGCGCTCGGACTGGACGGGTTTGACCCGGAACGGCGCGAGCTTTCGGATTATAACTGCGACGGCGCAGTTTCCGTTGAAGATGCGGTTGCAATCGCAAAAAAAGTCATGCATATTGTGTAGCCGTTAAGCAGAGTGCCCTCTCTGTGCATTGAACATTACATATTCAAAAATCAAAAAACTGCCGCAGATGCAATCACTGCGGCAGTTTCAATTGCGGACAAATCATGAGAAAAGTTCTCTGCTCCGTTCGGGTTTTCATGAAACACTCTGCACAAACTCGGGAACACTCGATTCGGCTCTCCGTAAAAGCTGAATTTTCGGGGTATTCCCGATTCAAAGGTTTCACGGGATGGGGGTAATCATCCGTACAACTCGGGGGAACATCGAAAGCATCCGGTTGAAATGCCCTGCGGGTCGGAACATTTGCATCACTGCGCCGCCGTTGACGGCGAGCTGCTGTTCATCCGCGGCATTTACAGATCGTCCGCATCCTGCACCGGAGCCTCATAATCCTCGGCGGTGCCGGTGTAGCTGCCCAACACATCCGATTTGATCGCGCCTCTGCCTTCGGTTGTGAATGCGGTTTCTTTATCCGTCACATTCGAATGGTCTTGCTTGATCCGCTCCTGAAATTTTCCGTTCGCTCTTTTCCTCATGGGCTTATTATGCCCGCCCGACTCAGCCGTATGCACGAAACTCGGCATTTAAAAACCGGTATTTTTTTACAATCATGCAATTGAATCAAAAAAGGGAGAACGGCAATTGCCGAACTCCCTTTTGCCTATGGTTTGATTTATTTGTCGCCGGAACGGAACAGTGCAGAGTGTTTACTTGATGGTAACTGCGGTAACGCCGGAATAGGCAACATCCGTAGAACCCTGTTCAGTTGTATGCAGAGTGAAATAGCCGCCGTTATCGGGTGAACCGATGGGTTTTCCGTTGTTTGCAAATGCAAGCGTGCAATCGAAAAGGCTCAGCGCGGAGATTTTGTCGGAAAGATCCTGCTCGGTGCCGCCGACTTGGGTGAGTACAAGCGAATATATGTTGGTGGTTTCGGCATCGGAAACATCAACACCGACGGAATCGAGAACGGCCTTGAGATTCACTCCGTTGAAGACGTTAACGGAGCCGCCCCTGACGAGTGCGTTGGTCTGGTCGAGTGCGGAAACATTTTCGGCACCAAGAGCATAAAGTTCACCTGCGGTGAGTTTGTATTCGCTGCCCTTGAAATTGAGCGTCATAACAACGGTATCCGCAGCAAGTCCCCAGTTCGTTTCAACAACGAGAGTGCGGGGGTCGGTTGTGGTATTGGGGTTTTTGCGTGTGTCATTGCCCGGCTTCGGGTTCGGGTTCGCGGTGGTTGTGGCAGGGTTGGAAGGCTTTTTGTCGTCCTTGCATGCTGTCATGCAAAATGCGGCAGCAAGCAGAAGAACGGACAGCATGATTGCGATCATTCGATTGACTTTTTTCATAACGATATTCCTTTCGGGTTTGTTTTATTAATTGCCGTATCGTTTCCGAAAAAACAAATCGGCACAGCGTGAATGCGCATTGATTTCACGCTGTTCGGCATGAGCCTAAGTATACCAGTTTTTTAAAAAAAGTTCAAGCCTTTTAACGAATGAATTTGAACATACGCCAAGCGAAAAAAAGCGTGAACGGGGCGGGTCATTTTTCGTATCCTGCCGATATGACGAATGCGCCGCTGTTCTCGGAAAGAGAGGATACATTCATGCAGCCGTAGAGCCTGCCGTTTTCGCCTGCGTTAAGGTAAGATGAAATATCGGCCGTTACGGAATCGAGGCTGCATGTATGCGTGTTCAGCGCGTGGATAAAATGCGCCGCAACTGTTGACACGCTGCCGGGTTCAAGAGATTCAAGAACTTCGGGTTCAAATCGGCAGGTAATATAGGTTATCCTTCCGAACTCATCCGTGAGTCCCGTAAAAAGTATCCCTCTTGTGTCGCGGAGCGCAAATTGCGAGCCCGGTTCACCCGTGCTGCCCGCCTCAATGCGTATGCCCTCGGAAGAATACTCTGAGTTATAAGCTTTGATGAAGCTGTTCAGCAGAACGGGACTTACCGCAAGCCGACTTCGGCAGGTTTCAATAAGGTCGTCGGAATTTTCAAATTCTGTGTTCAGCGATTGAAAAAGCAAAACAGCATCTTCGTAATTGCCGATGTTCATAAGCTCAACGGCCTCATTGTAGACTTTCAAAAGATCTTCAATGTTCCGAAGGTATGCCGCGCTTGATTCATAGCCGCACGCATCCGCAAAACTTGAATATGCTTCGAGGTAGCGGCCGCTTTCATAAAGCTTTACGCCGCTGTCATAATGAACTTTGAGCGAATCAATATATTCAACAAAGTCAGCACTGTTGAGATATCCGGTAATTCCGATAAATATCGCACGCGCCTCGTTCGGCTTGCCGGCAGAAACCAATTCAACCGCCTGAGCATAAAGCTTTTCATATTCGGCAATTGATTCAAGATACTCTGTGTATTTATACGAATCACCGCAGGTGAGGAAGCAGCGTTTTGCATTATTAAAGTCAAGATTCTTATAATATAAGAGACCTTCCTCGGCAAGCTTTTCCCTTTCCGCTTTCGACTGACAGCCGCAGAAAAGCAGTGCAAGCGTGCAGGCAAGTGCGAGTGCCGCCGCAAACGCGAGCGTGTTCAAGCGAATAAAGCCGGGTTTTGATTTTGAATGCATCTGCCTTTCCTCCTTGATGAAATAATACAGGCAGACGGAGCGGAGGCCTGACTCGGTTGTTCCGCTCCGTGCATGTATTCAGGTAAACATTGTCCAATGATTTCGTGAAGCGCGAAGACACGCATAAGCGATTGCCTTATGCTTTTTTAACACCGAGAGCGACCTTCTCGCCGTTTATATCCCACTCTTTCACATAGCCGCAGGGAATGCCGAAAGTGAGTTCATCGGCAAGAGTCGTTCTGCGGATTTCGTCCGAATTGCGATCCAACACCGCAAGCAGGTTTTCGCCGCATTCGACGCCGATTATAATCCTGTCGGTAACAACAAAATCGGCTTCTTTGCGCATGGTCTGAATCTTGCTGATGATTTCGCGGACATAGCCTTCTTCAATCAGTTCATCCGTGAGCGCGGTGTTAAGCACAACGGTCACGCCGTTATCGCCGACTGAGGCAAAGCCTTCCTTTTTGACGGTGTCAACAAGCACATCTTCAGGATTCAGCGAGACGGTGAGCGTTTCAAGCTCAAATTCATAAGCGCGTCCCTCTGCATGGGCAGCAACAACCGCATTGCCTATACCGTCTCCCTGCAAATACTGATTGATTTTGGGAAGAATCTTTCCGTAACGCGGCCCGAGAAGCTTCAGCTGGGGCTTTACGCGATAGGTTATGAATGAGGAAGCATCCTTAACAAAGCGAACAGCTTTCACGTTCAATTCATCCTCGATAATCTCGGTATACCGAGCCGGCAGTTCATCAACACCCTGAACAAACAGCTCCGAAAGAGGCTGGCGGTTCTTGATGTTCGCAAGATTGCGTGCCGACCTTCCGAGTGTGACAACTTCCAGAATTTCGTCCATGCTGCGTTCAAGTTCCGCGTCGATGAAACTTTCGTCGCAAATCGGGAATGCGCAAAGGTGTACGCTCTCCGGTGCAAGGTTGTTCACCGTGCGGACGATGTTTTGATAAATTGCTTCCGCCATGAACGGAGTGAACGGTGCGGTGAGGCGGGAAAGCGTTTCAAGCACTGTGAACAGCGTCATATACGCCGCTTCTTTATCCACAGTCATTTCCTTGCCCCAATAACGTTCCCTGCCGCGGCGAACGTACCAATTGGAAAGGTCGTCAACAAAGCGGTTCAATTCGCGCCCCGCTTCGGTAATGCGGAGGTTTTCAAGATAGTTATCCACTGTTCGAATGAGCGTGTTAAGGCGCGAAAGCAGCCATTTGTCCATTACGGAAAGGTTTTCGCGAACGAGCTCATGCTTCGTGGGGTCAAATTCATCAATATCTGCGTACAAAACGTAGAACGCATATGTGTTCCACAGCGTACCCATATATTTGCGCTGCATCTCGCTCACGGCGCTGCCGCTGAAACGGCTGGGCAGCCACGGACTGGAGGCGGTGTAGAAATACCAACGCACCGCATCCGCGCCCTGTTTTGTTAAAACGTCCGCAGGCGCAACAACATTGCCGACGTGCTTGCTCATCTTTTTACCGTCCTTGTCGCAAACAAGTCCCAACACGATGCAGTTCTTGAATGCGGGCTTGTCAAAAAGGATGGTTGAAAGTGCGCTCAGCGTATAGAACCAACCGCGGGTTTGGTCAACGGCTTCGCTGATATAATCCGCGGGGAAGCGGCGTTCGAATTCCTCTTTGTTTTCAAACGGATAGTGCCACTGTGCAAAAGGCATTGAGCCGCTGTCGAACCAGCAGTCGATAACAACGGGCTCGCGGTGCATCGTTCCGCCGCATTTTTCGCACTTAAAGGTTATAGGGTCGAGCATGGGCTTGTGCAGCTCGATATCCTCTGGCGTGTCCGGAGCATATTTGCGCAGTTCCGCACGGCTGCCCATGACATGGTAATGTCCGCAATCAGGGCACATCCACACGGGCAGGGGAGTTCCCCAATAGCGCTCCCTGCTGATGCCCCAGTCGATAACGTTTTCAAGGAAATTACCCATGCGGCCTTCGCCGATGGATTCGGGGATCCAGTTTATCTTTTTATTGTTTTCAATCAATCTGTCGCGCACGGCAGTGGTCTTCACAAACCAGCTCTCCCTTGCGTAGTAGATGAGCGGAGTGTCGCAGCGCCAGCAGAAGGGGTAACTGTGTTCATAGGGAAGTTCCCTAAGCAGCCTTTCGCGCGCTTTAAGGTCGGCAATGATGGGCTTATCGGCTTCCTTAACGAAAGTGCCGTCCCACGGGGTGCCGCCGGTGAGCCTTCCGCGGGCGTCAACAAGCTGAACAAACGGAAGCTCCCATTTCCGGCCGACGCGTGCGTCGTCTTCGCCGAATGCAGGGGCAAGGTGAACTATGCCCGCACCGTCGGTAAGGGTTACGTAATCGTCCGAAACAATGCGCCATGCATCCCTGCCTTTGTGGTTGACGGGGAAATCAAACAGCGGTTTGTAGTGAATGCTGACAAGCTGCGAACCTTTGAAGCGTGCAAGCTCGGTTGTGTCCTCGCCGAGAACATTTTCAACAAGCTCAGCCGCAAGAATGTATTTTTTTTCGCCGCAAAGAACTGTTACATAGTCTTCGTCGGCATTGACGCAAAGACCGACATTGCTGGGCAGCGTCCACGGTGTTGTCGTCCATGCAATAAAGCTTTCGCTGCCGTCAACAAAGCTGTGTTCCGCATCGGGAATGACGGGGAAGGTCACAAAGATGGAAACTTCCTTAACGTCCTTATACCCCTGTGCAACCTCGTGGCTTGACAGTGCGGTTCCGCAGCGCGGGCAATAGGGAACGATTTTGTGGCCTTTATAGAGCAGCCCTTTTTCGTCGATTGTCTTCAATGCCCACCAAACGGATTCAATGTAATCATCGGTATAGGTAACATAGGGATGCTCCATGTCCGCCCAATAACCGACGGCATCGCTCATCTGTTCCCATTCGCCTTTATATTTCCAAACCGACTCCTTGCATTTGTCAATAAAAGGAAGCACGCCGTAACTCTCGATCTGTTCCTTGCCGTCCAGTCCGAGCAGCTTTTCCACTTCAAGTTCAACGGGAAGTCCGTGCGTATCCCAACCCGCTTTGCGCAGCACGTCAAAGCCTTTCATCGTGCGGTAGCGGGGAATGATATCCTTCATGGAGCGGGTCAAAACATGCCCGATATGCGGTCTGCCGTTAGCTGTGGGCGGTCCGTCATAGAAAGTGTAAGCAGGTTTGCCCTTGGACTGTTCAACGGATTTCTCGAAGATGCCGTTTGCCTTCCAGAATTCCAGAACCTCTTTCTCTCTCGGAACAAAGTCGAGCGAGGCGGAAACTTTTTTGTACATTGTTCAAACACTCCTTTTCTTTTAAGGAAATTTTTAAAAATAAAAAACCGCCCCGAAAAACGGGACGATCGAAACCGCGGTACCACCCGGATTCAAAGGCATAACAAAAACCATGCCTTTGCACTCCTGCCCTTTAACGCGGGGGCTGCGTCGAAGGATAATCCCGCATTGCCGAACATATTCGGCATGAGTTGAGCAAACCCGCCTCTTATTGCGGTTTCCCCTTCGCTCTCATGGGTGATAATGCATCCGAAGTCCCTTGCCGCCTTTCACCCTGCACGGCTCTCTTTCGGCATGCTCCGACTGCAAAAAACGGAGGTATGCCTTTAAGGAAAACTGCGGCGCACCGCGTCCCAATCTGCGATTTGGTATTTGCCCGATTGCCGCCGGGCAAAGGGACATAAAAATATTCAGCCTTTATTATAATGCACGAAAAAGCATTTGTCAATCACAAAAATTTCGATATCAAAATTGGGGGCAATTTGCTGATGACCTGTTTTTCACGATGCGAAAACGGCAGAAACAAAATCTGCCGCCCGAGCGATGAAACCCGAGCGGCAGGCGGAGGTTGATTCAATTCCGGCCGTATATTTAAATTATTATCGTTTTTTGTTACC
>OGXQ01001172.1_pt1 | contig 20231 bp, 17 predicted proteins | sample 1576291 | NCBI WGS metagenome assembly OGXQ01 (sample SAMEA3541575, study PRJEB24748) | human gut metagenome | biome: human gut; feature: human-associated habitat; material: faeces | place: China | collected 2012 | reverse complement strand
TCCCGGATATCTTCAGCCTTTCTCATGACTTCCTCCGTCCGGTCAAAATACGACACGCCGATGTTGTTCGTACCATACACCGGGCCGAAGTGGAATACTTCCTGCCGGCTTGCCACGTGTACGCCCCGGTATTCCATCGCTCCGGGATTGCCGCTACAGGCGGCATCTACGGCAAGGCTATTCTCTACGACAAATGAAGGAAGAGGGGCATTCATATCTTTCTTCTGGGCGGGAGCAGCCGGAGAGGAGCGTTTGATATACTCATACGGAGAAGATGCAAAGGCTTTTTCCGCTTCTTCGCGTGTCTCGAACGACTTGTATTTCGCTCCTTCGTAGCCTTTGGTTTGTAACTGGCAGTCCGTCCAGGAAGTATAAATGCCCGGATTGACGCCTGACCATACAACGTAAAATTTCTCCTTTCCCATAATTGGGGGCAAAGGTAATGCAAACTGGGAGGTGTACCAAAATATACTGTTTATTTTTAAGGTTAAGGCGTAGCTTGTTTTATTTACAGGTAAGAATCAAGACTTTTTCATTTAAGAAATATTGTTCATCGCTTGTTATTGTAGCAAAAAGCCTTATATTCGTGCGCAGCGATGCTGAAGCACCGCCTTAGGTGTTTCTTTTTATCGTTCATTTTTAATTTTTTTATATGCGGAATTCAATAGGATATGATGTTGATGATGTGTAGTCACAGCAGATGCCATGTCATTCCAAAAGGTAATAATAGACAAGGTTAGAGATAAAGGAGGAGACTTCGTTATTGAACTCAAGGCGAACCAAAGATCTTTGTGCTATAGACTTGAACCAGGGACCTCCAGATTATGAGAACGATAAGATGATATTCTGCGATAGCCAACGATTTTAGTTTTCATTGAATATCAAGTAGTTATGCAGCCTACCACTCTCGGTAAAACTCACTAAATCCCCTTAACTGAAATAGTTTGTTTACGCATTGTTTACGCAGAAACGAGGGAGTGAAGATTGTTCCAAGTCCATTTGGAAATGCTAAGTACCTACCCTTGTGTGGCATAAGCCATAGTATTGTCGCAAATAATTTATGTTTTTGCGACAAAATGAGTCGCAGTTCAAAACACTCCCAGCCAATTCACGTTTATACCAAACCTATATGCTTTGACTCTATTTAAGACCAAGCTGTAGTTCTAATCTTTTTATATGTTCGTTTACTCTGTGTTTTTTCGTCTCATCCGAAACAAACTTTCTACAATAAACTTTCATATTACCACAAACAAAGAAACAAACAGATGAGATGAAGATGGTTATTGGTTTTACTGACTTTTGATTCTCTTCATAAACAGCTCTTTTCATTGCATGTGACAAATCTCCACGATAATGATACATTATATCAATAAGAGAATCGAAATTTAGTTCTTTGTGTTTATCGGTGCATTCCTGCTTAATCTCTAAATATAAATCATAGTTCCGCTCTTTCATCATGTTTATTGTCGATAATACAGCATATTTAAGCATATCAGATTTCTTGAAATTCTTTTTTTGCTCTGCAGAAAATTTCCCTTTTGCAAAGCAATATTCTAAAATCATATAAAAATGAATATAAGCTGAAATATAATCTAATTTACTAGATAGCTATTAGCTTCTCGGAAGAAATTATATGGAACTTTGGCTTCTGGTATAAATGTTTTATCAGACATTAGTTTTGAGAAATTGTCACTAGTAATTAATACCTTTTTCTGTTTGTTTAATGATTTTCTCATAGAAAACAATACCTTGTTTTTGGCTTTATCTATCCATGATAGATCTAAGTATTCATTATAATAGACTTTCATTATGCCATGTTGAAATCCACCATAAACTTCTATGTTACGAAATATATCAAGCATCTTACTGTCAAGATATTTGTTAATGTTCGTAGCAAATGATGCTTTTCCTTCATTCCTAGATAATTCGACTAAATCAGAATACTCCATGTTTATCTCTTTGGAAACAGACAACATATACATTCCGCCTTCGAAATACAAATCAATTTTATGTAAACAATATAATATCTGTATGGGTTCTTTCAGTACAAAGTTTCCCTCAATAACTGTTTTGGCAGTAAAAATAACATTCATAATACTTATCTGATTCAAATTTTTAAGTGTAAAGTTAGTAAATTTATTGCCAAGCAATAATAAAAATGAAAAATAATCACTATTTTTGCAATTAAAAGATGTAATAATGGAAGATGTAAATCGAATAAAACTCGTTTTAGTTGAGAAAAAACGTACTAGTAAATGGCTTTCAGAACAAATGGGAGTCAATCCATCTACTGTGTCAAAATGGTGCACAAATACATCACAGCCAGATATTGCTAGTTTGCTAAAGATAGCAGATTTATTGGAAGTTGACATTAAGGAACTGATAGTTCGTGAGTACAAAGCTTATTTATTATCGCAAACATAACCAAACTACGCGAACATTGTGTTCGTGAGTCGCATTTACTTTTGCAAAAATATTAAGATATGCCAACGAATAAGAATGCTTTGACAAGGTATAAGTATCTTGATGAAATGCTGTCTGATAGGCATCATTTCTATGATATTCATGACCTCACAGAAAAATGCAATGAGAAACTTATTGATGCAGGATTCCCTGAAGTATCTCAGCGTTGTATTGAAAAGGACATAAACTATTTGGAGTACGATCCATTCTATGCTGAAATAGAACGCTATAGAGTTAATGGTCATCGGTGTATAAGATATAAGAACCCTTCTTTTACTATCTTCAGAAAGGAACTGAGTGAGGAAGAAAGCAACCTGATATTGGAGGTGCTTAACACAATAGGACAATTTGATGGTTTGGCTCACTTTGAATGGCTTGACCGTTTCAAAATCGGACTTGGCTTGAAGAAACGTCCTCGAATCATTAGCTTTAGCAATAACCCATATCTACAGAATTCCAATTTGTTGGGCGTATTATTCGATAACATATCAAATCAGGTTACCATTAAATTGGAATATCACACTTTCTCGGATAAGAAAACTAGAGAAATCATTTTCCATCCCTATTTGCTTAAACAATATAATAATAGGTGGTACTTGATTGGTGCAGCTGATGATGATGGCAAAATCCTTAATTTCGCCCTTGACAGAATTGATGTCGTGACAACCCTTCCTGAAATGAAATATAAACCATGTAATGAAGATTTGGCTGAGCGTTTCGAAGATATTATTGGAGTAACTCTATATGAAAACCGGGATGTTGAACATATCCTTTTTTGGGTGAGCAATCGCTCTAAGGACTATGTTGGAACTAAGCCTATTCACGGTTCACAATGCCAATATAAAAATGAGAAAGATGAAGAATTCCGTAGGCAATATCCATCTCTTAATGAGGGTGCATTTTTCTCTATAGATTGCATCCCGAACTATGAGTTAATCCGTGAACTTTGTTCTTTTGGTAAAGATTTGTTGGTCATAGAACCAAAATCTGTTCAAGATGATGTTTTCCACCGTACCCAACAAATGTACGAAAATTATTTGACTATACGAACATAGGGTTCGTTGCAATGAATTTACTTTGCAGCAACAAAAAATAATTATATGAGATTAGAGAAATGGTTTATATCTAACTTGGATGATTCACAACGTCAAATTATCATCCGAGATCCAAACGAGAACCTTATAGTGCAGGGTTCTGCAGGTAGTGGTAAAACCAACTTGGCTATACATCGAGCAGTACAAGCAAGTGCATTCAGCGACTCATACGCCCTTGTTGTTTATACAATGGCATTGAAGCGCATGGTTGCTTATGGATTAGAGGCTTTGGATCTTGATAAAGAAAGAATTGCCTATGATTGGGCTTGGGAACATCGTGGTTTTGATTTAATTGGTGATGTTTATTGTCGAGGAAAAATTAGAACCGCAAATTCGTATCCAGTCTATTACTTAATTTCGGAAGAAAAAGTTTACAAGTTTGAGAGCTCAAAATTAGGCAAATATACAGTTCATGCTAATGATACCGAATTTTCGAGTAAATTTAGAAGAGAAGAAACGAGTATCAGCCCTTCGTTTATAAGGGACATGGGGTCGTATTCTCTCTCCACCAACATAGAAATCATTGATGAGAATAATTTTACACAGCAAGGAGATATTTACAATTTTATAGAAATATCGAACAAGAATGTCTTTATTGTCCAAAATGGTTTAATTCGCCAATTTGAGAAAGTACAATCGTACAATCAGGGTAAAAAAGATTATCCTAACGACTTGTTGGTAAGCATTGACTTCGCCGATTGGGTCGCTGACACCTATTACCGAAACTTTGGAAGGCGTGTTTCTTGGTTCAGAGAAATTCCTGTTGAATCTGGAATAAATCTAACAAATCCTGAAATGGTACTTATTCCAAGTGGAACATTATTTAGAAAAGCCGAAGAAAAAATCGACTATCTTATCGTTGATGAAGCACAGGACTTCGATGTTTCTGACTATCAACGGCGTTTTCTTCCGAAAGTCAACAAAAGCATCTCTCTTTTTGGTGATTCTGCTCAAAAAATCTATAATAATCGAGGTGCTAGTATGGATGCAATAACTGCAGCTTTACGTTATAGGAGATTGTTCCTCAAATATAATTATCGTTTACCTAAATCTATAGCCAAGGTCGCACAAGATATTGTATCTCCATCAATAGACCTTTTGTCTGACAACATGAAAGATGGTGGAAATAGCGACTACCCACAATACCCCAAACCCGTTATTCAGAAATTAGAGTCTAAGGATAAGGAATTAGAAACAATTCTTAACAAAATACGTCTGGAAGATTTAGATGATGTTGCCATTCTCGTACCGTTAGAGAGCGATGTCAAATATGTACATCAGTTCTTCTCAAAGAATGGAATACAGACACAAGTTCTTTATAGAACAGGTAAAGTTCCTCCTTACCGGACAATAAATACTCTCGATTTCACGAACAATGATTTACCTTGCATACTTACGTATCATGCAGCCAAAGGTACAGAGTTTGATAATGTCTTCATTCCATTCGCTAATGATGCAGATATACCAGACAGAAACGCATTCTACGTAGCATGTACTCGTGCTTCACATAGCCTGACAATTTCTTTCTCTGCAAAGAAGATTACAAGATTTTTAACAAATGTAAATCCTAACACCATAGTTGAGCGTAATGTTCCCAATGATGCTTGGATTGGTACAAGACCTTTTAAGAAATAAATTTAAGTATGAAATACTGGATAGTTATAGATTCGTGGAATCTTATGGAGACTTTTACAACAGAAAGTCTTTCACCACATATATTTTATTTGAAAAGGGCTTTCGGTAATGACTTGACTAGATACATAAGTAAAAATGGAGAACTCTTCAATAACCTCGTCCTTTATAAAGAAGAACCCTTATCTCATTTTGCTATTGAACTAGATGGTTCTTTACTTGATAAATCTATTTTGACAGAACATAATAAAGGGGAGACTTTCCTATACCCTAAAACGGTTTATTACCAAAAAGGCAAGGTAAGGTTTCGCTTTAAAAATCAAGATTCAATAAAAGCATTTATCGCAGAGTCAAAGATAATTTTTGAAGTTAAGACAATAGATAAATACTCGAATGACTTCTTTATTGAGACTGATACACCCAAAAAGACTCCGTTCACAGGTGGCAATGATTCTTTCCCATTTGGTATTGATGGATACATTGGGGTTGATAACCTCTTTAACTCAATTAAAGGAGGTGTCGTGTCATATTTATGTGGGCTAAAGACATCTACAAGTTTGGAGAATCAGTCTTTAATACTTTCACTGACCTCATTGAAAAACATGATTGCAGGATTGAATACTATAGTTATGATGGGAGAAGAAAGCGTGATAGACTATTCTCAATATAAGGTTTCATTGCTTAAAACGAGGAACGATTTTTTGTACTCTCCTTATAAGGATAAGGTAAACCTATTCGAAGTACTTAAGCACATACTAGATGAAATAATATCACTTTCTTCTCTTAGATTAAAGAAAGTTGCAGAACAGAAATCACCATCGTATAAATTCGAAATAGAACGACTGAAGAAGAAAAAAGCAGAATATGAAGATTTGCTATACAAACTAGAAGATTCAAACATAAGAGAAATAAAAGAAGAACTGAGCCGCATCAAAGAACAAGAGGTTAAAATGGGCGAGCTTGAAGGTAAAAAACGCAAGTTCTTCCCCAAAGGTTCTCATGAATATGAAAGGAAGCAAGAACTTAAATTTCAGATTAATAAATATAAAGAAGAAAATAATGAATATAAAACGGCTTACAGAGAATATAAGTCGATAGAAGCTTTATTGTCTTATTCTATTGTTGGAGTAACTCAGTACGATGCCACTATCTCTTCTTTGTTTATTAGGTTTAGCGACAACATCAACGACATTCTTAAATTGCTCAAATCAAGTCTTGTTACAGATGACAAAGAAACGGACTTTCTTCCAAACTTGTCAGTCTTAAAGGATGACATAAAAATTGAAATAGAGAATGTCTCTTTAGAGGAAAAAGTTCTCTATAACGTTATCTTTCATTTAATTGTATCTAATTCTAACGAGAAACAGAATGTTGTTTCTGATAGCGAAATAGTTGAGTTGGTAGAATGCGCTGGTAAAAAATTTGGCGAAAGTGAGATTTCAAAGTCTGAAGTCGGCAACCATATAATGAATACATTACGGACATTTTGGATGTATAAAAAGCAAAAAGCTGATTCTTTTGACATCCCAAAGGATCTCCCACTTTTACAAGCTATCATGTCTTTTTTAATAAAGCCAAGAGGATTTGACCAAATTGATAGATTTATGCTAAACAGAGGATATCAATTAAAAAAATACGCATATATGCTATGGGGAGCTACTGTTGGATATGCCTCCATTCCAAAAACATTGACCAACATAATTAACGCTAATATCAACGAAAATTTGTTGGACAATTACCTTTCATCTATTTATAGGGCATTAGAAAATAAGAATATATAATATGCGAATAGAAAAGGTTTAATATACGAACATAGAATACGTATCTATGTAGTACCTTTGCAGAAGAAAACAAGATGAGGCGGTCTTTGATAAGTTTGGAAGCTGAAACGGAATTTTGAATTTCGTCCGGCGTATTTGCCCGGATGTCTCCTTGTTCTTCGGAATCATGGAGATAAACAATGTTAGTACGTTAACGTATTGCACTGTAGTACGTTGTACTTTTACTATATTATTATGATGATATTTTATATGTTGTATATTATATTTATATTACATAAAGAAAAGTGTTCCAGCCCAAACCTCAGAGATCGCCTCTTATTTAAAAGATAAAGCAAATGGATAAAACGGAAATAGTACAGATCGCATCACAGATGTCAACAAGGGAAGAACTGTTGGCACTGCTCAATCGCATCAAACAAGATGAGATTCGCGAATTGGGTTTTGATGCAGATAAATTTTATCCATTTACGATGAAGCAACTTTTGTACTATTGCAACCCCAATCATGTATTTCATCGTTATCGTCAATTCAAAATAAAGAAGAAGTCTGGCGGTTTCCGTCAGATTACAGCACCGTGCAATCGGAGTTTCATGATGCTTCTACAATCTGTAAATGAAATCTTGAAAGCTATTTACACTCCCTCAGACTATGCTATGGGATTTACAGAAAAACGTTCTGTTGTGACTAACGCCGCAGTTCATAAAGGACAAAACTATGTGTTAAACATAGACTTAAAAGATTTTTTTCCAAGTGTAGAACAAGGACGGGTGATGAAACGCCTGACCTTGACCCCCTTCAACTTTTCGCCTCAAATAGCCTTGTTGATTTCGGGGCTATGTTCCATGAGGGTTAAACGGGAACAACCCATAGAGACTAAACAACACGATTTGGACAAACAATTTATGTATGTATTGCCACAGGGTGCTCCGACATCACCCATCATTACCAATATGGTTTGTGATACGTTAGACCGTAGACTGGCGGGGCTGGCCAAGCGTTTTGGACTACGTTACACCCGATATGCAGATGACATCACGTTCAGCTCTATGCATTATGTTTATTCAGGAAATGGCGAATTTACAAAGGAGCTTGCTCGTATTATAAATACTCAAGGATTTGTGATAAATGAAGCTAAAACGAGATTACAGAAACTCGGAAGTCGTCAGGAGGTAACTGGTATTCTTGTTAGTGACAAACTAAATGTTACTAAGAAGTATGTTCGCGAAATTAGAAGCTTACTTTATATATGGGATAAGTATGGGTACTCGGCAGCAATGTCTAGATTTTTTCCAAAGTATAAAGCGGAAAAAGGGCATATAAAGAAAGGGAATCCAGAACTGACTAATGTACTCGACGGGAAACTCATGTATTTAAAGATGGTGAAAGGTGATGCCGATTCTGTATATGTAAGACTTTATACAAAATTTCAAGAACTTGTCAATAGAGATACTGGTCCAAGTAAAACCAATTCTTATGGTATTACCTATATTGAGTCTTTCCCTATTCTGGAATTTGAGAAAGATAAAAATACTGATATCACTATCCATCACAAAGATGCTAATAAACGATATGCTACGTTCAGACTAGGAGAAACACATCAGGTTGCATCAATAAACAAGGATGTAACACCTGATGATGAACAGCAAAAAAAGAAGCTGGCTATCTCATGTTGTAAGAATTTTAAAGGAGAACGATTCTGGCTCATACATTTAGTTGATAAAATGACTGAATTCAAGCCAAAGCCTGTTGATATTGACGAATTGAATAAAGACTTAGACTTACTATTAGGCATTTAATATGGATGATAAGTTAATGTCTACGATAGACAAAATAACAAGATTAACTCAGCAAAATGCGGAGTTTGATATGGAATTGCGAAAGCAACTAAAAGTTGCTTCCGCAAATTCTGTTTTGTCAGAAGATGAACGTATAAACCAAATTTACGAGTACTGCATTGAGGAAATCATAAGAAAGCAAGCCAACGAATTTTATAAAGACTTCCCTTTACTGTCTATAAAGGATACCTTGATTGGAGATTTTGTCCGGATGGAATCATTCAGGAGAAAGGATAATTTCGGAGACTTTTGTTTGGCACTCTATCAACAGATAGAGTGTATGACTAACAGACTATGCGAGAAGAAGGAGTTGTCCGATATTACAGAAAAAATGTGGGGGTACCCTGCATATCTGAAGGTAGAAAAAGGCAAAGAGCTATCCATCTATAACAGAAGTGGTGACTATACGATTGCCAGCTTATTGTTCCGAGATAAAACCAATGCTTTTGAGAAATCAAGAAAATCATTACAAACTCAATATGCAATAGACAAAATACGCATAATTGTATATTTTTTGGGTTACAAGGCAATGATGAAAGGCAGTGATTATGATTCATTTATTGAAATCACGTTACTGTTAAATGATATTTATCAATGCCGCAACATGAATCATCGCGGGAACTCTCAAAACCAATGGGAAAAGGAGACCTTTGCTAGAATAATCCCTTTAAAATCACTCTATTATTTTAAATTTCTCGGAGTGCTGGCGCAATATGTTGAATATATAAAAGAGGGATGGGGATATATTCCAGAATTAAAAAAATATAGCGATAGTATTGAAAAGCGAAAAATCTCTGCTCCACAACTAAAAATAGTAGATAAAATTGATTTGAAGGATGACGGAAGAAAACGTTTCAAATAGTCTTCAGGTAGAACTTAACTTGTAGAAAAGGCATTACGATTCCGATCTTCAAACAGTAGGGAGTTTGCCTATGTTTGGAGAAAATTTAACTTGCCTGCAACTTGCAAAAGTGTCATTTGATATGCATAGTATCTTGAGAATCAGTCTGTACTATTCTATATTTTAACTTGCCGGTAATTTGCTGGCAAGTTAAAAACAAGGACTAAAATCGTCCATATCGCACATGATACTTCATCTGACATAATATACAACTATCCCCAATGCCACCGTATAAACGAACAAAAATATCACCAAGACTTTCATCCAGAAATCAGAGAACCAAACGCCTTCATTCCGCCTGAGGATTTTGCGCATATTGGATTCATGTTCCGTTAGCATCTTCTCCTGTTCGGAACGGTGATTTTCCAGCATGGTTTTCCATGTCTCAATGGCTTGGTTTAAGAGTTGTTGAAGCTGGACAAGATGTTCGAATTTTATAGTTGCCTTGAACCGCGTGTTTTGCTCTGCTTTTACAATCGCATTGCAAATGCCGTTGATAATGTTATTGGAACTACTAATTGCCTCCTGCAATACCACCGCAGCCTCACCCTCAGCTTTAATAACATCCAGAAGATCTCGATGGATTTTCAACAATGCCTCTTTTGCTTCACGGATTTCTGTGAGCCGCTTGTCTGCATCCTGCTTTTCAGCCTCTAATTCATGATTGCTTTCAACCTTTTTCAACATATCATCAACGTCTATTGATGGAGTAATTTTTGATTTGCCACACATGAAGCAAAGTCTTCATTATAAAGTTTTGTAACATAAGATTCCATTATTGTTTTAGGGTTAAAACTATCTGGAACTGTAACTACTATATTCTCGGTAGTAGCCAATGCAAATTTTACTGCATCTACACCCCAATCATCATTTGATTTACACTGATTGGCAAGCTCTTTTTCTTCTGGTGTCAGATGAAAGACTTTCTTAGTATAGACTTGGGTAAGTTCATTAGATATGTCGTCATAGGTGAATCCGAAACATCTGTTCAGTTCTGGATATAGTTTCTGTATGGTTGGTATGTCAAATGTTACTTTAAGCATGGTGTCAAATTCTTACTTTCCCTTTTAGAGAACTATCAATGATATGTGCATTAGGAGCATATTCTTTGCATAGAGCGTTTACAATTAACTGGTCTGCTTCGGTTGCATAGGGGCTTAATGTAATTCTTAAATTATCAAACGCATCATCCTTTAAGTCAATAAAGAATGAATCTATTATAGGAAATCGTTCTTCTCTTACACAAGAAAGGATATAAGTTGCGTACCTTTTGTCACCAATATTTATGTTATTATTTGGAAATATAATAAGTCTAAACCTACATTCGTCTTGAAATTCCCAATGTTTATGTTTGAATCTACCAACGTTTTCAAAATTTAAAGAAACGTCATTAGAGTTATTTTGTATTAGTGAATTGTATATTTTATTTAAATCATCTGTGTATTCAATCTTTTTATAAAAAAAGTTTTCATTCCAGAATGTATTAAGTATAGTATATTGAGGAGTAAACATCTTTGCTACTGGGATGATTGATGAAAAACTTTCCTCATTAGTCTGTATATGATATTTCTCAGAATCTTCTTTAGTAACGATATGCTTTTTAAACATATTCTTATCTAATGAGATTCTAACGCCTTTAGTTGTTGGTGTGTACATTCTCCATAATGGAATGCTTTCAATCTCATTAAAAGTCCAGCAGGAAACAAACATAAAACCTCCTAAATGGATTCCTGCATTACTTAATGCAGCTTCTTCAATGTCATCCATTTTGTCTAATCGCTTAAATCTAATTGTTTTATTCTTAAGAATTAGGGCTAAACTGTCAATAGAAGTATATTGGTGTATTATCATGCTAATAAATTTTAGTTTGTTTGCAAAGTTAAAAAATAATCCCCACCTGCACATTGCTACAAGTGGGGAATTATTAGCTTACTTACCAAACACGTACTTCACAACCTTAGTATTAGCCTTGTTTTCATTTACAAAGTCACGTTCAATATAAATATCTGTCACCTTCATAGAATCATCTATGTGGTTCAAAGCTGCGTGAACAATGTATTTGTCTATGCCTACTTTGTTCAGTGCAATGGTAGCCCAACTATGGCGCGCAGCGTAGTATTCCAAATCATCTACTTCTAATATTGCTCCAATCTCTTTCAACCCAGAATTAATAGCCTTGTTAAATGTCTTTTCATCTCCATAATATTGATAGAAGTTAAATAGACGTTTGCCTGTGCTGTCTTTGTACTTATCAATAAGAGGCTGCACTATCTTAGGAATATCTACCATCATCTTTGCACCATCCAATCTGCGAGCTTTGGTCTTAGTTCTGTTATAGATAATAGTGTTCCCTCTCATTTCAGTAGCATTGTAAAGGTCTGCTGAATTGATTCCCATAAGGCAGAATGAGAGAATGAAACAATCTTTAGCCAAGTTATAACGGCAGGTGGACTTATATCCTTTCTTCATGTCTTTATAAGGCAGCTTCCACACCTTTTTAATGATGTCTGCTGGAATGGCTCTCTTACGTGTAGCTTCCTGTTTAGGTATCTTGAAGTCTTCAAAGGGTGAGTTAGGAATAAGAATAAGGTTCTTGTCCTTCTTATTGAACTTACGTTTGGCTTCATTGAACAGCTTCTTGATGCTTACCAAGTAGAGGGAAAGAGTGCGGTTAGAGGTCACACGTTTACCTTGTTGCATCAGTTTCTTGGTACGTGCATCACGTTCTCCAATTAAAAATGCTTTGAACTGTTCCAAGAAGTCTAAGGTGATAAGATTTATATCCAATTCTTCCTTGCCAACAAACCGTACCAAAGCATTGATGGCAGTTGTATAATTGGGTGCTCCTTTTATGGTAGTAGAAGCTATCCACTCACGACTGAACTTTATAAAGTCAATGGTTTGTTGCTTCTCTTGCTCTCCGTTTAGGAACTCAATTATCTCATCCAATGAATAATGATTTTGGTCTAATTGCAGTTTTAAACACTGTTCCCTATAATAGAGAACAAGCCTATCTATCTCTCTCTTAATGGAAGTGTCCTCTTTGAATTTGAGGGATTTAGTTAGGTCTTGTTGAGTTACAAACAGGTTGGTGGATAAGCGTTTTACCTTGCGGTCTAATGTGAATCTAATCTTGACGTTATAAGTTCCGTCAACTTTTAGTTCACTCCTTTTAATCTCAGCTTTAATAGTCAGCATATTAGCTCTATTTTAATTAGTCAACAATTAGCCAACATCTGCTTAAAATAGGAGTAAATCAACCAAGAGCAACAGATTTATATCTGGAGGGTCTGCAAACAAAAAAGGCTGTATTCCGTTAGGAATCAGCCTTTTAGTTTGTGGACCAGCCTGGGCTTGAACCAGGGACCTCCAGATTATGAGTCTGTTGCTCTAACCAACTGAGCTACAAGTCCGTGCCACAATTTCCTGTTAGCAGGTGCAAAAGTAGTATATTCCCTTGAAACTTGCAAGATTTATCGCCCAAATTTTGATAAAAAGATTTAATTCCCTTATTCGTAAGGATATAAATTGTATTTTTGTGCACCATTAATTAATTTTGCTAAGCCGTATGGCACAAAAAAAACAGGAAACAGCCCTAACAGGGCTTTCGGACAAAGAAGTCCTTATCAGTAGAGAGAAGTATGGGAATAACCTCTTGACACCTCCCAAACGTCCTTCCATGTGGAAACTTTATCTGGAAAAGTTCCGCGACCCGGTTATACGTATTCTTTTAGTCGCAGCATTCTTTTCCTTAGTGATTGCCATTATTGAAAATGAGTATGCGGAAACAATCGGCATTTTCTTTGCTATTTTTCTGGCAACCGGTATCGGATTCTACTTTGAATACGATGCGAATAAGAAGTTTGACTTACTGAACGCTGTAGGCGAAGAAACACCAGTTACAGTAATCAGAAATGGGAAAGTACGGGAAATTCCCCGTAAGGAGATTGTAGTAGGTGATATCGTAGTTCTGAATACCGGTGAGGAGATTCCTGCCGACGGAATCTTGCTGGAAGCTATTTCCCTGCAAGTGAATGAATCCAACTTGACAGGAGAATTAATGGTCAATAAAACCATCCATGAAGAACTATTTGATGAAGAAGCCACTTATCCCAGCAATGAAGTGATGCGTGGCACCACAGTGGTTGACGGACATGGAATAATGAAAGTAGAACGTGTGGGTGATTCCACCGAAATAGGTAAGGTAGCACGTCAGGCCACCGAACAAAGTGAAGAAGAAACTCCATTGAATATCCAATTGACAAAATTGGCGGGTTTCATCGGAAAAATAGGTTTTACTATTGCCACACTTACCTTTATCGTTTTCACAGCTAAAGACCTTTACTCCTACCTCAGCGTAAATGAAATAACAGACTGGCATGGGTGGATGGCAATAGCCCGCATTGTATTGAAATATTTCATGATGGCTGTCACTTTAATTGTAGTAGCCGTTCCTGAAGGCTTACCGATGAGTGTCACCTTAAGTCTTGCACTAAATATGCGCCGTATGCTGAAAACCAATAATCTGGTACGTAAAATGCATGCTTGTGAAACAATGGGGGCCATTACTGTGATCTGCACCGACAAAACAGGTACATTGACACAAAACCTGATGCAGGTACATGAAGCGAAACTTGATGCCACCAAAGCAGATTTAATAGCTGAAGGGATCAGTGCCAACTCCACAGCTTTCCTTGAAGAAACAGGAGAAAACAAGAAACCATCCGGAGTAGGTAATCCTACTGAAATAGCCTTATTGCTTTGGCTAAATGAACAGGGCAAGAACTATTTGGAATTACGTGAAAATGCAAAAGTTATCAATCAACTTACTTTCTCTACAGAACGTAAGTATATGGCTACATTAGTAGATTCACCTATCCAGCAGAAAAAGGTACTCTATATAAAAGGAGCTCCCGAAATTGTGATGAGAAAATGCAACCTCTCTTCCGAAGAACAGGCTCATTACAATGCCGATCTGCTGGCCTATCAGAACAAGGCAATGCGTACTTTAGGATTAGCTTATAAATTTATCCCCGAAGACTCCGGTAACGATTGTGCCGAACTAGTCAATGAAGGGAATATGATTTTCCTAGGTATCGTAGCTATCAGCGACCCTATTCGTCCGGATGTACCGGAAGCCGTACAGAAATGTCAGTCGGCAGGTATCGGTGTGAAAATTGTTACAGGCGACACCCCGGGAACAGCTACCGAAATTGCCCGCCAAATAGGGCTATGGAAACCTGAAGATACAGACCGGAACCGCATAACAGGGGTAGAGTTTGCTGCATTAAGCGATGAAGAAGCTCTGGACCGCGTACTTGACTTGAAAGTAATGAGTCGTGCGCGTCCTATGGACAAGCAACGTCTGGTCCAACTGTTACAGCAAAAAGAAGCCGTAGTAGCAGTAACCGGAGACGGAACAAACGATGCTCCTGCACTGAATCACGCTCAAGTAGGTCTTTCTATGGGAACCGGTACGTCAGTAGCCAAGGAAGCAAGTGACATAACCCTATTGGATGACTCGTTCCACAGTATCGCTACCGCAGTAATGTGGGGACGCTCTCTTTACAAAAACATTCAGCGTTTCATCGTATTCCAGCTGACTATCAACGTAGTCGCATTAGCCAGTGTTTTATTAGGGGCTTTCTTTGGTACAGAACTACCACTGACCGTAACACAAATGCTTTGGGTAAATCTTATTATGGACACTTTTGCCGCCATGGCCTTAGCATCTATTCCCCCCAGTGCAGACGTCATGAATGAAAAGCCACGCAAGACCGATGATTTCATCATCACTAAAGCCATGCGTAAAAATATACTAGGTGTAGGCTTCTGCTTCCTTGCCATACTGATGACATTAATTGTCATTATCAAACAGATGCCAGCAGATTTAGTAGGACAAGCTTTGACGCAATTCTTCACGATCTTCGTGATGCTGCAATTCTGGAATCTATTTAATGCCAGTGTTTTCGGGACCAACCATTCTGTATTCAAGGATTCCCGTCATGCATTAGGCATGCTAAGTGTGGCTATCATTATTTTAGTCGGACAAATTCTGATTGTCGAGTTCGGAGGTAAAGTGTTCCGTACCGAACCTATGAATTTCATGACTTGGGTTTATATTATCGCAGGAACGTCATTCGTATTGTGGATTGGTGAAATCTACCGTTGGATAAAACGAATACAGAAAAAAGACTAAAAAAGAGAATAAAGCACATAAAGAGTTATGGACAGTAAGATTAAAAATGTCGTTTTTGATTTAGGAGGAGTATTAATAAATCTGGATTTTGACAATTGCCTGAATGCTTTTCGTAAAGCAGGATTTCGAGATATAGAGAAACAGGCATGCCAGTTCAGGGGAAAAGGTTTCTTTTCCCAATTTGAATTGGGTGAAATCAGCCCGGAAGAATTCCGGAAAGCCATTCGTAAGGAGGTCAGCGAAGCCCTGTCCGACCATGAAATTGATGATATGTGGAACCTGATGCTACTTGATATTCCTCGTGAAAAGCTGGACTTATTGCTAAAGTTACGCGAACATTATATGGTTTACCTGCTTAGTAATACCAACCGGATACATTGGGATTATGCCTGTGAGCAAATGTTCTGTTATCGGGGATTCCGTGTAAATGACTTTTTTGAAGATATTTTTCTGTCTTTTGAAATGCACAAGGCCAAACCGGAAAAAGACATTTATGAGCAAATGATGAAAGAAGCAAACATCTTGCCCGAAGAAACGTTTTTTATAGATGACTCGGCAATCAATTGCCAGGCAGCAATATCGCTTGGCATACAGTCCTATCATTACCATATTGGAGAAGATTTAAGTTCACTTTTTGAATAATGAAAATAATATCAGATATAAACCATCAAACATTGCCTCCTTCAGTTGCCACTATCGGCTTCTTCGATGGAGTGCATCGCGGACACCGCTTTCTTATTAATCAAGTAAAAGAGGTCGCTGCCAAGGATGGGTTATATTCTGCATTGATCACTTTTCCTGTACATCCCAGACAAGTGATACAAACCGCTTATCGTCCGCAATTACTTTCTTCACCAACAGAGAAACTCGAATTATTGGAAACGATGCAAGTAGATTACTGCTTTCTTCTCCCTTTTACACAGGAACTTTCACTGTTTTCGGCTCGAGAGTTTATGCAGTTGCTACGTAACAAGTTCAATATCCATACATTAGTTATAGGCTACGACCATCGTTTCGGTCACAACCGCAGTGAAAATTTTGAAGATTATTGCCGTTATGGTGAGGAACTGAACATACATATAGTACGCGCGCGAGCTTACACAGACAAAGAGGGCAAAATCAGCTCTTCAGTCATCCGCCAACTATTAAAAGAAGGTGAAGTAAGTCAGGCTGCCAAATTCCTGGGGTATAACTACTATCTGGATGGAACAGTGGTAGATGGCTACAAAGTAGGCAGAAAAATAGGATTCCCTACAGCTAACCTGCAAGTGGATTGTAGCGACAAGTTAATTCCCTCGGAAGGAGTTTATGCAGTATATGTATATGTGGAAGGAAAAAAATGGGCAGGAATGTTGAACATAGGACACCGCCCTACTATCAATAACGGCAACAATTTAAGTATTGAAGTGAACATCCTCAATTTTTCGGAGAATATCTACCACAAAGAAATGCGCATTGAGTTCGTAAAGTATCTTCGCCCTGAAGAAAAATATGACACTATAGATGCACTCATTGCCCAAATGCATAAAGACCGGGAAAAAACGGCCAGAATTCTTCTCTAAATACAAGGGAGCATTGTACAGCCTTCCCCCTTTCAAACTACTCTTTCTACACATCTTCGTTTACAGTCAGTTTTGCCTGCTCGAAAACAGTTCATTCCATGTATTAGGGCAGACAAAATCGCCCCTGCCAGTGAACGCAAACGCTATCGGAAGAATTAATTCACCGATACCAGTCACTTCTTGCATAAAATCTGTTTCTTCATACACTTCCATCCTACAAAGCACGAAAAAAGATATATTTTTATCGTTTTTCGATATTTTTTTTTCGTTTTTCTTTTGTAGTATCAAAATAAGATATACATTTGCATATCGATAAACGATAAATGAATATCGAGAAACAAGAAAGAATAAACACAAACATTAAAACACGAAGTAAAAATGAAAAAGTCAGTATTAAAATCAGTTTTAGCAGCAATTGCAGTAGTAATGATGAGTTGTACAACAACAGCAAACGCACAAACAGGAAACACAAAGTACATCTACGGTCAGAATGACACAAACACAACCGTGTACACACTGAATGAAGACGGCAAAACATTGACACGCAAACTGAAGTATGAGTACAAACACGATGAAAATGGTCAGGTAATTGAGAAAAAAGCTTATCGCTGGGATGCTTACCGGGAACTGTGGAAGCCGGCCTATCTGCTTACCGTAACTCCCGGAGTCTATGAAATCAAACTCAACTACGCTGAATGGAACGCCAAAGAGAGCACTTTCAACCATAACAAACAAGAAAGTATTTACCGTGAAGGCAACAACGCAAACTTGTTGGCCGACACACAAAACAAAAAGTAATGGAAACTTTGAATGAAACACAAACCAAAAATAAGAATGCGACCAGCCTGTGGCAAACCATAGGAATGTACATAGGAATGATGGTCGGATTTTTATATCCGCAAATAGGATTAGGCTTGGGTATGCTTTTGGGAATAGCTTTGGGAAGACTGGTCCTGACCAAGATTCCTGTCAACACCCCACTGGCCCAAAGAGCACAACAAAAAAGCGCAATTATCCTTATTTTAGCATTTCTTATCCTATTCATGAACCATTGGTACGTTCCATGCAAACATGCCATTGCTCACTTGATGAACTAAAAACAAATCAACCAAATTTAAAAGACAACCAGATGAAAACAACCATGATTTTGATCGCACCAAGGAGAAACCCAAGGATGCTTACTTAAAGAAACAGATACCCTCAGGACGGATGCGGAAGTCCGTCCTACCCCTTAATTCAAATCCATTTTAAACCAATAAACATTCTATTATGGGACGCGCAATTAAATTAGTACTTTATTACTTCGCTTATCAGTTAGCTTTCACCTTCCTGGTAGGACTTCCGGCGGGAATTATTAAAGTGATGAACGAAATTTCAGAAAATGATAATCTGGCTTATGCCGCAGGTAAGAATACAGCCTCTATGACAGGACTCGTTATGGTACTGGCAGGAATAGCCATGATCTGGCACCTGATCTACTTTAAATACGTTCAATTCAACAAGACAAGCTGGACTGAAGTACCTGCAAAAACCATTTTATTGAGTATTCCCTTCATTATAGCAGCCATGTTCATCTGCAATGTAGCCAGCGAATTCATAGAACTGCCCAACCTAGTGGAAGACACATTCATAGGAATGAGCCGCAATGTATTCGGCATCATCGCCATTGCCGTCATGGCACCTCTGGTAGAAGAGTTGCTGTTCCGTGGAGCCATTGAAGGGCATTTCCTGCAAACCGGAAAAAGACCCGGTATGGCAATCCTCCTGTCAGCACTCATTTTCGGTCTCATCCATGTCAATCCGGCACAAGTACCTTTCGCCTTCTGTCTGGGATTGGTATTCGGATGGCTTTATTACCGCACAGGAAGCATTATACCGGGAATGATAGGGCATTTTCTAAATAACTCCCTGGCTACCATTGCCATGGCTACATCAACCCAAGAAGAGTTGAATGAAAAAACGGTTGATATGATTGGCGCCACACCTACTTACATCCTTTTGGCAGCCGCCATAATCATCCTAGTCGGCATGTATTTCTATCTGAACAAACATTTGCCACAGCCGGGAACATCCTCTGAAGTCACTAACACACAAGCATAAATATAACAATGAAAACAAAATTAAATATCCTATGTTTCCTGCTGCTGATAGCCTTTGCCGGATGTATGTACAACGCATTCCTGGGAGGTATGGAAGGCGCCAGTGATGCCTCACGCGGTGACATAGGAAACAAACTGCAACCCTTGTTTTATGTGAACGTTGTTCCTACAGAAGGAAATGAATTGAATGATTCAATCCCCAGTGTCATAGAAAAAGGGAACTTCCTGAAGTATCACATAACAAGTATAAAAATAGAACAGGAAAATACACCCAAAGACGCCCTTATTCAACTAGTTATGGGAATAATAGCCATACCCTTTAGTCTGATCACCTTGGGCGCTCTTTATTGTTTCATCAGACTGATACTTTCTATCCGTAAAAAAGACCTGTTCAATCCCAGTAATGTTTTCCGGGTACGCCTCATTAGTGCAACCATCATTGTAGCAAGTATCATCAAAACACTGGCACAATATATCAATTATGACATAGCTACCCACAGCATCCAATTATCCGGATACCAGGTAGAAAGCGTACAGATTCCTTGGAGCATGTTCCTGTCAGCCCTATTGCTGGCCATTTTTGCCGAAATATATGCCCAGGCCATCAAACTGAAAGAAGAACAAGATTTAACCATTTAAAAAAACAAAGCAGACTATGAACAAGT